>Ga0126311_10000027_pt1 | contig 85934 bp, 77 predicted proteins | sample Plot61_FD_92539 | JGI IMG/M metagenome (GOLD analysis project Ga0126311, IMG submission 92539) | Serpentine soil microbial communities from UC McLaughlin Reserve, CA, USA - Plot61 | ecosystem: Environmental > Terrestrial > Soil > Grasslands | place: USA: UC McLaughlin Reserve, Lake County... | reverse complement strand
GTCGTCGGTCGCGATCAGGGCCTCCAGCAGGGCGCGCACACCCTCTGGCCCGTCGACGACGAGGTCGGCCTCCTGCGCCAGCTCGGATGGCCCCTCGTCGGAGCTGACGCAGACGCGCAGCACCCGTCTGAGGCGGCCCTCGGCGTGCAGCTCGCCGAGCCCGCGGAAGGCGTCGAGGTCGGTCGCGTCGTCGCCGACGTAGACGGCGGCGTCGAGCTCCATGTCTGACAAGAACGAGACGATCCCGGCGCCCTTGTCCATCCGCACCGGTGGGCGCACCTCCAGCACCTTGCGGCCCCAATGACTGCGCAGGCCGCCCTGCTCGGCGCGGGCCGCGATCGCGTCGATCGCCGCCCGTGCTGCCTCCTCGTCGGGCGCGGCGCGCCAGTGGAAGGCGACGATCGAGCCCTTGTCCTCGATCCGCACGCGCAGTCTGCGCAGCTCGGGCGTGTCGGCCTCGCGCCCGAACGCCTGGATACGGCGGCCCCAGTCGCGCACCGCCGGGTCGAGCGTCGGCTCGGTCCAGCCCGCGCGCAGCAGCTCGGTGCCGTGGCTGCCAAGGTAGGAGATCGTCCCGATCGCGACGAGCCGCCGCGCATCGGACGCGCGCCGTCCGCTCACGCATGCGACGACGGCGTAGCGGCGGGCGATCTCGATCAGCAAGCCACGGGTCCGCTCCGGCACGTGCGCCTCTTCGGCGTAGCGCACGATCGGCGCGAGCGTTCCGTCGACGTCGAGCAGGATGGCGCTGCGGCTCGGGTCGGCTCGCAGGGGGCTCAGCGCGTCGGCGAGACCGGCATCCGAGGCGCCCGCCGTGGGTCGGGCGGGGGTCACCCGTCCAGTATTGCGCGCCAGGGGTGCGGGCGCGGGGCGGCGAGTTGCAGGACGTGTCGATGCGAACACCCTGCCAGTCGCGAGCGCACCGGCTGACGGTGCGGCGTGCGCCGGTCGCCTACAGCGCGAGCGCGCCGAGGACCTCCTCCCACCAGGCGCGCTCCTCCCCGGCGGAGGTGCGGGCCTTGCGGCGGACCCATTCGCTCAGCAGCTGCTCCCGCCCCAGGGCGAGCAGCGGTCCGGTCACCGCGATGTAGCCGTCGTCGAGCAGGACGAGTGCTCCGGGCACGTCGCGGCGCGTGCGCAGGCGATCGACGACGGCGCGGCCGGAGACGTGCTCGGGGCGCGCTGGATCGCCATCCGCCTGCGGGTCCCAACGCCGCACGCTGAAGACCGGCGCGTGTCCCTCGGGAATGCGCGCCTTGCGCGGCGGCGGGCCGATCGGGCCCTCGCGCCAGCGCTCGAGCAGCGCGTCCATCGCGCCCATCTCCTCGCGGCGGATCAGCACGTGGAGGTGGTCGCCCGCCTCGATCCGCGTCGAGCCGCGCGGCGGGATCGCCTGTCCGTCGCGCACGATCAGGTTGACGATCGCGGCGCGCGGGAGGCCGAGGTCGCGGATGCGGTGGCCGACGAGCGCGTCGCCCGGAGCGGCGGCGACCTCGATCGCATCGGCGCCGAGCTGGCGGATCGTGCCGGTCTCGGTGAGCGCGCTCGCCGTGAGCGACCGACTCGTGGTGCTGGCTCCGAGCCGTTGCGCGACCGGCTCGAACGTCGCGCCCTGCACGACGGTCGACAGCAGCACGGCAAAGAAGACGATGTCGAAGAACTCATTGCTGTGCGGCACGCCGGCGATCACCGGGAAGGTCGCGAGCACGACCGGCACCGCGCCGCGCAGGCCGGCCCAGCCCAGCACCGCGCGATCGGCGGCGCTGAACGGCCCCCAGCTGGCGACGAACGCCGCGACCGGCCGTGCCACCAGCACGAGCACGAGCGCCAGCACGGTGCCCTCGAGCGCGACGTCGGGCAGCTGACTCGGGAACACGAGCAGGCCCAGCACGAGGAACATGCCGAGCTGCGCGATCCACGCCATCCCCTGGTGGAACGTCGTGATCGTGTGGCGGGCGGGGATCGTCGCGCTGCCGAGCACCAGACCGGCGAGGTAGACGGCGAGAAAGCCGGAGCCGTGGAGTGCGTCGGCGGCGCCGAACGCGAGCGCCGCGGTGGCAATCGAGGCGACCGGATAGAGGCCGGGCGTCGCCAGCTGGACGCGCTTGAACGCCATCACGGCGCCGTTGCCGATCGCGAAGCCGACGACGGCGCCGATACCGACCTCGCGCACGAACAGCCACAGCATGTCGGCGACGCCGTAGCCGGGCTGCTGGATCCAGTCGATGAAGCCGACGACGAGCAGCACGGCGACCGGGTCGTTCATGCCGGCCTCGCCCTCCAGCGTGCGCGCGAGCTTGCGCTTGAGCGAGGAGCCGCGCAGCATCGCGAAGATCGCCGCGCCATCTGTGGAGGAGACGATCGCGCCGAGCAGCAAGCCCTCGAGCAGCGTGAAGTCGAACAGCCACGTCGCCGCGAGCCCGCAGATCGCGGCGGTGATCAGCGTCCCGAGGAAGGCGAGGCTGATGACCGGTTTGAGGACCGGGCGGATCTCGGCGAAGCCGGCGTTCAGCCCGCCCTCGAACAGGATCAGCGCGAGCGCGACGATCCCGACGTCGCGCGCGAGCCGGTAGTTGCTGAAGTCGACCCAGCCGAGCCCGTCGGTTCCAACGGCCATGCCGACGCCGAGGAACAGCACGAGCGACGGCAGTCGCAGGCGACCGGCGAGCAGCGACGCCGCGAGGCCAGCCGTCAGAAGCGCCCCGGCGACGAGGACGAGGTGGCCGTCCGCCATGGCGGAACCATGCCAGGCGGGGTGGTCTGCTGCGGTCTGCTTGGGTGGCCTTGCTCGGCTTGCCTTGGTTCTCGCGCGTTCCGTTCGTGGTGTGGGCGGCGCCGCTCCGTGTCGCCGGTCGGCTGGGGAGGGGGCGGGAGCAGTTGCGGTTTCAGCCGTGCCGGTCTTGCACGGTTCGTACACAGGCACAAGCGTTTCTCCGCAATTGCTGGGCCCTGCCGGGATGAGCGTCACTTTGTGGTCGCTCAGCGGACGAAAAGTGACGCTCATCCCGGCAGCACCCGGAAGCGCGTGAGCGCTGACGCAGAACCGCCGCGGCCGCTCCGCAATGCCGGGCACCAACGCCGCCAACCCAGCCGACCGCGCCCGAACACCGGCCGCTCCCGCCCCCCTCCCCAGCCGAACAGCCCACGCGACACGGCGCCGGCCACGCATCGAGCGGAACGAGCGAGGGCGGCGACGACGACGACAGGATGACGCGCGAACGCGCCGGTCAGCCGCCAGCGCCGGCGGGACCGTCGAGCGCGTCGAGCACTCTTTCGACGGCAACCTCGATGTCGAGGCAGCGAAGCTCGACGTCAGGTGCAACGGGCGGCTCGTAGGGATCGTCGACCCCGGTGAAGCCCGGCAGCTGGCCGGCCTTCGCGCGCGCGTAAAGACCCTTGGGATCGCGTTCCTCGCACACTTCGATGGGCGTGTTGACGTACACCTCTATGAAGCGCAGGCCGTCGCGCTCGTGCGCCTCGCGCGCGTACGTGCGCGCCTCCGCGTAGGGCGAGACGACGGAGACGAGGGCGATCAGCCCGGCGTCGGCGAACAGGCGGGCGACCTCGGCGGTGCGGCGCACGTTGCGGTCGCGGTCCTCGGCGGTGAAGCCGAGGTCGCCGCAGACGCCGTGGCGCAGGTTGTCGCCGTCGAGCCGGTACGCAGCGCGACCGTTCTGCACGAGATGAGCCTCGACGGCCGCTGCGACGGTTGACTTGCCGGACGCCGGCAGGCCGGTGAACCACACGGTCGCTCCCCGCTGTCCGATCGACTCCCACCGCTGCGCACGCTCGACGGCCCCCGTGTGCCAGGTCACGTTGGCGCTGGTCGTCATCGCAGGATGCTCCCACACACAAGGGTCGCTACGCAGCGGGAACCGGGAGCCGGCGGCGCCGATCGGGCGGGTGGCAGTGAGGATGCACGTGCGCCGCCCGAAGGGCGGTGTGCGCGCACCCGGAGGGGCACCGCCGGCGCAGCCGGTGGTCCGGACCCGCCCGCAGCAGCGTTAGAGGCCCGATATCCTCGCGCGCCATGAGCCTCCCGACCTATGAGCTTCAATCCCACTCGCTGCACTCCGACGGGGCGTTGCAGCCCGCGGAGGTCGTCGCGAACGCAGCGGCCGCCGGCATCGAGGTGCTGGCCCTGTCCGACCACGACACCGTCGACGGCGTCGACGAGGCGATCGCCGCTGGTGCGCAGCACGGCGTCACGATCGTCCCCTCGACCGAGATCTCGGCCGTCTTCGGCCGCTACGAGGACCTGCACGTCCTCGGCTACGGCATCGATCATCACGACCCGAAGCTGGCCGAGCGGCTGCTGGCCGCCCGCGCCGACCGCGAGCTGCGCGCCGAGCGCATGGCCGCGAGATTGGAGGAGCTCGGCTGGCAGGTCGACGACACGATCCTCGCCAAGCGCCGCGAGGCCGGCAAGCCGATCGGCCGCCCGCACCTCACGCAGGCCGTCCTCGACCACCCCGCCAACGCCGACAGACTCGCGGAGGCCGGCTACGACGACGTCTCGTCGTTCCTGCCTGACTTCCTGATCCCCGGCAAGCCGGCCTACCTCGCGCGCACCCACCCGACCGTCATCGAGGCGATCCAGTGGATCCACGACGCCGGCGGCGTCGCGATCTGGGCTCATCCCTACTGGGACCTCGACTCGGACGCCGAGGTGCGGGAGGCGATCGACCTGTTCCGCGAGCACGGGCTCGACGGCGTCGAGTGCTTCTACGTCACGCATACGCCCGAGCAAACCCAGCTGCTGGCCGAACGTTGCGACGAGCTCGGCCTGCTGAAGACCGGCTCCTCCGACTACCACGGGCCAGAGCACCGGCTGTTCCCCAGATTCGGTGCCTTCGATGCGCACGGCCATGCGGCCGATCTCGACGCGCTGCTGACGCCGGCGTCGCGCGAGGCCTGAAGGCCTGAAGCGGAGAGCGCTCACGCGGAGCGCTCTCCACCGCCGTTCCCGCCCGGCTGCCCGTCGACCTGCTCGCGCAGCGTGCGCAGGGCGTCCTCCAGCTCGGCGATGCGCGCCGTAACGGAGGAGCTGCCGGAGGTGCCGGGCAGCGCGCCGATCATCGGGGAGGTGCCGGCGCTGGGGGGCGGCGGGGGTGCGCGGTCTGGGGCCGCCGCCATGGTCGCCCCCGCGAGCGCCGGCTCAGGCTCGCCGCCGGCGGCGGCTGCAGCCGCCGCTCTCGCGGCCGCCATCGCTCTCATCGCGATCGCGCGGACCTCCTCCGGCGTGCGCGTCAGTCTGCGCGCGAACGGCATCGCGAGCAGCATCAGCAGCGCGGCGCCGCGGAACGCCCAGGCGATCCCGTCGCGCGCGATGCCGGCGCTCTCGCGCCGCAGCCAGCGGTCGTAGCCGACGGGCGCGTGCTCCTCGCGGGGGATGGCGCCCGCGAACTCGGCGAGGTTCTTGGCGACGAGCCCGTGCGCGACCGGGTTCGGGATCGCCCATACGTACGAGGTGTCCTCGATCTCGTCGACCTTCGCGTCGTGGTACCAGCCGGCGGTCGTCGTGAAGACGGCGATCAGCACCGCGATGCCGAAGGCGGCGCCGATCTGGCGCGAGGTGTTGATGACGCCGGAGGCGACGCCGAGCTCCGGCCCGATTGCCGCGCCCATCCCGCCGACGTTGATCGCGGGAAAGGCAGTGCCGACGCCGAGGCCGAACAGCAGGATCCCGGGCAGCACGATGAAGTAGTCGAGCTGGCTCTCGTAGGTCGAGGGCAGGAACGAGAACCACACCATCCCGAGCACCATCGACAGCAGCGCGGGCATCGCGAGGCGGTACGGCGCGAGATGGTCGGCGCCCCTGCCGACGATCGGCCACATGATCATGCCGCAGGCGCCGATCGGCAGCAGTGCGAGCGCCGCCTCGAGCTGCGAGTAGCCCCACAGGTTCACGAGCGTGATCGACAGCAGGAACAGCGCGCCGAGCGCCCCCGCGCCGAGCAGGAACATCGCCATGTTCGCGCTCAGGAACTGGGCGTTTCTCTGCAGCGCGCGCGGGATCATCGCGACGCTGGAGTAGCGCTGCCACAGCACGAAGCCGATCGCCAGGACGATCGAGATCTGCAGGAAGAACAGCACCGCGGCGTCGTCCCAGCCGCGCGTGTTCGCCTCGATCAGGCCGTAGATGAAGAGGCCGACCGAGGCGGTCAGCAGGACCGTGCCGAGCCAGTCGACGCGGCGCCCGGCCGTGAGGTCGTACGTCTCCGGCCACCAGCGGATCGCGAGGATCACCCCGACGATGCCGAGCGGCACGTTGATGATGAAGATCCACTCCCAGCTCGCGAACTCCACGAGCACGCCGCCGAGCACCGGGCCGAGGCCGGAGGCGGCGAGCGCGACAACTGCGATCATCGCGAGCCCGCGGCCGCGCATCTGCGGCGGAAAGATCAGCGCGGTGATCGCGAAGCCGAGCGGCGCCATCAGCCCCGCGCCGACGCCCTGGAGCGCGCGGAAGCCGATCAGCCAGCCGATGTCCCACGAGATCGCGCACAGCGCGGACGCGATCGTGAAGATCGTCAGGCCGAGGATGAAGAACTTCTTGCGCCCGAACTGGTCCGCGAGGCGGCCCGCCGTGATCAGCAGCACGGCGAACGAGATGTTGTAGGCGTTCGCGACCCAGGAGACAGTCGTGAGGCTGGTCTCGAACTCGTGCTCGAGCTCGGGGATCGTGATGTTGACGATCGACACGTCCATCAAGGACATGAACCAGCCGATCATCATCACGCCGAAGATTCTGTTGCGGTGCGCGTAGAGCCACTCGGTCGGTGGGTTTCTGCGCACCTTCGGCTGCTTCGGCGCGTGTCTGCGGGCCGCGGCGCTCATCGCAGCTCGTTCGCCTCCTGCTCATCGGAGTCGAGCGTGCCGTCGTCGGCGACGCGCTTGTCCTTGTCGCGCGGAGCGGGCGGGCGCAGCGCGGCGGCGTCGCCGAACTCCGGCAGCGTCCCGCCGGCCATCGCGATGCCGTAGCGCTTGAGCGTCTCGAGCACGGTCGGCGAGTCGACCGTCTCGGCGTCGATCTCGTTCGGCTCGTCCTCCTCCTCGGTCTCGTACAGGCGCCAGCGGTCCTCGCCGGTGCGGCCGATCAGCAGCCAGTTTCTGTCGCCGACGACGATGTGGCTGTCGATCGCCGTCGTGAAGTAGGGCCGGGGCGTCAGGTCGTCCTCGTCGAGCAGCGTCGTGAGGTCCTCGCCGGCCATCTTGCCGGGCGTGGTGATGCCGAGATAGCCGAGGATCGTCGGCGGGATGTCGTGCGTGGAGACGAACCAGGAGCTCGTGTCGCCCGCCCAGCGCCCGCGGGGGTCCTTGATCATGAGCGGCACGTGGTAGACGCGGCGGTGCCAGATCCCCGTCGGGTGGCCGAACGTGCCCTGCTCGCCGAGCGCGATGCCGCTGTCGCCGACGAAGATCACGACCGTTCTGTCGGCCAGGCCCGCGTCGTCGAGCTGGTTCATGAAGCGCCCGAGCGCCGCGTCTATGGCGCGCACCTCTCTGCCGTACGCCTCGCGCACGGAGTCGACGAGACCGTCCTGCTGCTTAACCGGCAGCGTCTCCATGTACACGCGCTGCTTCGCCTCGTCCATGTCGTACTGGACCGGCCCCCTGCCCGTCACCCACTGGCGCGGCGTCTCGAACGCGTCGACCGGGTTGAACGCGTCGAGCGCGAGGAAGAACGGCTGATCGCCCTTCAGCTCGGACAGCAGCTCGCCGCCCGCTCTCAGCACGCGCTGCGTCGGCTCCTGGCGCTCGGGCGCCTTGCGCAGCGGCAGGAAGTAGCTGCGCTCGTCGGAGACGTAGTCGCTCGAGCTCGGGAGCGGCCCGGTCCGCCGAATCGACGCGAAGCGCGGGCCGGACAGCGTCGGGTTGTCGGTCACGTAGACCGTCTTGACGCCGTTCGCGGCCGTCAGCTCGGGCAGCAGCGGCTGGAAGTCATAGACCTTGTTCCAGCCCGGGATCGCCGGCATGCCGGCGGCCGCTCTCCAGTCGCGGAAGGGGTAGGAGCGCATGCCCGTCAGCAGCCCGCGGCGCATCGGTATCGCGGGCATGCCGTCCGGTACCGCGTATCTGAAGCGCAGCGAGTCGTCGGCGAGCGCGTCGATGTTCGGCGTGTCGGTGTAGCGGTCGTCGAAGATGTCGTCGTAGGCGTGGATCGCGTCGGCGCGCAGGCGATCGGCGACGATCAGGACGACGTTGGGCCGGCCCTCTTCTCTTGGCCGGTCCTGCGCCTGCGCGAGCTGCGCCAACGGCCCGAGCGCGGCCAGTCCGGCGGCGCCGCCGCCGGCGCTCAGCAGTCTCCGCCGCGTGAGGCGGGTCATCCGCCGACCACTCCGAGGTTCTCCTCGAACTCCGGCAGCGTGCCGCCGGCCTCGTTCACGAGCACTGCCCACAGCTCGTCGAGCTTGGCCTGGTTGCCCGATGCGATGTCGTCGTTGGCGCCGGGGTCCGTGCGGAGGTCGTACAGCTCTCTTCTCGTGCCCTCGGTGTCGGAGATCATCAGCCACTCGCGGTCGCCGCAGATCCAGGTCTCCTGGTAGCAGGCGGTGTAGTAGGGGCGCGGCGCCGGGTCTCTGCCGTCGAAGATCACGCCGAGGTCCTCGCCGGCCATCAGGCCCGGGGCGCGCACGCCGTAGAACGACAGGATCGTGCGCGCGACGTCGTGCGTGGAGGCGAAGTAGCCGCTCGTCTGGCCCGCGAGCCGCCCCGTCGGGTCCTTGATCATGTACGGCACGTGGTGGATCTCGGGGTAGGGCCGCGGCGTCGACTTGCCGATGATGCCGTGCTCTCCGAGCGTGACGCCGTGGTCGCTCAGGTAGTAGACGACGGTGTTGTCGGCCAGCCCCAGGTCGTCGAGCTTGTTCAGCAGCTTCCCGATCCATCTGTCGGCGAACGTCAGCTCGGCGGCGTAGAGGTCGCGCACGAGCTCGAGCGTCTCGGGATCGATGTCGATCTTGTCCGTCTGCGAAGCCGGCGTCAGGAACGGCTGGATCGGCAGGATCCCTCTGTCCTTCTGGATCCCGAGCGGCCCCGTTCTCTCCTCCATCATGCGGACGTACAGCGGCGGCGCGTCGAACGGCTCGTGCGGGTCGAACGAGTCGACGCCGAGGAAGAAGGGCTGCTTGTCCTTCAGCTCGTCGAGCGCGGCCATCCCGCTGCGCATGACGCGCGCGGCCGAGTAGTTGCGCTCGCCGACGCGGTAGAGGCTCGCCCAGCCGATGTGGTCCTGCAGGCGGCGGACCTCGATCGTGTCGGACAGCGCGGGCAGCAGGTACTTCTCGATCGCGCTGCGCGGCGCGGGCCGTCTGAACGGCGAGTTGCTGGCGCGGTAGGCGCCCTGCGAGAAGTCGGGGCGGGCGATGTCGAGCGTGCGGCGGAAGCCGATGTACTGCGGCCCGACGAGGAACGGGTTGTCGGTCACGTACGCGGTCTCGACGCCAGCGTTGCCGAGCACCTCGGTGAGCATCGGCTGGTGCGGCAGGATGCGCGTCCAGCCGACCTCGGCCGGCATCGGCGGCGACAGCACCCAGTCGCGGTTCGGGAAGCCGCGCATGCCGGTCAGCAGCGTGCGGCGCACGAGGCCGGTCGGCATCGCCTCGGGCACGGCGTACTCGAACCGCAGCGCCTGCTTCGCGAGCGCGTTGAGGCTCGCGGTTCTGGCACGCGTCTCGGGGTTGTACGCGCCGACGTAGTCGGCGCGCGTCGAGTCGGTGACGATCAACAGGACGTTCGGCGCGTCCTTCACGTGGCCCGCGCGCGGCTCGTACTCCTCACCGCAGGCGCTGAGCCCCAGCGCGGCGGCACCGGCGGCGCCGGCCTGCAGCGCACCCCGGCGGGTCAAGCGTGGTCCTGCGGCCATCGGGCTCCTCGTCAAGCGCGTTACGGGGGGACAGATCGAGGGATCTCGGATTCTCGCGACTCGACGGCCCGGACCCTACCGGCACAGCGGACACGCCGAGACCGGGGAAGTTTCGCACGCGCGGCCCACGGAGGCGGCGCCGGTCCCGTGCTTCAATGGCTCGATCCGCGTGCCGCCGCTCCCCCGTCTGCTCACGCTCATCGTCGTAGCGATCGCGGTCGCGACGGTCGTCGCGATCGCGATCATGTGGCCGGGGCACGTGCGCGACGAGTTCGCCGAGATCGTGCAGCCGAGCGACCCGGCGACGGTCGTCGGGATCGACGACCGGCCCTGCGGCGCGACGATCGCCGACCGCTGCAAGCGGGTCGTGATCCATCTCGACGGCGGCGACGCGGCCGGCGCGAGAGGCATCATCCAGTGGGGTGCGAACGGCGTCGACCCGCCGGTTCACATCGGTGACCGCATCCGTGTGGCAGAGGCCCCGCCAGTGCCTGGCTACGACGTGCCGAACGAGAGCGACTACACGCTCGTCGACTTCGAGCGAGGCGGCTCGCTGCTGCTGCTGTTCAGCGTTTTCGCTCTGCTCGTGATCGCCTTCTCGCGCTTGCGCGGGGCGCTGTCGCTCGTCGGGCTGGGCGCGAGCCTCGGGGTGATCCTGCTGTTCATCGTGCCGGCGATCCTCAACGGGGAGCCGCCGGTCGCGGTCGCGATCGCCGGCTCGTTGGCGGTGATGCTGATCACGATCACGCTCGCCCACGGGCTCGGGCCGAAATCGGTCGCGGCGCTGCTCGGCACGACTGCCAGCCTGCTGCTGACGGCCGCGCTCGCGGTGCTGTTCACGCACCTCACGCGGCTGACCGGCCTCGCCGGCGAGGAGGCCTTCGCGCTGCGACTCGCCGACCCCGACGTGTCACTGCAGGGCCTGTTGATCGCGGGCATGGTGATCGGCGCGCTGGGCGTGCTCGACGACGTGACGGTCAGTCAGTCCTCGACGGTGCTCGCGCTGCGCGCTGCGAACCCGGCGCTGTCGTTCCGCGAGCTGTTCACGCGTGCGATGCACGTCGGGCGCGACCACGTCAGCGCGACCGTCAACACGCTCGTGCTCGCCTACGCGGGCGCGTCGTTGCCGGTGCTGCTGATCTTCTCCTCCGGCGCGCTCGGCCTCGGACAGGCGCTCAGCCTGGAGATCGTCTCCGAGCAGGTCGTCGCGACGCTCGTCGGCTCGATCGGGCTGATCGCCGCCGTGCCGTTCACGACCGCCGTCGCGGCGCTGCTCGCGCAGCATGCGACGCGCGAGCAGCTCGAGCTGGCCGCTGCGCACGGCCACGCGCACTGACGCGCACGCGGTCCTCAGTCGCCGCCGAAGAACGGCAGGCGTCTCGCGCCGGCCGAGTGCAGCACGCGGTGATAGATGTCGCGCAGCACCTGCGGATGGTCTCTGGCGACGCTGTGCTGCTCGCCGGGATCCGTGCTCAGGTCGAACAGCTCGCGGCCGCTGTTGTTGCCGTCGGCGATCATCGCCCAGTGGTCATCGCGGTAGTACCAGTGGTTTGCGTAGCCGCCGAAGCAGAAGTGGCGGCTGAGGTGGGGATGCCGGCCGGCAAGCAGCGGGGAGAGGTCGACGCCGTTCATCGCGTCCGGCGTCGGCACGCCGGTCATCTTCAGCAGCGTCGGCCCGACGTCGTGCGGCGAGGCGAAGTACGGCGTCGTCTGCCCCGCCTTGCGCCCCGAGGGGTCGCGGATCATGAACGGCACCTGGATCAACTCCGGGTGCAGCTCGAGCGCGGGCTTCCCGGTCCAGCCACGGTCGCCGAGCATGATGCCGTGGTCGCTGAGGAAGACGACGACCGTGTCCTGCGCGAGCTTGCTCGCGTAGAAGCGGTCCAGAAAGCGGTGCAGCCACGCGTCGGCAAGCGTGACGGACGCGCCGTAGACAGTCGGCAGTCGCTTCACGGCGGCCGGCAGCAGGTAGTCGGAGTGCTCGTAGCGGACGTTGCCCGGCCAGCTGCCGTCGTAATGACGGCCGCCGTAGAGGTCGAGGTACTTCTGCGGCGGCGTCCATGGCTCGTGCGGGTCGAAGCAGTCGACGACCAGCGCAAACGGGCGTCGCTGACGCTCCGCGCGCTGCAGCTCGTGAATCCCCGAGCCGAAGACACGCGCCGCACACGAGTCGCGCTCGTCCCGCGCGCCGCCGACGTTCGCGAGATGCTGGCGCATGCCTCTCAGATAGCGCTCCGTCCGCATGCCATACGGCAGCCAGCGCAGCACCTCGCGCTCGGAGATCGTGCTGGGGGAGCGCAGCTGGCCGACCTGGCCCTTCACGCGCACGAAGCGGTTGAGCGTCGAGCGGAAGCCGCTCCACTCCGGCGCGAAGCCGAGGAACGGGTTGTCGGTCACGTAGCCCGTCCAGTAGCCGTGGCGGCGCAGCGTCTTCAGCCACGTCGTCGTGTCCGCGCCGAGGCCGGTCCAGCCGGGCGAGCCGGGCAGGTTGCGCGTCGGGCGCCAGTCGTGCCACGGGTAGACGCGGCGACCCATCATCAGCGAGCGGCGCGCCGGGACGGTCGGCATCGCCTCGGGGAACGCGCGGGTGAAGCGCAGGCTCTCCTTCGCGAGCGCGTCGATCGCCGGCGTTCTGATCCACGTGTTGCCGTAGGCGCCGACGTAGTCGTGGCGCAGCGAGTCGATCACGATCACGAGCACGTTCGGCCCGTGCTGCGCGGCCCGCGTGCGCGCGGCGAGCGCCTCCGCTCCGGGCCGCCAGACAGTCGCTGCCGCGGCACCGGCTCCGGCGACGCGCAGGAACGTCTTGCGATCGATCCTGTCTTCCACGCGCCCGTCGCCTCCCTGTGCTCGCCTGGCCTGCGCTGGCCCCGAAACGTCCGGCGGGCCCGAAAGGTGCGCCGTGCGACAGGATTCTGCTGCAATGCGCGATCACCTGCCTGAGCCGGACGTCCGCGAGCTGACGGCGATCTTCGTCGGCGGCATGCTCGGCGCACTGGCGCGGGTCGCGCTCGCCGAGGCGTTCCCGCACGCGCGCGACGTGTGGCCGTGGACGACATTCGCCGTGAATCTGTTCGGTGCGCTGCTGCTCGGCTGGGCGGTCACGCGGCTGCCGCCCGGTAGCTACCGACGCCCGTTCCTCGGTATCGGCGTTTGCGGTGCGCTGACAACGTTCTCGACGCTGCAGCTCGAGCTGCTGCGGATGCTCGACGCCGGGAGCACGCCGCTTGCGCTCGCCTACGCCGCCGTGTCGCTCGTGGGCGGCCTGGCTGCCGTGCGGCTCGGCATCGCAATCGCGCGGGGCGGCCGCGGCGGCGAGCGGAGCGTGGCATGAGCGCTGTGCTGCTGTGGGCCGGTGTCGGCCTGCTCGGCGGCGTGGGCGCCGTCGCGCGCTTCGTGCTCAGCACAGCCGTCTCGCGGCGCAGCGAGGGGTGGTTCCCGTACGGCACGCTGGTCGTCAACCTGTCCGGTAGCGCGCTGCTGGGGCTCGTCGCCGGTGTCGCGCTGCACGGCGACGCGCTGACGCTCATCGGCGGGGGACTGCTCGGCTCCTATACGACCTTCTCGACGTGGATGCTCGACAGCGAGCGCCTCGCCGAGCACCACAGCGACCGCGCGCTGATGGTGAACCTCGTCGGGAGTCTGTTCTTAGGACTTGCTGCCGTCGCGCTCGGGCGCGCGCTCGGCGGGCTGTGAGCTAGGCCGCCGCCGGGTCGCTCTTCCGAGCGGCCTCCCACTCCTCGTCGCTGACGCCGACGTCGCGCTGAGGGGCGGAAGCAGCTGCCTGCGAGAGCGTGAGCGGCTGGCGCGAGGCGAGCTTCACGCCGCCGGCCTCGTCGGCGAGCACACCCTCGCGCTTCAGCTTCGAGACGGTCGTCGCGACGGTCGGCTTCGGAATCTTCGTGACAGAGGAGATCTCCGCCACCGACACGCCAGGACGCTCCTCGACGATCGCAAGGATTGCCGTCTGGTTGGCGCCGCGGGGCGCACGGTCGTCGGCGTCGTCCTCGCTTGCGGCACTCCGCCCGTTGCCGTTCCCGTTGGAGGCGAGCGGCGTCGAGGCGGCGCCGTTGCGCAGCTCGGCGCGGAAGGCGTGGGACGGCAGCGCGGCGCGCGGCCTGCGCGGCGGCGCTGTGCTGACCGCGGCTGCCTCCGCCAGCAGGGCGTCCTTGGCGGCCGCAAGCCGCTCCGCTTCCTCCACGATCGGCCGCAGCTCGTCGAGGCGCGCCTCGATCTCACGCTTCAGGCGGGGGAGCAGCAGCTCAGGCATGGGGACGACCTCCAGCGGCAAGTCGGGGGACGGGGAACCACCGATGTTAACCACCGGCGCAGATTAAGCTCGGGGGGACGTCAGCAACGAACGCACGTCGCGTGCAAGGCCGCTCGTGTCGAACGGCGCTCCGGCCGCGACCTTTGCCATGAGGCGGCCGTGTGCGTCGACGAGCCACACGATCGCCGTGTGCGCGCTCTCGGGATCTCCCGGAATCTGCGGGGCGGCGTACCACGCTCTCCAAACCGGTGCAAGGGCGGACTCGGGGCCCACGAGATAGTGGAACTGCGCCGGCTCCCGCTGGCGCCGCAGCCATGCGCGCACGGTCGCGGGCGTGTCGCCGCGCGGGTCGACGCTCACGGCCACGACGCTCACCCGCTGTGCGTCGTCGCCGAGCTGCTGCAGCGTGTCGCGCAGCTGTGCGCCGATCAGCGGGCAGACGTCCGGGCAGTTCGCGTACAGGAACGTGACGAGGTACGGCTTGCCGCCGAGCGAGCGCGTGTCGAACGTGCCGCCGCGGGCGTCGGCGAGGCGGATCGGTGGCGCGGCTCTGCCGGCCAGGCCCGGTGGCAGTGCCTCGGCGACCGCGAAGCGACCGTCGCGGGGGGTCGTCGTCGCCCCGTTGCCTGCGCCGCCGCAGCCGACGGCCGTCAGCACAGCCGCGCAGATGAGCGCGACCGCCAGCGATGCACGCCACAGGCCGCTCGCCCGCCGTTCGGGCGGATGGTCAGGCAGGTTCGCCCTCCGGGTCCCCCATCGGCGTAGGCAGGTCCTCCGGTTCGGTGAGATCTTCGCCTGGAATGCGCAGCGCGCGGATCGTCGCGAGCACCGCGATCGCCGTCATGACGATCGCGCTGCCGACGCACCACTGGCAGATCGCGTGGATCTCGAACAGCTCGAGCGAGGTCAGGTAGACGCTGAAGGCGAAGCCGCCGATCGCCATCCCCGCTGTCGCAAGACGCGCCACCTCCCCGCGTACGAACAGCGAGATGAGGATCGCGACGTACCCGACGAGGCCTATGAGGGGGACCGGCACGCCGCCGACCTTCGCGTATCTCGACGCCTGCACTCTCTCGCAGCCGTGCCCGACCGCGCAGATCGGGCTGAGGCCCTCGTAGTGGACGTACGTCAGGTACGAGGCGATGCCGATGCCGACCAGCGCCAGCACCACGAGTGCGCGGTGGAGCATGCGGTCTGTGCGGTCGGTGCGGTCCCCCATGGCAGTCTTATCTCGCCGCAGTCAGTTTGGCTTCGATGGCCTGGGAGACATTGTCGGCGGTCGGTGCGACCCCCTCGCCGAGCATCGCCTCCATTCTTCCGCCGGTCGGGCCGAGCAGGAAGGCGGGCGTGCCGCTGAAGCCGGCGACCGTCCATTCCGTCTGGGCCTCCGTCAGCCCTCTCTGGATGGACGGCAGGGCGCGGTCATCCATCGCCTGCTGCACGTCGAGCCCTCTGACCGCTCTGCCGATTCTGGTCAGGAACTCGTCCGAGACGTAGCCGCTGTTCTCCTCGCCCTGGTTGAGGTAGAAGAGGTCGATGTACTGCCACAGCTTGTTTTGAAGGCCCGCCGCCGCAGCCATCTGCGCGCCGCGCAGCGAGTCGTTGCCGATGAACGACACGTTGCGGAACTCCATCTTCAGCTTGCCGGTGCGCACGTATCTGTCGACGATCGTCGGCATCACGTTGGTGCTGTAGTCGCGACAGAACGGGCACTGCAAGTCGGCGAACTCGACGAGCGTCACCGGTGCGTCCGGGTCGCCGACGGTGATGCCTCTCTGCGGGATGCCGGCGAAGCGGGCGTTCGTCTCGATCTGCCCGGGGATGATCTCGCCCTTCTTGGCGGTCGGCTTGTCGTCGCCGCCTGAACTGGCGATCGCGATCACGGCCACGACCACGACGGCGAGCGCGAGCACGCCGCCGAGAATCCACAGACGCTGACGCCGTGTCTGCGCCGCCTCGGCGACGCGGTCTCGCTCCGCTCGCGCGGTCGCTCGGCGCTCCTTGCGTGTGTCGCTGCTGTCCGCCATCTCGCGCGTCCTCACTCTCCGTGATCGATCCGTCCGGCAGGCCGTGACACCTGACGTGTGCGTTACCCCGACCGCCTGCGGCGATGGTAACGGCTGGAAAGCATCGCCGGGCGACCTCAGCCCCAGCTCAAGAGCGCGCCATACTCAGGTTCGTGGCACGACGTCGATCCTCAGCCCTCCCGCTTGCGGTCGCCGCTGCCGCGGCGCTCGGCGTGGCGCTGGCCGGCTGTGGCGGCGGCGAGCCGACGGCCGGCGCGGCGCCGCCGCCGGCGAGCGCTCCGCAGGCGGTCGACCGGCTCGAGTCCCATCCGCGCGCGGTCGACCCGTCGGCCGGCGTCCCGGCAGGCAGCAGCGGCGTCGTGGAGGGCGGGTCGTCGCAGGGGTCGCTCCCGCGACCGCGCACCGACGCGGACATTCGCCGCGAGCTGGCCGCGAGCGGCATCCCCTCCGGCAGCACCGCCGCGTTGACCGGCGACGGACTCGCCGTGGCGCCGCTCGCCGCCCCGGCTGTCGTGCAGTCGGTGATCCAGGCCGGCAACCAGATCGCGCGGCTGCCCTATCGCTACGGCGGCGGGCACTCGACGTGGGTCGACACCGCCTACGACTGCTCTGCCTCGATCAGCTTCGCGTTCGCCGCCGCCGGCATGATCTCCGCGCCGATGGTCTCCGGCGATCTCGCGCACTGGGGCGAGCCCGGCCCCGGCAGATGGATCACCATCTACGCCAACGGCGGCCACACGTTCATGTTCGTCGCCGGGCTGCGCTTCGACACCAGCGGTCTGAGCGCGACCGGCTCGCGCTGGCAGACGAACACGCGCAACACGGCGGGCTTTGCCGTGCGGCACCCGCCGGGCCTGTGACGTCGCGCGGAGGCGGATCGCTTGCGATCGCCGGAGCGCGAAACTAGGCCACTGCCCGCAGGTGCCGCCGAGCTCTGCGCTGCTCGGGCGTTTGCGCGGTCGCCGCGAGGAAGTCGTCGAGCATGCGCCACGTCGTGCGGCGCGCGGCGCGGCCGGTGAGCACGCCGAGGTGGCCGCCGGGTGCGCTGGCGATCCGCACCTCCGGCGCGTTCGGCAGCAGCTCGGCAACATGGTGGACGGCCTTGCGCGGCGCGATCCCGTCCCCCTCGCCGGCGATCGACAGCACCGGCACGCGCACGTTCGCGAGGTCGATCGCGCGGCCACCGAGCTCGATGCGCCCGTCGGCGAGATCGTTGTGGCGCAGGAAGCGGTGGTAGATCTGCCCGAACGTGCGGCCGGGGTAGGCGAGCATGTTCCTCATGAAGTCGTCGACCGCCTCGATCTGCGCGAGGAAGTCGCGGTCGTCGAGGTTCGTTGCGAGCGTGAGCGGCTTCATCACGTACTTGTCGAAGCCGGCGAGTCTGTACATGCGCTTGACGAGCGGCGCGGGCGCGCCGCCGAGCAGCTTGTAGGCGAGCGTGCCGACACCGCCGCCGGCGATGTTCACGAGCGGACGCAGCGGCGCGACCATCGGGACCTCAGTCACGTCGAACGGGCTCGCGACGACCGCGACCGAGCGGATCGGCTGCGTGGCCCCGGCGCTGACGAGCAGCGCCATGATCCCGCCCAGGCACCAGCCGACGAGCTGCACCTCGCCGCCGCCGGAGTCGGCTGAGACCGCCTCGATCGCGCGCGGGATGACCTCGTCGACCCAGTGTTCGATGCCGAGGTTGCGGTCGCCGTACGCGATCGGCCCGTAGTCGACGACGTACGGCTGGCGCCCGGCGGCGAGCAGGTGCTCGGCGAGGCTGCAGCCGCGGCGCAGGTCGAAGCAGGAGGCGGGCGCGGCGAGCGGCGGGATCAAGAGGATCGGCGGTGTGACGTCGCGCGCAGGCGACCGGTTCCGGTCGCCGGAGCGCGAAACATCGGTCGCAGGCGACCGGTTCCGGTCGCCGGAGCGCGAAACATCGGTCGCAGGCGACCGGTTCCGGTCGCCGGAGCGCGAAACACTTCCTCCGCCGAGCCCCGGGTCGCCCGCGCGCAGGTAGCGGCGCACGGTGCGCTGCGGGCCCTCGTCGACAATTGCGGTCGGGAGCGGGCGCAAGTCCGCGAGCCCGCCGCGCATCACGCGGTCGAACACGTTCGCGGCCGCGGCGCCGAGCTGCTCGGGGGTCGGGACGAGATCCATGGGGACGGAGATTGTGACAAACAGGCACGAACTCGCGCCGGCCGGTTGGCCGGGCAGCCAGGACGGGCGGGCGTGTTAGGCGGCTTGCGCGAGCGGCACGTCGTCGTCGAGCAGGAGCTCGACGACGCGGTCGGGATGCTCGATGTGCGGCGAGTGGCCGCAGCGCTCGAGCAGCTCGAGCGTCGATCCCGGCACGGCCGCCAGCAGGCGCTGCGCGCCGCGGTGGAAGACGAGGCGGTCGCAGTCGCCCCACACGAGCTGGACGGGACAGCGGATCGCGTCGAAGTCGAACGGGTCGTGCAGCTCCGGCAGCAGCCGACGGCCGGACGCGAGCATGCGCACGAGTGCGGCGCGGTCGGGATGGTGCTTCGCGAAGGCGCGCACGATGCCCGGCTCGACCGCGTCCGGGTCGGCGAACGCGAGCGAGCGATAGGCGCGCGCGACCGCACCCTGCACGATCCGCGCGGGAAACGGCACCGGGGCGTGCACGAGCACGCGCAGCACCTGGTCGTGCTCGATCAGCGCGAGCCAGCGGGCCATGTCCAACCCGGCCGGAGAGAGCGCGACGACGCGTCCGACGCGCTCGGGCTCGCGCGCCGCGAGGCGCAGCGCGGCGCACCCGCCAAGCGAGTTGCCGACGACGATCCCGCGGGACACTTTGCGCCGCCCGTTGCGTCTGGCACCAGCGCCCGCGTAGGCGAGCGCGGCGGCCCCGAACTTGTCGAGCTGGGGGAGCATCGGGCCGTCTGCGAGCGGGTCGGCGGTGCCGAAGCCCGGCATGTCGACGGCGATCGCACGTCGCTCCTGCCTGCCGAGCCGCGCGAGCACGCAGCGCCACGTGTCGGCGCTGTCGGACCAGCCGTGCAGCAGCACGATCGGATCGCCGCGACCCTCGAGCTCCAAGACACGCGTCTCGTAGCCCGCGAACTCCATTCGATGCTCGAACAACGGCTCCATTGGGCTCTCCTCTTCCCGCGTTCGATTGTGACAAACGCTACGCATCCGATGCGCCGGTATGAACGGTGACGTTTATGGCGGATGGAGCGGCGCTGGCGGTTCGCTTGTTCTTCGCTGTGCCGTGGTTCCCCGGTGCTCCGTTCGGGGCGTTCGCTGGCGGCGCGTGGCGGGGCTGTTCGGCTGGGAGGGGGGCGGGAGCGGCCGGTGTTCGGGCGCGGTCGGCTGGGTTGGCGGCGTTGGTGCCCGGCGTTGTGGAATGTCTGCGGCGGTTCTGTCAGCGCTCACGCGCTTCCGGGTGCTGCCGGGATGAGCGTCACTTTTCGTCCGCTGAGCGACCACAAAGTGACGCTCATCCCTGCAGGCCCCAGCAATTGCGGAGAAACGCTTGTGCTCTGTGCACGAACCGTGCAAGACCGGCACGGCTGAAACCGCAACTGCTCCCGCCCCCTCCCAGCCGACCGGCAGCAAGGAGTAGGCCGGCGGCGGCGCGAGCGGAACGCCTCAGCCGCCGGCGCCGCCGCCACCCGCCCGCAACGTCAGGTACTCCGCCCGCGCGACGAACGTCTCCCGCAGCTGTTCGGTGATCTCCTCGAGAAATTCCTCGCGGTATCTGTCGTCAGTCAGCACCGAGATCGCGTAATAGACCCCCGACAGTGCGGCGATCGCGCCGGACACGCGCAGCAGCTCGGTCGTCGGGCGCAGCGGGACGTCGAGCACGGTGACGCTGAAGATCGCGTGGCCGTTGGTGCCAAGCCATGCCTGCGTCACGCTCGTGTCGATCGCGATCGTCCCGAAGGCGACGAAGAACGCGCCGATTGCCACCGTCACGACGATGATCTGCAAGCCGTGGCCGATCAGCAGCACGAGTCCCACGTTTGCTCGTTGGAGCGGGCGCAGCGGCTGACTGTTGGCTGCCGGGCTGTGCGTGCTCGTATCGCGTTCGATTCGTGCGACCTCCTGCGGCAGCCGCACGACGAGAAACACGGTCGCGACGAGTGCGAGCAGCAAGCCGATTGCGGCGAGCGTTGCGCCGGCGCGCTCGCCGAACACCTGCCACATCTCGGTCGTCAGGAACAGGACGAGCGAGAAGAACAGCAGCAGCGGGATCGCGCGGGCGAGCAGCAGCAGCGAGCGCGCGAGCTGCCCGCCGAGGCGGCGCGCCGCCCACACAACGATCGCGCCGAGGCCGAAGCCGAACGTCAACAGGACGAGGCCGAGCAGCGCGAGGTTGCCCGTGAGTACGACGAGACCCCAGCCGCCGTGGACTGCACCGAGCACGACGGCCGGCACGAGCACGAACAGCGCGAGCTCCACTGAGCCGACGTCCTCGGGGATCGCAAGCGCGGGGCGTCCCCGCGCGCGGTTCACGAGCGCGACGACGAGCAGCGTCGCGGCGAGCGCGCTGGCCACCGCCGCGGCGTTCGCGAGCGGCGACCAGTCGACGTCGAGCGCGGCAACCAACTCGGCCAGCAGCACCAGCACGAGCAGCGGGAAGGCGCGATTGAAGACGTCCGAGCGGGCGGAGTAGCCCTCGCTGAGCAGGGGCAACCCGGCGCGGCGGAAGCGACGCTCGTACTTAGCGAGTGCGGCGGCGCGGGGGTCGGGGGCTGGATGGGTGGGGCCCATGTCGCGCATTCCACCCGACCGCGCGGACGCGGCGAGGAACGCGACGCCGCGCGTGGCGAAGTGTTAGGCTGCCCTAATTCCAAGCTACGCGGTAGGTCATACCGCGCTTGCGCCGAAGCTGTGTTAGGCTGCCCGAATCGTCTCTTAGGGCTTCCTAACCAGCCCATTCCTAGACGACCTCAGGAGCATCCGAATGACGCACCGCCGTTTCCCCCGGCGGGCGTTCGCGGCCGCCGTGGCGCTCAGCGCCGCGCTTGCCGCGTCCGCCTGCGGCAGCGACGACAAGGACAGCGCCTCGACGACCGCCACGACGGCGGTCTCGGCCGTAGACCTTGCCCCGGTGAAGCAGTACCTCCTCGACCACACCGAGCGTCTGCGTGACAACACGGCCGCGCTTCAGCGCGATGCCGAGGCCTACTACGCGCTCGCCGAGCAGGCCGACTTCGACTACGCCACGCTGCTCGCCGACAGACGCGCCCAGGTGCAGCGGCTCGTCAAGCAGCTGCAGCAGGGCTTCCATGCCGCCAACCCCTCGTACGAGGAGATGGAGGGCGTCGTCGCGGGCGTGCCCGAGTTGGCCGACTACGACGTGATCATCGATGCCGGCGGCGACGCGAGCGACCCGGAGAACGCGGTCCCATTCTCGATCGAGACGCCGGCTGGGAAGACCTTCAAGCAGCCGGGCAACTTCAACTTCCTCGTCGAGACCGCCGTCTACGGCACCGAGCCGAAGTTCCAGGCGAAGGGCGTGAAGGCGGACCTGAACGGCGACGGCAAGGTCACGTTCGGCGAGGCCGTGCCGGATGCCGACTTCCTCGTCGCGACGACGCGTGACTTCAACAGAACGGCCGGCGAGCTCGACGCCGCCGCGCGCGAGTGGACGCCGGAGCCGCAGGACGTCTTCACCGCGCTCGTCGTGATGACGCCGACGATGTCGGAGTACTTCGAGAGCTGGAAGAACTCGCGTTTCGTCGCGGGTGACAAGGCGACCGAGACCGCCTTCGTCACCTCCTCGCGCCTCGGCGACATCGGCGACATCCTCGGCGGCCTCGTGCTCGTCTACGACAGCGTCCAGCCGCAGATCGCGGAGGTCGACGCCGAGCAGGCGAAGCAGACCGGCGCCTCGCTGCGCCAGCTGCACGCGTTCGCGGAGAAGCTCGAGCGCGAGGAGGCGAATGGGCAGACGTTCACCGCGCGTGACGCCGACACGCTCGGCAGCGACGCGCAGGACCGCGCCGAGGCGATCGCCGGCCAGATCTCGCAGGCCGCCGGCCAGCTGAACATCACGCTGGAGAACTGACGGAAGCGATGTCCGCATGACCGTCGCCGCCACCGCCCGCCGCCTGCTCGTCGCGCTCCCGCTCGTCGCGCTGCTGCTCGCAGGCGGCGCGGTCCGCGCGGGGGCGCACGACGTGCAGCCGCAGCCGTGGCGCGTGGCGGAGGCGATCAACGCGGGCCTGTTCGAGGCGCAGTCGGAGCTGATCCTCGGCACGCCGCAGCGGGCAGCGCAGCTCGTGCGTCACGCGCGCGGGCACGCGCGGGAGCTGGAGTCGGAGTCGATCGAAAACGGCCGGGCAGAGAGCGGCCGCGCGAGCGGCGGCGGGACCAACCGGAGCGAGGCGGCCGCCCGTCTCGCCACCGGACTCGCCGCCGCTCAGCGCGCCGCCGCTCGCGGCGACCGGACCGTCCTCGCGGCGGCGCGCGGGCAGGTTCGCGCTGCGCTGTTCGCCTACGCCTACGACGCGACGCTCGCGGCCGTGGAGGCCGGCGACGCCGAGCAGGCGCGCGCGTGGCTGCTGCTGCGCGAGTTCCGCACTGCCACCCGCTTCACGCGACCGGGCGCGGACGCCACGCTCGCGCTGCGCGCGCTCGAACGCAGGAGACTGACGCCGACGCCGGTCCGCGAAGCCGTTGCAAAGGACCTGCTCGACGCCTACCAGGCGCGCTTGCGCGAGCTGCTCGACGACGCCGCGCGCGGCAACGAGCGCGCGCTGCCCGAGCGGCGTGCCGAGGGGGCCGCCCAGGCCGCCGGCTACTTCGCGATCCTCGCGCCGCGCTACCGGCAGGACAGAGGCGCGGCCGCGCTCGCCGGCGCTCAGAAGACGTTCGCGACGCTCGCCGACGCCGCCCGCACCGGCGAGCGCGCGGCCTTCGAGCGCGCCCACGCCGACGCGGTCGCGTCGCTGGAGGGCTTCACCGCGGCGCCCTTCACCGACGAGGAGGCAGCCCGCCGCGCCCAGCAGCTGCTGCGCTTCCTCGCGCTCGTGCCGGTCGAGTACGGCCGCGGCACGAAGGACGACCGCGTCACGCTCGACTTCGAGATCCAGGAGGCGGCCGCCTTCCAGACCGGCTCCGAGGCCGCCTTCGCCGACCTCGAGTCGCTGCTCGCCAAGCGCGACACGGCTCGCACCGAGCAGGTCGACAGCGAGCTGGCGCAGCTCGGCGCGCTCATCGAGCAGGCGACGCGCAGAACGACCGGCGTTGCCACCGCCGAGGAGGTCGAGCAGCGCGCCACGCGGATCGAAGACGGCCTCGACGCGACGATGCCGGACGCCTGGAAGGCGCAGACCGATGAATCGGACTACGACCTGATCGCGCTCACGCTCGACCGCATGGAGGCCGCCGTCGGCGCCGGCCAGTACCAGCAGGCCGAGCAGGCGCGCCTGGAGGCCTACGCGTTCTTCGAGTTCGGCCCCGAGCGGCGGCTGAAGGCGTTCGACCCCGGCCTCGCGATGCGGATCGAGGGGCTCGTGTGGTTCGGCGACTCCTCGCAGCCCGGCCTCGCGAAGCTGATCGGCGAGCGCGCGTCGCGGCGCGACGTGCACGAGACGCGGCTCGTGCTCGACGAGCAGCTCGGGGACGCGGCGGCGACGCTGGGCGACAGCGCGAACAAGGCCCAGGTGGTCGTCAACTCCGCGATCCTCGTCTTCCGCGAGGGGCTGGAGGCGGTGCTGATCCTCGCTGCGATCACCGCCTCGTTCGTCGGCGTGCGCCGCGGCATGCGCCGGCCGGTGCTGATCGGCGCGGGTCTCGGCCTGCTCGCCTCCGTGATCACGTGGGTGCTCGCGCAGACGCTGCTGCAGTCGCTCGACCAGTACGGCGAGAAGCTGGAGGCGGTGGTCGGCCTGGTCGCAATCGGGGTGCTGCTGCTGATCACGAACTGGTTCTTCCACAAGGTCTACTGGAGCGAGTGGATCGGCAAGTTCCACCGCCAGCGCAAGCGGCTGGAGAGATTCGACAAGGTCGGCTTCATCTCCGCGCAGGTGCTCGGCCTCTCGCTGCTGGGCCTGACCAGCGTCTATCGCGAGGGCTTCGAGACGGTCCTCTTCCTGCAGTCGCTGGAGCTCAGCGCCGGCACCTCGACGGTGCTCGAGGGCGCCGGGCTGGGGCTCGCGATGACGCTCGCCGTCGCGGTCGTGACGTTCGCGCTCCAGCGCAAGCTGCCCTACAAGAAGATGCTGATCGTCACCGGCGTGATGATCGGCGTCGTGCTCGTCGTGATGGTCGGGCAGACCGCGCGCACGATGCAGGGCACCGGCTGGCTGCCGATCACGCCGATGGACATCACGCCGCCGTACTGGGCAGGCCTGTGGTTCGGCTTCTTCCCGACGTGGGAGACGGTCGGCGCGCAGATCGCCGCCGCCGCGTTCGTGATCGGCTCGTACTACCTCGCGCAGGAGGTGCGGGTGAAGCGGCCGCGCCGCCGCGCGCGCAAGCGCGTAGCGACGACGCAGCCGGTGGAGGCGCTGCTCGCTGAGGAGCTGGCGCCCGAGCCGGAGCGCGAGCCGGCGCGGTTGTAGGCCCGCGCCGGCCTGGTCCGACTGGCGACTACGAGGCGGCCGCCGCGAGGCCGGCGAGCGTCTCGCCCGGGGCCGCGGCCTCGATGCCGACGACCTCGGCGACCGGTGCGTACGTGACCTTGCCGGCGGCGACGTTGAGGCCCTCGAGGAAGCCCGGATCGCTGGCGAGCGCGCGCTGGGCGCCCTCGGTCGCGAGCTTGATCACGAACGGCATCGTCGCGTTCGTGAGCGCGTACGTCGAAGTGATCGGGACCGCGCCCGGCATGTTCGCAACGCAGTAGTGCGTGATGCCGTCGACTTCATAGGTGGGATCGGTGTGGGTCGTCGGTCTGGAGGTCTCGAAGCAGCCGCCCTGGTCGATCGAGACGTCGACGAGCACCGCGCCGTTCTTCATCAGGCCGAGCTGCTCGCGCGTGACGACGTGCGGCGCCTTCGCGCCGTGCACCAGCACCGCGCCGATCACGAGGTCGACTTCGGGCAGACGCTGCTCGATCTCCAGCGTCGAGGCGTAGCAGGTGGAGGCGCCGCCGTTGAGCAGCACCTCGAGCTCGCGCAGGCGGTCGATCGAGCGGTCGAAGACATAGACCTCGGCACCCAGCCCGATCGCGATCTCCGCGGCGTTCTGGCCGACGACCCCGCCGCCGATCACCATCACGCGCCCGGCCGCGACGCCCGGCACGCCGCCGAGCAGCAGACCGCGCCCGCCGAGCGGCTTCTCGAGCATGAACGCGCCGGCCTGCGTGGCGATCTTGCCGGCGACCTCGCTCATCGGCGCGAGCAGCGGCAGGCGCCCACGCGTGTCGGTGACCGTCTCGTAGGCGATGCACGTCGCGCCCGACGCCATCAGCCCGCGCGTGAGCTCCGGCGCGGCGGCGAGGTGGAGGTAGGTGAAGAGCGTGTGGTGCGGGCGCAGCAGCGCGACCTCGCCCGGCTGCGGCTCCTTCACCTTCACGATCAGCTCGGCGTCGGCGAACACCGCCGCGGCGTCGGGGACGATGCGCGCGCCCTGGGCGAGGTAGGCCTCGTCGGGGATGGCGGAGCCGACGCCGGCGCCCGCCTGGACGAGCACGTCGTGGCCGCGGTCCGTCAGCTCGCGCACGCCGGAGGGGGTCAGCGCGACGCGGTACTCGTCAGTCTTGATCTCAGTGGGGACGCCGATGGTGGTCATGTGCGTCATGATGCTCTTGAGCCGCGGTACTGTCACTAATAGCGCTGGCAAGCCGTGCTTACCTCATTCAAGAGCCGATTCAACCGTGTAAACATCTGTTTCCAAGACCGAAATGGACGCGCCAGTTCGGGGGCGGAACCATGAAGCGTCCTGACTCAGCCTCCTCATGCGAAGCCAGGACAGGACGGTTGAGCAGGAGCTGGCGCGGATCGCGGGCGCTGCCCACGGCGTGGTCACGCGCGGGGCGCTCCGAGCGGCAGGCGTCACGGCCGCCGAGATCGACCGGCGGCTGAGAAGCGGTGCGCTGCTGCGCGAGCATCGCTGCGTCTACCGCGTCGGGCACCGGGCGCCGAATCGCGAGGCGCGGTACCTCGCCGCGGTCCTCGCATGCGGTGATGGTGCCGTGCTGAGCGGCCTTGCGGCAGCGCATCTGCTCGGAATCGTCGGTGGCGCACCGCCGCCGCCCGAGGTGACCGCGCCGACCGAGCGCCGAGTGCCGGGCGTGGCGACGCGGCACGCCCGCTGCGGCCTCCGGACGGGCGACATGGCGACGGTGCGCGGCATCCCGGTGACGAGCCCGGCGCGCACGCTCGTCGATCTCGCCCGGCTGCTCGACGCCGACGCGCTCGCGCGCGCCTGCCACGAGGCCGGCATCCGTCACGGCACGACGCCGCGGCACGTCGAGGCGGTGCTCGCCCGCCGGCCGACCAGCCCCGGCGCACGCACACTGCGGCGGATCCTGCGCGGCGACGAGCGGGTCACGCTGAGCGTCCTCGAGCGCCGCTTCCTCGAGCGGCTGGCCGCCGCCGATTTGCCGCTGCCGCAGACGAACCGGCTCGCGGGTGGTCGGCGTGTCGACTGCCGCTGGCCCGACCGGCGCTTGACCGTCGAGCTCGACGGCTACCGCTACCACGCCTCGCGTCACGCCTGGGAGCTGGATCGCCGGCGCGAGCGCGAGGCGCGCGCCCGTGGTGACGAGTTCCGTCGCTACACCTACGGCGACGTGGTCGAGCGTCCTCGCCAGATGCTCACTGAGTTGCGTGCGCTCCTTGACTCGTCATCCGAAGCGTCCTGACCTGGCCCGCGCGGGCGGGGTCAGGTCAGGACACTTCGGGCGGTAGGATCGGTGACTCATGAGCGAGCCTGTGATTTCCACGGCGTTGGACGAGGTTGACCGCGTCATCCTCAGTGAGCTGATTAGAAACGGACGCGCGAGCTACAAGGAGCTCGGCGAGCTGGCGGGCCTCTCTCCTCACGCCGTCGCGCCGCGCGTGCGGCGGCTTGTGGACGCGGGCATCGTGACCGGCTTCACGGCGCTCGTCGACTTCGGCCATGTGGGCCGCGGGCTCGACGCGCTGATCGACGTGCGCCTGCTGTCGACCGCCAAGCCGGAGGCCTTCGAGGCGGCCGCCGGCGAGTTGCCGTCGATCCGCGAGGTCAGCTTCGTCACGGGCCGCTTCGACTACCAGCTGCGCGCCGCCTGCGTCGACGCCGACGACCTCGACCACACCGTCCGTGCGCTGCGTCAGGTCGGCGCGGCCGTGACGGAGACGCGGATTGTGCTGCGTACGAAGCCGTTCCTGCGACCGGTGCGGTAGCCGGCTACGCTCACGGCGCGATGAGCGACGAGACGGAGAAGGAGCGGCTCGACCGGGAGCTGATCGAGCTGCTGAACGAGCTGCGGGTCGCGCTGCCGGGCGTGCAGGTGCTGTTCGCGTTCCTGCTGGCGGTGCCGTTCCAGGCACGCTTCGGGCAGACGACGAGCTTCCAGCGTGACGTCTACTTCGCCGGGCTCGCGCTCTCGCTGATCGCGACCGCGTTCCTGATCGCGCCGACCGCCGTCCACCGCCTGAACTTCCGGGCGCACGACAAGGAGGCGATCGTGCTGATCTCCAACAAGCTCGTGATCGCCGGGACCGGCTTTCTCGCGCTGGCGATGATCTGCGTGATCGCCCTGATCAGCGATTTGCTGTTCGGCAAGACGGCGACGATCATCGTCAGCCTGCTCTCGACGCTGCTGTTCGTGCTGCTGTGGGTCGTGCTGCCGCTCAGTCGTCGCGTGCGGCGATGAGCACCACCGCCTCCGACAGCGCCGGTCCGCTCGGCCGCACGACCGCCTGGGCGCGTTCGTTCGGCACGCCGATGCGCGACTACCTGCGCACGGAGACCGGCGGCGCGGCGGTGCTGGCAGCGGCGGCGCTCGCCGCGCTCGTGTGGGCGAACGTCGACGCCGGCTCGTACGCGAGCGTGTGGGGGACGGAGCTGTCGATCCGGCTCGGCGACTGGTCGATCGCCGCGAATCTCCGCCACTGGGTCAACGACGGGCTGATGGCGATCTTCTTCCTCGTCGTCGGGCTGGAGGCCCGGCGCGAGCTGGACTTGGGCGAGCTGCGCGAGCGGCGCCGCCTGCTGCTGCCGGCGGCCGCGGCGCTCGGCGGGATGGGCGCGGCGGTCGGCGTCTTCCTCGCGTTGAATGCGGGCGGCAGCGCGGCGAGCGGCTGGGGCGTCGCGCTCTCCACTGACACCGCGTTCGCGATCGGAATCCTTGCTCTGGTGGGCCCGCGCCTGTCGGCGCGCATGCGCGTGCTGCTCGTGACGCTGCTCGTCGTCGACGACCTCGTCGCGCTCGGCGTGATCGCGATCGCCTATACGAGCGACCTGTCGGTGACGCCGCTCGCGATCGCCGGCGGACTGCTGCTCGCGGTGCTGGTCGCACGCGGGCTCGGCCTCGCGCGCGGGTGGGTCTACGGAGTGCTCGGCGTGGCGATGTGGCTGGCGGTGCACGAGTCCGGCGTAGACCCGGTGATCGTCGGCCTGGTGATGGGACTGCTGACGGTGGCGCGGCCGGCGGCGCGCGTGGACCTGGAGGAGGCGACCGACCGCTTCCGCGACTTCCGCGAGCAGCCGACCGCGCAGCTCGCGCAGGTGGCGCGCGCGAGCGTCGACTCGGCGCTGTCGCCGAACGAGCGGCTGCAGCATCGCTTCCACCCATGGTCGAGCTACGTGATCGTGCCGCTGTTCGCGCTCGCGAACGCAGGGATCCCGCTCGGCGGCGGGTTCCTCGGGGACGCGCTCGGCTCGCCGATCACGCTGGGAATCGTGCTCGCCTACGTGGTCGGCAAGCCGCTCGGGATCCTCGTCGCCGCGCGCGTCGCGCTGCGGATGGGACGCAGCGCGCTGGCGCTGCCGGTCGGCTGGGGTGCGCTGGGCGGGACGGGTGCGGCGGCCGGCGTCGGCTTCACGGTTGCGCTGCTGATCGCGCGTCGCGCGTTCGACGGGGCAGAGCTGCGTGAGGCGACGCTTGGTGTGCTGCTGAGCGTGCTGCTCGCGCCACTGGTGTCGTTCGCCGTCTTCCAGGCGATCGCGCGGCTCCCGCGCCGCCGGCGCCTGCGGCTGCTGATCGGCGACGCCGATCAGCTCGAGGATCTCGCGCTGCCGGTCGACCCGCACCATGACCGCGTGCGCGGCCGGGCCGACGCGTCGGTGACCTTGGTCGAGTACGGCGACTTCGAGTGTCCCTACTGCGGTCGGGCGGAGCCGATCGTGCGCGAGCTGCTCGAAGGCGACGGCGACCTGCGCTACGTGTGGCGCCATCTGCCGCTCAATGACGTCCACCCCAACGCCGAGGTCGCCGCCGAGGCGGCAGAGGCGGCGGCCGCGCAGGGGCACTTCTGGGACTACCACGCGCTGCTGTTCGACCGCCAGGACGCGTTGAAGCCGAAGCAGCTTGTGAGATACGCCGAGCAGCTCGGGCTCGATGTCGACCGCTTCCGCCGCGAGCTGCGCGACGGCGACTACGCCGGCCGCGTCGCGCGCGACGTCGAGAGCGCCGACCTCAGCGGCGTCGCCGGCACGCCGAGCTTCTTCATCAATGGCACGCGCCACCACGGCGCCTACGACGTCGACGCGCTGAAGCTGGCGGTGAAGGCGGCGCGAGCGAAGGTGCTGGTGGCGGCGGGCTGACGCGCCCGCTCAGCCCTTGAACGTCGAGCTGCCGGCGTCGCCGAACGGCTCGTCGCGCTCGCGCACGGCCGTGCGAAAGCCCGCCTCGGCGGCGCGCTGCTGGAAGGCGAAGCCCTCGCCCGTGTGGCGAGCGATGCCGTCGAACACGGTCCCGATCAGCTGCGTCGCGTGGAGGCCCTGGGCGTACAGCTGCTGGTTGACGAGCAGCTTCATCATCTGCAGCTGGTTGAGCGGCAGCCGCGCGATCCGCTCGACGAGGATCTCGGTGCGCTCGTCGAGCTGCTGCGGCGAGGGCGCCTCGATCGCGAGGCCCCACTCGAGCGCCTCCGCACCGGACAGGCAGTCGCCCGTGAACAGCAGCCGCTTCGCGCGTTGCGGGCCCAGGCGCGCCGCCCACATGGACGTCGTCGGCGATCCCCACACGCGCGCCGGCGGGTAGCCGATCTTCGCGTCGTCGGCGATCACGAGCAGGTCGGAGCAGAGCGCGAGGTCCGTGCCGCCGGCCACGCAGAAGCCGTGCACCTTGCAGACGGTCGGCGTCGACGCGTGGAACAGCGTCATGAACGCGCGCACGTTGCGGCTCATCATGGCGTGGTCGACGAGCGGATCCCACGTGCCGGACGGGTCGTGGTTGAGCGCGATCGTCACCGGATCGAGCGGGGAGCCGGCTGGCGGTCTCGCGGTAGCCCCGGGGAAGCCGGCCGTCGTGGCTCCGCCCTCGCCGAAGTCGCCCTCGCCGAGGTCCTCCGACGACATCCCCTCCGCGCTCGCCACCAGGTCGTAGCCACCGCAGAAGCCCTTGCCGTTCCCGGCCAGCAGGATCACGTGCACTGCGGGGTCGAGGTCCGCGCGCTCGACGCACGCGGCCAGCTCGGCGATCAGCGTCGGCGTCAGCCCGTTTCCGCGCTCGGGCCGGTTCAGCGTGATGCGCGCGACGCGGTCGGCGACCGCGTACGTCATCGTCGTCGGCTCGCTGCTCATACCGGCCTCCAGCTCGCGGAACGGGTCGGCGGCCACGCTACCGGGGAGCAGACAAACAGGGCCCCGGATGCCGCTCCGGGCCGGCGCTGGCGATGCCGGCGCCTGTCAGTGCTCCTGACGGTCGGCCTGGCGATCGTTCGCAGCTGCGTCACGGTCCGCGGCCGCGGCTTCGCGGTCGGCTGCGGCTGCAATACGGGCGGCGGCGGCTTCGCGTCGCGCGGTGGCAGCTGCTTCGCTCAACTCTGCCAATGACGTGCGGAGGTGGTGCGAGCTGTCTCGATCGCGCTGGCGCGCGTCTGCCGCGCGGTCGCGCGCCTCGGCCGCGTCGTCACGTGCGCGGGCGGCGTTGTCGCGTGCTGTTGCCGCGAAGTCGCGTTGTCGCATTGTCGCGTCCCGGCGCGTGGCCGTTGCGCGCCGGGACGCGGCGATCTCCGCGCGAAGCATCGCCGTCTCGTCACGCTCCCCCTCGGTCTCTGCGCGCTCTCTGCGCGACCGCTCGAGCGCCGCGCGCGTGGCCGGCGTGTCGGGAAGCTGCGTGCGCTCCCACTCGGACGTGGCCTGGTCGCGATCCGCAGCGTGCTGCTCGCGGTCGGCGATCGCTTGATCGTCGTTGGCAGCGAGCTGGTCCGCATCGGAGAACGCCCGGTCGGCGTCGGATTGCACTTGATTGAGGGTCGCAGTGGCCTGATCGAGGTCGGACTGCCGGCGTGCCTCCTCCTCACGCTCGAATGTCCCCCAATCGCGTGCCAGCGCCTCGACATCTGGCTTCGAATTTCCCCGTCCCACTCGATATACCAAGTTTCAGTAGTTTGTCAGACAACTTACCACCCCGCGCTTGTACGCGGACCATAACTTGACATTTCGCCGTCAGCCGATAGCGCCGTCGCGCCCGAAACGCGGCAGCGGGCCGCCAGCGTCGCGGCGCAGCGCGGCCGTGAGGCGGCGTACGACGTCGGGGCGGGAGGCGGCGAGGTTGCGCGTTTCGCCGCGGTCGTATCTCGTGTCGAACAGGTTCTTGTCGAAGCCGTCCGTGCGCATGAACAACAGCCAGCGGCCGTCGTGCGCCATCACGTAGTCGTCGTAGGACGCGGTCATGAATCTGCGCACCGCGACCTCGCCCTTGCGCGTGCGGTCGAAAACGGCGGTGAGGTCCTCGCCGTCCATTCGTCGGCCGGGTCTCACGCCGAGGAACGACATCAGCGTCGGGGCGACGTCGTTCGTAGAGGCGAAGTAAGCGCTGCGGTGCCCGGCCAGCTTGCGGCCGGGATGCTTGACGATGAACGGCGTGTGGTGGATCTCCTTGTGGATGTGCCGTCCGCTCTTGCCGATCAGGCCGTGCTCGCCGAGCAGGATGCCGTGGTCGCTCGTGTACATGACCGCGGTCGAGTCGGTCAGGCCGACGCTCGCGACCTTCCCCAGCAGGTTGCCGATCCAGTGGTCGGTGAAGGCGAGCTCCGCGCCGTAGAGGCCCTGCACGCGCTTGGCGACCGCGGGCGAGAGCCCAAGTTGGCTCATCGCGCTGATCGGCGCGTTGAAGGGATGCAGCGGCTCGTAGTCGAGCGGGTTCTCGCCCGCGAATCTGGCTGCCCATGCGGGCGGCGGATCCCACGGCTCGTGCGGATCGAAGCCGTCGACGACGAGCACGAACGGCTGGTGCTGGCGCAGCGTGTCGATCAGGTCGATCGCGGCCTTGAAGACTCTCGCGGTGAAGTAGTCGTCCTCCGCCAGGTTGCGCGGCGCGTAGGCGAGGTAGAGCGCGAGCGCCGCCTCGGCGCCGCTCCCCCCGCGCAGCGACGGCGGCAGGAAGCGCTGCACCTGCTCGACGGGCACGGGATCGCGGTGTCTCGCGGAGTACACCGCCGTTTGGCCCTCGAAGCCGACGAAGTGGTCCGCGCGGTTCTTCACGCGCGTGTAGCGCGGGCCGACGAGGAACGGGTTGTCGGTCACGTACGCGGTCGTGACGCCGGCGCGGTCGAGCAGCTCGAGGAAGGTCGGCTCGCCCGCGGGGATCGAGTTCCAGCCGGGGTTCTTCGGCAGGTTCTGCTCAGGGTGCCAGTCGCGGAAGGGGAACTGGCGGTCGCCGGTGAGCAGCGTGTTGCGCGCCGGCCCTGTCGGCATCGCCTCCGGATGCGCGCGTGTGAACGTGAGCCCATCGCGCGCGAGCGCGTCGAGGTTCGGCGTCAGCCCGCGCTTGCTGCCGTACGCGCCGAGGTAGTCGGCGCGCGTGGAGTCGGTGACGATCAGGATCGCGTTCTGGGCGACCGGGTCGACCGCGGTGCGGCCGTAGCGCTTCAGCTGCTCGGCGAGCGCGCCGGTCGGTCCCTCGGCTCCGAGCAGCCCGAGCATCGCCGCGCCACCGGCGCATGCGCCGGCGCCAGCGCGCAGTGCTTGCCGGCGCGTGAGGCCCCGGTGGTCGTCGTGCTCGTCGGCGGCCATCGGGGGATCGAAACACACGCACCGGCGGTGGAGTTGCGGCGGGCGGTGGTGGGGACTCAGGCGAGCGCGCCGACGAGCGCGCGTGCGGTGTCCGCTTGCGCATGCTCGAAGGCGGGCTCCATCTGCTCGACCGCGGCGCTGCTGAGCCCATGCGTCCTCGCCTCGCGCCGCCATCCGCTCGTCGCCTCGACGACGTCGTGAAGGGTCGCAGCAGCTTCGCCCGCGGTGAGACGGAAGTGCTCCGCGACGTCCATCAGGACGTCGACGCGGGCGGCGTTGTCGTCGTATCCGATTGCGGTACTCAGGCGCTTTGAGCCGGGTGCCGGGTCGGGGTTGAGGTCGAACGCGGGCGAGAGCGACCAGCCGGCGCTGCTGGTGCGCAGGAAGCCGTGGTTGCGAAGGTGGTCGTCGGTGTTCGAGATGAGGACCGTGAAGGCGATGCGCCGCCACAGCTCCCGCAGGTCGGCACCTGCATTCGGCGCATGGCGCTCGATCGCGTCGGCGATGTCGAGATAGCTGCCGCTGTCGCCGTCGGTCGCCTCCAGCATCGTCATCGCGCTCACGTAGCCGATGCGTCGAGTGCTCTCGCGATCGAAGCGATCGACGACCAGGATCGCCTTGCCGTCGAACACGTGCGTGACCGCGTCGGGGACTCGCATGCCGGCTCGGCGTGCGAGCGCGAGCGCGACGCCCTCCCAGCGGATCACGTCCCAACCGTCGGTTGTGGGACTTGGGAGCTTGGCGATCGCGAGGCGACCGTCGCCGTCCAGCACGTGCGCTTTCGGACGCGCGCCACCAAGCGAGCTGCCGCCGCGCTCGAGCGTCACGAGGTCGGCCTCGGTTGCCTCTGCATGTTCCAGCCGCTCGGCTGCTGCGAGGAGGCGCGGCAGCTCGACGAGATTCGGCACGCCGCTGTGCTCGTCGGCCACATAGGTCCCGGTCGTGAGCTCGCGGAAGCGCAGTGCGCCCTGGCGGAGGTCGTCTCGCACGCCGAGCAGGTAGTCGATCTCGCCGAGGCTTCGCTCGGTCGCGTCGTCGCCGCGGACGCGAACGCGCTCGGCTCGCTGCAGCAGCCGGCGGCCCCAACGATCCGGTGCGCAGTCGGAGAAGGCGCCGAACGTACCGCGGCCGACCGGCGTCTGCTGCTGTCCGGTCGCGAGCGGCAGCGCAGGGTCCAGCGCGTACGCGTCTGCCCGCGCCAGGTAGTCCGTCGCGTAGGCGAACGTCGCGGACTCGCCGCCGCGCCGGCGGTGCGACCACAGGCGGCCTGCGACGACGTCCTCGCCGGCGATCTGGACGATCACGTCGATCGCGGTGTCAGCCATCGCTGCGGCCCGTCAGGTCTCGGGGGCGAACGCGCTGGGGAAGCCGTTCGTCGGAGCGCAATCGCCCGACATCGGTCTCGTAGGGGTCCAGGGCCCGTGCGAAGCCGTCGAGTATGCCGAGCGCGCGCATGATGCGCAGCAGCTTCTCGATGCTCACGCCTCCGTCCCCGCGCTCGAGGCGGACGAGTGTGTCGCGCGAGACTCCTGCGCGGTCGGCCAGCTGAGCCTGTGTCAGTCCGCGCAGCTTGCGCCAGGTCAGGAGATCATCCCCGGTGCTGCGCAGCGCGCGGCGGACCCCGCCTGGGAGCGGAGGTCTGACTCGCTCGCGTCTTGCGAAATTATGCTTCATATATCCGACACTATAGCCATTAGTGTCGGATATATCAGTCTCTATAAGAGAGCTTACTCCAGTTCCCGCAACGCCGGCAGCAGCTCCCGCTCCGCCCACGCGCAGAAGTCCGCCTGCGTCTCGGCGCCGATCTGCACGAGCGCGACCTCGTCGAAGCCGGCCTCGAGGTAGGGCTTGATCGCCTCGACGTGCTCCTCGAGATCCGGACCGCAGGCGAGCGCCTCCCCGACCTGCTCGGGCGTGACGAACTGCGAGGCGCCGTCGAACGCGGTCGGGTTCGGGAGGTCGGCGTTGACCTTCCAGCCGAGCCCGAACCAGCGGAACTGCTCGTGCGCGCGCTGCACCGCCTTCTCGCGGTCGGGGTCCCAGCAGATCGCGACCTGGCCGATGCGAGGCTTGCCCTCGCCGCCCGCTCTGTCGAACAGCTCGCCCAGCTCCGCCTCGGGCTGCACCGCGATCATCGCGTCGGCGTGCCTGCCGGCGAGCTGGCACGAGTCCGGGCCGGACACCGCGATCCCGATCGGGACGCGCTGCTCCGGGAGGTCGTACAGCACGGCCGACTCGACGTCGAAGTGGCGGCCGCGGTAGTTGACCGTGCCGTCGCCGTCGAACAGCGCGCTGATGATCTCGACCGCCTCCTCCAGCATCTCGTGCCGCTCCCCAACCATCGGCCAGCGCGCGCCGACGACGTGCTCGTTGAGGTTCTCGCCCGCGCCGAGCCCGAGACGGAAGCGTCCGCCGGAGAGGATCTGCATCGTCGCCGCCTTGTGCGCGACGACGGCCGGGTGGTAGCGCAGGATCGGACAGGTGACGTAGGTCATCAGCGGGATCGCTTCGGTCGCCTGCGCGGCCGCGCCGAGGATCGACCACGCGTATCCGGAGTGCCCCTGCTCGTCGAGCCAGGGCGCGTAGTGGTCGCTGATGACGGAGAAGTCGAAGCCGGCCCGCTCGGCCGACTGCAAGTCCCGCACGAGCTGGTCGGGTCGCGACTGCTCGCACATCATCGTGTAGCCGAATCTCGCCATGCCGACGGTGCTACCCGCGTTTCGGAGCTCCACGCATGGGGGACCGTCTGGGCCGACGCACCAACCACGTAAACGAGGGGAGCACGACCATGACTGACGGCGACGTCGACACCGCGAAGGGCCGCGTCAAGAAGGCCGCCGGCGATCTCACCGACGATGACGACCTGCGCCGCGAGGGCAAGGTCGACGAGGCGAGCGGCACGGTCAAGGACAAGGTCGGCGACACGGCCGACAAGGTGAAGGACGCGCTCAGGCGCGACGACGACTGACGTCGACCGGGCGGGCCGCTAGGTTCGCGGACGTGCGACGGATTTCTGGTGCTCTGCTGCTCGCTCTGGCCGCGCTCGGACTCGCGGCGCCGGCGAGCGCGGAGCGCCTGCAGACAGATGTCGACGGAGACGGCGCCGTCGACACGGTGACCGCGCGAGCGGTGGGCGACTACGGCGTCGGCGTGTCGGCCGAGCTCAGCGGCTCGGGCGGCGCGCGCTCCGAGCAGCGGTTCGAGAACGCCTTCGTGTACGAGCCGTGGCTGTGGCGCGTCCGCGACGTCGACGGGCGCGCCGGCGCCGAGCTGTTCGTCCACACCGGCCACATCACGACGTACGAGACGGTGACCGTGATGAGCGTCGTGGGCAGACGCCTCGTCCGCTCCGGCAGACTGATCATGAACGGGGGCCTCGCTGACTACTACGCGATGGGCTTTCGCTGTCGTGCGGTCCGGGGCAGACCAGGGATCGTCGCGTACGACTTTGCCCGCCAGTCGCCGGGCCACTGGAAGCGCCGGGCGCGCTCGTACAGCTGGAACGACGGCCGGCTGGTCCGCGTGGGACCGGCTCGCCACAGCATGATCCGCTACCCGCCGGCGCGCGAGCGCAAGCTCGGCTGCTGAGCGCGGCGCGGGCGCAAGCTCATCCGTCTGGATAAACGCGCGGTGGCGCGCGGTCGCTAGCCTCATGTCGGTCGTGGAGTTCGACGTCGTCCCCACTGAGGCCGCGCAGCACGAGATCCCGCTCGGCGGCAGCCCCTTCCCGCCGATCGCCGACTACGGCTTCCTGTCGGACTGCGAGGTCTGCGCGCTCGTCGCGCTGAGCGGCAACATCGAGTGGATGTGCCTGCCGCGGATGGACGGGCCGAGCGTCTTCGCCGGGATCCTCGACCGCCACGCCGGGCGCTTCCGCGTGGGCCCGCGCGACGAGGCCGTCCCGACCGACCGTCGCTACCTGCCCGGCACGATGATCCTCGAGACGACGTGGGGCACGCCGACCGGCTGGCTCGTCGTGCGCGACGTGCTCGTGCTCGGCCCGTGGCATCACGGCGAGGAGCGCTCGCACCGCTACGCGCGTTCCCCGCGCGACCACGAGGCCGCGCACGTGCTGCTGCGCACGCTGAGATGCCTCAACGGCTTCGTCGACGTCGAGATGGACTGCGAGCCGGCGTTCGACTACGGCCGCAAGCGCGGCGCCTGGCACTACGAGGGCGACGGCTACGGCGACGGCGTCTGCAGCGTCGATGGGCAGGCGATGCGCCTGCGGCTGCGCAGCGACATGCGGCTCGGCTTCGAGGGTCCGCGCGCCCGCGCCGAGACGCGCCTGCGCGCCGGCGAGACGCGCTTCTGCGCGCTCGGCTGGAGCGAGCACCTGCCGCCGGCCACCTACGCGGAAGCCAGAGCGCAGCTCGCCTACACCGGCAACTTCTGGCACGAGTGGATCAGCCGCGGGCGCTTCCCCGACCACCCGTGGCGCGTGCACCTGCAGCGCAGCGCGCTCACGCTGAAGGGACTCACGTACGCGCCGACCGGCGCGCTGGTCGCTGCGGCGACGACCTCGCTGCCGGAGACGCCGGGGGGCGAGCGCAACTGGGACTACCGCTACACCTGGCTGCGCGACTCGACGTTCATGTTGTGGGGCCTCTCGACGCTCGGCTTCGACCGCGAGGCGCACGACTTCCTCTACTTCATCATGGACCGCCTCGAAGCCGGCGGACCGCTGCGGATCATGTATGGGATCGACGGGCGCGAGCGGCTCGACGAAGAGGAGCTCCCGCACCTGTCCGGCTACGAGGGCGCCAAGCCGGTGCGCATCGGCAACGGCGCGTGGGACCAGCGCCAGCACGACGTGTGGGGCGTGCTGCTCGATTCGATCCGCCTGCACGTGCGCTCCGGCGACCGCCTCGACGACCGCATGTGGCCGCTGATCGTGCAGCAGGTCGACGCGGCCGTGGCGGAATGGCGCGAGCCCGACCGCGGCATCTGGGAGGTGCGCGGCGAGCCGAAGCACTTCACGTCGTCGAAGGTCTTCTGCTGGGTCGCCGCCGACCGGGGCTCGCGGCTCGCTCGGCTGCGCGGCGATCGCGCCGCCGCCAAGCGCTGGCGCTCCGCCGCCGACGAGATGCACGAGGAGATCTGCGAGCGCGGCGTCGATGACCGCGGCGTCTTCGTCCAGCACTACGACACGGAGGCGCTCGACGCCTCGCTGCTGCTGATCCCGTTGCTCGGCTTCCTGCCCCCGAACGACCCGCGCACGCGCGCGACCGTGCTCGCGATCGCCGACGAGCTGACCGAGAACGACATGGTGCTGCGCTACCGCGTGGAGGAGACCGACGACGGCCTCGCCGGCGAGGAGGGCACATTCGCGATCTGCTCCTTCTGGCTCGTCTCCGCCCTGGTGGAGATCGGCGAGGTCACGCGCGCCCGCGACCTGTGCGACAAGCTGCTCTCCTACGCCAGCCCGCTCGCGCTGTACGCGGAGGAGATCGATCCGCACTCCGGCCGCCACATGGGCAACTTCCCGCAGGCGTTCACCCACCTCGCACTCATCAACGCGGTGATGCACATCATCCGCGCGGACGAGGAGCTGGTGGAGGACCCGCGCTAAGAACCGCTTTCAAAATGACTGACGGCCGGCTGGCACCGTCTCGCGGCGCCGGATCGCCACCCGCGATGTTCGACGCAGCATTGCTGCGCCTTCACACCGCACGCGTCGCCCGGCATCCACGAGCCGGCACCATCCGACTCGCCCTCATTTTGAAACCGGTTCTAAGCGGCGAGCGCGCTATCTCGCGCGACAGACGTCCGCGTTCTCAGCCTGGCGCAGCGGCGAGCGCGGGCCGGCGACCACCACGTACTTCGCGAGCGCCCGGCGCGGATCGGCCTCGCCGCGCTGCGCGTTGCGCACCTGCGCGGCGGTCGCCTCGCCGAAGTGGCCCGGCCAGCAGGCCCAGCTCGCGCGTGCGAGGTCGACGAGCGGCGTCGTCTCGGCGCGGAAGACGAAGCGGCCCGACCCGCACACGAGCCAGTCGCTGCCGAGGTTCTTGAGGATCTCCCGCAGATGCTCCTCGCAGCCGTTCGGGTACGTCGGATGCCCGCCGAGCGCGGCCTGGACGATCGGATGCCCGTTCTCGAAGCGCAGCAGCTTGCTGTCCCACGGAAGCGTCACGCCCTCCAGGTCGTGGCGCGCCATGTAGAGGAAGCGAGGCTCGCGCGATCTCGGGTCGAGCAGCACGCTGACGTGCTCCCAGTCGCCCTCGTGCAGGTCCGCGTTGGCGAGGTCGGCGGCGATCGGCGAGGTCGCCATCAGTCTCCGCGCGACCACTGTCGGGTAGTAGTTGTACGGGTAGAAGAACCAGTACTGGAGGCTGCGCAGGCCGGGCGGCGCGCCCGGATAGCGCCTGCCGTAGCCGCCGACGCCGGCGTCGTAGACGTAGAGCTGCGCCGAGCGCCACGGATCGATCGCCGCCGCCGGGTCGGCGAGCCAATCGCCGGTTCGGCGCAGCGGCGTGCCCTGCCCGCGCAGGAACGCGCTGAACTCCGACGTCGGGTCGCCGCGGCCGAACGAAGCCGGATAGTCGAGGTAGTCGTCCTCGCTCGCGCCGACCGGCGTGAGGTCGGCGAGCGTCGGCGGGGCGGCGACGCAGCTGCCGCCGCGCACGAGGCAGGTCGTGCGGTGCCCGTCGTGCCGCAGTCCGTGGACGAAGCTGCCCCGGCTCTGCAGCACGCTCGCGACCGACACCGGCCAGAAGCGGTCGGCGACCGTCACCTCGAGCGTCGGCTGGTATCTGCGCGCGAGCTCCGCGAGCGCAGGCGAGGTCTCGGCGATCGGCGCCTCGCCGCCGCTCGCGCGCCCGCCCGGCGGCGCCGGGCCGACGAGCGCGCCGTTGCCGAGCGCGTCCCCGGGCTGGTCGGGCGCCAGCTCGGCGTCGCAGGTCGACTCCTGCGACTGCAGATCGGCGTGGAACCACGTCGGCGGGTGCGCGTCGATGCCGAGCGCGTGCAGCGCGATCGTCGCGAGCGACGGGCGCTCCCCCGAGTCGAACGTGTAGCGCTGTCCGCCGAGCGTTGTGCGCTCGATCTCGGCTGCGGGCACGAGCACGGCGCGCTCGGTCCGCGAGGTCGCGTTCGCGAGGCCGGTGCAGGTGGCGAGGTAGACGCCGTCCGAGCTGCGGCCGAGGTAGCCGCCGAGCTGTCGGCCGGCTCTCGTCTCCAGCGCCGCGCGCGTGAACGAGACCGGCGGCTGCGCGGAGAACGCGAGCCCGACGAGCACGTAGATGGCAAGCAGGCCCCACAGCAGCGGCGAGTGCAGGAAGGCGACGGCTGAGCGCGGGCGCTCGAGCCGCGCGATGCGGCGCCCGAGCAGCGCGATCGCCACGGACGCGATAACCAGCACGCCGATCGGAGCGGCTGCGAAGAACGCGACCGCGAGCGCCAGCACGATCGCGGCGATGTGGCTGCGCCAGTGCAGCGGCCCCCACGTCGCGAGCCGCCAGACGGCGAACGCGGCGACCGCGAAGAAGGCGACGATCGCGATCCAGTTGGGGAAGATCAGCTCGACGACGCGGGCGACCGCCAGCCCGATCAGCACTGCCAGCACGAGCACGTTGAAGCCGGCGACCGTCCGCACGGCGCCCTCTCCGAGCGGGGCATGCCGGTGCGACGCGACGTCGTCGGGCGGCGTCTCGTGCAGCAGCCCCTCCTCCCTCGCGGCCGTCGCGCGGGCGACGCCTCTGTGGACGACGACGGCGTACCAGTCCCGCCGGTGCTCGCTCCACCCGATCCGGCCGATGAGGTAGCAGAGGACGCACACGACCGCGAACGCGGCGACCACGAACAGCAGCGCCTCGACGCCGACGACAAGCAAGGTGCGCGGCTGTGCGAGCGCGGTGAGCGTGCCGCCCGGCAGGCGCGCCGTCGTGAGGCGCACCCACGTGACGAGGCCGCCGAACAGGTAGACGTAGCCGACGAGGCCGACGAGCGACGTCGCCAGCGCCGTGAACGACCGCAGGTCGCCGCCGACCGACTCCGGAGCGCCGCTCTCCGCCTCGCTCGACCCTGCCATGCGCCGCATCCTTGCAGGCGAAGAGGGGGCCGAGCGCCGGGTCAGTCGTCGAGCACCGGCGCCAGCAGTCCGCGGCCGGCAAGGCCGCAGATGCCGTCGAGTGCGTCGAGTGCGTCGGCGTAGAGTCGCTGGTGGTCGCGCAGCGCCCACAGCGTCTCGCAGTGCTGCCAGGCCGCGTTGCGCGCCTCCTCGATGCTCCACATCGCGAGCACGTCGTCGAGGCGGCCGAGGACCCGGTCGGCGACGCCGACGAGGCCGATGGCGAAGCGCGCCTTCACTTGCTCCTCCACGGTCGCGAGTGTGGCATTCACGCGCTGGTAGTCGGCGTGCGGCGCGCCGTCGGGGTCGGGGCTGAGGCCAAGCTGCTCGAACGTCGCGATCAGCGCGAGCGGAAGGTCATGGTTGATGTGCGCGTTCATGCCGGCGAGCGCGAACTGGACCGGCGCGACGCGTCTGTCGCCACGGCGCTCGAACAGCGGCGCCCACGCGCGCGACGACTTGCGGCCGGCCGCGACGGCGTCGACCGCGTCGAAGTACAGCTGCGCGAACCCCACATCGAGGGCGCTCAGGAACGCGGGGTCGGCGAAGCCCTCGTCCGCGACGCGGCCGTCGACCGCGTGCGTGACCGCGAGATAGAGCCCGTTGAAGCACGCGACCCCGTCCGCCGGAGCGAGCCCCGCCCCGATCGCCTCCATCCGCGCGATCACGGCCGTGATCGGGTCGGGCGGCGGCGGGACCGAGGCGGCGGGCATCGGATGACCCTAGCGGTCGGCGCACCTCTACCCGGTCTTTCGGGCTCGATCGGTGGCAGGGTCGTTCAAGAACCGCTGGCGCTAGCCGACCACTTCGGACGAACGATGAGCCTCGTCGACGCGGTTGCGCGCATCCAGCAGATTCAGGGGCAGCTGATCGCGCCGCTGCAGAATGGCGGGGCGGCTGCGCCCGTCGCCGCTGCGCAGGCGACTGCACCGGTTGCCGCGGCGTCCGGGCCGACGAGCTTCGCGAACGTACTTGCGCAGGCACAGGCGCCGGCCGGCGTGCAGCCCGCGGGGGCCGCCGGACTGAGCGCCCACGCGGCGGGCATGATGACCCCCGGCCAGCAGCAGTTCGCGACGCAGCTCGCCGTGCAGACCGGCATGGACCCGCAGGTCGTCGCGGCCTGGATGCTGGCGGAGGAGTCGGGCGGCGCGGCGAGCTCGCGCGAGGCGCAAGGCAACCACAACTGGCTCAACATCGGCTGGACCGACTCCGGCCGCTATGGCACCGCCGGCGCCGTCTGGTCCGATCCGATCGCCGCCGCCAACGCAACCGCCGGCTGGCTGAAGGGGCAGGACACCGTCGCCGGCTACGGACGCGCGAGCGCGGGCGTGCAGTCGATCCTCACCAGCGCCGGCCAGCCGCCCGAGCTGCAGATCGCCGCGTTGCAGCACTCCGGCTGGGCGTCGAGCGGCTACCCGGACCTGCCGGGCGTGTACCGGATGGTGGCGGGGTGAGTCCCTGATCGAGCTCGTCACCCGCACGCTAGATTCGAGGCGGGCGAGCCAAGGAGACGCAATGCTGTTCGGACAAGAGCACGTCGATCGCTACCGCGCGACCAACGGTGACGAGGGCTACAAGTGGCAGCGCGGGACGACGATCCTGCTGCTGACGACGAGAGGGCGCAAGAGCGGCGCCGAGCGCGTGACGCCGCTGATCTTCGAGCGCAGCGGCGACGACTACCTGGTCGTCGCGTCCCGTGGCGGGACCGACCAGCCACCCGGCTGGTACCTCAACCTGCAGGCCGAGCCGGACGTCCAGGTGCAGATCAGAGGCGACGTCTTCAGAGCGCACGCGCGCGACGCCACGCCAGACGAGAAGCCGGAGATGTGGCGCAAGATGGTGGCCGTCTGGCCGGACTACGACGAGTATCAAAAGAAGACCGACCGCCAGATCCCCGTCGTGGTGCTGGAGCGCACCAGCTAAGCCCCGCGGGTCCCGACGGCGCGGTCGCTCGCGGTCTGCGGCGCCGGTAAAGTGCCCACATGAGCGCCGCGTCCGGGGGGACGGCTGTTACGCAGCCGGCGGATCGAGCAGGCCGTCGCCCGATCGGGATGGATGCGGCGACTGCGGCATGGTTGTGCGCGCTTCCGTGCGCCGTCGTCGCGGTCCTGGCAGTCGTCGTCCTCGGCGCTCCCGTGGGCCGACTGCTGGAGCCCGGCCATCCGTTCCATCTGCTCTCGGGCGGCTTGCCCCAGCCGTTCCTCCCGGAGCCGACGGAGCAGGGCCGCTACGCGGTTGCGCTCGCCGCGCCGCTCCTGCTGGCGTGGGCCACCGCCAGCCTGGCGCGCCGAGCGTCAGCCGTGCCCGCTCGCGTTGCATCGGCCGCGGCCCTGGCGGCGCAAGTTGCGCTGCTGGGAGTCGTGGTCGCGGCGCTGATCGCCCAGCACGGACGGGTGTACGGGCCGATCTACACCGCCACCCACGACTTCGTCTACCCGCACCGGTACTTCACCCCCGTCACGCTCCTGATCGCGGCCGTCGTGGCCGGCGCGCTCGTACTCGGGATCAGCAGCACCCGCGTGCGCGAAGCGGTCGTGGGCTGGCTCGAGCCGACGCGCGCGCGCTCGCTCGTCGCGATCGGTCTGGCAGCCACCTTCACGGTCGTGTGGATGCTCGCCTCGGTCAACTCCGACCAGTCGATCGCATCCGCGAATCCGTCCCTGCGCTTCCATCTCGGCTTCACGCTTGACGAGACGTTCGCGGTCGTGAACGGCCTCACGCCGCTCGTCGACTTCACCGCCCAGTACGGCTCGCTGCTGCCGTACCTGCCCGCACTTGTGTTGACGATCTTCGGCAAGACGCTGCTCGCGTTCACGCTCACGATGACCGCGCTGACAACGCTTGCGCTGCTCGCGATGTTCGGCGTGCTGCGGCGCGTGACTCGCAGCCCCTTCGGCGCCTTGGCGCTGTACCTGCCGTTCCTGGCGACGACGCTGTTCATCTCGGAGGGGAGCGGGGACTTCCGTGACAGCTATGGGAGCTACTTCGGCATGTTCCCGCTGCGCTACGGAGCTCCCTTCCTGTTGGCTTGGCTGACCGCGCGGCAGCTGGACCGCGGCGGTCGGGCTGGCCCATGGGCGATCTTCCTGATCGCCGGCCTCGCGATCTTCAACAACGTCGAGTTCGGCGTCGCTGGGCTGGGGGCCACGCTCGCGGCGCTGCTGTGGACCGCGCCCGCACCCCGTCGCAGGGCGGCCCCGCGTCTGGTGGGCATGGCCGCCGCCGGGCTCCTCGGCGCATTCGCCCTCGTGGCGGGGCTGACACTCGCTCGCGCAGGGGAATTGCCGCAGCTTGACCGCCTCGTCGAGTTCGCCCGCCTCTTTTCGATGGGCTTCGGCATGCTGCCGATGGCCGGCGTCCTTGGCTTGCACCTGCTGATCTACCTGACGTATGTCGCCGCGATCGGGACGGGAACCGTGCTGGCGATCAAGCGCGATCCGAACGTGGTGCTCACCGGCATGCTCGTGTGGATCGGCGTCTTCGGCCTTGGGTCAGCCGGCTACTACGTGGGTCGCTCGCATCCGTACAACCTGGTGGCGCTGTTCTCGCCATGGAGCTTCGCCGTCGTCCTGCTCGCCTACGTCGGGATCCGATCGCTCGCGACCGATCGCGCCCGCCGACCGACCCCGGCGATCGTCGTGTCGCTCTTCGCATTCGGCGTCCTCGTCTGCTCGCTGGCCCAGATCCCCGCCCCCTGGGCGCAGCTCGATCGGTTGACGAGCGGCTTCACCGCAAACGCGATCAACCGCTACGAACGGTCGCTCGAACCAAGCCCCGACCCAGAGGACCGACAGCTGTTCGCGGCGCTCGCCGACGGGCCCCGTCGCTGGACGATCGAGCAAGGGGCGCCGGTGGCGATCCTGCTCACCACGGGCCACCGCATCGCCGACGCGAACGGAGTCGTCAACGTCTCCCCCTACACCGGTGCCGAATCGATGCCGACGGTGGAGCAGGTGGACAAGACGCTTGCCGCGCTCCGGGCCGCGGGCGGCAACACCGTCCTCGTGTCGATCCCGGCCGGAAGAGGCCTCCTCGACGTGCTCGACCAGCGAGGCTTCAAGGTCGTGACCCCGGCGGGACTCGTGCGGTTCGACGCCCCTGGCGCCAACATCTCGCCCATGCCCTGGCACGAACAGGGCGTCGTGAAGTTCGTGGACGCGCGGCACCTCCGTGCCGAGGCGCTGCACTGACTGCCGTCTCCGCTCGCCTGCGCTCAAGTCTTGGCGCCTTCCTGCCGTTGTGTGCCATAGATGTCCGAAGTCGAGCGTCGTCGTGCCGAAGCGATTGCCAGCCTCGGTCTGCTGGAGCAGGCCGGGGACTCCGCGCTGACGGCACTCGTGCGGCTCGGCACGTACGTGACCGGCGCCGGCGCAGGCGCCGTGCACCTGTTCACCGAGGAGTCGCAGCACCGCGTTGCCGCGGTCGGCGCGCCGCTCGGCGAGCACCCGCGTGAGGACTCGATGTGCCGGCTGGTGGTGGACGAGGAGCAGCGGGTCGTATGCGCGGACGCGACGCGCGATCTGCGCTTCGGCTACAGCTCGTTCGTGCGGGGTCCGGAGCCGGTGCGCTTCTACCTGTCGGTGCCGTTGCGGGTGAGCGGCGGCGAGGTGATCGGCACGCTGTGCGCCTGGGACACGCAGGCGCGTGAGCTCGACGACGAGCAGCTCGCGCGGTTCGACGACGTCGCCGAGCAGGCTGTCTGGCGGCTCGAGCTGACGCGGATCGCACGCGACGTGAGCGACGCGGCGTGTCGCGACCCACTTACCGGGGCGGTCAACCGGCTGCTGCTCGGCGACCGGCTCGCGCACGCGTTCGGGCGCCGGCTGCGCCACGGCGGCGAGGTGCTCGTCGTGGTGATCGACGTCGACGACTTCAAGCAGGTCAACGACACCTACGGCCACGACGTCGGTGACGAAGTGCTCGTGGCGATCGCCCAGCGCCTGACGGGGGCGACGCGCCCGCAGGACACGGTCGCGCGCCTCGGCGGCGACCAGTTCGTCGTCGTGGCAGAGGTGCCGGACACGCACGCCGCCCTCGACGTGTGGGAGCGGATCGAGGAGGCGATCTCCGGCACGATCCACGTGGGCGAGACCGCCGAGGCGGTCTTCATGACCGTCGGCGCCACCTTCGCCCAGCCGGGCGACGACCCCCGCACCGCGATCGCCCGCGCGGACAGAGAGATGTACTCGCGCAAGCCGAGCCGCGTCGAGGACCTGGCGGACGGCGACGCCGCCGCTTAGGCAGGCGTGCCTCGCGCGCCCTTCGGCTGCGCCCGCTCAGCGAGACCGCGCGAACAGCCGCAGGAACAGCAGGAAGATGTTGAGCACGTCGAGGAAGATCCCCGCGGCGAGTGGAATCGCCTGCTCGCGGCCCGCGCGCCGCAGCCGGTTGAAGTCGATCACCGTGTAGAGCCCGAAGACCCCGAGCCCGGCGATCGAGTAGAGCGTGTACGCCGCCGGGATGCGCACGAAGATCAGCACGATGCCGGCCACGAGCAGCGCGAGCAGCAGCCAGAACGCGAGTCGGTACAGGTACGACAGGTCGCGGCGGATCGCGTAGCCGCCGGCTCCGAGCGCTCCGACGAACAGCGCGGTGGCCCCGAACGCCTGGCGGACCGCGGTCGGGTCGGTCTCGGCGTAGTAGTTGACGGTCGTCGCAACGCTCGCTCCGATCAGCAGGCCGAACGCGAGCAGCAGCACCAACGCGAGTCCCTCGTTGCCGCGCGCGCTCGCGACGTTCAAGCCGACCAGGCAGCCGAGCGCCAGCAGCCAGGCGACGAACCAGCCGGCGCCGCCCCATCCGCGCGCGACCCACACGCCGAGCGTCGCGGCGGCGACCGTCAGCGCCACGAGCGCCATCACGCGCCCGAACAGCGCCGGCGTGCGTGCGGCCGCGGCGGGTTCCGCATAGCCGATGGAGCTCATCGACGGACTGTATCCCGGAGCGGGCTCGGCGCGCCACCGCTGCGATGCGGCGCTGGCGCGCCGCCGTCGATTGCTCGACCCGGCGCTGCAGCTCATCGAGGAGGAGACCGAGTCCGGCATCGACGCCGCCATCGCGGCGCTGCCCAGCGCCACGGCGGCGCTGCTGACCAAAGGCGTGCTCGAGGCGAGGCCGCTCGACGTGCTCGCCGCAGAGGCGAGACGGACGGTGAGCGAGCTGCAGTCCGAGCTCGAGGCGGCCCTGTCGTATGTCGCGGGCGCCATCGGCCTGGCGGGGCTCGACGGGGTGGAACGCCCCGTGCTGCTCGATCCGAGCGGCCGTCCGCTGCAGGACGGATCTGCCGAGCTGCGCGAGATCGAGATCCGCTTCGGCGCAATCGGCGAGGATCTGATCGCGTGTCTCGCCGCCGAGCCTCGCTGGTTGCACGAGCTGTCGTCGCGTCGGTTCGAGGAGCTTGTCGCCGAGCTGTATGCGCGCCGTGGATTCCACGTGCAGCTGACCCCCGCGAGCAAGGACCACGGTGTCGACGTCCTGGTAGCCCGGCATGACGAGCTGGGCTCCTCGCTCACCGTGGTGCAGTGCAAGCGCTACACACCCGAGCACAAGGTCGGCGTCCGTCTCGTGCGCGAGCTGAAGGGGGCCATGACGATGACGCGCGGCGCGACCGCCGCGGCGCTCGTGACGACGTCGTTCTTCACCTCGCCGGCTCGCGCACTCGAACGCGAGTATCGGTACACGCTCTCGCTGCAGGACTACTTCGTCCTTCAGAGCCTGCTGAGACTCTCACCCCGGGAGGCTCCGGACGGCTTCGGGCGCCACCCGTTCTGAGCGCGGCGACTGCCTCACGCCGAGCCGGCGCTCCCCTAGCCTCCCGCCGAACGTCGCCGAGGAGGGCATCGCGTGGAGTTCGAGGAGTACACCCGCCACGACGGACTTGGACTGCGCGGCCCGGAGCGGCCGCTGCCGTCGCGGCGGGCATCGTGCCGGTCGCCGGGGGGAGCGACGGCGGCGGCTCGATCCGCATCCCGGCCGCCTGCTGCGGCCTAAAGCCGGGGCGTGGCCTCGTGCCGACCGGCCCGGCGCGCGGCGAGGGGCTGGGCCACGAGGTGGAGGAGCTGCCGACGCCGCCGTTCGACGCCGCCGCGCTGGCACAGGACTTTCCTGCTGACGTGGTTTGCACACGTCGCGTGGCAGGTCGACGAGATCAAGGATTCGGTCCGCGGGAGGGGTGCGAGTCAACTCCGTTGCCCCGACGTTCGCGGAGACGGCGCGGCAGTGTGTGATGCAATGCACCGCGCATGAGGGCATCGACCACACGGATCGGCCTGACCTTGGCGAGCATGCTGGCCGTCCTGACGCTCGCCTGCGCGGGCGGGACTGCGGTTGCGCGGACGTACGTCCCCAATTGCGGGACCACTTACTACCTGGAGTACAAGCCGGCATATTGGAGCGCCGGCTGCACGGGCGGCAGTCCGACCATGCCGACCGCGACGTGGCGGCGATGGGGGAGCCACGTCGCCCGTGGAACGGGAACGGCGCAGCTGCGCGGTCCCTGCAGGGCGTCGTGCGTGGATGCGAAGGTGTACGAGAGTTCCGGGCGATTGAGCCTGTACGGGACGCGACGGTGCGTGGACGGTCGCGGCCGGCGGCAGCTTTACTTCTCGCGGGCGCGCTTCAGCGTTTACTTCCGGGCCCACAATCTGTTCGGCTATCCGAAGGGATGGCGCACCTTCCCGGTCTTCACGACCATCGCGTACCAAGGCGAGTGCCGCCTCACGCAGGAATGAGCGAGCCGCGCCGGTCCTCCGTCACCCGGCGACCGGCTTGCTTCAGGACGTCTCGCAGCCGGTGCGCGGGAGCCTGACGACGTATCGACCGCTGAATGCGGAAGGCGCTCGGACGCGGATCACTGCGCGCGTGTAGATGCGCTCGGACGTGTCGTGGCCACAGCCGTCGTGGCGGTGAGGCCGCAACCTGGTGAGGCGCAGGATGGCGCGGGCATGACGCAGCGGATCCTCCTCATAGCCGATCCGCGCACGGCCGTGCGCGCGTGCGGTGGCCTGGCCCCAACGAGTCCACTGCAGGTGAGAGAAGCGGACCGAGAAGGCGCCCATGCTGTGCGAGAACGGCGCGTCGGTCCTGAAGCTCGTGGGCTCGGATGCCTCGGGAAGACTGCAGTCGAGGCACCGGCGATGGTCCGTCGTGACCACGAGCACGTCCGCGGCGGCGATGCCGGCTCCAGCCCCGATCGCGGCGACCGCTATGGCAACGAGGGCAAGCGAGCGCATCTGGAAGAGCCCTGTCCGCGTCATGCCGAGCATTCCAGCACAGGCCCGCGCCTTTGTGCCACCGACGCGCAGAAGTTAGGTTGATCGCCGTGATCGGCGGGTGCTCCTCCCTTCTTGTTCGCAGTCACGAGCCGGCGGCGCGCGGTGCTGTGCGCCGACGCTTGCTCGGGACGCTCTGCGCAGCGTTCGCGGCCACGGGCGCGTTGGCCGCCGCGCCCGCCGCGTCCGCCAGTACCAGCAGCTGCCCCCGGCGAGACGATCGGCCGACGATCGGCCGGATCCTGTCAGTGCGGAACATGACCTGCTCCGGCGCCTACGGCTTCTACCGGCGCCATCATGGCGACCAGCACGTCCCGATCTCGAAGGGCGAGGTGACGTACATCGGGCGCTTCGCGTGTCACGTCTATCAGGACCTCACCCCGCCCGGACCTTCCGACTCGTGGGTGCGGGTCCGCTGCGCGCGCGGCCGGAAGGCGTTCCGGCTCGAGTACGCCGTCTGACGCGCTCGCGCCGCTAGCCCTCAGCCGCCTGCGCCCGCGTGGATGCGGCGCCGGCCGGACTCGCAGTGGAGGTCGTAGCCCTCGCCGGGGAACAGTCCATGGCACAGCCAGCGGCCGACGTGTGTGCTGCCGAAGCACCCCTCGTTCGATGCGCGCTGTCGGGCCGTCGGCGTGCAGCCGGGATGGTCCAACGCACGATGCACGATCCGCGCGCCGCCTCTGCACGACACCCCCTTGGTCACCAGCTCGCCGCTGGCAAACTCCGGCTGCGTACAGTGCGTCCAGCGCGAAGCCGACGCGCCGGCTGGAGCGGTGAGCGCCACGCCGAGCGCTACCAACGCAACTATCGCCCCGTGCCGCATGCCACCGGAATTTGGCGCTCTGTGCCGTCGAAGTCAAGTGAAAGCGCGACGCGGCCTGTTGAAAGGATCAGATATAGGTGGTTTCGGCAGGTTTTTGCCACGAGGGGGCGGTTCGTGGCCAAGCTTGCAGGGGCGCCTTGCTTGCTCGCAGAACGCTTGGGCTTTCACGATCGCGTCGCGACGCCGCCTAGCTGCGTAGGCGCGCGCCGCGAGGCGCGGATGAGGCGTGGATCCTGCGGCTGTCGGTTGCTCGACTTCAGACGCCGGCCGCGTAGTGGGCCGAGATCTCGGTGGCTGAGAGTGCCGAGGAGTAGATCGCGGGCTCGTCCAGCGTGCCGCTGACGTACCGGCCGAGCCGCAGAGGGCTCGTGTGGTTGGTGATCGAGACGGTCGAGGCCCTGCTGGCGCGCTCGACGCCGTTGACGTAGAGCCGCATCGTCGTTCCGTCGTAGGTGACGGCGACGTGGTACTTCGTCCCGGCCGTCGGCGGCGTCGCCCATGACAGCGTGTTGTAGGTGCCTGAGCCGACGCGTTCGAACTTCCAGGCGCTCGAGGTGTAGTAGACGACCCAGCCGTTCAGGCCGTCGCTTGAGAGCTTGTTCGCGACGCGTCGCAGCGTCGCGTCGACTCTGTCGGGCGTGACCCACGTCTCATATGTGAAGGGGGCGGTTCCCGCGAAGTCGTAGACGTCGCCGGGGTCGACCGCCCATCCCGTGCCATCGAGCCTGTATGCGCCGTTGGTGTCGTTGCTCAGCAGACCTGTCGTCGCCGTCGCGCCTGACGGCTGCGAGGAGTTGGTGAGGCCGCCTGTGACATCCACGGGGCTGGTCGCCGGGTTCTCTGCCAGCCGCCAGTAGGACGCCGGGGCTTCGTCTTCGATCAGGTCGGCGTAGTCGTTGGCGGTTTCGATCTCGATGTTGTCGAGATCCATGTCGTACCAGTCGGTGCGGATCCCGACGCGTCTCGGCCCGGGCCCCGTGAGTCCTTCGTCGGTGAGCGCAGGACCGCCCACGGACCCGTCGTCGGTCACCGACGTGATGAGCGAGAGCGATCTCCCTTGGAGCCCGCGCCAGACCTCTATCTTCAGCGATCTCGACGTGAGCGGGATCACCTTGACCTCAGCGCTGTACCACGTGCCGATCGTGGGCGTGAACGTGCCCGAGCCGAGCACGTAGTACGTGCCGCCAAACGAGACGTCGTAATTACCGCCCGCATAGGCTCTGGTCGTATCGCCCGACTGCTTCTTCTGGATGTACCAGGTGTTCGTGCTGATTCCCCGCGCGAGATCGACGTAGTAGGCCTCCATCGCGCCGTCGTTCACACGCGAGCCCGAGAGGTCGGTCATCAGCTTGCGATGGACGACGATCTTCGGGCCACCGGCGTTGTTGTCCGAGCCGATCTTGGCGTTCAGGCGAAAGTCGAGGCGGACCGTCGGATAGTCGAGATCGGTGCGCCGCGTCCACATACGCGACTGGCCCGTGGACGGATACGAGCCTCCGGTCACCGAGGACTGCCGGAGCGCATTGGAGACGCGATACCACTTGCCCGACTCAGAGAACCAGCGTGGGTTCTGCGATGCGCCGAGGTCCGCGTTTTCCCAGAAGTCCGTGCTGGAGGCGAACATGCCGTCCGCTTCGCTGAACGGCTCGGTAACTGCGATGTTCGCTCCCGCAACACCCGGCACCAGCAAAAAGGCGACGACAAGCGTCGTGAGCAGCTTCAGGCGCATTCGATCCCCCCACCCCAAGTAATGAACGATCGAGCGTACACCGCTTGACAAGTCGCACCGCTTCGGGCACGCCATTCCGCCTCCGGTCAGCTTGTTGGCGTTGAAGCTGAGCACTGAGAGCGGCGCGATGCCGCGTTGGCCAGGTCCGCATCGCGATTGCCCACGAACGCCGAGACAGTCCTCTATGGGGTCGTCCTGGCCTGATTGGGTCCCCATCGGGTCACGACGCCCGAATCGAGCGCGCATACGCTCAACAGGCGGCGACCGGCGGAGGAGAGGAAACAGCCGACGTGCAGACGCTTCCCCCAATGGCGAGACCCGGACTCGAACGGGGGACACCACGATTTTCAGGCACCTCGAAGTGTCGTGGTCGTATGTGGCGATTTGCAGCACCGAATGTGGCACCGCTCCCGGGAGCGTGGGACGGATGAGATACGTGCAGATACGCGTGGTTCCGGCGGGTTTGGCCACGAACGGGCCGTCCGTGGCCAAAACCCTAGCCCGCACCTAGGCGCTGTAGCACACGCGCGCTACACTCGTGCACATGGCGCACGAGGTTTCCGTCCGCGACCTTCGCAATAGCACCGCCGCGGTGGTCGCCGCGGTGCGTGCCGGCGAGGAGCTGACGCTGACGGTCAACCGCGAGCCGGTCGCCGACATCGTCCCGCACGTCGAGCGCCGCAGTCCGTGGGTGGCTTCGTCGGAGCTGCGTCGCATCGTGCGCGACGCGCCGGCGGACGCCGGGCTGCTCGACGACCTCGCTGAGATCCGCGGCGCGTCGGTCGAGGACGAGTGACCCGCGCGATCGCCGACACCTCGGTCTTCATCGCCCAGGAGGCCGGCCGGGAGCTCGGCGAACTCCCCGAGGAGATCGCGGTGTCGGTCGTCACCGCCGCCGAACTCGAGCTCGGTGTCCTCCGTGCGAAGGACACCGACACCCGCGCCCGCCGCCTCGCGACACTCGCCCAGGTCCGCGCGACTTACCTCCTCCTGCCGGTCGACGCCGAGACCGCGAGCTGCTTCGCACGCATCGCCGCCGGCGAGCTGGAGGCTGGCCGGCGCATCCGCCGCCACGACGCCTGGATCGCCGCGACCGCGCTTCGGCATGGCGTCGCCGTCGCGACACAGGACGCCGACTTCTCGGCATTCGCGTCCGTAGACGTCATCCGAGTCTGACTCAGCTCCGCCGGCTGCCTTGCGAAGCAAGGCCTATTCCTGGCTGAGGGCGGCGTCCGTCAGGGCACGCAGCTCGACCAAACGCGGCTCCTTCAAGAGCGAGTCCAGTGCTTCGACGGGGGTGACCACTCCTACCCCCGCATGTACCGGGACTCGCGGCTCGAACGCAGGGTCGCCTGGCGCTCCCTGCAATGGGACCGAAGCATCGAAGTGGGCGCTGATTACGCCAAGCAGTCGTGTTACGCCATTTGGCGTTTGAACGAGGCAAGGTGCGCCGCTGAAGCCGCTGTAGGCGCGGCAGTCGATCAAGTGCCCATTCATCGTTGAGGTAACTCGGTCGGAAGTCACGATCGGGATGTCATCTTGATTCAAAGCGCCCAATGTTCCTGACCGCACCATCGGGATGTTCTTGGCACCCATGCTCGGCACAAACGAAAACATGCCGATGAAATAGACATTGTCTCCGAGGTAAGGCTGATCATCGTCGGCGGTGAGAAAGTCGTCGTATGGCCAAAGAAGATGCCCCGTACCGTCGAAGCCGGGCATCGGGGCGACGGCGACATCGGCGTTGTCGTCCGGAACAAACCAGTTATCGAGCCTCTGGTCCTGGGTTTGACCTGTTGGGTCTGTCAGGCGAACATAAACAGTCCGCGCATGCGCGACGATATGGCGTGCGGTCACAAGGTAGACATGTGAAAAAGTTAGGGTGTGCTGTCCTCTCATGCCGACGAAGAATCCGGTCCCAATCGGTGCGGTCGTGCCGTCCCGCTCCGCGCAAAGGTGCGCGACGATACGAGGCGTCTCGACGGTAATCGGCACAGAAGGAGCCTAACGGTGAACCCGAGTCTCGGCGCGTGTATGGAGGCTGGGCAGCCCTTGTCGCAGCAGGACTCGAACCGGGGACACCACGATTTTCAGGCAGCGGCGAGAACGAGGACAACTGGCGCGGTTTGCAGGGGCTTGCCTGAGCTGAGGGCGGTCGGCAATGCTGGCGGATTCCAGGCGATTTGTGGGGCTTTGGGTCACGGTTGGGCCCGCGGTGACCCGATCGCCGGGTCAGCGGCCTTGCCGCCGCTTTGGCTTGGTTGGTTCGAAGCCCGTGGTTCTGAGTCGAGCCTCGACCTCCTCGACGGCTTTCCGCACAGAAACGCCATGCGGAGCCCAATCGAAGCCGGCATCCAGTTCGCCGAGGGGTCTCCACTGTGTATCGAGGTAACGGGCAAAGCGGTCCGCCCGCTGCATCCGTTCGCTCGTGAATTCGGCATCTTGGATCACAGCACGCGTCTGACCGTCTGTAACGGGGGTATCGATAGAAACCTCATCGACGTACGTAAGGTTCCCGATAAGTCTCTGCTCGGTGTAGCTTCCGATCGATGTGGCTCGATACAGCTCGGGCGTCCCGTCCAGTGGGCTTGCCTCGATCAGCTCTCCCGCAAGACCGCGCTCGATCTGCCACGTAACCTGCTCCGGGCGAAATCCGAGATTCTGACAATGGGCGTAGATCCGCTGAGCAGGGACGAATCCCTGGCGTACTCCAGGCTCGGCAATCCGCCGCAGCAGGGACAGGATGATGGGAAGCAGGAAATGCTCACGGCCATCGTCCGAGGAAATATCAAAGAGGTTTGTGACGCGGGAAGCCGCTGGGTCATAGCGCTCACGGTCACCCAACATGAGTGCCCGAAGAAATTGATGAAATGGCACGCTGTAATATCTGCGTTTTCTTACCTGAGTGATAGCGTGCGCGGGTCTAGCATGTGGAGAGCCAAGGAGCGTGGTCATCAGCTCAATGGCACGTCGCGCATTCTGTCCACTCAAGTTGTCGATCAGCTCGGCAAGAGCACGACTGCGGCGTATGGAGAGGCGGATCACTTCAAGGTATTTGTGAAGCGCCTCGGTGTTTGACAAGCCGTCGGCTCCGGCCGGAAGCGCTTCTTGTTTCGAGATTTGTCGTTGAGCAAAAGCAATGCGCTTCTCCAGCATTCGGTCGATACGGGGTGGAGCTACTGCGAAGACCCGTGGCTGATATGCCGCAAGAGTCCCCGACCGCTTGGACCGATTGAAGGTGTCGGGCCGGAGCGCCACAAAGACCGTGCCTGGCCAAGACTTAGCGAGCGTCTCGGCGATAAGGAAGATGCGGTCCTGGATCGGTGCGGGGCGCTGATCGACGTTGTCGAGGATCACGACAACACGGCGTTCTCGCACGCCTGCGAGAAAGGCCAAACTTCGCCGCAGATGCGCGGGGCGATCGTCCATGAGCTTGGCAAGGTGTTCAACCTCTTTAACGAGGAAGTCGTTGGGGTGCGACTCTGCGAGTGCGCCCCAAGCACCGCGGCGGAAGTCGTCCAGCTCCCGCTGGTAAACGCGGCGAGCAAAGTCGCGGTCGAAAATTCTCAGGCGGTAATCTCTGGCAAGGTCGGCGATAAAGCGTTCGGCAATGAAGGGCTCCAATTTTTCGAGCGCCGGTTCCTTGCCGAGATCTGCGTACAACACGATCGCATTAGCCAGCACCGCTCGAGCTTCAATGCGAATCAGGTGTCTCAAAAACATGGTCTTACCGACGCCGACATACCCGAGAAGGATGATTGGGCGGGTGCTCAGACTCGCTGCCGCGACGTCTGAAAGCAACTCATCAGGAATGCCCTTACGTGTGCGGGCCGGTGCGATTTGCACGTGCAAGTCCTCCGACAGCACATCGGAATAGCGTGACTGCAAAATCTGTCGACCGACCGCCGCGTACTGCGAGAGGGCACCGCTGTCGAGATAGCACTCGCGAAGGAAGTCGTCAGTGATGCTTGGGTGCTCGACCAAGTCCACAAGAAAGAGTTCTCCGAGCATGCGGAGATCGGTTACGAGAGAGTCGATTCTGGCCTGGCCGGGATAGCCGGGGATCAGGGTTGAAACCTTGGGCGGTGGAGGGTTACTCGCATCTCCGGTGAGCATTGCCGAAAGCCGCCGTGACTCCACTCCAGGACGGGAGAGCCCGTTCCAGAGATCGGTGAAACCTTCTCGCATTGCCTCGAACGATGGAAAGGCCAGCCCCTTGCCTCTAAGCGGTTCCACTCCATCGATGCGATTTGCCAGGAAGGCGACAATCTGCCGCCCGTTGGTCACCGCTGCGTAGGGAAGGCCAAAGTCGGAGGCGTATTGACGGGCTTGGTTCGCGACGGTTTTCAAGGTGGGGTCGAGCCGGAACAGCGTCGACAGTGGCGCGATCCTGGGAGTCTCAGGCGGGAGGTCGAAGGTCTGCCCCTCTCGCTTCGCCTCGACAACGAGCTGGCGCTGAGGGCGGCCCAGCACATAGTCTGCCCAGCCGTCTCCTGCGCGCTCCTCCGGGCGAACCTCATCGCGAGGCCAGCCGAGGATGTCCATCAGAAGGCCGTCAATCAGATCGAGACGGGTCGCTGCCTCGTTGCGATCTTCGGAATCGCGCTGCGCCTCTTGCGCAATCAGCTTCTCGAGCCGCTGGAGAGCGCGCTCCATCTGACTGTTCCGGCTGCTCACACCCGTACGCTAGCCCACGAGGACGACGAGTACCGAATGCGGTACCATCGCCGACGACACGTCTCCCCGGGCGCAGTTCGTCGTGCCGGGCTACATGAACTTAGACCCTTTCTGAAGGCCCCCGGTCGTGGGGCCTTCAGCCGTTCTCGGACAAAAAAGCAGGAGCCCGAAGGCTCCCGCATTGGCCATCCGATGAGCCCAAGCATCCCCCTCTTGCGAAGGACCCTGGGTGGCGTGTAGGACGAGACTCGCATCTCCGCGTGGTCTCGTCAACCGTAGGATCGGCACGCGAGGGTCTTCTCTTGAGCCTCGCTGTAGCCCGCGTCCCTCTATTGGATCCCTTCGAGGAGCTCGGCCGGCCCGATCCCGAGGCCGCGAGCAAGACGAGTAACGACGCGCACGCCCGGATCGCGCCGTGCGGACTCCAGGCGCCGAATCTCTGCAGGGTCCATGCCGACCCGCTGGGCGAAGGCTTCTTGGGAGAGGCCGTTCTTCTCTCGGGCGGCGCGGAGGTTGGCGCCGAAGTGCGGGAGCGGGTCGTCGTCGGTCATGGTCCCGGTTGGTTCGACACCGGACTGATCGATCCCAGGACCGATGAGTCCTACTTGTCGGTCGGCGTGATGATGCCTGCGACCAGTTCGGCGGGCGTTACGTCGAGTCCGGCCGCGAGTCGGGCGACAACGCGGACGCCGGGGTCGCGTCTGCTTGCTTCGATGCGGCGGACCTCGGCCGGGTCCATGTCGCAGCGCAGCGCGAGCGCCTCCTGAGACAGCCTGCGCTCCTCGCGGAGGCGGCGCAGGTTCGCGGCGAAGATCGCGAGGGAATCGTCCACGCGCGCAGCCTCCGGACTTGCGTTCTTGCTCACAAGGACTTATAAGTCCTCGTACAGGACCGATTGGTCCTGCTAGAGAACGACGGCAAGGGAGCCTCGATGGACGACAGGGACGCGGACGCTCGGCGGCATCGGTTGGCCCTCGGAGCGGCGGTGCGCGAGCTGCGTGCGCGGCGCGGTTTCTCTCAGGAGGAGTTGGGCTTTCGCGGGCGCTTGCATCGCAACTATGTGGGCGCGGTCGAGCGCGGCGAGATCAACCCGACGCTGCGCGTGATGCTCAAGCTGTGCGACGGACTCATGGTGCCGCTGACGGAGCTGGTGACCGTCTACGAGCGTCAACTCGCCGCGCGCACTCCCGAGCGAATGCTCAGCCCCTTGTCGTGAGGTGGGCCGGTCGACCTCCGACTCCGCCTCCGACACTCAGCTCCGACTTGTCCGGCGACTTCTCGGGCGAGTCGGAGCTGAGTGTCGGACGCTGTGCCCCTCGCACCCCGCCAAATCGCCCGTGGCACTTGGCAACGACGAAGGGGGTCACCGCTGCTCCGCACCGGTGACCCCCTTCCTCGACCAACCCAAATATGGGTTGGGTCAAGTGCAGAAGCGGGGTTTGGCGGGGTACGAGGGGCACAGCGGGTCGGTGGCGGGACGAGCGGGGTAGGGCGGCGGGCTGGGCGGAGCGGGTGATGGTCGGAGAAGCGGAAGGCGGGAGGGGGCAGAGGGTGGCGGGGCTGAGGCGCGAGCGGGCTGGCGGGGCTGTGAGCTGGGAGAAGGACAGGCGGAAGGCGGCGGGGAGGGGGAGGAGGCGGTGGCGCGGATCGAGGCGGTGGGCGGGATGCGGCGATCGGGTTCGCACAATCCGGACGATTTCGTGAGGAAGGGGTGTGGGGCTTGACGCAGAGGACATCGAGCGGATCGCGGAGCGCGTGGTGAAGCTGCTCGCCGAGGCTCAGCGCGAGACGGGCGTCACGTCTGCTCGCTTCGTGGATGCGACGACGATCGCGCAGCTCCTCGACGTCGACCGCGATTGGGTCTACGCGCACGCCGAGCAACTCGGCGCCATCCGCCTCGGCGGCGAGCGCGGCCGGCTGCGGTTCGATCTCGCGACGCTGGAGCAGCGCTTGGACCGCGTCGGATCGAAGCGGCCTCGCTCGGCGTCGAGAGCGAGCGGAGGCGGGCGGCGCGCATCGCGGCGCGCGCCACTGATCCCGTACGCGCAGCAGCCGGCCACCGGCAGTGAGAGTGCGGCCTGATGGCGCCACTGCCGACAGGCACGCTCCTCGTCCGCGCGCTGGCGGATGACAGCCGCGCGTTCTACCTCCGTGTCCGCATCGGCTCCAGACGCGAGCGGGTGATCCTGCATGAGCGGCCCGGCTGCGCATGCGGCTGCGGCGGCGGGTGGGACGAGCCGGCCGCACGCACGGAGCTGGGCAACATCCTTGCGCGCATCCGCGTTGGCGTCTGGACGCCGCCGGAGCCGCCGCCTGCGCTCACGGCGGCGAGCGAGGAGAGCGCCGTCCCGACCTTCCACGTCTACGCCTCCTGGTGGCTCCAAGCGAAGATCGACGGCGCGCTTGGCGACAAGCAGATCGCTGCGAACACGATCGGCGACTACCGCTGGCGTCTCGCGAACCATCTGCTGCCCTTCTTCGGCCGCCATCGCCTCGACGCGATAGACGCGGACCTCTGCTTGGCCTTCAAGGCGTACAAGCTGCGCGAGGCGAGCGAGCTACGCGCCGCGCTCGACGCTGGCGCCGACATCCGCGACGCGCGCGGCCGGAGAGCGGTCCCGCTCGCGCCGGCCTCGATCCGCAAGCTGATCGACACGCTCGCGGCGATCCTCGATGACGCGATCGAGGACGGCCACATCGAGCACAACCCGGCTCGCCGGAAGCGCATGCGCGTGCGCGTCCCGAAGCCGAAGCGCACGTTCCTTGAGATGGACGAGCTGGCAGCGCTGCTGAACGCCGCGACCGCGCAGGACACGCCACTGGCGGATGCACCACCGCTCGCGCAGCTCGGCCCGACCACGCGCCTCGTCGCGCACATGCTCGCGCAGGGCAAGCGACCCGCGCAGATCGCCAAGCAGCTCGGCATCGCGAGAAGCACGGTCGCATGGCACCTGCGCAGACTCAACGGGAACGTCGGTCGTGGCTACGTCGGCCGGCGCGTCGTGTGTGAGATCCTCGGGCGCAGCGGCCCGCGCGTCAGCGAGCTGTGCGACATGCGGATCGGCCACGTCCGCCTGCACGACAAGGACGGCGCTCGCTTCCGCATCCCCGACTCGAAGACCGAGACGGGCATCCGCGAGGTGCAGATGACGCCGGACCTCGTGGAGGCAGTGATCGACCACATCGACTGGCTGCGTCGCGCGGGCCTGCCGGCCGGGCCGGACGACTACCTCGTGCCGAACCTCAACGGCGGGCGCGTCAGTCGCCAGCGCATCGGCGAGATCGTCAAGGAAGCCGCGGAGGCTGCCAGCGCGCAACTCGTCGCCAAGGGCCTTCCCCCGCTGCCCAACACCACGCCGCACACACTGCGCCGCACGTGCATCTCCATCGCGCTGCTGGCGAACAACTTCGACGTGAAATGGGTCATGGGCCAGGTCGGCCACGCCGACTCGAAGATGACGCTCGACGTCTATGCGCAGTTGGAGCAGCGCGTCGACCGCAGCCACGGCACGAGCTTCGACCGCCTCATCGCCCAGGCGCGCGACCAGCTCGACGGCCTGATCGGGTCACCATCGGGTCACGACGCCCGAATCGAGCGCGCAAACGCTCACGAAGAGGTGGCCGGCAGAGGAGAGGAAACAGCCGGCTTGCAGGCGTTTCCCCCAATGGCGAGACCCGGACTCGAACCGGGGACACCACGATTTTCAGTCGTGTGCTCTACCAACTGAGCTATCTCGCCGAGACGGGCCATGGTACCCGGTCCGGACGGGTCGTTCCTACTCCGGCGCGGTCGCCTCGATGCGCTCGAGCACGTCGAATGACCAGATCTCGCTGGCGGTGCCAACCGGACCGTCGGCCCGGTGCTGCGCATGGCCTGCGGCGAAGTCCGGGCCCGCGACCCAGGCGCGGAAGTCTTCTTCTGAGCGCCACCGGGTGACCACAAGGCATACCTCGCGCTCGTCGTTCGGCCGCAGCAGCTCGAACCCCTCGAACCCCTCCGAGCTCTCGACCCGTCCGGCGCGCGCCGCGAAGCGCCGCTCGAACTCGTCGAAGCGGTCGCGCGGCACGGTGATCGCGTTGATCTTGACGACGCTCATCGTGCGCGGACCATAACGGGCCTCCCATGTGGCGCGCGTGCGCTGCGCGCCCCAATCTCGCCCGCCCCACCCCGCTCAGCCGCCGCCGTCCCCGCCCGCGCGCACCCGCTCCGCCTCCGCCTGTCGCAGCTCGATCCGCCGGATCTTTCCCGTCAGCGTCTTCGGCAGCTCGTCCACGAACTCGATCAGCCGCGGGTACGCGTACGCCGACAGATGCGAGCGCACGTGCGCCTTGATCTCCTGCGCCAGCGCGTCGGACGCAGAGCACCCGTCCGCCACCACCACGAACGCCTTCACCACCGTCCCGCGCCGCTCGTCCGGCGACGCGACCGCCGCCGCCTCGTGCACCGCCGGATGCTCCAGGCACGCCGACTCGACCTCGAACGGGCCGATCCGGTACCCGGCCGAGATGATCACGTCGTCGGCCCGTCCCTCGTACCAGTAGTAGCCGTCCTCATCACAAGAGGCCGCGTCCTTCGTGTGAAACCACTCGCCGCTGAACGTCTCGCGCGCAGCCTCCTCGTTGCGCCAGTAGCCCAGCGGGTAGTGCGGGTTCGAGCGCGCGCGCAGGCAGATCTCGCCGCGCTCCCCGACCGCCACCGACTGCTCGTCCTCGTCCAGCACAGCTACATCCCAGCCCGGCATCACACGCCCCATCGAGCCCTCGCGCACCTCCATGAACGGGTAGTTCGCGACAAGCGGATACGACTCCGTCAGCCCGTAGAAGTCGAGCACTGTCACGCCGTACTGCTCGCGAAACCAGCGAATCGCCTCGGGGTTCAGGGGCTCCCCCGCCGAGCACACGCGCCGGAACTCACACGGGTATCGCGAGCTCGCATCCTCGATCGCCATCATCGAGCGCATCGCGGTCGGCGTCGTGAAGACGTTCGTCACGGAATTGCGCGACAGGAACGCCAACTGCTCGTGCGGATCGAACCCGCCCGACCGCTGGAAGACGTACTGCACCGCCCCCAGCCGCCACGGCCCGAGCAGCGGTGCGATCCCGGCCGCCCACGCCCACTCGCCCATCCCGTGGAAGCGCTCGCCGTCCTCCACCTCGTGGCAGTAGACGAACTCCTCGTGCGCAAGCAGATACCGGTGCGCGTGCACGATCCCCTTCGCCAGACCGGTCGTGCCGGACGTGTAGTAGAGCTGCGCCGGATCGTCCGCCGCGGTGTCGGTCGAGATCGGATCAGTCGGCGCGCCCGCCAGCAGCCCATCCGGCAAGCCGTCCGGGTCCATCACGAGCAGCTTCACCCCCGCACCCTCGAACCGCCCTGCGTTCGCCGCATCGGTCACCAGCACCGCCGGCTCCGCGTCGCCCAGCCGATGCCGGATCCCCTCGTCCCCGTACAGCACGCTCATCGAGAGCAGGATCGCCCCGAGCTTCCAGACGCCGAAGAACACCGCCGCCGTCTCCGCCGTGGGCGGCAGCACGACCGCCACACGATCTCCCCGCGACACGCCGGCCTCCCGCAGCACAGACGCCGCCTGATTCGCGAGCGCCTGCAACTCCCCCCACGTCAGCTCCCGCCGCGCCCCGTCGAAGCGCTCCCACACCATCGCGAGCTTCTCGGGCGGGTGCTTGTCGCACACGTCCTGGGCGATGTTGTAGCGCTCCGGCACCTCCCAGCTGTGCTCGGCGCACGCTTCCTCGTAGGACTGGAACCCCATCGACGCTCCTCTCCGACCGGCGGGACGTAAGGCGAGCCTACCCCGCGACCGGCGCACCGGAAAGCCGGACCCGGCTAGCATCGAACGTATGAACACGCGCGCCATGCTCACCGCCCTCGCCGCCGGACGCCTCGTCATCGGGGCAGCTCTCGTCGCCAAGCCGCAGTCGCAGGTCGGCGCCGGCTGGGTCGGCGGGGAGGAGGCGAATCGGCCGAGCACGGGCATGCTCTTCCGCGCCGTCGGCGGGCGCGACATGGCGCTCGCGCTCGGGACGCTCGCCGCTCAGCGCAACGGCAGCCCGCTCAAGCCGTGGCTGCTCGGCGCGACGCTCGCCGACTCGGTCGACCTCGTCTCGACCTTCGCCGCCGGCAGGTCGATCCCGAAGGCCGGCAAGGCCGCGATCACGCTGCTTGCCGGTGGCGCGATCGTGCAGCAGCTCGCGATCGCCCGCACCGTCGAGGCCTAGTCCGCTACACCACCAGCGCGAGCGCGAACAGCGCCGCCAGCAGCGCCGACACGAGCCCCAACGCGGCCCGCTCGCCGCGCAACTCCGCGCCTGGCCCCACCAGCAGCCAGCCGCACACGGCTCCCGCAACGAGGCCCCCGAGATGGCCGGCCTGCGAGATCCCGGGCACGAACAGCGTGCTGCTGAGCGTGTAGAGGATCCACGCGCCCGCGAACACGAGCAGCAGCAGCCGCCTGTGCCGCCAGCCGACCAGCAGCGCCCCGCCGGCCAGTCCGAAGATCGCGCCGGAGGCGCCGACGGTCAGCGCGTCCGGGGCGAACGCCAGCACGGCCAGCGCGCTGCCGAGCAGGCCGGCGAGGTACGTCAGCGCCATCCGCAGCGGCCCGATGGCGAGCGTCAGCACGCCGCCGAGCACGACGAGCGCGATCAGGTTCCCGACCAGGTGCGCCAGCCCGCTGTGCAGGAAGCCGGCGGTGAGGATCCGCCACCACTCGCCGTCGTCGACGGCCGGGCCGTAGAGGCCGCCGTGCTCGACGAGGCTGCCGTGGAGCGTGTCGCTCAGCGGAGCGGTCGCGAGCTCGAGCGCGAACACGCCGAAACTGGCGGCGACCAGCACACCGAGCGCCAGGAAGGGCGATTGCTGCGAACGGCGGCGCGCGGGCGGCGGCGAGGCGGGCGTGAAGCTGCTCACGCCTGCATCATCGCGGGCGAACTAAAGCCCCGCCCAGCGCTGCAGCTGCGGCAGCGGGTCGACGGGCGCGCCGCCTCTGACGAACCAGCCGCCGAGCCAGATCTCGAAGTGCAGATGCGGACCGGACGCGGCGCCGGTCGCACCGACCTGCGCGAGCTGCTGCCCGGGGCTCACCGCGTCGCCGGGCGCGACGAGCACCGTGCCGCGCTTGATGTGCATGAAGACGTAGTCCCGCACCTCGCCTGAGCCGGCGCCGCGCACGACGAGGTAGATGCCCGCGCCGCCCGGCTGGTTCGCCTTCCACGTCACCGTCCCGGCGACAGGCGCGACGATCGGCTCGCCGCTGGCGGCGACGACGTCCTGCCCCTGGTGGATGTGGCCGGGGCGACCGGCGCCGAAGCGCGCGTCCTCGCCGCCGAAGTTGAAGGAGCCCTGCACGGGGAAGACGCCGGAGACCGTCGAGACGTGCGGGGCGGGCGCGACCGGCTTGGGCGTCACGGGAGCTCTCGTCGCCGGCTTTCTCGCGGCGGGCTTTCTGCGCACGACCTTGGGCCGCCGCGGCTTGTGCCCGGAGAGCGCACCGCCGACGCCTGAGCTCGTGGCTCTCTGCGCCGGCGTGACGCCAGGGGCCGCACCGCCGACCGAGCCTTCGCTCGTGGGGGCGGGACCGACCACCTCACTCCCCGGGGCCGCGCCGCCGGCATTCGCCGCTGCCGCACTGGCCGGCAGCGCCGGCGCCGCGGCCCCGAGAGCTATGAGGAGGAGAGTCGTGGCGCGAATGGATCGGGCCATCCTTCACAGCGTCGGCGTGCGGCCCCACGCCAGCCAACGCCGCATGCAGGCTTGCACGGGCTTCACTGGGAAACCCGTGCAGTCGCTCCCCTCAGGCGGTCAGCAGTCGACCCAGCAACGCGAGCGCCCCGCCCTTCGACAGCGGCTCGTTGAGGTTCCCGCACTTCGGCGACTGCACGCAGGAGGGACACCCCCGCTTGCATCTGCACTCGGCGATCAGCCGGTGCGCGTCGCCCACGAGCCGCTCGAAGCCGCGGTAGCCGGCGCGCGTGATCCCGACCCCGCCCGGGTGTCCGTCGTAGATGAAGATCGTCGGCTTGCCGGTCTGCGGGTGCGCGTTAGTAGAGAGGCCGCCGATGTCCCAGCGGTCGCACATCGCCAGCAACGGCAGAACGGCGATCTGCGCGTGCTCGGTCGCGTGCAGCGAGCCGAGCAGGCGCTCGACCCCGAGCTCGGCGTCCACGCCGAGGGCGGACAGCGAGTCCAGCTCGTACCACAGCGCCTGCGTGCTGAAGGCGGTCTCGGGGAGATCCAGCGCGCGGAAGTCGATCTGCTGGTGATCCGACAGCGCCTTGCGCTGATAGCCGGTCACGACCTCGGTCACGACGACGTTGCCGAACGACAGCGTCACGCCCATCGCCTCGCGCCGCTCCACGAGCCGCTCGATCGCGGTCATCGTCTCGCGCTTGGGCTGCGTGAACCAGTCGCCGTCGAACGGCGACAGCATCGCTCGCCGCTCCGTCAGGTCGAGCTGCACGACCTCGTACGCGCGCCCGAGGTGCAGGTACACCGCGCCCTCGTGCACGGTCGAGAACGCGCGCGCTGCCTCGAGCGTGCCGATCATCTCGCCGGACGCGACGTCGATCAGGGAGAACGTGTCGGCCGAGGACGAGCGCAGCGGCACGCGCGCCGCCGGGTAGTCCTCCGGCGCGCGCAGCTGGAAGGCGCCGCGCCGCTCGATCAGCAGCCCTGCGCTCACGAGCCGCTCGGCCGCGAGTCTCCAGCCGGCGCCGAGCACGTCCGCCTCGCCAGGCGCCAGAGGACCCTCATGCGCCGCGCACAGCAGGTGCGCGGCATGGATCTGCTCCGACTCGTGGTCGAGGATCGCCGCCTCCACGGGCCGTCCGAGGAACTCGTCCGGGTGGCGGCAGAAGAACTGGTCCAGCGCGTCCTCGCCCGCGACGTACACCGCGAGCCCTCTGCCGCGCCGTCCCGCGCGGCCCCACATCTGCCGCAGCGACGCGACCGTCCCCGGGAACGTCACGCAGATCGCCGCGTCCAGCTCGCCGATGTCGATCCCCAGCTCCAGCGCGTCGGTCGCCACCACCCCGAGCAGGTCTCCGCGCGTCAGCCGCTCCTCCAGCTCGCGCCGCTGCTGCGAGGTGTAGCCGGCGCGGTAGGGCGCGATGCGGTCGGCCAGGTCGCCGCGGTCGCCGCTCGTCAGGCGCGCGGTCGCGTGGCGCAGGATCAGCTCGACCGCCTTGCGCGACTTGATGAAGCAGATCGTCCGCGCGCCGGCCTTCACGAGGTCGGCGAACAGGTCGGCTGCCTCGCTCAAAGCGGAGGCGCGAACGCCCAAAGCCTCGTCCAGCATCGGCGGGTTCCACATCGCGACTCTGCGCTCGGCGGCGGGCGCGCCGTCCTCGTCGATCAGCGCGATCTCCTCCAGGCCGGTCAGGCGCTCGGCCAGCTCGACCGGGTTCGCGACCGTCGCGCTCGCGAGCAGGAAGCGCGGCTGCGTGCCGTAGTTGGCGGCAATCCGCCGCAGCCGCCGCAGCACGTTCCCCACGTGAGATCCGAACACGCCGCGATACACGTGCGCCTCGTCCACCACCACGACCGCAAGGTTGGCGAGGAAGTCCCCCCACGCGCGGTGGTTGGGGAGGATCCCGACGTGCAGCATGTCGGGGTTCGTGAGGACCACGTTCGCTCTCGCGCGAATCGCGCGGCGCTCGGACTGCGGCGTGTCGCCGTCGTAGATCGCGGGGCGGATGCGCGGCAGTCTCAGCGCAGCCAGGGCACGCGCTTGGTCCTGCGCCAGCGCCTTTGTCGGATACAGGTACAGGGCGCGCGCCCGCGGGTCGACGAGCAGCTGCTGCAGCGTCGGCAGGTTGAAGCACAGCGACTTGCCGGAGGCGGTGCCTGTGGTCACGATCAAGGCCCCGTCCATCGCCGCCAGCAGTGCGTCCTCCTGGTGCGTGTGCAGCGCGACGATCCCGACACGCTCGAGCGCTCCGCGCAGCTCGTGGTGCAGCTCACCCGGGATCGGCACTGCGTGGCCGGCACGTGGCGGGACGACCGACTCATGGACGAGCCGCTCGTCCGCGCGGCCACGCTCCAGCAGCGCGTCCCATGGCTCGGTGTGGGGGGCGACGGCCATGACGGTCGATGGTACGCGCGGCGGGCGGGACCGGCGCGGGCAGTGCGGCTCAGGCGGTCGCGCCGCGCAGTACCGAGTCGCCCGAGTGGTTGGCGTCGTCGCCCTCAGGCTGCACGGAGATGTCGAAGTACTGGTATCTCGTCGCCGGGACGGGCAGCGGCAGCTTGACCGTCGCGCTGCCGTCGGCGCCGACGCGGAACGAGCCGATCGCGATCAGCGGGCCGCTCGCGTCCATCAGCCACACCTCGTAGAACTGGTGCGCTCTGCTCGGCGCCAGCCCGCGCAGGCGCAGCGTCACGCGCTGTGCGCCGCCGCCCGCGTCGGCGACGAGCGCACGGCCGTGGGCGGGCGCGCCGGATTGAAGCGGCTGCAACGGGAGCGTGCGTGCGATGGCGGGAGCGCCGGACGGGGTGCCGTTGCCCCCGTCGATCAGCGTGCCGAGCCCGATCCCGAGCGCCAGCAGCGCAGCCGCGCCGAGCGCCGCGAACGCCGGCCGCACGACGAGCGGGCCGCGCAGCCAGCGCCGCCGCCGCTCGCGCCGGGGGCGAGAGGGAGCAACGGGCGCAGCGTCCGGGCCGCCGGCCGCACCCTCGGCCGCGCGCCGGCCGTCCCCGGTGAGTGTCCCGCTCGGCAGCCGCAGCGGCGGCGGCTCGGGCACGCCCTCCCAGCCCTCGGCGGGCAGCGCGTCGAGCCGTGCGACGATCGGCCGCAGCCGCTCGACCTCGGCGCGCAGCGCAGCATCGCCGGCGAGCGCGCGCTCGAACGCGGCGCGCTCCTCCGCGCCAAGCTCGCCGAGCAGGTACGCCGACAGCTCGGATTCGCGCTCGTGTGTGCTCATGCCTCCGGCTCCATCATCTCGCGCAGCCGTCGCAGTCCGCTGACCATTCGCATCTTTACGGTTCCGAGTGGAACGCCCGTAGCGGATGAGATCTCGCTCTGGCTGAGTCCGCCGTAGAAGCGCTGGCGCAACAGCTCGGCCTCGTCGTGCGGGAGCCGCTCCAGCAGCTCGACCATGTGCCAGCGCTCCACGAGCTCGTCGACGGCCGGCTCGACGGGCGTCTCCAGCGCCGGCGAGTCGGTGGGGTCGTGCGGTATCGGGATCCGCCGGCGCAGCTGGTCGATCGCGCGGCTGCGGGCGATCAGCATGATCCACGTGAAGAGGCTCCCGCGCGCGGGGTCGAACTGCGGCGCGCGCTGCCACACCTCCAGGAAGACCTGCTGCTGGACGTCCTCCGCAGCCGACCGGTCGCGCAGCGCGTTCAGCAGGAAGCCGAACGTCGGGCGCGCGTAGCGCGCGTAAACATCCGCGAGCGCATCCTCCTCATGCGCCGCGAGCCGCCGCCCGAGGCGCTGCTCTTCGTGATCCTGCACCCGCCGAGCGTATCCCGTCGCGCCAGCTTCACAACCAGTGCCGGGGGAGGGTCGTAGTCCCGACGACCCTGTCACACGATCGAGGAGCTCCATCGTGAAGCGCATCGCCCTCGCACTCGCCTGTCTCGCCGTGGCGGCGATCCCCGCCGCCGGCGTCCAGGCGGCCACGCCACAGAAGAACCTCGTCGAGACGGCGGCCAGTGCGCCGCAGTTCTCGACGCTCGTCTCGCTCGTCAAGAAGGCGGGCCTCGTCTCGACCCTGTCGGGGAGACAGAGCTACACCGTCTTCGCGCCGACCAACGCCGCCTTCGCGAAGGTCCCGAGAAGAACCCTCACCGCGCTCGCCAACAACAGAGCGAAGCTGAAGGCCGTCCTGCTCTATCACGTGGTGAAGGGCAAGGTCCCGGCCAGCAAGGTCGTGAGACTCGACTCCGCGAGAACCGTCAACGGCGCCACCGTCGAGATCGACGTCCGCAAAGGCAAGGTCTACGTCAACGACGCGCGCGTGACGAAGCCCGACATCAAGGCCAGCAACGGGATCGTCCACCAGATCAACCGGGTGCTGCTGCCGCCCTCGTAGCCCGCTTCCCCAAGCCCACCCGGGCCACCGCCGGCTCGCGCGCACCCTTCTCCGCGCGGGCCGGCACGGCCGGTCAGTCGGCCACGCGCATGAGCCCCAGTCCCCGGACGTGCGCGAGCAGCGCGCCGCCGGCAAGCAGAAGGCACACGATCCCTGCGCCGAGCCACAGGTTGCCGTCGTGCGGGCTCAACAGGGTGTCGCCGCTGGACCAGTCGTTGAAGACCCCGCTGTGGGCAGGTGTCCCGGCGGCGCGCGTGAAGTACGCCCCCTCGATCTCGAGGCCCGCCGGCCCCACGAGTACCCCAGCGAGCGCGAGCCCCACGCCCGTGAGCGCCAGTACCAACGACAGCCGGGGGAGCGTCATGCGCGGACCGTAGCGCCATGGTTCACACTTCGGCGCCGTATGCGCTGCGTCTACGTCGACCTCGACGGCACCCTGCTCGGCCCCGGCGCCTCGCTGCTGCGTGACGCCGATGGCGGCTTCAGCCTCGACGCCGTGCGCGCGCTTCAGGCCTGCCACCGTGCCGAGGCGGAGGTCGTGATCTTTTCCGGGCGCCGGCAGGCGCAAGTGATGGAGGATGCGCGCCTGCTGGGGCAGACCGCCTACATCTTCGAGGCCGGCTCCGGGCTCGTCGTCGACGGCGAGCTGGAGTGGCTCACCGGCGGGCTGGAGCCGACCGACGAGGGTCTCTCGATCCACGATCAGATCGAGGCGTGCGGCGCGCCCGCGCTGCTGCTGGAGCGCTATGAAAGACGGCTCGAGTACCACGCGCCGTGGCACATGAACCGCGACGTCTCGCACCTCTTCCGCGGCTACATCGACGCCGAGGAGGCCGACGCGCTGCTCGACGAGCACGGTCACGGCCACCTGCGCCTCGTCGACAACGGCGTCGTGCGCTCGCGCTCGGCCGACCTCGCCGGGCTGCCGCTCGTGCGCGCCTACCACCTCGTCCCGAAAGCGGCCTCGAAGGCCGGTGCTGTCGCGCGCCACATGCAGATCCGCGGCTACAAGCCCGAGGAGTGCATCGCGGTCGGCGACTCGCGCGAGGACCTCGGCGCCGCGGCCGCCGTCGGCGCCTTCTGGTTCGTCGGCAATGCGCTCGACAAGGATCCGACGCTGCGCGAGGCGATCGCCGGCCGCGAGAACGTCCGCATCGCCGAGGGCACCTACGGCGCCGGCGTCTACGAAGCCGTCGTCACGACGCTCGCCGAGCGCACTTGACCTGAATCGTCAGGCCGCGACGGCCTCGCGCGCCGGTCTCTTCGCGCGGCGCGGCAGCGGCGTCGGCTCCACTGCCGGCCCCTCGTCGCCACCGCGATCCGGCAGCGCCAGCCGCGCGATCTTCTTCACCACGCTGCCGAACTGCTTGTGCAGCGGCCCGGCGTTGTAGGGCAGCCCGTAGCGCTCGCAGATCTCGCGCACCTCAACTGCCAGCTCCGCGTAGCGGTGCGCGGGCAGGTCCGGGAAGAGGTGGTGCTCGATCTGGTGGCTGAGGTTGCCGCTCATGATGTGGAACAGCTTGCCGCCGGTGAGGTTGGCCGAGCCGAGCAGCTGGCGGACGTACCACTGCCCTCTCGACTCGCCCTCGGTCTCCTCCTCGGTGAACTCGTGCGTGCCCTCGGGGAAGTGGCCGCAGAAGATGATCATGAACGCCCACACGTTGCGGACCGCGTTGGCGGTCATGTTGCCGGTGAAGGTGAACGGCGCACCCGGGCCGGCGAGCAGCGGGAACAGCGCGTAGTCCTTCAGCGCCTGCCGACGGCCCTTCTTCCAGATCGCCTGCAGCATCTCGCCCTTGTCGCTCCACTTCGCCTTGCCGGTGTTCAGCTGCTCGACCTCGAGGTCGTGAAGCGCGACGCCCCACTGGAAGAGCAGTGCCAGCAGCACCGCATACGCGGGATTGCCCAGGTAGTACGGATGCCACTTCTGGTCCTCGGACATCCGCAGTACGCCGTAGCCGATGTCGCGGTCCTTGCCGAGGATGTTCGTGTGCGTGTGGTGCATGTAGTTGTGCGAGTGGCGCCACTGCTCCGACGGGCAGGCGCTGTCCCACTCGAACGCATGACCGTTGACCGCTCTGTCGTTCATCCAGTCGTACTGGCCGTGCATCACGTTGTGGCCGATCTCCATGTTGTCGAGGATCTTGGAGAGCGACAGGGCGGCGGTGCCGGCGAGCCAGGCAGGCGGCAGGAAGCCGAGCTCGAGCAGGCCCCGGCCGCCGATCTCCAAGCCCCGCTGGGCCTTGATCATGCGGCGGATGTAGGCGGCGTCGCGCTCGCCGAGATCGGCGGTCACGCGCTCGCGGATCGCGTCGAGCTCGCGCCCGAGCGCGTCGAGCTGCTCGGCGGTGAGCTGCGGCGGTGAGGTCGTGCTCATGGCGTTGGCTCCTGGGACGGTCGAAGGGTCAGATGTCGAGCGTCACGTCGCCGACGGGCGCGTTGACGCAGATCTGGATGAGCTCGTCGGGCGCGGTCGAGATCTCGCCGGTGCGGACGTCGCGCACGGCGCCCTCGAGCTTGCGGCAGGTGCAGGTGTGGCAGATGCCCATGCGGCAGCCGGACTGCGGCGTGAGGCCTGCTGCCTCGGCCTGGTCGAGCAGCGGCGCGCCGGTGCTCGGCGCCTCGCGTCCGCTGCGCGCGAAGCGCACGCTGCCGGCGACGACGCCGTCCGTCTCCACGCGCGCGGGCGCCGGTGGCGCGAACTGCTCGACGAAGAGGCGCGCGTCGAGCTCGTCCTCGGCCCACGTCGTGCGCACGGCCTCGACCAAAGCGGTCGGACCGCAGGCGAACGCGAGCGCCTGCGTCGGATCGACGCCCGCCGCGCGCACGTGCTTGCGGCCGAAGCGGCCGTGCAGCTCGCCCGCGTCCGGCCGGCGCGAGAAGCCGCGCAGCAGACGCACGTTCGCGTGCCCGGCGGCCAGCTCCTCGAGCTGACGCGCGTAGGCGACGTCGTGCTCGTCGCGTGCGTAGTGCAGGAAGGCGATCGGTCCGCGGTGACCCTCGTGGCACAGCGTCCGCAGCATCGACATCACCGGCGTGATGCCGCTGCCGCCGCTGATCAGCAGCAGCTCACCGCCCGCGGCGAGGATCTCGCGCTCGTCCGGCAGCGCGAAGTCGCCCTCGGCCTGCGAGAGCGAGACGACCATGCCGGGTCTCGCGCTCGCGCGCAGGAACGGCGAGACCGCGCCGTCGGGCTGTGCGTGCGCGGTCAGCTCGAGCAGGTCGTCGACGTGGGCTGAGGAGGCGGGGGAGTAGGTGCGCGTGTGGCGCACGCCGTCGATCTCGATGCCGAGGCGCACGAACTGGCCGGCGCGGAAGCCCTGCCAGTTGTCGTTCGGGCGCAGCGCGAGCGTCACGCTGCGGGCCGTCGGGCGGCGGACGGCGACGACCTCGGCGCGCACCTCGCGCAGCGAGAAGGCGGGCCGCACGAGCTCGACGTAGCGGTCGACGCCGTGGGGAGTCGTCAGCGCCTCGGCCAGCGTGGAGCCGAGCAGGCGGCGGGAGAGTGTTTGACGCGTTTGAGTGAACACTTGTGCACAAGCTACGGAATCCATCGCCTGTTGTCCAGCTAAGGTATGTGACATGGGCCACACAGATTCGGTGAACAGCGCGACACCCATCACACGGGCTGAGCAGAAGGAGCGCACGCGCGTCGCCCTGCTCGACGCGGCGCTGCGGCTGCTGGAGAGAAAGAGCTTCGGCAGCCTCGGCCTGCGCGAGGTCGCGCGCGAGGCGGGCGTCGTCCCGACCGCCTTCTACCGCCACTTCGACTCGATGGATGAGCTCGGCCTCGTCCTGATCGACGACTCCTTTCGCACGCTGCGCCGGATGATCCGCGACGCGCGCGCAGGGGAGCTCGCGTACGGCGACGTGATCCGCAGCTCGGCCGAGATCCTCGTGCGCCACGTCCACGCCCACCGCCTGCATTTCCGCTTCATCGCGCGCGAGCGCTCCAGCGGCGTCCCTGCACTGCGCCAGGCGATCCGCGCCGAGATCCGCCTCTTCAGCAGCGAGTTGGCGACCGACCTCTCCCGCTTCCCCTACCTCGACAGGTGGAGCACCGAGGACCTCGGCATGTTCGCGACATTGATCGTCAACACGATGGTCTCGACCGCCGAGGAGATCGTCGAGGCTCCGAGCGGGCGTCCCGAGATCGAGCAGGAGATCGTCCGCCGCGCCGAGAAGCAGCTGCGGCTGATCGCCTTCGGCGTGCCGGTGTGGCGCAGCGCCGGGAATCAGGCGCCCGGCGCCCGCTCGTAGCTGCAGGATCCAGCAGCCGGTGAGGCGGCGCGGTCGGCTCCCCATGGCCGACCGCGCCGACGCTCGCCAGCGTCAACGACGCGAACGCTTGGCGTTGCAGCCGTCGATGTGGAGCCGTGGCTGGGCGTGCAGCACGGTTCCGTTCTGGCCCCCCATCGTGATTGCGGCCCTCGCTCGTCTGGCTCTGCTGCCGCAGAGGTTCGACGAGACGCCGAGCGGGCCGTTTCTCCCAGCCGTGATCCGCAAGGTGAACTTGCTGATCGCCGCGTCCGGGATGGCCGCGAAATCGGTTGCCAGCTGCTTCCCGTGCGGCAGCGTGATTCTGCCGGCGATGTCGAGATCGACGTCGCCGCGCAGGGCGATCACCAGATCCGGCAGCGCGCGGCCCGGGTGGTCCACGAAGTACGCGGCACCCTTGAGCGGCTTCGCGAGCAGCGGGGTGACCGCCGTCGCCGAGCCGATCTCGGCCTGATGGCATCTGGCGGCCTTGAACTGCTCGCGCGTGCAGGCCCGCTGAACGACCGGCAGCAGTGCAGCGAGGACGTTCGGCAGCGCGACCTTCACCCGTCTGAGGTTCGATTGGCCCGGCGCCTGCCGGATCGTCGTCACCAGCGGAGTCGAGTCGCGGAATCCGGTATGTCCTCTCGCGCCGACGCGCATCGAGATGCGCGGCGAGAACCTCAGGTTCCTGCAATTGCCGACCTGGAAGCGCGTGCCGAGGGATGCACTGCGGCCCTCGATCGACGTCGCCGTCCCGCTCACCCGCTGCGGAGAGCAGTTGGTGGGGTTCACCATGAAGTTCGGCTCGTCGATACTGATGCGCACGGCCCGGAGGTTCAGCGGCACGCCCTTCAGGATGCTCGGGAACCGCTCAGAGACCACCGTCAGCTGCGCGGTTCTCCTGTCGATCTGGATCGCGGCTCGAACCACCGCGGTCCCGAGTCTGAACGGGCCGGCCACCGCATCCACCACCACAGCGAGGCCATAGGGCGCCCCGCGATACGGCCCGGTCAGGAAGACCTTGCCGCCGCTGATGAAGAACGGGTTCGGGCCGACTCCTGCGCCGGTGGTGGCGCTGCCGATGCGCGACGCGTCGGAGCACGTCCCGGCGTCAGCCTCGGCATTCGAGCACAGCTCGACGTTCTTGATCTTGCCGAGCAGGCCCTTCGGCGCATCGATCGTGAGCGTTCTGAACAGGTCGTCGCCGTCGTCACGGGACAGCGAGACGTTGAACGGGGTGCTCCTGCCCGCGACCGGGTTCTCCGACCCAGCGCGGAATGTGGGCGAGAACTCTGCGGCCGGGCAGGCGCCGATCGCGAAGCTGCTGCCGCCCGGGACGATCGCATCGCCCCAGGAGACGAACTCCGCGTTCACCGTGTGAGTGCCGCACGTTCGCGGGGTGCTCAAGGGCGCCCGCGAGCCGCTCTTGAAGTGCAGCTGCAGCGAGTTGAACGGCAGCTGGGGCAGGTCGTCGAAGACGGTCGTCAGACGACCCGTCGTCGGATCGGCTCTGACCGCGCCCAGCAGACGGATGAAGATCCCGTCGTCGTCGGAGCGGACCTCCACGGCGATGCGGAAAAGCTCGCCCGACGTCGGGTCATCCGAGTTCTGCGTGCGCAGGAAAATCGACCCGCCGAGCTCGTGATCGAGCAGCGGCGTGTTGAGCGTCACCGTCCCGATCTTGGAGGCGTCCGGGCAGCTCGACGGACCCTCCTGTCTCAGACGCAGGTCGGCGTCGGCACAGGCCTTCAGGCCGCCGGCCGACGACGGGTTGATTGTCAGCCCCTCGGGGAGGACCACCATGGCGCGTCTCATGTCCGCCGAAGCGATCCCGCGAGGGCCGAAGTCCTGCGGCAGCACGACCGTCGCATCGAGCCCGGTCGGCACATGCGGCGCCTGGGCGGTCGGCACGATCGCAAGCGTCGGCTCGAACGGGTTGAGATCGCATCCCTCGATTCCCGGCGACGTCGTCTCGGCATGCACCCATGTGGCGGGATGCGCATAGCTCGCCGCGTCGGCACCCCAGTGCAGGGGGCCCGAGCAGGACGTCGGCAGTCGCAGGAAGGCGGCCTCCGGCGCAGTCGACGGGCAGACGTTGCCGTTGTTTCCGAGGTACCCGTCGAGACAGACGCCGCGCAGGGTGTCATGCGATCTGTCGGCCGGCACGCCCCACAGCGTCACCTCGGCTCCATGGACTGGAACCGACGTCGAGGCGTTGCGCGCGACGATGTCGATGCCGTTGTCCGACGGGCGCAGTCTGGCGACGAGCATGACGGGCACCGACTGGTATGTGAAGCCGAACGCAGCGGGCGAGCCGATCGGGGGCACCATGTTGTACAAGGGCACCATGTCGGATCTCGCGATCCGCACGACTCCGACCTGGCTGTCCGTCGGGCAGTCGGGAATCTCTGCATGCGGCGCATTCGGAGACGGCTGAGCGAGCTGGGAGCCGGTGCATCTGACGGGCGTCGCAGTCGGGTCGCCGATCAAGCCCGCCGGCGCATGGACCGCGATGTCCTTGAACTGCTCGACGGGAGCGGTCGAGGGGAAGAACGGGTTTCTGAAGACCAGCTTGCCCGCCGTCGGGAAGTGGATGGACGTCGTCACTGCGGCAGGGTTTCCCCCCGCCTGAGCGTACGGCGAGCGCGTCGCATCTCTGACCGTCGCTGAGAACTCGCTGATCCCGAACGGCCCGGGAGGCCCGATCGCGATCGCCTGCTGATCGGTAAGGACCTCGGTGGCTCCGGCGCCCGAGACCTCGATGGTGTTGACCAATGTTCCCGAGGCATTCGGTTCTACGGGCGCGGTGATCCCGTAGTAGACCTGCGCGCCAGGCAACAGTCCGGTGACGTCGACGGTGCACGTGACCGTCTGGTCGACGGTCTGGCAGACGAAGCCGTAACCCTGGATCGAGCTCGGAGCGGTCGGCGTCACGCCGACGGGGAACGTGTCCGTGAATCTCAGCTCACCGCTGAACGGCACGTCGCCGACGTTCTGCACGACGGCGTTGATGCGCGCTGAGCTCCCAGCCGGAATCGAGTTCGGAACGTTCGTGTGCAACTCAAGCGCCGGGTCGGCCATCGCACTCGCCGCCGAAGCGGACAGCAAGGCGACCACGAGGAACGCGGCGTGCGCGAAGCGCTTGCGGACCGTCGTCTTCATCGCGACACCGCCTTGTCGATTCGATTGGTCTTGAACGTCAGCCGGACCGTTGCGGCCGACCGACTGTGCTGCTCGGACGTGAAGCGGAGCGTCACCTTCAGGCGCTGGACGCCCGTCTGTCGGAGGTGCGCCCTCGCCCTCCGCGTCAGCGCGATGCGGACGCGATACGTTCCCGCCTTGCCGACGCGATGCGCGCCCGCGCGAATGCCGACGCCGCGCCACGAGAGCTTGCCTGCGCTCGACACGCGGATGGCGAGGCGCGCCGACATGCCGGCGAAGACGCGCGCGCCGATCAGCTTCAGGTGCGCTTTGCGCGGAGCGAGCACACCGCCGGCTCCGAAGAGCGACTCGGTACTGGTCCCGAGATCGTTCGATGACCCCGCGACAGTGCCTTGGCACTCCTCGCCGACGCACGCGCGAGGCGCCAATGCCGGCTCGGGGAAGCCTCCACCCACGCGCGCGTCGTACAGATCGACGAGCGCGTCGCGATCCGCCCCGACGAGACGCGTCCGGGTGGCGAAGAAGACGTCGTCGCCGCTGGCGCTCGCATCGACGAACCATGCGCCGTCAGCGCTCCGGCCCGTGGACAGCAGTGCGACGCTGCCCGTTCGCGCATCGCACTCATAGGTGTCCGTGACCCCGTTCGTGTCCTGCGGAACGAGCGCGTCGGCGGTCGAGAAGAACACGTGCCCGTCGGTTGAGAGATATCGAGGCCGCGCCCCGGTGAGAAAGGTCGAAGCCGTCGCTCTCGTGGCCGCTGGAACGATCCCGGCGTCCGAGGTCACCGATCCCGCGCTTGGACATGAGCAGCAAGTGAACGCGCCCTGGTCAGCGTCGTACGCGTACATCGCAAGGTGCCCATTCGTGATCTCGCCCGTGAGGCCATGTACCTGATCGTTGCCACTCGTCGCGTTCGTCAGGAATGCGAGGTGGCGGCCGTCGGGACTGACCCGAGACGCTCCTGGGGCCGAATCCGTCGCCGAGAGAAGCGTGCCCGTTCGTCTGTCGTACCCCCGCTGCAGGTCGCCGCTGAGATGTCTGAGATCTGCGTGGTCCCACAGGTAGAGGTTTCCGTTCACGTCATCGAAGTAGATGCGCGACGCATCGTCGCTGGTGCCGACCACGGCGCCGCCGTCCTCGCTGCCGTTGATTCCGCCCGAGCTCGCGCCCGAGCGCGAGATGAGGGTCAGATTCGAGTCCGATGTCGGATCGTCGCTGTCGGTATAGAGATAGAGATCCGACCCGTCGTTGTCGTCGTCTCTCAAGAGGGGCGAGGACGTCGTGAAGAGGACGTGCCGCCCGTCCCCGCTCACCGTTTGAAGCATGACCTCCGTCGGCGTGCCGGAGAAGTCGCTGTTCTCAGGCTCCGAGATCCACACGGTCCGGGCGCCGTCGACGCGCATATAGAGCTGGACGTCCCCCGTAGGCGGCGATACGAACAGCACACGCGAGCCATCCGGGGAAACCGTTCGCCGGTAGAACCGGGGAAGGACGTCCGCACCCGCGTCAGGGATGCTGCCGTCGGGAAGCACACCGGCGATGCGCAGCGACCCGTCTGCCCACTCGTAGACCGTCGGCACGCCAGCGGGGGCCTGCGGCAGCAGGCGGCGCTGAAACACCAATGAGACATTTGTGGCGTCGTCGGAAGCACCCCAAAACGCACCACCGAAGTCGCCGAGCATCAAGGGCTCTGCCTGGTCCAAAGGAAGCGAGGAGACGGTTCGCGTCGCGGTGTCCTCCCGGTAGAGATTGAGCGTGTCGGGGGAATCGCCGCCAACGTCCGGCAGGTCGTAGGCCCACAGGATCGCCGTCTCGAGCTCGTCCGAGAACGTCGGGATCTGCGTGGAGCCGAGGAACACCTGAAGCGACTCAGGCGCTGGCCGCGGAGTGATGGCGTGTGTCGTCCACCCAGTCGCGCCGCGCCGTGCGATGTACTGAGTCTGTCCAGCGCCTCCGGTGCCTGTGGTGTCAGCGAACGACGCACGCGAGGCGTACGCGATGGCATTCCCGCTCTCCGACGCGACCACCATCTGTCCGTCTCCGGTGATGTCCCCCCCGTTCTTGTCGACCGGGGACACAAGCTCGTATGCGCGCCCGTCAGGCGCGGAGGCTGATCCCGCCAGCGACGGGAAGCAAGCAGCTGCGACCAACGCAACGACAACGCCCACCCACCACCTCTGGAGGGGCGCTGATGCCCGTGTCACGACTCCCTTAGACAACTCCCCACCCTCCTCGTTGGAAACGGCGGCGACCGTAAACGCGCATGGCTCTTATTGCAACAAAGTGGTCATTCTAACGACCAGGAAGTTCGTCCCACGTCAGCCTATTTACCAGTGCGTCAATACACTGACACTTAGACCTTGACCTTGCTCGAATCGTCGTCGTACGCTCTCGTCGTCGGGGGAATGGTCGCATCGCGTTGCTGTAACTGGGCGCGCTTACTGCCTCCCGGCGGTCAACAGAAAGGGGGACCAAGCTTCCATCACAGGCTCTGTTACGTCTATTGCGTGTGTGTAACCAGTTGCCGCCCCGCGGCAACTCAACTACAGGATGTCAACACATGATGAAGCAGTCGAAGGTTTGGCTTGCCCTCTTGGGCGCCACAGTCGCGCTGGGCGCTCTGGTCGGCACAGCCTCGGCAAGGAACTTGTCGATCTCCAACCAAAGCATAAGAGCCACCTGGGCGGCGATGGAATTCAGCAACCCCAGCGCCGGCGTGCTCGTTAGATGCCCGGTTACGCTCGAAGGCTCGCTGCATTCACGGACGATAGCCAAGGTCGTGAACTCTCTAATCGGCTACATCACTAGAGCCGCTGTCGCCGAAGGTTCTTGTGTAGGGGGCAGGGCGAGGGTCAGGACCGAAACGCTGCCGTGGCACGTGACCTACCAAGGCTTTAGCGGAACCCTACCTAATATATTGACGATTAGGACTACGGTCGCTAGGCCAGCGTTCGACGTTACAGCGACTTTCTTCGGATTTCCGATCACATGCACGTTCAGGACGAGCAATGTGAACGGCATCTTTAACCGGGAAGCCGGTGGCGCGCTCACGAACGTTCAGGTAGAAGGCAGGGAACTTGCGGGCGAAGGTGGCTTTGGCTGCGAAAGGGGCAACCTCGCCGGAACCAGCACGAGTCTCACGCTACTAGGCGCGGCGACGAGGCTCACCGTCACCCTAATATAGGCAACGAATGGAAATCGAGGGGGCGGCCGAAAGGTCGCCTCCTTCGATGAGTTAGCGCTGGCCGGCGCCGCGCGGAGCCGCGCCGAGCCGGCTGCGCATCCGCTTCCACGCCCGGCGCCAACTGCCCCCCGCGCTCTCGCGCCAGCGCGCCGGCGGCGGGACCGTCGCGCGCACGAGCGCGACCCACTCGTCGAGCGGCAGCTCGCCGGCGATCAGGCGGCGCAGCGCGTCGTTGACGGGCGCCTCGATGCCGGCGCCTGCCAAGGCGCGCGCGAGCAGCGGGACCGACTCGAGCGACTCGACCGCCTGTCCGATCTGCGCGGGGATCTCGCTCGCCGGCACGCCCTGCGCGAGCAGCTCGCCCGCGCGGCGGTTGCGGCTCTGCGGCGCCAAAGCAGTCGCGACGAGGTCGCCTGTCCCCGCCAGCCCGATCATCGACTCCGGCCGCGCGCCGAGCCGCTCGGCGTAGCGCCACACCTCGGCGAAGATGTGGCCCGCCGCCGCACCCGCGGCGTTGAGTCCCTGCGCCTCCGTCGCGCCTGCCGCCAGCGCCGCGGCGTTCTTCGCGGCGCCCGCCAGCTCCACGCCGACCGGGTCGTTCGACTGCTCGCACACGACGCCCGCGCGGATGAACGTCGCCGCCAGCTGGCTCGCGAGCACCTCGGCGCTCGAGGCCGCGACGAGTCCGGCGCCGTCCGCGACCATCTCCTGCGCATGGGCCGGCCCGCCGATGCACGCCACCCGCGACGCGCCGAAGCGCGCCCGCAGCAGGGCTGTCGGCGGCGTCCCGTCCGGCGGCACGAGCCCCTTCGCGAGCGAGACGACCGCCGCGCGTCGTGTCAGGCCCGCTTGCTCCAATCCCGCGATCACCTCGCCGACGCCCAGCGAGGGCACGGCAAGAAACACGAGCTCCGCACGCGCGAGCCCGTTCGCCATCGGCTCGATGCGCAGCTCGCGTGGCAGCTCGACGCCGGGCAGGTACTCACGGTTCTCGCGCGCCTCACTCAGTGTGTCCGCCTGCGCGCGCGTCCGCGTTTGCAGCGTCGTGCGCATCCCGCCGCGCGCGAGCAGCACCGCGACCGCCGTCCCGAACGAGCCCGCGCCGACGACGACCGCGCGGCGCAGTTGCGGGGGCAGCGGGAGCTGGGGACGGGGAAGCGGGGGCATGAGGGCGCCGAGCCTAGCGCCCGGCGCGCGGCCGTAGCCGGCTCACGCCGGGGAGTGTCCTGCGCTGTGGTCGCCCTGCGACAGCAGGACAGGACGGCTCGGCAGTCGGCGCGTCCCGTCGCCGCGCTACACGAGCGTCGCGAGCCGGCGCCCCGCCGCCTCGAGTGCCGCGGCGTCGCTCGCCTCCAGCACCGCCTGCAGGTCGAGGATGCGTGCGCCGAACGCGTCGAGCGTGCGCGAGCCGACGGCCGCGAAGCACGGCACGCCCGCCTGCCGTGCGCGTGTGGCGATCTCGCCCGGCGCCTTGCCGGCGAGCGTGCCGAGGTCGAGGCGGCCCTCACCGACGATTACAGCCCGCGCCGCGAGCATGCGCGCGTCGAAGTCGAGCTGCGAGAGCACGAACGAAGCGCCGCCCTCCAGCTGCGCGTCGCACGCCGCCCACAACGCGCCGGCAAGCCCGCCTCCGGCGCCTCCGTACGCGATGCCGCGCGGGTCGCGCGGGAGCTTCCCGGCGAGCGCGTCCAAGCGCGCGTCGAGCCGGTCGGCCGTCGCGCGCTCCAGCTCGCCGGCACCTGCGAGCGCCTCCGCGACGCGCTCGGTCGCCGTACGCACGTCGCACAGGACCACGAGGCGTGCTCGCAATCCGCCACCCGTGGCGATCGCCTCGACCGCGCCGGCGCCCCCGTCGGCCGCCACAAGATCGCCCGCTCCGGCGATCAAGACCTCGGCCCCGGTGGCGTCGGCCGCAAGCAGCAACTCGCCCGCTGGGGCGCTCGAGCCGTCAGCGTCCTCGTCCACGGCTGCGCGCAGCTCCACAAGCGCCGTCCCGCCGTCCTCGATCAGTCCGATGCCGATCGCCCGACCGCCCACGTCCACCGCGCTCGTCTCTCCGCCAAGCGCCGGCAGCAGCACTTCCAGCAGCCCGGCGCCGCCGTCCGCGACCGGGCACGGGTCGACCGGCCAGCCGCCGGCTTCGAGCCCGCGCGCCAACGCAGCCGCCACCTGCGACGCGCGCAGCGTGCCGCCGAAGGCTGCCGGGGCGACGAGGATCGGCGCGCGCATGGTCGAGGCGGTCACCTTCTGCATCCTGCCACCCGACGAGAGAAGAGGCGCCTGACTCAGCCCTCGCGTCTGTAGCGCGACGCGACGTACTCGTCGACCCACGCCCGCGAGCTGCGCCACACGCCGTCGCGTCCTTTGACGGCCTCGAGCCGGCCGCGCACGGCGGCAACGCGCAGCGCGTTCGCCGACAGCCGTTCGCGCGCAAGCGCCGGCAGCGGGACGAGCTGTTCCGTTCCGGCGACGGCGGGCAGCAGGAAGCGGTGCAGGTTGTCGAGGACCGCGCGGGCGAGGAACTCGCCCAGCAGCCCACAGTCGCCGTCGTCGGCCCGCCGGAGGGCGGCGAGATAACGTGCCCGTTCGCCCTTGCGGATGATGGCCGGCGGATAGCCGAGCCGGACGAGCAGCAGGTTGAGCAGCAGCCGTCCTGCGCGGCCGTTGCCGTCGAGGAACGGGTGGACTTGCTCGAAGCGGGTGTGAAGCCACGCCAGCTCGGCGGGCAGATGCGGCGCGTCGAGGTCGCGCAGCGCCTGCGCGTCCGCGAGCCACTCCTCCATGCGCACCGCCACGTCCGTCCACGACGGCGGCTTCATGCCGCCCGGGAACGTCGCGATGTCGTGGCGCCGGAACGATCCGGGGCGCTCGTCGTCCGCCGCCTCCGGATGCGGCGCGACCTCCCAGACCGGCCCGAGCGCGAGTGCGTGGACGTGGCGCACCTCGGTCAGCGTCAGGAGCGTGTCGCCGGACCAAGCGCCGGCTTCGACGCCGTGCTGGTAGACCCACTCGGCCGCATCCGCGTAGCCACGCACCTCCATGTACTCGCGCAGCTCCTTGTTGCCGACGGCGCGTCCCTCGTCGAGCAAGTGCGCCACCTGTCGCAGGACGAGCGTGTTGCCCTCGATCGCGGTCGAGTGATGCGTCTCGTCCAGCCAGATGTCGTGCCAGATCGCCTTCGCCTCATGCGGAGCGGGAAGGCCGCCAAGCTCGCGCAGCTCTTCGATCTGAAGGCGGAGCCGCTCGTAGAGGGCCGAGCGGGTGCGGCGGCCTGTCGCAGACATGGGCCAAGCCTACGGCGAAAACTTGTTTGGTCTACAGCGAATAGCTTGTACAAACACTTTTGTGTTGTACGGGCTGCGTTCACTCGAACAGCTGCTCCACCGTGCACTCGCGCGCCGGCTTGTCCTCGCGCCAGCGCTGCAGCTTCGAGCCATGGCGGATGCGCCGGCCGCTGACGTGGTCGAAGGAGATCTCGATGACCAGCTCGGGCCGCAGCGCGACCCACTCCAGCTCCTTGTCGCTCTTCCAGCGGCTCGGGTCGGCACTGCCGCGCTCGCCGCTCGCATACACGCTGAGTCTGTCGACCAGCTCGCGTCTCTCCGCCGCCTTCAGCCCGGACGTGTGGCCCACGGTCCGCAGCTCGCCGTCCTCGTCATAGAGGCCGAGGATCAGTGAACCGACCGTGCGCTCCTCCTTGCCCGGACGCCAGCCGATCACGACGGCGTCGATCGTGCGCACGCGCTTGATCTTCACCATCCCCTCGCGTCTGCCCGGGAGGTAGGGCGCGCCCAGCTCCTTCGCGATCACGCCCTCCGCGCTGCGCAGCCATCTCTCGGCCTCGGCGGCGCTGCGCACGCACGGCGTCAGTTCGACCGGCGCCGCCAACGGGAACGCCTCCAGCGCGGCGCGCCGTTCTGCGAACGGCAGTTCCAGCAGGGACTCATCGTCGCGCGCGAGCAGGTCGAACGCGACGAAGCGCGCCGGCGTCTCTTCGCTCAGCCGCGCGATCCGCGAGGCAGCTGGGTGGATGCGGTTCGAGAGCGCGTCGAAGTCCTGCAGGCCGTCCTCGCCGTCAATCACGATCTCCCCGTCGAGCACATAGCGGCCGCTCGGGAAGCGCAGCTCGGGGAAGTAGCGTTCGAGCGGTCTGCCGCCGCGCGACTGCAGCGACAGCTCCTCGCCGTCGACGAACGCCAACGCGCGAAAGCCGTCCCACTTCGGCTCGTACGCCCATCCGTCCCCGTCCGGCAGCGCCGCGCGCGAGCGGGCCAGCTGGGGAGTGATTGGGGGTCTGAGCGGAAGCGCCACGGCGCGAGCGATCGTAGCGTCCACGGCAAAACCATTACGATCAGCGCATGTCGCAGGAGCAGGCAACGGTCGCCGAGGAGGAGTACCTCCAGATGCTTTTCTGGCTCTACGAGGCCGGCCTTCCGATGACGGGAGCCAACCTCGCGCGAGCCATGCAGCTGTCCGCTCCAACCGTCCACGAGATGGTCGGTCGTCTGGAGAGAGACGGCTACATCACCCGCGGCGAAGATCGCGTGATCGCCTTCACCGAGGACGGGCGCCACCACGCCGAGGAGATCACCAGCCGCCACCGCCTGATCGAGCGCTTCCTGACCGACGTCGTCGGCGTGCCCTGGGACGACGTGCACGAGGAGGCCGAGCGCATGGAGCACGCGATGTCCCCGCGCTTCGAGGCCTACGTGAAGGCCGCGATCGGCGACGCGACCACCTGCCCGCACGGCCACCCGATCAACGTCGGCGACCGCATCCTCGGCGTCCCGCTCGCGGACTGCACCGAGGGCGCCCGGGTCAGAATCCTCCGCTTCGAGAACGAGGCCGAGGACCTGCTCCACTACCTCAAGGACAGCGGCGTCGAGCCCGGCCTCGACGGCACGGTCGCCGCGATCGACGACGACCACATCACCGTCTCGTCCGCCGACGGCGAGCACGTCCTCACCCGCAGCGTCGCCGAGACCGTCTCGGTCACGGCCGATCCCTCGCCGCCGCCGCGCACTGCATTGCCGAGACAGCTCGTGCTCGGCCGCGATCGTTACGGGCGCTGACGCCGGCGGCCCGGTCGTGGCCGCCGCTGCGCGTTCGCGCGTTTTGCTCGGGCGTTCGCGTGCTGCGCGGCGTCCGCCGTGGGCATCGAGGGGGAGGGGAGCGGCTGTGCTCCCCGCGCGGCCGGGTGATCGGCGACGTTGGTGCCCGAGTCTGTTGTGCAACCGTCGCGGTTTTGCGCAAGCGCTCACGCTGTCTCGGGCTAGCCGGGAAGGAGCGTCACTTTGCGGTCGCTCAGCGGACCTAAAGTGACGCTCCTCCTTTGAGCCACCGACGATTGCGGCAACCCGCGCGGGCTCGGCACGCAACCGCGCAAGACCACACACGCCCGACCCGCAGCCGCTGTCTCCCCCTCGTAGCCGACAGCCGACGTCACATCGGCCGGCCCCGCGCCGAGCGGAATGACGAGAGCCCGCCGCCACCGGCCGCGCAACCGTTCCCTCCCCCTCGATGCCCACCACGAACGCTGCACAGCACGCAAGCGCCCGAGCGGAGCGCCGCCGGTAGCCGGCAACCATGGGCCCCAGCCGTGAGTCAGGCAGCGACGCCCAAAGACCGAACGGCATCGCCCAACCGCGCGACGCCCTCTTCGATCTGCGGAACCGTTACGCCCGAATAGGCCAGCCGGAACGCGTTCTCGCCGCCCTCGAGCAGGAAGTCCGTGCCCTTGACGATCTGCACGCCGCGCTCGGCGGCGGCGGCGAACAGCGCGTCGCCGTCGGTCCCCTCCGGCATCTCGACCCACAGGAAGTAGCCGCCCTCGGGCTCGACGAAGCGCGCCTCCGGCAGCTCGCGCGACAGCGCCGCGCACAGTGCCGACGCCCGCTCGCTCAGTGCCGCCTTGACGGTCTCGATCGAGCGCTCGTAGGAGCCGCCGCGACAGAACTCGTTGACGATCGACTGGGCGACCATGTTCGGCGAGATGTAGGTGTTCGTCGCGAGCTTCGTGATCCGCGCGATCAGCTTCTCCGGGCCGACGAGGTAGCCGACGCGGATGCCGGGGCAGACGGTCTTGGAGAAGGACGAGGCGTAGACGACGCGATCGGCCGAGTCGAGCGACAGCATCGTCGGCAGCGTCTCGCCGCTGAAGCGCAGCTCGACATATGGGTCGTCCTCGAAGATCGTCATGCCGTGCTCGGCTGCGAGGGCGACGAGCTGGTGACGCTTCTGCAAAGACAACGTGTAGCCGGCGGGGTTCTGGAAGTTCGGGATCAGGTGCGCGAGGCGCGGCTTCGCGCCCTCGTCGATCAGCGCCTCGACGCCGGCGACGTCGATCCCGTCCTCGTGCAGGTCGATCGGGCGCAGGTCGGCGCCCCGCGAGCGCAGCGACAGCAGCGTGCGGTCGTACGTCGGCTTCTCGACGACGACGACGTCGCCCTCCTCGACGAGCGCCTCG
>Ga0126311_10000026_pt1 | contig 86340 bp, 72 predicted proteins | sample Plot61_FD_92539 | JGI IMG/M metagenome (GOLD analysis project Ga0126311, IMG submission 92539) | Serpentine soil microbial communities from UC McLaughlin Reserve, CA, USA - Plot61 | ecosystem: Environmental > Terrestrial > Soil > Grasslands | place: USA: UC McLaughlin Reserve, Lake County... | reverse complement strand
GCTGCGCGCCCGAAACAGTAATAAAGCAGCGCCAGCATCTCAGCCGATGCTGCCCACAATCAACCGGAATCACTGCCCACGTTGATTCCGGAATCACCGCCCACAATCACCGGAATACGCAACATCGCTGTAATAATGCAAGATCATTTCTTCATGCTTAGCAACTACATCGCCAGTGTCTCCGGAAAGGCCCGGTTTCAATTCCTTACAGACCTCTAACTTTTTTGAGTGTGAGACTGTGCGCGATTGCAGGCTTTGAATATAAATGTCTCTCTCGGAGATTTGGTGAGCGGTCATAGACGATTTTCCTCGGACGTGAAGATCAGGGATGCTGGCGCGTGAAGTATAACGCCTTACAGGAATGATGCAAACTCTTACATCTATTTCACTTTAACCGAAATAAAGTACCGGTCTTTCAGGTCAACCGGCACCGGCCCAACCTGAGAAAGCCCCGCCCCCCGCCCTGGTCCATTGTGTGCCGACTCAAGCTATAATGGCGATTGTTAGGCACGAGGGATTTATGGAACAGCGTGGAATCCTAACTGAATCAGCTCAGGGAAGGAACTGAATGAAAACGACAGAACGGGCAAAATTGAAAGGTTGTGTTAAAGAGCTTGTGGCTGTGCAGAAACTGTGCAAACGCAAAAATATCGAGCAGATCGCAGACGTACTCAGAAGCCGGTTTTAGCAGTGAAAACCTGATAGAAATACACTGAGTCGTACTGCGAATAACACAGAGAAATTGGCTTTCTAAGACTGCAAAACCTTTATTCATCGGTTCGATTTCGATCGCCGCCTCCAGTTAACCACATTAACCACGCTTCTTCTCGGGCTTCACTGTAAAGCCACGCCGTTCTTTAGTCTGCGAAGAGGCTGAACTCTGCTCTTTGATCATTTTTTGGCGCTCGAGGTTTTTCTTTTCGATCGCTTCCTTTAATCTTTTTCTCGCTCGTTTATTCACAGCGGGATTATACACAGTAGTACCACTCGAGAGCAGCAGAAGCGCTTGTTAGATGGCGCGCTTGCCCAACCACTCCTCCCGCAGAACTGCATACAGGTATTCATCTCCCCACTTGCCCTTGAACCAAATGTTCTGAATAAAGTGTCCTTCCCGCCGCATTCCCAACCTACTCAATAAGGCCACAGACCTTTCATTCTCACAATCTGTGATAGCTATCACACGATGCAGTTCCAGCTTAGTAAATGCATAATTCAGCACACAACTGGCCGCCTCACACGCTAAACCCTGGCCCTGATGCGCGCGAGAGAACGTAAAGCCGATTTCTGCCTGCTGATGCTCGTCCATCTTCAATGCGACATGCCCGATGAGCACTCCTGCCGCTTTCAATTCAACGGCGAAGGTAAACCACTGCCCCAACATACCCGGGACAAGGTTCTGCTGCTTTTGAATTACATCTCTGGCTTGTTGCTCAGTGTAGGACTCCCATGTTTGATAGCGAGCCACAAGTGGATCATTTAGGTAAGCGAGAAAAGGCGGGAGGTCTGCCTCGACGAAGCGCCTCAATCGCAATCTTTGCGATTCAAGTGGAGTGAAGACTGTCTCCTTCATTAGCCGCACCTTTACTAATTATTGAAGCCATCTAACGTTTGCGCTTCAGCGGCTCGCCCAAGCGTGTTTTCTAGTACGGAGAATGTAAATCATCTTGCACTAAGTTGAGAAAGTAAACTACAGGCTGCTCCGCCTTCTCGTTGTGTGTGTGATATTGGTTAGCTGCTGATCCACCTAACCCGTGGATCTTAGCAGTCACAGGAGCCGGAGTATTGTTTACCTCGGAATTACGCTCTACAAGAGACGTACTGGACGCTTACAGTAATTTGTCGTTGGTTGGCCACCTTCATCCTTCTCATACAAGCATGTCAAAAAAGCCGACCATTTCTGGGCACCACTGCCCGCCCCTGTCGTAGCGCGCAGTGATGCCCCAACGCCCTATGCCCCCAACAAGCATAAAGCGATACTGATCTGTTGATCTTTATGGCACAACTTTCGTGGCGTGCTCGCTCCAGCCGCTCTGCCCGACCGCACCTACAGCCGCTACTCGAAACCAATAGCGCTTGCCGCTCGTCAGGTTGAAGAGTGTCTTGTTGGCAGCGGTCGCCACCCCTGAGTGGGTCCAGCTACTTGCTGTGGCCGGATCGAGACTGAATTCAATGATGTAACTGCGCGCATTAGCGACCGGCTTCCACGTCAGACTAATTTCGCCCTCGTGCTCTCCTGTCGTCGCGCTCAATCCCTGTGGTGCAGTCGGCACTGTCGGTGCAGAAGGAGACGATTTGGTCTCCAGGCCCGCACTTGTGATTACCGTGTCGTCTTTGCCTGCGACACTCTCAACATACCCAGCAAGTTGGGTCAAGGTCTGGTCTAACTTTGTCTCTGCGTTGTCTTGACTAACGGTTTTCGTGGTGACGTCCGACCGCGCCGCCTGGAGCAGAGCAAACGCCTTCTCCAAATCATCGAGAGCTGTCGTGACATCAGAGAGCGGCGGATTTGGGTTGGCGAAGCGTGCGTTGTCAGTCATTGCAGTTACGATTTGCCGGCCCTTTGCTATCTTTTCAGTAATGGACAGGTTTCGCAGGTTTAGTTTCACTCTAGCCATAGCTTCTCCTCTGCTTCAGGGTTGATTCAATGGGGAGACAATTTGGGAGTAATTGCTCATTGAATGACGGTCGTAGCGTCTTGAATTCCGCGATTAGCAAGCAAGGTCCGCTCGATTCAGTGTTGAATGACTGCGGGCCTATCTGCATTTTGTCGAATTGCACATTGAATTTCGCAAATCGTGTTTTGAACGGACCGTGTTCAATCATGTATTCGCCGAATTCAATATCGAATTACGCCGATCATGAATTGAATCTGCTCAATTCAAGACAGGATTGCTGTGATCTCGGTAACTTTCGTGTCGATTGACAGAGCTCTTTATCTAGTGCAAGAGAGCAACGCGCGGAGAACATCAAGGACGCAGGTGAATCGAGATTGCTTTATCTCGAGTGCGTTCCTATTTGCACTTATTGTTCTTGCGTTTGGCTCTACACTCGTCGCAAAACTCACCAGAGGTCGGTTTTTCTTTGCGTGACTCGTAGTCTGATTTGGGCCAATGGCGGCAATTCGCGCAGAAATGCCAGGTATCGCTGTTACGTTTGCGTCGATAGGTTTTTGTCATGGTGTTTGGTGCTCTTGTTGTAGGGTCTGGGCAAAGTTCAGAGCCGGTGGTTAAAAAACACAATGGAGAGACGGGAGAATTGAAAAAGCACTAGAGCGGCTAACGCCTTTTCATTTTTGAAAACCTAAAGCGCGGGCAGGGTAGGTGAGGAGTCGCAGAAAAGTCCTTAGAGAGTTCTTAGAAAACTCTTAGAAATTATTTTTAGAACTTTGTTCATCGAGACGTTTCGACGCGGTACTGCTAAGTACTCCTGAACAAATGGATGAGTTAGACATACAAGATCTGTTGCAAGGATTCAGCGCAATTTCCATGAGAAAGGCTAGGGGAAATGGGGCTTGACGAGTTTGGACCATCGGTTAGAATGCGCGGCGTTCGGCGGGCTTGCTGGAGTATAGCCAGTGACCTGTTTTAGTTATCGCAAGGCCGGTAACTAACATCTTCGTGCCGAACGTTCTAAGGAGCTGAGGGCTCTCGGGGTGCACACGCGTGCACATCGAGAGCCCTCGGTTTTTTATGAGTCATCAGAATACTAACGACTGTCTGCCAGCAACTCGCCTTCGACTAACGGAAGCTGAGCGTCGACCATTCCATACAGGTTCAACTCAGCACAGCGTGTGAAGGCGAAATGCTTCGCTGTGTTCGCAAGTAGTTTAGGATGCGTGGAGTTTTCCAGCGTTCCCATCAAGACGAACAGTGCGGCCGCAGCTTCATCGCCCGCCCGACAGATTATCTCGGCCAATGCTTCGATCTTTTCTTCGTTCGAATCGTCTTCGTTGTCTTCGGATGTTTCCGAGAACACGGTCGACTCGATGATCTTTTCACCGGCGTCGGCGCGCTGCACGAGGTCAGGAAGTAAAGGATCGTTGATCTCCAAAGCGTAACGGATAATGGACCGCCACTGTGGATCGATCGATCTGTCATTTATCACTGCCAATGCGCGACGTCTAAGTGCATCGCTGATTGTGATTTGGATTGTTTCCGTTTCGTGAGGTGTTTCTTCTTGCGCTGTTGCGCTAACATGCGTAGTCATGATCTCTACTCCTTGTGTTGAAGGGTTGAGGTCTAGGGTCGGCTTTGTGTCCTATCACAAGTCGGCCCGCTTCTTTTTAGAGGGGATGCGACACTATAGCATAGCTATCTTCGTTTGGGTGTTGAAAATTTGGTAACGTCGACACGAAAATCAACGATGGTCCACCAACGGATCGGCCCCTGACGCCAGCCTCTTCAGAACCGCACTAAAAGTTGTAGTGCTCTAAAGGTTTGGCCGAGTGCTACGTACTGGCTGACTCCAGACTTCAAAATCAGCCAAGAGTCTTTCTCTGTTATGCAGGCGGTGGCCGAGAGAAGTCTTTGATCTCTATGCTCACCTCTCGAATGATGGTTTTAACCATGGATGGACGACGGTTAAAGGTACACCAACAGTCCAGTGAATTGTGGTTTGAACTGATTTGCTGGTTGTGGTTGGGTTTGATTCAGCAGTACAGCCGTTTGGTCCAAGAGTAGGCCCGAATGTCGGGGAATATGACTTTTGAGGCAAAGCTACTCTCAACAAAGTTATTGAGGCTCTTGGTGCAACTATGGCCCAGGTTTCCAAGCCATTTCTCGGTGGCTACCACGGAGTTACATACAGCATCATACAGGCAGAGTACGACGATCTATCTTTATATTTACGCCTGTATGTTACTCGGTGGTATGTAGTTCGAGAGGTCTTGCAAAACCTTTATTCATCGGTTCGATTCCGATCGCCGCCTCCAAATAGAAGTTAGTTAATCAGGTTGGTTACTTCTTCGATTTGTTGCTCAACTGCTTTCAATCCGTTGAGCAAGACGTTGCGATGTGCGAGATGTCGGGCGTGCTCGAGTTGTTGAAGCAATCTCGACCTGGATAGCTTCAGTGAGTCGAGTCGCTCATTGAGCATTCGTTGTTCGGGAGTGACCGCAGGTTTAGGAGCGTCGCTCTGGCGCGATTCCACTTCCTCGATCTGGTCGGCAACCGCCTTACTTTCCCACCCACGAGCCATAACTCACTCCATCTTCCACAGGTTACTCAACCAGTTTATACCAGGCAAGCCAGAGATCACTGTTCGATAGCGGGGTCAACTATCAGCGCCAATGATTTACTCGTTCTTTGAATCGTTGCGCCTCAACCGATTGTTGCGCCTGCGCAAACGATTCCTCTGAATAACGCGGGTCGGGATTGTCTATCTGCACCTTCCGGTAGCGCGCACCGCAGATGTAACAAACCGTGTCGCGTCCCAGGAATGACAAGCCAAAGGGTGAGGAGTAGTAGAAGGAGTTGTTTCCGCAAAAGAGACACTCGCTGGTGGGCAGTTGTGAACTATCAGCGAGGAGGAATCCACAATCGTCACAGGACAACTTTTCAGTCGCTCCTGTGACGAAAGTGTTTCCGGTATTGCAAACCGGACAATCTATTTTGATCGTCTGACTCACCCTACTGAGAGCTTTCGCAACAACTCCTCCGGACCGGATACATGAAGTGCGCCTTCATGATCCACAAAAACGGCCCACGAAAAATCCTTCCCGACTATCACATTCTCAGAGTGCACATCGAGCTCGGCCAGGCTTTCATAAGTCAACTCTGCTGTTTCGACTTCAAAGTCTGTAGCTTCTCCCTCCGTACTCTCCGTCTTAAAGTAATAGACGAATTCTTCGCCGCGACTTTGCAGCCACTTCCTGAGCCGTCCTAATACTTTGTCGGGCAATATGTAATCAAAATTCCCCGGTACCTTCCCCTGATACGGGAGATTAGTCGGAAGCGGCGGCACATAGAGTTCGCGCGTTTGGGGCAGTAGCGCTTTGTACTGCCCCCACGCGTCATGCGAGATCGTTCTAACCATTGTTACCCTCACGGCCGGACGTGAATATTTACTCTCGTGCCGGCGCTATTGATTATTTCCACGTTCGAGATCACACCGCCCTTGCCGAACTTGGGCGGTAGATCACGTTACCACTTACCGTTCGAACACCAACCACTTTCCCCGTCAGGCGATCGCGCATCACTTTCAATGCCTGATCACCAGCGTGAAGACGAAACAGCTCCTTCGCATACTGTTTCGTTCCGCGAATGGATACATTGATTGATGCAGCCTTGACCTTTCCTCCTGGTCCAGGTATCAGCAGACTCGCCGCAAAACCTGTCCAGGCGCCGTTGTTGTGTACGGTCGAAGTCTTCAGCCAGTCTTCTTCTTCCGGTGAGAGCCGGCCTTGTTGCCGTTCTACAAAACTGACAAAACCCATCGTCACTTCGTCGGCAAAGCCTCTGGCCCACAAACCTATCTGCCCGAAGACACCGCGGTCATGCCACGATCCTTCTTCAGCCCAGACGGCACTGCCCGCTGCGACTAACTGGTTCGTCTCCGGATCGCGCATCCAGGCAGTCGCCGTGATTTGGTCGCGAGGTTTTCGACGCGCATTGATGCTAGACACGTTTGTGATTCCAACGGTGACCCAGGCGGCGTAGTCGCTTGAACAACTTGCCTAATCCTTGCCGGTCGTTGCCAGGCCAATTCCAGCAGCAGTTTGATTATTGGACCATCGCGATTCGCTCGCGGCTCGTACTGATAGACCGAGCGTGGTAGACCAATCGCCGCGCAAGCTTGCCGTTCACTGAGCCCATGCTCTGTTTGCAAGACAGCGACCAGCTCACGCTTCGCGGCTGGCTTTAGAGCTTTTTTGCGATCACATCTTTCAGCGCCCGATTCTCCAGCAACAAGTCCGCGGAGATCTGCTTTAAGCGCCGGTTTTCGTCTTCCAGTTCACGCAGGCGCTTGATGTCTGAAGCTTGCATGCCGCCGTACTTTGACTTCCATTGGTAGTAAGTCGCATCGCTGATCTCATGCTCGCGACAAACGTCTTTCACGGTCCGTCCTGCTTCCACCGCTTTCAGGATCGCAATGATCTGATGTTCGCTGAATTTGCTCTTCCGCATCGAGGCCTCCTCGCGTCATAGTCGCCCGGAAACCTCTAGTTTTCAATGACCCGGATTTAAGGGAGGGTTACAAATGTATCGATAATTTACCTTCCTACCTTCATCTACGATTTAGTCTAAATTGGACCAGATAACGCCTATAAGGTAAACTCGCCGAGTCTGTTGCGTTGCTGCGTTTACGATCATAGAAAAATCTTGCATTTTTTTCGGACCCCAGTAATAGTAATTAACAGATTCAGCGTGTATTCATTCCTAGGATCCCCCCGTTTACGTGCGACTCGTTCTGGGGTTTTAGCCTCACGTAGGCGTTCGTTACTAAAATAAAAAGCAAGCGGGCAGTTAAGGTGGCGAACGCTGAGGTTCATATCAACTTCAGCGATCGCGGTGTGCGGATTCTCAATCTCAGAGGAGTGCTGTTCATGTCAACCTTCACCAGGTGTATCGCTCGTTTCTCATCGCGACAAATCACCGCGATCGTCATGATCTTTACTATCGCTGCGTTGCTGGTCCCGATGCCGGTAGCAGCTGCTGCACTACGCACGGCAGACAGCAGTGTGCGTGAAGCAAAGAATCAAGTGTTGGCATGGTTGGCTTCTGAAGTAGCCACATTGATAAGTAGAACGCCTCAACAAGATAACCGCGAACGGAAGGGAGTCCGGCCCTCTCCTCCGTTGAGCCAAGCGGAGCGAGCAATGAAAGTTGCCAGAATCGAATTGAATGTGGCTGATGAAATAGAGTTGAAGAGCCGGCAACCTATGTTGATTTCAGCAATCCCAGTGGACGCTGAGGGGAACGCCGTCCAGGGGCTTACTGCAAGCTGGCAATCTACGAACAAAGAAGTAGTCTTCGTAAAAAAAACGGGCGAGGTGTTGGCCGGTAAAGTTGGCGCCGCGACGTTAATCGCGACCGCCAGGACAAAACAGGTCACAGTTCGCGTGCGTGTTGTCGAGGGCTCTAAGGAACCATTCGGGGGCAAAAAACGAGAGGACTCAAAAAGAAGTTCCCAGGGAGAAGTAGGCGCCACAATTCGGAACGCGAGTAAACTTGTGGGGAAGAACAGAAGCAGGCAAGAGCGAGCTCACGCGACAAATACAGCATCCAGTGCACCAAGTATGTTGCCCTTCATGCGTGACCCAAACGACGATCCATTACCCGACAATGAAACCGGTTCGCTTTATCAGACGAACAATTTGATCGGTACGCCTCCAGGAAAAAAGAAGTCTGGCGCACTGAGCGCTGCTTCAGCTGTGCCTGTCAGCGAGAGTGGAACGAAAAATTTTAATTTCGGTCTACCAGTAGTTGGCCTGCCGGGACGTGGGATAAGTGTTTCTCTCAATCTTATTTACAACAGCCTTCTCTGGAACAAGTCAACTAATCCGTCTACTGGCGCAACCTGGATGACTTACGACGTCGATTCAGGATTCCCGGCGCAAGGTTTCCGTTTAGGTTATGGCCAAATCGAGGACCAGGGCAGCGCCGGCTTCACCCTTACTGATAGCGATGGCACTCGGCACGCGCTCGTATATTCCAGCTGGTCACACTACGACACTACTGACGGAACGTTCATTCACTTTAACGGCGGCAGCGGCTGGGGAACTCTTTATTATCCGGACGGCTCGCAAGTCGGTTATGGAGCGGCCGGCGGAGGTTACCGCAGTTATCCCACCAGCATCACGGATCGCAACGGAAACTACATCTCGATCAGTTACGTCAATGGTGTGGGACCACGAATCTCCACTATTCAGGATACGCTCGGCCGCTACGTGCGCTTCTATTACGACTCAAATAACGAACTGGTAGCGATCACGATGCCGGGCCTCACGGGTCAGTCAGATTTGCAGGTCATGCGCTTCTATTACGACACGCTTACTTTGCCTTCCGGCCTGTTTGCTTCCGGTATTAACGTCAATAAACCGGCCACCGCCCGCGTGATCAGGTACATCTACTTGCCGGCGAGTGGTGAGGGCAGCAGCAGTAGCAGCGGTGACATCGGTTATCGCTTTGATTACTCGGCGTATGGGATGATCTATCAAATGGTGCAGTTTCACGGCATGACCGCGAGCACCACCTCCACCAGCAGCACAGGCACGGTTACCGAAGGTACAAACACGACCGCGGCAACGACGACTTACGATTACGACACTTCAGCGAGCGGTATCTCGGATGTTCCGGTGTTTGCACAGCGCACAGACGAATGGGCGGGACGGACCAGCGGCGGCAGTGCGCCTCACTACACGTTTTCCACGTCGGAACAGACGAGTGAGACCATTACAACCGTAACCGCTCCCGGCGGCGCCACCATCATGGAAACGCATACTATCAAGAACCCCAGTGCATGGAATGACGGTTTGCTGGCAGAGACGCGGATACAGAATTCTTCTTCAGTGGTCTATAGGAAGACGGCGCTTAGCTGGGAGCAGAATCCCACTAACGGTACAGCGCGCGTAGCCAGCGTCAGACTGACTAACGAAGCCGGCAAGACGACAGCGAATGTGTTTAGTTATGATGATACGCACACGCCTTATAACAATGTTTCAGTCGTGAGCGAACGCGACTTCACCACGAACGATGCCGTCTCTACAACCGAGCTGCGTCGCACTGAAACCACGTATGTCACTTCCTCAAACTACCTGAATCGCCGGCTACTAAGTCTGCCTTCAATGGTCAAAGTTTTTCCCGGTGGATCTTCAACTCCTGCCTCGCGGATTGATTACGCGTATGACAATTACGGCTCCGGCCATGAAAACTTAACGGCGCGCGACGATATCATCATGCACTCGTGGTCGTTCGATCCGTTTCAAGAGGACCAGGAGAGCTGCGATTGGGATTGTGTCGACTGGTGGTGGGACGAGGGTGGTTTGATCTGTCGCAGCTACGACTGGGTGTGCTACTTCTATAATCTATATGACCCGGCCACTGACTATCGAGGCAATGTCACCAGCATTACTACTTATCCCGATGCCACGACTACGACTGGCGCCATTACGCATTCAACCACCTACGACATAGCCGGCAACGTGATGACCGCCCAGGTCGATTGCTGCCAAACGAAATCGTTCACCTATTCCTCCGCTAATAATGATTACGCTTATCCGGTGTCAGTCACGAAGGGAAATCCGAGCGGTCTGCATCTGACTTCAACTACTGATTACGATATGAATACCGGACTCGTTGCCAGCACAACGGATCCAAATAGCCAGACCACATACTTTGCCTACAACCCGGATTCATTGCGCCTCGATCACGTAGACTTCGCTGATGGCGGTCAAGTCTCTTACGATTATTTCAACGCACTCGCGGCAGATAGTGCTGGTCGGTACCATTCCAGCGTAGTTTCTTCAACCAAGCTGGACTCGAGTCGTTATGTCGACAGCAAAAGTTACTTCGACGGTCGCGGAGCGTTGACTCAAACTTTCAATAGCTACACTTCCGGCGATGGCTGGTCCATCACTGACATTGAATACGATGCAATGGGCCGTGCTTATCGTCAAAGCAATCCTTATTACTGCACTAATGGGTACGGCAGTTGTTCGATTAATCCTTCAGGCATTTGGACTACACTTACCTTCGACATTCTTGGACGTCCCACAGCAGTGAGCATGCCCCGTGGTGATGATGCAAACCCGTCTGCCATCACGACGGTTCAAACGGCTTATGAAGGCGAAGTAACTACAGTAACGGATCAGACCGGAAAGCAAAGAAGACAGATCGCGGATGCGCTTGGCCGCTTGGTTCGCCTTGATGAACCAAACTCATCAGGTAGTCTCGGAGCGGTCGGTTCACCCGCACAAGCAACCTCCTACATGTACGACGTGCTCGATAATCTGGTTAAGATCACTCAGGGTGACGACCAGCAGCGCTATTTCAAGTACGATTCGTTGTCACGCCTGATTCGCGACCGGCAGGTCGAACAAACTACAAATGCTTCATACAGTCTTAGCGATTCCCTGACGAGCAATAGTTCCTGGAGCAGAAAATGGGAATACAACTCACATGGTCTGGTGACTCACGGATACGATGCGCGTGGCGTTCAAACCGACCTCTACTACGATGACCTCAATCGCGTAACGTTGATCGACTATTCCGATTCGACGCCGGACGCACGTTACTACTACGACTCACAAACTCTCCCCAGCGGCGCGCCAAGCTACACTCACGGCTATGCAAATGGACGCTTGATTGCCATGACATATGGCGGCAGCAGTTCGACTACCGGCAATTACTTTGGCTACGACAACATGGGCCGTGTAAACGTGCAAAAACAAGTAACTGGTTCAAACGCGTACTCCCTCGGCTACACCTACAATCTGGCGGGATTGCTCGCCACGGAAACGTATCCCAGCAATCGCGTGCTCACGCATTCGTATGACAACGCAGGACGACTCTCGCAGTTAAGCGATGGCACAACCACGTTCGCCTCGAGTTTTGTTTATGCACCAAGTGGCGGACTGCTTTCGGAGACGTGGGGTAACGCCGCGGTCCATTCGATAGCTTATAACAACGCGCTACAGGTGAGTCAGATCAAGTTAAAGCAGAGCAGCAGCGGATCAGAGTTGCAGCGTTACGACTACTTATATGGAGAAGTTACGCAAAGCAGCGGCAACATAGATAAATCAAAGAACAACGGGCAGATTGGCCGTATTGACGGGATCATAAACGGCTCTTCAACTAAAGAATGGGATCAACGTTTTTCTTATGATGAGCTCGGTCGACTTTCAACGGCTTCCGAATACCCGCAGGGAACTGGTAGTACGGCGAGTTGGAAACAGGAGTTCACTTACGATCGCTACAGCAATCGCTTTCAGTCGGGCGGTGGCAATACTGCCGGTTATATCCCTATAGTCTCAACTGATATCACAACCGCAACCAATCGCTTCATTAGCAGCGGGTCTACTCCGATTACTTACGATGCGGCGGGCAACATCACTCAGGATTTGAAGTTCCGGCTGATGAACTACACCTATGATGCTAACGGTCGCCAAGTCTCCGCCGCAGCCACCGACAGCGACTTGTCACAGACCTCTGTATACGATTGTGGGGGGCAGCGTGTGCAAACGACTTCATTTGGTGTCACTCGCACGATGGTCTATGACATCTTTGGACGGCAGGTTGCCGACTATAACGGTACGACACTGGAGAAAGAGAATATCTATCGCGGCGGGCAATTATTAGCTGTCTATGAAGCTGCGTCGACCTGCTATAAGACGATCGCAGATTTTGTCACGGCATTTTACCAGGGGGCGCTGAATCGGCCCCCCAGCTCCACTGAGTTGTCAAATTGGACGCTGACGTTGAGTGAAGCACAGGCTCAGGGAAACGCCAGCTTGATCAAAGCAGCCCAGGATCTGGGCACTGCTCTTTTTACCTCCGGTCAATACACCACCACGGATCCAGGCGCGTATGTTACCGATCTATACGAAGCTTACTTGCAGCGCAGTCCGGACTCTGGTGGTTACCAAAGTTGGGTGGCAGCTATCACCGGCGGCTCTACTTTCGCCCAGGTCCGCAATGGTTTTGCTTACAGTATGGAGTTTCAGGGCAACGTGGTGCGATTGTGTCCTGGAGTAAGCAGCAGTACGAGCAGCAGTGCAACCCTCAGCTATGTTCTCACTGACGTGCAAGGCTCTTCTCGTGCACTGATGAACAACAGCGGCAGCGGCAGCGGCACCAGCACAATCATCTCTCGCCACGATTATCTGCCGTTTGGTGAAGAGATTGGAGCAAGCATTGGTTTGCGCACGACCACGCAGAAGTATTCAACAACCGATAGAGCACGTCAGCGTTTTGCACTGACTGAGCGGGATGAAGCAACCGGTTTGGACCACACCTGGTTCAGGAAGTACGAGAGTTCTGCCGGGCGGTGGACCAGCCCGGATCCGATGTCTGGCAGTATTGGTGATCCGCAGAGTTTCAACCAGTATTCGTATACAACTAATGATCCCGTCAATCTGGTTGATCCGAGCGGTTTAATGCCATGCCTCCCCGGAGATATTAGCCCTCAGTGTGACTCAAGCGGGTTCAGCGGTTGGGGTTGGGGTGATTTAGGTAATCGCGATAGGAGGACAGGATTAGCTACAATCCTGGCTAGAGAAGAAGCCTTTGATCGCTCTTTGCGGTCGCAGTCTCGATACTATTCCAGATGGCTGGAGGGAGCGCCACCGCCCTGGGCCAGCTCATTCATTGGGTCACCCTGGTTTGGCTTCGACCCGCAGGATACTGAGTTGGAAGGGCTGGACCTTTGGCGTGCCGGCGTTAATGAATTGAAAAAACGAATCGAACAGCAAGATGCCTGCGGCAAGTTCTTTGGAGGAAAAGAGAAAGCGTTTAAGGCACTTGACAAGTTGAAAGCGGGAATGGGGAATTTACCCAGTCCTGCTATTGCGGCGTTCAAGGGCAATAACGTTACACTTGATGCAACTCGTTTCGTTAGTGCTGGAACGGCGGTCTCAAGTACGAGATTCGACCGGGTCGAAGGCGCAGCCACGGTCTATACTTCTCGAATTCATTACTTGGAAGGAGCGTTGTTCGCCGCATTTGTCGTAGGTCACGAGTTTGGACACAAGATGAAATCCTATGACAAGAAGAATGATCAGGACAGCTTTGATCGTACTAAGGTGGGACTCAACAACGAACAACTTCGCGCCGCTTGCTTCTCCGAACTGCCGGCGCCATGAACGTTAGACTTTCGTTCGCCTTTATTTAGCGTTCTCGCTGCTTTAAGATTCAAGAAATAGGTAGATTTTATGAGATACCTGAGTACCTTACTGTTCATCTACATCGCCTGTGTTTTCGTAGTCCGTGCGCAGACAGCTGGCGACCCTGGGACAATTTTGATGGATGCGGGTGGGGACAAGCAGCATGCCGACCTGGAACTCACGGCCAGCATTATCGATCAACGCTATTGCACTGACGGCGGCTTGATTTTCACGCTGAGTTACAATTTCCGTAATAAAAACGGAGAGACAATACTCTTCGACAAAAGAAGTTCGATTGTTTCTGGCTATACGATCAGCCGCAATGCCAGGCTCGCGGCCGCGGGAAAGCACAAAACATATGTGCATTACCTGCTCGGAATCGATGGCAAGTTGCTAACTCTCGACCCTAACCCGGATATTTCTCAATTCGTGACCTTGAAAGCCGGCGAGTCATACTCGTCTAACCATGAATTTCGCGTTCTTGGCAGTGACAAGAAACTAGAAGCCGGCGGCTATGTGCTTCAATTTTCCGTCATAACCTGGAATTATGAAACGGCGTCTAATATTGCCTGGCGCGAAAAGTGGCGTGATAAGGGTTATCTATGGACTAATTTTCTCGAGTCTCAACCGATGCCTTTTGTCATAGACAAGCATCCTGAATTGGTTCAGTGTCGTTGACTGACGGTAATGTCTTGCTGGTTTCTTATTTGACACCCAATTTTAAATAGCCTCTCCTCATACGACTTTTGCCTCCGGGCATCCTTGCCTACTCGCGCTTGTGCGATCGCCACCATTTTCTCGGTTGTTGGTTAGAGCGATGAAGGTGCGACCACTTCAGATTATGTTAGGGAACTTCTCTAGCCGCTATTGGCAGGTTTCGCTTCTCTGCTCCGGGCGCACTCCTGGCTCGTGAAGCTTCGCTTGTGGTAAGAAATAAATTTATTGATGGGCCGGATCCGATACCGCGAATTCTCGATCGGTTTCTCGCCTCAAATACTTTCCAGCAAGCGCGCGGGCGCGAAATTAGTTGACCAACTACACAAATTCATCTGGTCTTACGCTTCAATTCTGCCGTCTCTCCAAACTGATTGCAGTCTGGTTCATAACGATTTCGGAAATCGAAACATATTAGTACGTGAGGTAAAGGGAGTGTGGGCTGTTGCTGCTATTCTTGATTGGGAGATGGCATTTTCCGGTTCACCGCTGCTGGATGTAGGTCACTTTCTTCGTTATGAACTCGACACCACGCCGTTACGTGAACCTTACTTCTCAACCGCGTTCGTTGAGCACGGCGGCCACTTGCCTGATAACTGGAAGCAGGTTGTGAAACTAATCGACCTCACAGGGCTCGTTGAATGTCTCACTCACGATGAACTGCCGAGCGATGTGGAAGCTGAGCTTTTTGCACTCATCGACGCTACGCTTGAATGAGGTAGAAACCCATGGCTAACTTCATACAAAACCTGCGCGCCGCTGTGAACCGCGTCAGAGAAACTGTCTTTCGTCGTCTCTTTCGAGCACGGTTCCGGTACGACGTCTTCATCTCTTATTCACACAGCGATGCCAAAGAGTATGCTTTCAATCTAAAGCAGCAACTCAGCAACCTGGATTTTGCGTGTTTCATCGACAAGGAGGAGGCGCCGCCAGGCTTGTCTCTCGGTCCCGCACTCGAGAAGGCTTTGAAGCGTAGTGCGGTGCTTGTGCTGCTCGCGACTGAGCGCGCACTTACGCGTCCTTACATCCATCAGGAGTTCGAAACGTTCGTTGCGGCTGGTCGAAAAATAATTCCCATCAACATCCTGGATGCCCTCACCAGGAACAACGAAGAGGCATTGACCACTGCGCCGTGGAAGATAATTAAAGATCAAAAACTTATCTGGATCGACGAAACCGCAGAAGCTTTCGCCAAACAGCAACCGTCCCCACCAATCGCAGATGGCATCGACAAGCTCTTCAAGTACACACGCCGAAATGTTCGTGTGCGAACGGAGATCATCGGCACTGCCGTACTCGTGCTGCTCGCCGCTTTCGGCGCCGGGTTTGTGATCAAAGGTCAGGCGGCGGAGGTGGCGAAGCAGGCTTCACTGGCGGTACTTGCGAGACAGGAGACCCAAACGCAACAAACAATCGCAGCTGAAGCTAAAAAGGAAGCGGACAAGCAATTGTTACTGGCGGGCCAAGCCAAACAGGATGCAGAAAAACAGGGCCGGCTTGCTGACGAAGCGCGCGACGAAGCCACGCGGCAGCAGCAGATCGCAAAAGAAGCTACGGCTGAAGCTACGAGGCAACAACTCCTCGCCAGACAGGCAACACTCGAAGCGCAACGGCAACAAGCAATCGCTGAACAACAGCTCCAACGCAGCCGCAACCTGCTTTACGACTCCGATATCAACCTTGCTCAGCGCGTGCAAGAGCGCGGCGACATGACGCGGCTCAGCGAGTTCCTGAATAACCACGTGCCCAACACTGCCGCTAAGGACCAAAGCGATCTGCGCGGCTTTGAATGGTTTTACTATTGGCGACTTGCTAACTACAAACCCGAAATTCTGGGACCTGTGGATTACGTCGGGGAAATCCAAATTTCTCAGGATGGAAAAGTGTTGGCGGCTGCGGGTGATTCGGGTCAACTCAAGATATGGCAACTAAACGGCCCGCGAAAATCAGTTGAAGTAAAGGCTCACCGCGATAGCATCACAAGTGTGGCCATTTCCTGGGACGGCACCACAGTGGCGACTGCGAGTGCGGATACGACGATTAAGATCTGGGACATCCGCACCAGGGAGGTGAAGCTGATCAAGACCTTGCAAAACGATCGCGTTAGAGTCAATGCGGTAGTGTTTTCACGCGACGGCAAAACGCTGGTGACCGGAGGATCCAACAAGATCTTGAAGATTTGGGACCTGGAAAAAGCAACGCCATTGATGACTTCTTCGCCTTACACAGAAAGCGTTTTTTATCCCGCGATCTCACCCGACGGCAACACGCTGGTTACATATGACGATAAGACGATAAAACTACAGAGCACCGAGCCACCGTATCAGATGATCGATGAGGTCCTGACTAACGAAAAGATCGGTTGCGTCGCTTTCTCTGCTGACGGCACGAAACTGATCGCGGGCGTGACCGGCAAAGTAAGAATCATGAGCTGGCCTGATTATAGGGATGTCCGCTTACTCGATGCACCCGCGAGTGCCTGTCCAGTCGCGCTCTCCGGCGATGCTTCGACCATGACCATGCTTGGCGACAAGATATACCTGTGGAACGTTCTACCATGGGCGCCTCTGGGCAGCTTCAATGTGGCCGGTTGGTTCTTCAGGGCGACTCTTACTCCTGATGGCAAAAAAATCGCTGTCAGACGAAGCTCTGACGTGATGTTGTGGGATGTCCGCGGCATACAGGAACAAGCGACGGTCCATGTCGAAAACGCCGTGGACCAAATAGCCTTCTCAAGCTCAGGAAAGATGTTTGCAGTGTTGAGCAATAAAACCGTCGGTCTTTGGGACACTGAGACACGCAAGGCATTACCGCGACTAAACGAGGAGCGCTTCGACACCATGTCGATGGCGTTGTCGCGCGGCGGCAGAATTGCCACTGGTTATGAGGACGGAAACGTGACGCTATGGAACATGGAGACACGCGAGCCATCGTCTGTCTTCAAGTTATGCGCCAAAGAGGTTCTTGCTCTATCGTTTTCACCTGACGAGCAAACACTGGCGGCCGGCTGCTCGGATGGGACAATTCAACTGTGGAACACGCGCGCTCAAAAGCTCACACTCAACGGGCATTCTGGTCCAATCCGTTCCCTTGTCTTCGCTTCAGACGGCAAGCTGGCGAGCGGCAGCGACGACAAGACAGTGAGAGTGTGGAACGGAGCTACGGGTCAGCAACTATGGATGAGCGATGCTCACAAAGATGGGATTCTGGCAGTGGCTTTTTCAAGCGACGCAAAGAAGCTCGCCAGCGCCAGTAAAGACAAGACCGTAAAGCTTTGGGACGTGAGCACGGCGAAGGAGTTGGTCATACTTGTCGGGCACAAATTCGAGGTCTCGGCCGTAGCCTTTTCACCAGACGGCAAGACCGTGGCTACCGGCGGCGAAGACAAAACCATAAAACTCTGGGATCCGAACACAGGCCAGGAACGGACCACCTTCACACAGCACACCTCGCGCGTAGCAGCAGTCGCTTTCTCACCCGACGGACGGACGCTCGCAACTGGTAGTTGGGACAGAACGGTGAAGCTCTGGTTTGCGGCGACTGATGAAGAAGTGAACGCCGCAGCGCAAAGAAAACCGTGAGTTGATTCCTATTCAGTCGCTACAAAGAAGTGAGCTCTGTGTAATCTGTGGATAAAGAAAGCTCAGGTTGATCACGACTTCTTTCCCCCGAGCATTTTATTGACGGCCTCAAACCCTCCTTGATAGAATGCGCCGCGACTTCAGCGAAGCCAATAAAACCTAAGGGCGCAACCAGTTTCCCTCGTTCTTCACGATTTACTGAAATCATCTTTACCAACTAGCCCGACACAACAACGTGTCAGAAAGCGGGCAGTCATGGCTGATCACAACGATCCAAACGCAGTCAATTCAATCTTCTCCGATATCGACGTTAGTGCCGCGGACCTGTACGACTTCTTCGGTTTCCCCAGCGCCGACACCGACGGTGGTGAGAAAGTCGTCATGGCACTCACCTTTGCTTCCATTCCTGAGCAGGGCGTCTTTGATACTGACATGCTTTATCGCATGCTGATCGCACCGACTGCGAGAGTCGGAGGCGTGGGCGAAGACCACTCGCTCCCGGGATTGCTGCGATACTTCGACGCACTCAAGGAAAAATTTTTTGGACCATCATCGGCTGCCGAGATTCGCGTCACCTTCGATCAGAGCCAGCGCGCCACAGTGAAGTTCATCAACTTCCCGGGCGCCAGCTTTTCGACCGTGGTCGACACCAATCAGGTGACCTCCATCAACACGCCCGACGGTCACTCGATCAAAGCTTACATCGGCGGCCGCGACGACGCCTTCTTCAACGATCTGACCGGCTTCTTCCGCTCGATCAATTACGCGCCGCAGTTCTATCACGTGCCTCACACCATGGCGAATTGCCGCGAGCTGAACATTCCCAAGACCCTGATCCAGCTTGAAGGCAATCACCTGTTCAATCGCGATCCAAACGATCCTGAGTGGGGATACCACGGTAAAAAACGAGAGCTGCCGCCGGGAGATCTCACGTGGAATGGCGACAAGTTTCTCAAAGATGAAAATGGCAATTTTGTTTTTGTCTACGACGGCAGAGATTGCCAGTCGGGAATAAATATCAACGCGATTATCCTTGAGATTCCGCTCGCTTTTCTCACTACTAACCCGAATCACGATCGCGTCGTCAACTGCTGGGGCGAAAGCTGGGTGCTGAAAGCCGCGGACAAGATCGAGACGATTCCTGATGATCCATTCTGGCTGGAGCATCCAATCGCACTGATCCAGTCGCACAAGCTCGACGATGAGTTGAAGAAATACAAACTCGTCGACACCGATGGTCAGCCTTTTGCCGACGCGGCGTTAAGTGAGCGTGAAGACAATCGCCAGCTCGGCGCAAACAACTTCTGGCTTGCGCCGCACTTTGTCAAACGACTCGCGCATCTCGGCTGGGGCTTTGGTCCGTCGATCAGTGCGCTCGGTTTGCAAACGTCTTTCGATCACGACAATTCGCCCGTGTCAGTTCATAAAACTTACTCGCTCGTCAGCCTGGCATTTCCGCGCGCGAAGAAAACTCTCTTCCAGCACCTCAACATGCCTGACGATTCGTGGAACCCGAAAGGGCTGGACATTCCGCTCCGGCGTCCGGTGGAGATCTTCGTGCCGAACGTGTGCGCGATCGATATGGACACGACGGGAACCTGGCCGTACGGACGGCGACTCGAAGATCAGGTTGCAACGCGATTCCTGTCGATGTTTCTCGACCATACGGCGACGTTGAACGGGAAGAAGTATCACATCGAATTACTCAACGAGCCGGGTCTGTGGGCCGGAGCGCCGATCGAACCGAAGACCGTGCCAAACCCGCAGAAGAACGACAAAGAATTTCTTTCCGACTTTCCTTATCTGGCAGAACCCTGGTAGCAGCTCAAGGTTTTTTCAACGCCGGAGGCGTTCGCTAATTTCAGCCCAGGGTTGGAGCGAAGCGAGAACCCTGGGTATGAATTCAAAAATGCGACGAAACCCTGAAAGGGTTTGGCGGTTGGCGAACCCTTTCAGGGTTTATACGAAATCTAATTCGTGACCCCAGGGTTCGAAGCGTAGCGAGAACCCTGGTATGAATTCAAAAATGCGACGAAACCCTGAAAGGGTTTGGCGGTTGGCGAACCCTTTCAGGGTTCAAGCCTGTTTGATTCAAAACCCAGGGTTGTCGCTGGCGCTCCAACCCTGGGCTCCAATTAGCGAACGCCTTCGGCGTTATTACATAATTTCAAGTTCTCAAGCGAACGCCTTCGGCGTTATTACATAATTTCAAGTTCTCAAAGCGAACGCCTTCGGCGTTATCACACAATTTCAAGTTCTCAAAGCGAACGCCTTCGGCGTTATCACACAATTTCAAGTTCTCAAAGCGAACGCCTTCGGCGTTATCACACAGTTCCAAGTTCTCAAATTGTATTGCCACCTTAACTAATGGGCTATAACAAAACTGATTTCGATATTGAGCTCGATCGAATCGAGCAAGGCGTCGCGGAGCTCGAAGACAACGCGCTACAGCTCCCGATCGATCGTGTGAAGATAACGAAACTCGCTTATCTTCAATATCAACACGCGTCGCTTACGGGTAATCTCGACGAGCTCTCCGTGGCGGACCAGACGTTGGACCACGCGATTCAACACCTCGGCCGTGACGGAGATCTCTACTTCCTCAAAGCCAACATTCATTTCAAGGTGCACCGGCTCGATGACGTCGAACAGGATCTAAACGCTTCAACAGATCTACTCGAAAGTTCTCAGGGCCGCACCCTCAAAGCCGATCTGGATTTTCAGCAAGGTCGTTATGATGCGGCGCGAAGTGGATATCAGGCCCTGATCGACGAAGAGCGAACGTGGGACACACTCGCGCGCCTCGCCTATTTCAATTTCAAAATGGGCAACTTTGAAGGTGCGGATCGTTTGTATGACGAAGCTGTCGATGAGCTGACGGCGAAAGAGATGCGCCATTACGGGTGGGTCGAGCTGCAACGAGGCGTTGTCGATCTTGCGCAGGGAAACTACGACAAAGCACGCGAGCATTATCAACGCGCGGAGCGCGCTTACTCCGGCCATTGGATGGTGCAGGAACACGTCGCCGAACTGCTCGCCGCGGAGGGTAAAACCGGTGAAGCAGAAACGCTCTACCAGCGAGTGATCGAGCGTGTGCCGCGTCCGGACTTCCAACAAGCACTCGGCGAGCTTTACCTGTCGGTTGGTAAAACTGCGGAAGCAAACGACTATCTCCGTCGCGCAGAAAGCGCGTTCCTCGAATCAGCGCAACGCGGCGAAGTTCACTACTACCACCATCTCGCAGATCTCTACGCCGATGTGTTTGAGAACGTCGAAGCCGTGAAGTGGGCGCAGAAGGATCTCGAGCTCAGGAAAAACTTCGCAACACTGGCTGCCATGTCGTGGGCGTTATATCGCGCGGGTGAGCTCTCCCAGGCACTCGAGCTATTAAATGAGTCGCTTGCGTCAGGCGTGAAGGACGCGCGACTTTTTCACCAGGCTGGAATCATTCACAAAGCAATCAGTCCCAACGGCACAGCCGATAGTTACCTGCAAATGGCCGCCGCAATCAATCCACACTACGAAAACTTTCACGTACACCGCTGATCGAAACAAAAGGCACCACACGCACATATAGATAAAGGAGCAGACCCCCGTGCCACGAAGCAAAGTCAAAATTTTCGGCCTCATCGTTCTTCTCTTGGTTGTCGCCCTCGTTGCCTTCATCGCCTATCGCCTCTTCGCACATAAAGGACCCAAGCCCGGCACCGTGCTCGACGAAGCACGACAGGCAAATCGTCCGGCGACCAGTTTCGTCGCTGCCGATGAAGACTATTTTCACGACATGGACGGCGCCGTTTCCCTCACCCCTGAAGAAGTGAAAGGCCGCAACACGTGGGTCGTCTGGACTGGCGGCAACGATCGTTTCTGGGATCACATCGGCACAACCAGCTTCGGCGCGCTCGATCTGCTGAAAAGTATCTCGTCGTATCCAAACGCGATCGATCCACAGACGGGCGAGAAGTTGAAGTTCAGCCGCGACAATCGCTGGCAGTATCTCGGACTCGTTAACGAACCCTGCTTCGAAAAACCGACTGGTCCGGATGCAAACCGCTTTGGACTCTGGCTCGACAAGCGCAGAGCCGATTGCCCGCCCGAGCCTTTTGAAAACGAGCAGAAGTATCCCGGCGTGCTCGTCGGTTCGCGCGGCCAGGCGCTGCCCGCGGGCGGGCCTAATCAACATCTGCCACAGACGATGCCGGTCGGTTCATTTTATGGTTACGCGACGGGCATCATCGGGCTGCGTCTCTTCCCTAACCCGGCCTTCGACGCCGAAGCCGCACGCAAGTGGGATCCGGAGCGTTACTACAGCGATCCGACTTACTACTACGCGAAGGATCTCGTGCGCCCTTATCGCGTCGGTATGTCGTGCGCGTTCTGTCACGTTGGTCCAGATCCGGTGAGGCCGCCGGATAATCCCGAGAAACCGGAATGGAAGAACCTGAACAACAGCGTCGGCGCACAGTATTTCTGGATCGATCGCATCTTCGACTGGCGCTCAGACCAGAAGACTTACACATATCAGATGTTCCACACGTCGCGACCGGGTACACTCGATACTTCCCTCGTCTCGTCGGACAACATCAACAATCCGCGCACGATGAATGCGATCTACAGTCTTGGCGCCCGTCTCGAAGAAGCTAAACGTTTCGGCAAAGAGACGCTTGGGCCAGGCAGCAACAATAACAAACAACTGAACGACTACGTGCCCGCGGGAAATCCACTCGCGCAGTTCTTCGTGCCGCCAAATACGGTTTACTCGCCGCGCGTGCTCAAAGACGGATCTGACTCGGTCGGCGCGCTCGGCGCGTTGAATCGTGTGTACCTGAACATCGGGTTGTTCAGTGAAGAGTGGCTGCTACATTTCAATCCGCTCGTCGGTGGCAAAACGGTGTCGCCGATCGAGATCGCGGTCGCGCGCAAGAATTCGAGCTACTGGGAAGCAACCGAAGCGCAGACTGTCGACATGGCGCTCTTCTTTTTAAAAGCTGCCACGCCGCACAAGTTGATTGATGCGCCGGGCGGTCCCAAATACCTCAACAACGGCAATCCGACCGATACGGCTTACGTCGCACGCATCAACAACGGTAAAAACGTCTTTGCTGAAACGTGCGCGCGTTGTCATTCGAGCAAGCTGCCGGCGCCTGACACTGCCAAGCAGATCATGACGACTAACGGTTGCGCCGGACCAGACTATTTAAAGTGTTGGGACGAGTACTGGAACTGGACCAGGACGGAAGAGTTCAAGTCGAAGATGCGCGCGATCGTAAACGCGCCTGATTTTCTCGACGGAAATTATTTGTCCGCCGAACATCGCGTGCCGCTAACGCTGCTCCAGACGAACGCTTGCAGTCCACTCGCAACAAACGCGATCAGAGACAACATCTGGGACAACTTCTCGTCCGACACTTACAAAGACCTGCCGTCAGTGGGCAGCATCAAAATCGTTCATCCGGTAACAGGTGAAGAACGGACGTACGAGATGCCGGGCGGCGGACGCGGCTACACTCGTCCCGCCTCTTTGATCAGCCTGTGGTCCACCGCTCCGTTCCTGTTGAATAACTCGGTCGGGCCGTTCAAGTGGGAAGCGTCGGTCGATAAACGCATGGAGTCGTTCCAGGCGTCTATCGAGCAGATGCTTTTGCTAACGGAACGTGACAAAGATCCGATCCTTTCCGCGAAGGGCCTGGAGGTCGGCGTGATCGATCGGACCACAACGCGCAGCTCGATTCGCGTCGCGCCCGGTTACGTACCCAACCTCGTCGAGGGCTTCGGCGATCTGCTCTTCCCCAGCATCTTCAGCGACGATGGCGGCGTCGAACTTGGACCAATACCGCCCGACACGCCCGTCGGCCTGCTGGCGAGCCTGAACCTTCGTCCGGAAGGTTTGGGTTTCTGGGGACGAGTGCAGTACGACTGGCGCCTGCTCGGGCTCGTGAAGGAGATCAAGCAGAAACTCAAAGCGCTGCCGGCGAACGCGACCGACGATCAAGTGAAGCAGGCGTTTGCGCCGGTGGCTGACAGCCTGATCGCTTTGAGCAAGTGTCCTGATTACGTCGTCAATCGTGGTCACTATTTCGGCACCGGCCGTTACGGCGACGACTCACCATTAACCGAGCAGCAGAAACGCGACCTGATCGAGTTTTTGAAAACCTTCTGAGAGGCAAAAACATGAGCACCGCACAGTTTGACTACATCGTGGTCGGATCGGGCGCAGGCGGTGGACCACTCGCCGCACGGCTTGCTCGCGCCGGATTCAAGGTATTGCTTTTGGAAGCGGGCGGCGATCCGTGTGCCGACGACAAACTCGGTAAGATGATGTATGAAGTGCCGATCTTCCACGGGCTCTCGACTGAGTATCCGCACTGTCAATGGGATTACTTCGTGCGTCATTACAAAGATCCCAAACTTCAGACCGCTGATTCGAAGGTCGTCGAGGTCGATGGCCAGCCGCGTGTTTGGTATCCACGCGCGGGCACGCTTGGTGGTTGCACGGCGCACAACGCGATGATCACGGTCACTCCGCAGAATAGCGATTGGGACTACATCGCCGAGTTGACTGGAGATTCGTCGTGGCGTGCCGACAACATGAACCAGTACTTCACGCGACTCGAAAACTGCAAATACGTGCCGCGGCCCGGCAGCCTCAAATACTTCGTCAGAGGTCTGGCGTGGTCGTTTATCGGGTTGCGGCATGGCCGGAAAGACTGGCGCGATTGGCGTCACGGTCACGGATTTGAAGGATGGCTCACCACCAGCGAGGCCGATCCACGGCTGGCGTTAAAGGATTGGAAGATCGTTCGCATTCTGATTAAAGCCATTAAGCAAACTCTAAGAGGCCGGCTTGGGAATCCGCTTTTGAGTATCGTTACTCGTTTGGATCCGAACGACGTGCGCGGCAACACTGATGCGCGCGAGGGTCTGGCGTTCACGCCACTTGCAGTCACAAACGGGAAACGAAATGGACCACGTGACTTTCTGCTGAAAACGAAAGAGGAATTCCCGGACAATCTCACGATCCAGCTTTACTCGCTCGCGTCGAGAATTCTCTTCAAAGACAAGCGCGCGATCGGTGTTGAGATTCTGGAAGGCAAACATCTCTACGAAGCCGATCCGGAAGCCCGCAAAGGTAACGTAAGTGAGCCCGTGAAGCGTGAGGTGTTTGCGTCACGCGAAGTGATTGTCTGTGCGGGCGCTTTCAATACTCCGCAGTTGTTAAAACTTTCGGGAGTTGGACCAGAAAAAGAACTAAAGGATTTAAATATCGAAGTCGTTGTCGATCTGCCCGGCGTCGGTGAGAACTTGCAGGATCGTTACGAAGTCGGAGTGGTTGCAGAGTTTGAGAAACCTTTCGCCTTGCTGGAAGGGGCGACTTTTGCTCCGCCAGAGGATGGCGGCCCGGCGGATCCTTTCTTCACGTTGTGGGAATCGGGCAGCGGGATTTACACGACGAATGGCTCATTGCTGGGAATCCTGATGCGATCGTCACCAAATCTGAAAGAGCCCGATCTCTACGTCTTCGCTCTGCCGGGATACTTTAAGGGTTATCAGCCCGGTTACTCTGCAAAGTTCGAGCAATTACGCACGCGATTTACGTGGGCCATTCTCAAAGCCTATACGAAGAACCACGCCGGTCGGGTGACGCTGCAATCGAAGGATCCAAGACAGTGGCCCATGATCGATTTTCACTACTTCACTGAAGGTAACGATACGAAGGGTGAAGATCTCGATGCGGTTGTAGCTGGTGTTGGGTTTGTTCGTGAGATGAACCGGTATGTCGGCAAACACACCGAGCTTGTACCCGGCCCTGACTATCCCGACACGAACAAGCTAAAACAGTTTATCCAGGACGAAGCGTGGGGCCATCACGCGTCTTGTACCTGCAAGATCGGCGCTGATGGTGATCCGATGGCGGTGTTGGACAGTCGCTTCCGCGTGCGTGGGGTTCAGGGCCTGCGCGTGGTCGACGCCTCCGTATTTCCGAAGATCCCGGGCTACTTCATCGTCTCCGCGATCTACATGATCAGTGAAAAAGCCGCTGACGTGATCATCGAAGACGCAAAATAATGCCGAGCAGGCACAGAACCGAGCGCGGTAGCGCCGGGTCAAAGATAGCCTTCTCGCGTGTTTGTTGTGTGCGACCCGGCGCTACCGCGCTCGGTTCTGTACCTACGTCGGCACTGGCTAAGGAGGTTTTTTGTGGCGAAGCGATCTTTGATGCTGGCGGGGGGCGGGCTCAAGATCGCGTTTCAGGCGGGCGTGCTACAGGTGTGGCTCGATGAGGCGGGCATCGAGTTTGATCACGGCGATGGTGTCAGTGCCGCGTCTTTCAATCTCGCGATGTGGGTGCAGGGATTTTCCGGTACTCAAATCGCCGACCATTGGCGTCGCTTCAAGCCGTTTGCCGCCATCGACGTCAACTGGTTGCAGTTGCTCAAGCTGTTCTACGCCGAATCGTTCTTTGAACTAAATCCCTTTCGGAAAAAATTCTTTCGCGAGTGGGGCCTCGACTTCGATAAGATTCGCGCCAGTTCCCGCGTGGCAACATTCAACGTCTACAACTTCTCGAAACACATTCTGCGTCCGGTTGAAACTGCCGAGCTGACGGAGGACCTTCTGATCGCGGCCGGATCTTTGCCTCTCTGGTTTCCGCCAGTGCGGATTGAAGGCGACACGTACATCGATGCGGTCTTAAACACCGCCACCAATATCGAAGAAGCGATCAGGCGTGGCGCAGACGAGCTCTGGGTGATCTGGACCACGAGTCAACGCGGGCAGTGGCGCGACGGCTTTATCGGAAACTTCTTCGGCATCTTTGAAGCGACTACTAACCACTCTTACAAGCAGGTACTGGCTCGCATCGCCGCCAACAACGCCGCCATCCAAACCGGGGCGCCGGCTGAGTTCGGACGAACGATCACCATTCGCGAGATCAAATCCGAAGTCGCACTGCACTACCTGTTCAACTTCAACCAGCGCCGTTTCCGAGACGAAGTCGAGCACGGTGTCGCCGTAGCGCGCGCATGGTGCGACGCAAATAAGATCGATCGTTTGCCACAAAAAGGCACAAAAAGCACAAAATAGATCCTTAAAGAAGGAAAGGCTAATGAAGAACGATCGATGCACTTAAATCATTTTGTGCTTTTTGTGCCTTTTTGTGGCCCAATTAGTTTTGAGGAAACTTATGGCTAACAATCGTCTTCTTGTAAAACTTCTTCCTACAGCATCGCTCGCAGCGGCCGATCTGCGCGCGAACCTGCGTCCACTCTTCGAGTCTGCGCCGCAAACCGCCGCCTTCGGTCTGGGCGCCGCGCCCGCATGGTTTCTCGCAGACCTGCCCGACGGAGCGGCGACGCCATGGGATCTCGCGCACAGTCAGGTGGCCAGCCAGCTAGGCGTCGATGAATCCGCGGTCATGTTCGCCGAGCCCGACCTCGAGCAAAGCTTTCCCGACACGAACGAAAAGAACCCGGGCGGCGGCGCTATGATGGCGTTAGACACCGGCTGCGGTCCGGTCGCACAAGCGAACGATGGCGGCAAGATCTTAGGGCCAGATAAATTTGCCTGGCACCTCGACGACGAGTTCACACAACTACGGAAAGCGCGTGAGGCAGTCCCATTTAATCCACCACGCACGCGCATCGCCCATATCGATACCGGATACGATCGTGGACACGAAGCGCAGCCGCTAAATCTCCTGCAGAATCTCGAACGAAGCTTTGTAGACGGCGACAACGATCCGAACAGCGCCGACGATCCCAACCGCGGCGGTGCGTTTCCTGATAACTCAGGACACGGCACGGGCACAATCAGTATTCTCGCCGGTGGTCACCTTGCGCAATTCAACGAAACACTCGGAGGCGCAGCAGGCGCTGACATTCTGCCGCTGCGTATCTCGAATTCCGTCGTGCTCTTCCGTACGAGCGCGTTTGCCCAGGCACTGCGTTACGCAGTTGACCAGAAGGTTGATGTAATTTCGATCAGCATGGGCGGCGCGCCCTCACGTGCGTGGAACGAGGCGGTGAATGCTGCCTATGACGCCGGCATATGTATAGTCGCCGCGGCCGGTAACAATATAAACGGAGCGCCCACGCGTCACGTTGTCTATCCCGCGCGCTATCACCGTGTGCTCGCTGCCTGCGGCGTGATGGCTGACGGCAGTCCTTATGATGGTCTCGGTCGCGGCGTGCTTCGCGGCAACTTTGGACCAGACAGTTGCATGAGTGCAGCGCTTTCCACATACACACCTAACATTCCCTGGGCCGTTTTTGGTTGTGGCTCGACAGTCAGGCTAAACGGTGAGGGCACGTCGGCGGCAACTCCACAAATCGCTGCCGCTGTCGCACTCTGGTTCGAAAAGTACAAAAACGAGCTGCCGCGTGACTGGCGTCGCGTCGAAGCGGTGCGTCGCGCTCTCTTCTTATCCGCGAGTCCGGCTGCGGATCCGGAACGCATGGGCCATGGTATCTTGCGAGCCCATGCGGCACTCAATGTTTCGCCTGTGCTCAATCTACCGAAGAGTCCCGCCGACAGCGACTCGTTTGCCGTGTTGCGCGTGCTCACCGGTTTTGGTCTCGCCGATCCGCCGCCACGCCAAAACATGTTTGAGATCGAGTTAGCACAGCGCTGGCTTTACAACCAAACGTTAAATCAGCTCGTGCCCGATCCGGATTCAAGACAGGAAATTCCGGAGGAAACTCTGCGCCAGTTCATGGACGCATTGATCCAGGACGACAAAGCATCCGTCGCGCTGAGAAGACATATCGCTTCGCGTTACCTGTTGATGTTTGGAAGTTCTGCGATAGACATCCCTGTGAACGTGGTCGCGAGACCGCCCGCGGCCTGTCAACCGTCGATTGAGCCTTTCGATCCGCCATTCCGTCGCATCCGCACGTACGCAGTCGATCCGAGTTTGTCGACGCGTCTCGCAACTGCGGGTCTGAACGAGATCTCACTGAAGGTGCGCTGGGAAAAACTGGAGAAAGGACCGAAGGGCGAGTACCTGCACGTCATCGATGAAGACGCCTCCGGCGAGACGTACGAACCAGTCGATCTCAACGATCCTCGCTTAATCGCAACCGACGGCTGGCATCCTTCTGAAGGGAATGCCGCTTTTCACCAGCAGATGGTCTATGCCGTCGCGATGAAAACGATCGAGCACTTCGAGCGCGCGCTCGGGCGTCCGGTTCTCTGGCGCCCGCAGATCAATCCGGAGAACGAATTTGACGACAGCCAGTTTGTGCGTCAACTGACGATCTCGCCGCACGCGCTTCGCCAGGCGAATGCTTAGGAGTATGCCATCATCAAGAACATCGGGAGCCCGACCCGTTTGGAGCGAACCACTGACTTTCTGAAAGTCGCGCTTCAGGATCCGGTTCAGGCGCTCCTGCTCGCTCCGGATCGAAAGGAGCGATTCGCCGCGCTGCACTCGTTAGCGGAGCTGGGATAGTTAGCTAAAACACAATTGCAGGAAACTATCTATACAATCCTGGCGATCATTCTTTTCGGAGGGCTCATCATTTGGGAACTCTCCCTGAGGTTCCGAATCTTCAAATTCCTGTTCAAAGTCTTCCGAAAGTTCAACGATGAGACGCCGGTGTATAATGTCGACCTGAAGCAGCCATGACCAAAGAGATCGAAGCAATTTACGAACAAGGCATTATTCGTCCGTTGCAGCCGTTGGAGTTGCCGGAAGGAGCACGGCTCGATCTAATTGTTATCACTCACGAACAACCTGAAATCAATGGCAAAGCGGCCGAAATCCTTGCAGAAATCGCAGCTCTACCTCTAGAGGGCTCAAGCGACACTTTTGCGGGCCGCGAACACGATTCGATTTTGTATCCAAAGAAATAGGAATTAAATGATCTTCGTCGATACCGGCGCTTGGTACGCCTCACTTGTACCTACTGATCCCGATTACGCAACAGCAGTGCAATGGCTTGCTACTAATTACTCTCCACTGCTCACCACGGATTACGTAATTGATGAGACGCTTACATTGCTTAGAGCTCGCGGTGAGAGAAAACGCGCACTAATGTTAGGCACAAGGTTCTTTCATCATGATCTTGCGGAGATACATAAGATCACATCCACTGATTTGACGCTTGCGTGGAAAACATTTGAGCAGTTCGATGATAAGGGTTGGAGCTTCACCGACTGCACGAGCAAAATCGTAATGGAACAACTTGGCATTAAGGTGGCGTTCGCTTTCGATCACCACTTCCACCAGTTTGGAACAGTCCGAGTCGTTCCGTGAGGATGCCTAATAGTTCCGTCTTGTTAGTAGCGCAATGATCGCTACGAACAGCGCCGAGCCGATGATTGACCAGACGATTGGGAAGTTGGTCGTGCCGATACGCACGGCAAACAATTCCGGCAGGCCCATCGCTCGCGCCAGCCACATGCCCACTACTGCACCGACAAACCCAAGCGCTATCGACACCAGACAGCCGCCGCGCGAGAAACCCGTAATCGCCTGACCGAGCGCGCCGCATAGCCCAGCCACTATTAGCAAAATCAAAAGATCAAATAACGTCATTTCGCCTCCTCCCGTTAGTAAGCCATAAAACGCGCAGGATGCACAGCTTGTTTAGCCAGATTTTGCGTCCTTTTGTACTTCTTTGTGGCGAATATGGTAGCTTTCGCGAGCGATGGAGCACGTAGACGTAATCATCGTCGGCGCGGGGCTGTCGGGAATCGGCGGAGCCTGCCATCTCAAAATGCAGTGCCCCAACAAGAGCTTCGTCATACTCGAAGGTCGCGAAGCGATGGGTGGCACGTGGGATCTCTTTCGCTACCCGGGCATCCGCTCGGATTCAGACATGTACACGCTCGGCTACCGGTTCCGCCCCTGGCGTGATGCCAAAGCCATAGCAGACGGTCCCGCAATCCTGAGCTACATCCGCGAAACAGCCGCCGAGTACGATGTAGCTAAAACGATCCGTTACAACCATCGCGTGCGTCGTGCTTCATGGTCATCGAAGCATGCACGTTGGACTGTCGAAGTTGAAACCGGACCAGACAAGACACTGGCCCAACTCACTTGCAACTTCCTGTATCTCTGCACCGGCTACTACGACTACGCGAGCGGTTACACGCCTGACTGGCCCGGCGTCACTCGGTTCGCCGGAACGATCGTACACCCGCAGCAGTGGCCCGAAGATCTCGACTATACAGGCAAGCGCGTCGTGGTTATCGGCAGTGGCGCTACTGCGATCACGCTCGTCCCCGCAATGGCCGAACGCGCGGCGCAGGTCACCATGCTGCAGCGCTCGCCGAGTTACGTTGTCTCGCGTCCCACAGAAGACAAGATCGCAAACTGGCTGCGCCGGCATCTGCCGGACCGCGCCGCATATGTCGTCTCGCGCTGGAAGAATGTCCTCACTGGCACGTTCTTTTACAGTATCGCACGAAATAGACCCGAGCTTTTCAAGTGGATGGTGGCGAAGGGAGTTCGCAAAGAACTCGGCGAGAAATACGATTCGAAACATTTCACGCCACCGTATAATCCGTGGGATCAGCGCCTGTGTTTCGCCCCTGACGCAGACCTCTTCGAGGCGATACGCGAAGGACGCGTCTCCGTCGTCACCGATCACATCGACACTTTTACGGAAGACGGCGTTCTGCTCAAGTCTGGCGAACACCTCGACGCCGACATCATCGTCACGGCAACTGGACTTGTGTTGAGACTATTTAGCGGAATGCAACTCGTGGTAGACAGCGCGACGGTGGAGCTGCCGAAGACGTTCGTCTACAAAGGAATGATGTTCAGCGACATACCGAACCTTGCCTTCGCTGTCGGCTACACTAATGCATCGTGGACGTTGAAATGCGATCTCACCGCCGAATATGCTTGCAGACTACTCAACCACATGGACCATCACGGTTACAACGTCTGCACGCCTCGCCTGAACGATCCGGACATTGGTGAGGAACCTGTGATCGACTTCAACTCTGGTTACGTGCTGCGCTCGCTGGCCACCCTGCCGCGTCAGGGATCGAAGACGCCCTGGCGCCTGCACCAGAATTACATGAAGGATCTCCGAATGATGCGGTACGGCCGCTTGGACGACGGCACAATGGAGTTTCAGGCGGTGGCCGGTGGCTGAGCGCATGCGCCTCGATGGACGAACGGCTGTCGTCACGGGCGCGGCGAGCGGCATCGGTCGCGCAATCGCTGTGTCGCTGGCGCGCCGCGGATGTAATCTCGCAATCGCCGACATCGACGAAGCTGGATTGGCAGACACCGCGGAGATGATTCGAGATGTTCGCGTTTCGCGACATCGCCTCGACGTCGCGAATCGAGTCGCAGTGGCTCAGTTTCCCGATGTTGTCGCTGCGGAACATGGTGGCGCAGACGTGCTCGTCAACAATGCGGGCGTCGCGGTTGGCGGCACGTTCGAACAGGTCTCAGACGAAGATTTCGAGTGGCTCTTCGAGATCAACTTCTGGGGCGTGGTCCGCATGACGCGCGCCTTTCTGCCACTATTGCGAGCGAGCGAAGACGCACGCGTGGTTAATCTCTCGAGTGTGTATGGCCTCGTCGCGCCACCCGAGCAAACAGCGTATTCGGCCAGTAAGTTTGCGGTGCGTGGATTCTCTGAGGCGCTGCGTCACGAGCTCGACGGCTCGGGCGTCGGCGTGAGCGTGGTCCATCCGGGCGGGATCGCAACTTCGATCGTAAAGAATGCACGCCTGCCTGCCGGTGTCACTGAAGACGAGATCGCCCGTCGTCACGAGAAATACCGGAAGCTCCTGCGCCTCCCTCCGGAGATCGCGGGCGAAACCATCGTGCGCGGCATCGAGCGCCGCGAGTCACGCATCCTCATCGGCTCAGACGCTAAAGTGATCTCATTGATCTCACGTCTTTGGCCCGTGTCCTACTGGAAGGTGCTGGCACGACGCATGGGCGGGTGAAGGTAGGAAAGAATCAGATCATGATCAGAGTAATCCTCAAAGCTTTCCTGTTGATGACGTTTACGGTCGCTGCCTGGTTGTCGAGTTTCAGTCACGCTCAGCAATCCACAACTCTCTTGACTGCCGAGTGAGTGGGTGACAGCGAGCCGTCCGGTAGGTCCGAGTTTTCGCGTCTGAGCTTTACTGAAAATGCAGGCGAGATGCGGAAAGCGCTTAAAGCAAAATTGACATTAGTCCAACTCGAAGGTTCTCGGTGTGGAAGCTCCTACTCATTTGTTCCTTAACTCGAACAATCGCTTCAACAATTGCTCTCCATTGATAAGCTCAAGACGACTGGGCATAAAGGGTGCAATTAACGGGTCACCGGCAGCTTCGGAGCAAAGTCAGAGGTAGTAGTAAGGAAAGCCTTTGATGCGCCGTCACCATGCAGAACGCCGACTAATGCTCGTACGTCATTGGCATCAACCAAATGACCAGGCTTGTACGCTTTAACTTGGTCTATCACGCGAATCGTTCCGATGCCTTTCTTTACGGCAATCACATCCCGACCATAGTCACCGCTCCGTGGGGTTAAGATGACATCATCAAAACCTGATTGTCGGTATGCGCCAGCAATAATTTCCTCCCATTTATCGGCTGGAATTTGAAATGCCGCATTCGGGTCAATTCTCAGAAGTTCCAGAATTTCAAACCAAGGGAGGGTAACCGCCTCTACAATCTTCCCCTCATCTGTAGTTTCTCCAAAGAGAATCACAGACTTCATTACGAGCCTCGGAGCATCTAAACCGGGAATATCCAGTACCTTGCCGGGGTAACTTTCGAGACCAATGGCATTAATTGCCGTAACGTAAAAGCTTCCTCCTTCTTGAACCTTACCGAGGTTGAATTGCATTTTTCGATCCGACGTAGGCGGCAGCGGTTTATCGTTGACTTTAGTCCATTGGTCTTTCGGTAGTAGTGGGTCTGCCGAACGGTAAATGTTATAGCCTTCTGACTCCACTGGATTGCGGCGCTTATCGTTATTCCATATATAGGCGCAGTCCAGGCAAAGTTCGAAAGACTGCCCGGTGCCTTGGGGAGTGATTATTGCCCTCTCCATCATCGGGTTTTTAGCAACGTGGATGCACTTGTCCATTCGCTCATTATAAGCCAAGCGGGCGAGAGGGCTCCGTGTCCGGCGGTTATGCCGCCGAGACACGGAGCGGCGCGGAGGATTCTTAATCACCATCCAAGTGAATGTGGTCAATTCTCATTTCGCCGGCCTCAACACGATCCACTATTTGCCCAAGCTGTTGGTCTTTGATCTCCAGTGCATAACGGATCAATGACCGTGTTCCTGGATCGACTCTGCTGTCGGTTGCGAGTTTTCGAGCGCGTCGTTTGAGATTGGCGTCGAGTGTGCGAGATTCTTGTTTGCGCGGTGATGCGCTACCATGCTTTGTCATGGTCCTTATCCTTTCGTCAGAAGGTTGAGGATCTAGGGTCGGCTTTGTGTTCGTAGCACAAGTCGGCCCGCTTCTTTTTTCGATTAGGTGAGTATCAGCACCCTAGCGCAAAAATGTTCGTTTGTCATCAATCGATTTGACTTACACGAACGTCTTCTTTCGATCACTGGACCAAGTTATATATAAATAAGAGATGACGCTGTTATTCGCTTTTCTAATCGGACTCTTCGCCGGGTTGCGCTCGCTTACGCCTCCGGTGGCGTCACATGGGCCGTGTACCTGGGTTAGCTCATACTTGCGCGGCCACTGTCGCCCATCGGCTCGCTTCCTGCAGTAATGATTCTTAAGCGTGTATCACGCCCGCGCCCGGCTGGTAAGGTCCCTGGGACAGCCGGATTTCAACATTGCTTTGGTCGAGGACCTGGTTGCGATCACTGGCAGTCTGTTCATCGTTTCGCGATTCTAGTGCGGCAATGACCTACATTCCCGGCTCGTCAGCCGAAGGTCCATAAATCGAGGGAACCTTCCCTCCCATAGGCCGTAGATACGCACTCAACTGCCCACGATGATGGATCGCATCGAACATGAAGTCCCAAAGAAACTCGACCAATGGTCTCTCCATTACGACGTGGCCCTGGTAAAGAAACTGGGCGTTGCGCTCCTGGGAAGCATCAGCCAGGTTGGCAACCTTGTCGAGTAACTCAGTCGACCACTTCTCATACATTCCGATCATCTCGTCCAAACCTGGTGGAGTAATGTTTTGCCATTCACATTTGCCAGTTTCGACTACGTCAATCAACGCTTTCAATTCATAAGTGACGGTCCACACTAACTGTTCGGCCGAAGGTGAACGCTCGTCCGGTTTGTAGCTCAGGTCCGAGGGCAACGCCCTAAATACCTTTAGAAAAACTGGGAACTCTGCCTTTGCACGTTTTAAATAGAACTCCCGAAGCGTCATTTTGTTTCCTCCTGAGTGAGTCTAACACTACGACAGATACCTGCGCTCACTGTTGTAGAACTGAGTTCGATGGTTTCACGTAACGAAGCGCGACACATCCTGATTTAAAAATCTTTGACTCAACAAGTCTCAATTGCAGACTCTCCGGCAGGCTAACGTCCTCTAGTAACCGTCTTCCTTCTCCGGCGACGATTGGGCCAACGACAAAACGATATTCATCAACCAGACCAAGCTCTATCAGTTGTGAAGGAATACTTACACCACCGGTTAAAATATTTTTGCCTTCTTCTTGTTTCAATTTAAGTATTTCGTCGTGAAGGTTCGTACGAATAATTCTCGTGTTTCTATCTTCAGCGCTGTCCAGTGTTCGTGAGAAAACAATTTTGTTGATCGAGTCAAATGCTTTCGCAAATTCGTTCGATGCTTTTGTCATCGACTGGTTTTTTGCGACTTCAGGCCAAAAAGGGATCATCAACTGATAGGTCTTGCGTCCATAGATGAGCAGGTCAACTTCACGCAGTAGCTCCGTAAAATATTCATGTGTCTCGTCATCAGCAAATTGCTTGGTGTGGTCAACGCAGCCGTCCAGCGTAATGTTGATTGCGAAGATTACATTTCTCATCTGCGTGTCCTACCCCGGCCGAACGCGCGCCCAACATGGCGCCAATGTTTATAGACTTTCGGTTCCGGTTTTGATCGCGCCCGCACGCTCGTAATTCGCGACAATGACGCCACTGGAGCCGATTGTGTTGTCCGTCAACTTGAAGGCCGCCGGGATCGCACCATCGACAAACAACCGCTTTCCTGAACCCAGCGTGATCGGATATATCATCAGCCAGAACACATCGACCAGATCATGCTTCATCAGCGTCTGAAGGAGATTGCCACTTCCCCAAACGTGTAGATCCGGCCCTTGCTCTTGCTTGAGCTTCGCGACTTTTTCTGCAATGTCTCCGTTCAAAAACACGCACGGCTGCCATTCGTGCGAAGTCATGGTATTCGAGACGACGTACTTGGTCGCCGTGTTGACGCGCGGCCAAACATCTCCATGTTGAGGCCAGTACGCCGCCCAAATATCAAAGGTCTTGCGTCCTAACAGCAGGTCGAACGGCATGTTTATTTGCTTTTGCACGGCCGCTCCAACGATGTCGTCATCATATGGCGCGGCCCACCCGCCATACGCGAAACCGTCGCTCGGATCTTCGTCCGGCCCGCCGGGGCCTTGTATGACACCATCAAGTGAAATATGTTCAAGTACAATAATTTTTCTCATCGTAAGTTCCTTCGAGTGCTATCTGCTTTTGTACTATAGTCGTTGGGGAGACAGGGAAATCGACAGCTATCCAATTTTTGTTCAGCGCCGCATCTGCTCTTGAAAACAGAACGTGACGCAGCAAACACAATTTTGCGATGACAAGGCTGCGGCTGTGTTCTTACAGTCATCCGGTCAGTGGCCACGATGAGCAGTTACCAACAACCGAAAACGGTCGGGCGCATGCTTACTCTCGACGCGATGCGCGGAGGAGCAGCGCTAGCCGTCGTCACGTATCACGCACTCGGCGTCGCGTCGCAAACCGCATTCAGTGGCTGGCAGGCGTGGCTGCCGCAAATCACCAGTTACATAGTTCACTTCGCGTTTGCCGGCATCTATCTTTTCTTCGTCATCTCCGGGTTTTGCATCCATCTCTTTTGGGCGAAAGCGCGCGCCGCGGGTGTGCAGGAACCCACGATCAGCTTCTTCAGTTTCTGGAAGCGACGCGTGCGGCGATTGTACCCGCCTTACTTTGCCGCGCTCGCGATTTATCTCGTTTACCTCGCATACAAAACGCCCGTACACGTCACGAGCTTTTACTTGTGGGACGTTCTGCTCCATGTGTTCATGCTGCACAACCTGGACCTGCGAACGACCTACACGATCAACGGCGCGTTCTGGACACTCGCTATCGAAGAACAGCTATATCTCGCCTACTTCCTGCTGCTATTCCTACGCATTCGTTGCGGTTGGGCCAGGACGTTGCTGATAACCTTCTCCGCGCGCGTTGTCTGGCTGATCATGGCCCACGGGTTGAGCGCGACCCTGAGCGTTCACATTCCCGTGACCGAAGCAGCCGCGACGAACTGGTTTATCTGGGCATTGGGCGCACTAAGCGTCGAGGCCGCATTAGGACTGATAAAACTTCCGCGCTGGTGTTACAAAATTTCAATGTCCGGCGTGGCGCTCGGTTGCGCGATGGGCCTGGCCCAGCTCTTACCACTGGTCGATCAAAAAGGTTGGATACACGATATCGGTTGGCTCATCATGCACCCGGCCTGGGGCGTAGGATTTTTCGTCCTGGTAAACTACGCGGTCGCGGCTGAGCAGCGCTGGCGGATGAAGTCGGCGCCTGTACCGCGACTGATCCCGTCGCTGGCGTCAGTCGGACTGATCTCATACTCGCTTTATTTGACACATTCGTTTGTGCTGATGCACTGGTACTGGTTTGGTTTTACAAGATTGCACATTCTCACGATCTCGTTACTGATCATGACGCCTTTGTCAGTCGCGTTTGCCTGGGTGTTCTTCCGTGTATTTGAACGACCGTTTATGACATCCAGTGCGGTGAAAGCTCCGGCGAAATCAAGTAGCGCTCCTCCAGAAGTTAGTTGGGCCACGGATTAACACGGATGACTGCGTCAACACGGATCCGATCCGTGTTATCCGTGGCTAATAATTTAAGACGCGAGCGCCTTTTCGGCTTTGTTCCTCACAAACGCATAATTCAACTGTGGTAGCGAGTTGAACTTCGCTGCCTTCGTGAAGAATGTTTTGGCGTTCGCAGCGTCACCCTTCGCTTTGTACGCCTGTGCCGTCAGGTAAAGCACGTCCGGGTTTTGCTGGTTAGCCTGACTGAATTCCGAAATTGCCGCGTCGTAGCTCTTCTCTTCGAGCGCGATACGGCCGGCGAGCTCGTGCGCCTGTTTCAATTGGTTCGCGTTCTTCGCAGTCTCGGCGCCTTTGCGGAAAGTCTCAGTCTCAGTCTTCGCGGTTGCGAGATCCTTTTTACCTATTGCCACCCGCGCGAAGTTGTAGTGACTGAACCGCTCGGCGTTGTCTTTTACCTGCTGCGACAATCCCGAATCCTTCGTCGTCTTCAGCGCTTGATCAAACGCCTGCTTCGCGGCGTCGAACTTCCCGGCTTCGAGCAAAATGTTTGCCTTCAGTTGCAGATCGCCCGTCATAGCCGCGGCGTCGTTGTTCTTCTGTGCAATTGCGTACTGCTTCTCGACCTCCGCGAGCGCCTGGTCTAACTTGCCGCTGTCGATCGCGACGACCGTCTGTCCAAACAACGCGGTGCGACGCTCAGCATCGGTGCGCGCCTTCTGCGTCATCTTTTGCAACTCCGCCTGCGCGTCAGCCGCTTTCCCTTTGTACATCGACGCCGCGGCGATTCCGAAATGCGAGTTGATGAAGTTTGGCTCGATCGCGAGCGCTTTGTTGTACTGCGTGATCGCTTCATCAAACCTTCCCATCTTCAGCAACAGCTCCGCGTACGAGTCGTATGGGTTCGGATCGTTCGGGATCAGCTCGATGTATTTCTTGAACGCATTCTCAGCATCGCTGTAAGCCTCATTCTGGCGATAGGCGTAACCGAGAATGTTGAACGCGGTGGAGTAGTCGGGCGCAAGCTCGGTGGCGCGTTTGTAATGACTGATTGCCTGCGCCAAATCCTGCTGGCCGAAGTAATAGCCACCGACATTGAAATGTGCACGCTCGTCGTTTGGATAAGCCGAGACGAGCTTCTCGAGGATCTGTTTCTGTTTCGTCGGATCCCCGTTGGCGCCGGCTTCGTTCGCCTGGATCAGCATGCGCTCGCCGTCTGACGCTTTGTCAGCGAGTGCGACTGCTTTCTTCAGGTGTTCGAAGAATTCTTTCGCACTCGGCGAAACGTTTGCTCGATTGAGCTCGGCGAGGGCGAAGTTTGGATCCAGTGAAATGGCTTTGTCGAAATGCGCGATTGAATCGGTAATACGAAGTTTTTCTTGCAAATCACGTCCGGCGAGATATTCCTTGCGGGCCTCTTCGGACGAAGTGGTGATGGCTATTTTGCCGTCGTTTCGGGCTGCTGCGGACGGCGTTGAGGCGGTGGCGGTGTTGGGCTCGACCTGTTGGCAGGACGACACGGCCAGTGTGCTGATCAGCACCGCCCACAGAAACGATCTCGAGAGATGAGCATATCGCATGTGTTCTGACTCCTTTTGGGCAGACGAATCCATTCGGGGAGATCGATGCAGTTGGTGTGATGGGGACCGGAGAATAGGCACGGTCCGGCGCGGCAGTCAAGATCTTTGTGATGAAGCAGACACAAAGAGGCACAAAATGGACAGAAATATTCTTTTGTGCATTTTGTGCCTTTTGTGGCTACTTACCAACTGAATACGAATTCACGGATCACATTGATCCCAAAGCCCGTTAACAAGTTTGCGGTGCCTGCTCTGAGTCCATCTTTGTAACTGTAACGCTCCGGATACCACGTCTCGCGAGAGATGATTCCGCCGCTATAAGCTCCGGCAAAACGAGGCGCCGAAATCACGCGCTTGCCGCTCTTCGTCCGCGACGTGACGTTCTGGAGCAACGCGTCTTTCAAGCGCGCGCCAAAACCCTCGCGTGTGCTTTTCTTGAAACCGGTATCAAGTCCGAACGCTTCGTCGAGGCCGTAAGTGACAGTCTGCTGAATCGCATTCTGCCCAAGGTTGGAAGCGTACCTGCGGCCAAAACCTTTCATTCCCTGGCCCCATTCCTCCGGATGATCGCGCCACTGATCGATGCCCGCCGCGCCCGCACTCCACGCCAGCCTGAATGGGCCAACAGTGCTCTTCAGATAACGATTAAACCGCTCACGATGCGTCGGAAACACGTAATCCTGTGTCTTAGTTGTTTGCTGATCGACAACTGCCGGCTTCGAATCCTCCTTTGTAGCCTCCTGACTATAAACTCCAACCGCGGCAACAACGGTCACCGCGCACACTGCTATCATTTTGTAAACTCGATTCATATCCCTGCCCCCCTGCATCTTCTATAGGCAGGAATTGACACAAATCTTTTGTGCTCTTGCTTTCTCTTTGTGCGTTTTTGCGGCTACGGCTTGTCGGTGACTCTGAGCTCCTTGACGGGAACGCCGTCGCTCCAGACGCCCATGAAGCGCTGTTGTGGCGTGTTGCCGAGGGCGCAGTCGCGGTTCTTGCCGGTGAAGGCGGCGTCGATGAGACCGTCGAAGAGTTTCCAGGTGCCGTAGTAATCCAGAGCGTTGACCAACATCGTCTCGGGTCGGAGGCGTCGTGAGCTACGCGCGTTGCCAATCGGATCAGGAGTTCCGGCCGGCGCTCCGCCGACACCTTCACCGCTGTCGTAATCCTTATTCAACGCCGTTGGCGCACGATGACTCGCCAGCAACGCCGGCTGCCCGTGTGAATCAGAAACAAGCATGACGAAATCCTTGTTCTGCGCCGAGATGCGCGTTGACTCGTAATAGAGTCGCTTCGCATCCGTGTCGCGAACGAGTCCGTCCTGATCTCCAGCGACCGCGAGCAACAGCGTGTCAGCAGGAATCTTCTTCAAGTCAGCAAGCGGAAAGTTTATCGGCGCCTCGGTTATCCCCGGCTCGACAGACATCACCGCACGCACTCGCGGCAAATTCGATTCACCAGCAAGCGCCGCGATATTCGCCGCCAGTAAACCACCCAGAGAATGGCCCACAGTCGCAAACTTACTGAAATCAGGAGTGACATGTCCGCGCTCAGCTCGCAGACGACGAACAGCGTCTTTAACTGCCGCAAGCGTATTCGGCGTGAAGTCTTTGATCGGTGTCAGCAGGTTGGCCTGGTAACGCGGATAGACCACGATGTTTCCACGTTTCACGAGGTGGTCCAACCACGCGCCATAATATAGCGGATTCATCCCGCCCCAGCCGTGGAGAAAAATGATAACGGGCGCGGTCTGTGGCCTGGGCGAAGCAGGCTCAAAAATCCAGTATTCCTGCCCGCCCTTGCCGTAACGGTTTTTCGTGACGGACGCGTGAGCGTACTGTTTGCCGCCGGGACCACTGGACGGTTGCGACGGCGGAGTCACGTCTTGCGCAGAGACGATCGTCAGGGAGAGAAATATCAGAGTCGCACTCAATAAAGCCGGACCAAAGATCCTCCGAAACATTTCTTCCCTACTCCTCAGACCATCCACAGATTACACAGATTGTCTTCTGTGTAATCTGTGGATCGATTGCCAACTAAGCCCGCACGGCTACCACCTCCAGATATTCAGCTTCGACTTTGGTCGTACCGTCAGTCGCCTGATTGTGAGTGGTAAAAAGCTCTTCCAACTCCTTCCGCAACACTGCCCCCTTCTCTTCCCCGAGAAAGCCAAATGCTTTCTGCGCCGGACCGTAATATAACCGGAAGTGCTCGACGACCTCAGCAGGAGAGAAAGGAAATACCCAAGTAATCTTTTGAAGCTTTGTGTCCAGTTTCGAGATGCCCTCGCTAAAACGCTCGCGAACCTTTTCTTCCACACCCCAGAGCACCGGCGAGGTCATGCCCGGCGGTGGCGGAACGTGCGACGCAGTGATCTTGAACATCTGACCGATAAAACCACTTGGCGTCCAGTTGGCCATCGCGATGACACCACCGGGACGGCAGACTCGTTTCAACTCACCCGCCACGAGCTCCGGTCGCGGCGCAAACATTGCTCCGAACATCGTCACCACTGCATCAAAACTCGCATCGTCGTAAGGCAGTGCTTCCGCATCGCCCTCGTCAAACTTCGCATTCAACCCTTCCGCCTTCGCGTTTTGACGCGCCTGCTCCACGGAATTCGGCGCGATATCGACGCCCGTTACATTCGCGCCTGTTCTCGCCGCCGGAATCGCCAGGTTGCCAGTGCCGCAGGCGACGTCAAGCACCGTCATTCCCGGCTTCAGGTCGAGTCGCTTGATGAAATCCGCGGCATCGTTCACATAGTACTTGGCAATTTGTCCGAAATCTCCCGCACTCCACGTCGCCTGCAGTTTAGTTTTCAGGGCCGACAGTTCAGAAATTGCTCCACTCTCCATTTTTGCTCCCTTCAAAATTAAACGGAATAGTCCGAATTAGGTCTATATTGTATATACATTGCGTCCCCCAGTTTATTCCGCACTTTGGCACGGCTGATGCGACGTGCGTCGTCGTCGGGCAATTTGCGTAATAAAAGAATACGTGCACGGTAGTCGGATAGGGCTGACGTATGTTAACGCGTAATCAATACCTTCTTTGTACCGTGCTGGTTTGGTTTGCGGCCAGCACAACTCTCGCACAAACCTCAATGGCTGAGTTTCAGCAGGTCCTTCGCGAAAAGGCATCGTTGGAGGAACCTGACCTCGCGGCATTGCAGCTTAATCAGCCGGTGGTGCGGCTGGCTCCAACCTCGAATAAACGCGAAGTCGCAGTCACGGGCCTCGTGAACATCAACGCCAGCGCCGAAGATTTTTTGCGGTCATATCGCAACAGCATGTTGCAGAAAAGCAACGCGGCGATACTCGAAATCGGCCGCTTCGGACCTGCGCCAGCGCTCGCCGATCTTGAAGGTCTCTCACTCGAAACCAGAGACATCGAAGATCTAAAAGAATGTGTTGTCGGCAACTGCCAGGTAAAACTCTCGGCGCCGATGATCGAGCGCTTTCGCAACGAGATCGACTGGACGGCGCCTGACTACCAGGCTCGAGTCGCAAATCTCTTCAAAGAGATGCTGGTTGCCTACCTCAAAGACTACCGCACGCGCGGTGAAGCGGCGTTGATCGAGTACAACGACAAACGCGACAGCGTCAGCCTCGCTACCGAGCAACGCGAGTTGAGCTCGGCGAACGGTTACGTCAGCAGTTTTCTTGCCGGTAAAAAATCAGGTCTGCAACTGATCGAAGAGGCGTTCGTCTGGTCCAAGATTAAGTTTGGACTCAAGCCCGTGATCGCCGTCAATCATATTTCTATCTACAAACGCACCGGCGATGCTGGTCCACAAGTGCTGGTCGCGTCGAAACAAATTTATGCCAACCACTACTTCAACGCTTTTCATGCGCTGACAGCCTTTGTTAATGTTCCCGGTGCAACCAGTGGCTCTTACCTGGTCTATGAGAATCGCTCGCGCACTGACGGTCTGGAAGGACCATTTGGTAAGATCAAGCGCGGCGTAGTTGAGAAGAAAGCGCTCGAAGGTTTGCGTGGGATTATTGCGCAGTCGAAGGCGAGTCTCGAAAGCCCGGCATTGACTGCGGCGACCACTGCCGACTTTTCCGCGCACTATTCGGACGGCTGGCGACACAGATTGTTTGGCGGCATTCGTCCGCTGTTATGGCTACTGGTGCTTTCGGCGTGTATTGCATTATTAGTGCTGGGCTGGCGCCGTGCAGACAGCACAACGGCAGCGAAGGGCAAAGCACTCAAGCCGGAAAGCGTGAAGAGTTGAACTTATTCCCACAAAGGAGGGGAAATGATACGAAAACAATTTATTACGTGGATCATTGCCGGGATCATTATGGGAGGGTTGCTGTCTTATGCGTCCGCGCAGCACGCGGGTGGTCACACTGTTGAGTTGAAGACTGCGAATGGCGAGTCAGTGGGCACGGCCACGCTTACCGCTATCAATAAGAAGGGCGGCGTGAGAATCAAACTCAATCTCAAGAATCTACCGCCGGGCCAGCATGGAATTCACATTCACCAGATGGCGAAGTGTGAAGGACCGGATTTCGCCTCCGCCGGGCCACACTTCAATCCGAATTCGAAAATGCACGGTCTGAAGAATCCGAAAGGGCCGCACGCCGGCGACATGTTGAATTTCACGGTGAGCGCTAAGGGTACCGCAAACGCAACTTTGACTGACACGCGCGTCATGTTGGGTGATGGACCTACCGGGCTTTTCTCGAATGGCGGCACGTCGCTGGTCATTCACGAGAAAGCGGACGACATGAAGACCGATCCATCAGGAAACTCGGGCGGACGAATCGCCTGCGGCACGATCTCGATGTAGCTTTAGCCACCAAGCGGCACAGAGTTCAGAGTTCAAGCTTTAGCTTGTCGGTTCGGCATTCAAAAGACAGCAAGCTAAAGCTTGAACTCTGAACTTTGTGCTTTTTGTGTGTCTTCGTGGCTGATAGACTTCCCGCCCTGCGAGAGGCTTGCCGGCAACAGTAGTCCGTAATAAAGAAGATTGCAAAATTTGCGGGATGACCGTAATCTATGCACGAATCCGCAAACCTCTTCCCGTTGATTTACATCTTTATTCCGTATCTCCCCCGGCACTTATTTTCATGCTTCGCGCCAAGTACAACTTGAACGGTCACCTGTCACTGAAGGGAGCTACGAACATGCGAGTTTTCTGTCCCGAACATAAAAGAGGATTTTTCGCTCCTCGACAAAGTCCCATCAAGTGCGACAATCGCGGGCACCTCCTCGGCGCCATCGATTTCGAAGGTCAGGCCGCGTCTCCGGTCGAAGTACAGTGGCAATATTGCTGTAATTGCGAACATTTCTGCCCGGTCGATTTTGACCAGTACGGCTTGCAGCGCTGCGCCGTCTGCACACGCAAAAGCTCGCTCCTTTATCTGTGCGACCGTTGCTACGTCATCAGCTTCGAGTCGAATACGCCACTCCAGACGAAGAACTTCACGCTCACCGCGGAAGGCGTGCCGCAGCCTTCCTGTCCCGGCTGTTTGCGACCCGCAGCCGCAGACTTGCACGAGCACACCTGCGACGCCGTGAACGCTACGTTTATCACGGGACTGAATGCGTGTCCGATTTGCGAAGAGCGACTCGACATCGCGCCGGCATTTCCGTCCCTCGTTGCGAATTATCTGAAGCGAACGAAGGCAGCCAACAAGGTAAATGTCACTTTTGATTACGAGAGTGGCTCATTTGTGCCGGTCGAAGACGGCGAGTTTGTGGTCGTCACCAATCAGGATCAGGCATTCGTACTACCGCGAGCGTCGAAGTTCTCGACCAAGCGCGACTTTTACGAGTTCTACCAGGATTACTATCACTGCCCGAATCCGGACGCAGGTGACGTGCAGATTCTTCAGCCCGCGTTTGTAAAGCCTGCGGATAACGGCTGGAGTCTCGTGGCCACTGGAACTCTCGACGTAGTCAAGGAGCAACAACCAAAGAGGAGAGTGATCGCACCGTCTGTACAACCACCACCCGTAAAGGCAGCACCGCCGGCGCCTGCTCCTGCTCCTGCTCCGAAGCGTGAAGAACCCGAGCCGCCACCGGTAATCGCCGCCGCGAAGAAGGAAACGCCCGCCGTCAAAACATGCACTAAATGCGGATCTCAGATCGAGGAGCAGTACTTTTTCTGCTGGAAGTGCGGGCATTCAATGAACGACGAGCGCAAACCGCGACAGATCCTTTCTTCTGCAATCGATCTGGACGACGAGCTCACCCTCCAACACGAGCCACGACCGCACAACTCGACAGTGCTGCCATGGACAACTTCGCATGCACCTGAGCATCCTTCGTCGAGTCGCGGATCGGTTTTGAAACTGCTCGCGATCGGTGGCGTCGCGTTCACACTGTTGTCGCTCAGCGCGTTTGGTTTGTTCCGTTCAGAGCCGCCGCCGGCTTCAGCGACAGTCGCGCCTCAAGCGCAGGCGCCGCAGGTTTCTCAGCCTGCCAGCGAGCCGCAGCCAACGGTGCCAATCACGACTGAAGTCTCGCGCAACGCACCCGCTGAGACGACCACTCAACAAGTGACCCCGAATCCCGAAGACGAGCTGAAGAAACTGCGTGAGCGACGAATGGCGGCATCTGATTCCGATCGTCCAAAGCTTATTCAGGCGTTCGCAAAGGTCGAGAAACAATATCCGCGCGACTACCGATTCCCGTACGAGCGCGCGAAGTTCGCGGTGAAAGAAGCCTCTCGATCTGAAGCTTTCAAAGCGCTGATCGCCGCCGCAGAGAAAGCCATTTCGACAGGCAAAGCGACCGAGATGTTGAATGGTTTGGAAAGCGACAAGAGCGGAGACTTCAGCCGCTTGTCGCAGGGACGTTTCGAGTGGAGCCGCTTAGTGGCCGCTCTGAAACGCAAAGATACAAGCCTTCTAGGTGAATAAATGGCCACGGATTACACGGATAGCACAGATAAATCCGTGCCAATCCGTGTAATCCGTGGCTAAAACTTCTAATGACCGCGCTCGTCGGCTGAGTCGCGATCGATCAGCTTCGAGAAGCGGCTCTCCTTCCCGTCCTTCGTCTTCTCCTGATACAGAAAAGCGAGGTTGCTCTCATCAAACCCCGTAAAGAATTCGTCCCAGGTAATCTTTTCGAGCGAATCGCCGCCCGAGTAACCCGGATAGTCGATGCGCAGCAGTCCCGGGCTGTTCTTGCTTTCGGTCTCCTTAACGCGGGCCGGATGCCCTCCCCTTTCTTCTACCCACTGACGAATCTCGTCGTGATCGGTCGTCACTTTTGATTCAGATGATTGATTAGCCATATTTCCCTCCTTAATAATTCGATTAACGTCTACCGTTGGTCCGAAAGATCTCAAACACCGATCCCGTGTCAATCGAGACCACAAACAGATTTCCGTTTGGTCCAGTTTGAATATCGGTGACGGTGCCGAAGTTTCTGCCGATCAGCAGACTCTCGCTTTCAGTCAAATCAAACTTGCAGAGGTTGTCAGCGACGCGATCTTCGAGTCGTGGATCATCGACGCCGATCTTGCGGCGGTTTTCAGCCAGGTTGAAGTGAAACAGATGACCGCCCTGAAGAAATGAGCGCGCGCCGCCCATGAACAGATCATTTTCATACTGCGGTCCCAGTCCGCGGCCTCTCACAAATCCGATCGCGCCCGGCGACACTTCAAACTTCCAACTAAACTCCGGCGCGCTGTACTGCGAGCCGGGCAAAACGAACAGCCGCGACAACGCCACCGCCGCTGAATCTGCAATCAACTCGGGCGACCAGCGAAGCTGTTGCAAACCGAAGTAAGGAGTGCCGAGACATGGATCGTTTTCCGGACTCGTCTCGATCGCCTTGTACTGAGCGATGCGTTCGGGCGGACCCATGATCTGCACCCAACCAGAGTTGAAGCCCGGGTCTACACGGTTGAGCTCGGAGAAACTGTCGTCCCCATTCTCCTGCTCCCAGAGAGCTCCGGATACCGGATCGAAGTCCATGCCGAAACCGTTGCGCAGACCGTAAGCGAAGATCTTTTTGACGTTCTCTCCGACTTGACCTGCTATTGCGGCGCCCGCAGCGAAGAACGGATTGTCAGTGGGCGTCGTACCATCGGGATTCAAACGTATGATCACGCCGGTGAAGTGTGCGTCGTCCGGCTCAGGACCACCGAACTGATCGTCCGGCTGCACCGGGCCCGGGCAGTTGGCTGTTGGACCACATGGAAGATTTTGAAGCTGGCCTCGCCTGCCGTTATCACCGAAGAAGATGTAGAGCTTGCCGTCCGGTCCGAAACGCAGCACGCCGCCGTCGTGATTTCCGCGTGCCGGTTGTTCTTCATCACCCTGACCTGCAGGCACAGGCGCGCCGTCGTTTTGAAATGCGCGCAGCATGATCAGGTTGTGATCGAAAGTTAACGTTGAGCCGTTCCAGACGAAGCGATCGACGCGATTGCCGAGCAAAGGCACCTGGAGAATCTCGTTAGTGTCTGCGGCAAACATGTTTGTATCGAGACAACGAGTCTCATCGGGAAAGAACGGATCTGCAGGCAACGCCGTGCTGCGGCAGGTCCAGTAAAGATAAACGCCGGGGTTTGCCGGAAAATTCGGATGAAGCGCGATGCCTAAGAGGCCGCGCTCGGAAGCGAAGTTAACGCCGAGGTCGAGGACTGTTGACTGAACGGCGCCATTGACGATGCGCTGCACGCGTCCAGTGTTTTTCTCGAGTACGAAAAAATCGTTGGCGCCGAGAAACGCCATGCTGATCGGGGTGATTAAATCAGAGACAGATGTCTGAACGCCAAGATTCGGAACTAACATCTCGGGTGCGGACGATTGCGCCTCGACACGACTCGGCTGATCGAGAACGATCAAAGACAAGCCGCAGAGTAGAGCGAGGAGCAATAGAAACGGAGCCTTCGTCATTTTCCCTCCCTTGATCACAAACCGGTACTAAAAGGGGCGACTGGAGGGAACTATCGGGAAGAAGCTGCAACAGAGTCGTCATAGTTTCGAATCTCTGTTCGTTCTTTGTGTGAGAGATGTAGCAAAGATCTAACTATTGACAGGATCGCACCACTTACGTGAAAGTCTCATCTTGTTCATCCTGCAAATCCTGAATCTTGTAAACAACATCTATGAATACGTGGACCAAAATACTTGTATTTCTCGTCCTCACTTCCGGCTCAATTCGCGGGCAGCAAGTTGTTCGCATCACTGAGCCCAGCGCGATCAATCCTGCTGAGGTCTCGATCGCGATCAATCCGAAGAATCCCGAGAACATGATCGCGGCTTCGTTTCAGACGGGCCGCCCGCCGAAACCACGCGCAGGCAGTTATCACTACGTCACGTTTGATGGTGGCAAGACGTGGAAAACCGTGCCTACGCCCAATCCGACAAATCTCGTGCAGGGCGATGACGTGCTCGCGTTCGGCAGCGATGGGGTTGCGTATCATGTTCACCTGTCGTTCGACGGTATTCGTCTCGCCCGGCCGGTGCGCGCCGAGAATGGGATGATCGTCAACGTCTCAAAGGACGGTGGCAACACATGGACTGACGGCACTGCCGCGATCAATCACGTCAACACCGTCATTCCGTTTGAAGATAAGCCCGGTTTGATCGTCGACAACGCCATGGGCTCGCGCTTCAAGGGCCAGGTGTATCTCGCTTGGACCAGGTTCGACGTTTACGGCAGCTCCGATCCCGAACACCGCTCGCAGATCTATTTCACACGCTCGACTGACCAGGGACAGACGTTCTCGATGCCGTTCCGCATTTCTGATACCGGCGGCGACTGTCTCGACAGCGACAACACGGTCGAGGGCGCGGTGCCTGCAGTTGGTCCAAATGGTGAGGTTTATATCGTGTGGGCCGGACCACTCGGTCTCGTGTTTGATAAGTCGACTGACGGTGGTCTGACGTTTGGCAAAGACAAAGTCATCGGCGACATTCCGGGCGGCTGGGATTTTGGGATCGAGGGACTGAACCGGGCCAATGGCATGCCGGTGACTGGCGTCGACCTGAGCAATGGACCAAACAAAGGCACGCTCTACGTCAACTGGATCGATGCGCGTAACGGCGACCCGGACGTGTTTGTGATGTCGTCACGAAACGGTGGTGAGACGTGGACTGCTCCCGCGCGTGTGAATGATGATGCGTTGAAGAATGGAAAGGCACAGTTTTTCACATGGATGGCTATCGATCCAGCGGATGGCTCAGTCAACATTGTGTTTTACGATCGACGTGACGGGAAGGGCACGCAGACTGGACTGACGCTCGCGCGCAGTGTCGATGGTGGCCGAACATTTGTGAATCACAAGATCGACCTGCCAGCGTTCAGCGTCCATGAGCGCGCGTTTTTTGGTGATTACAGCAGCATCTCGGCGTACGGCGGGCGCGTGGTGCCGGTGTTCATGCACTTTGTGAATGACGGTGGGAACCTGGCGATCTCGGTGGCGTTGTTTCGATTTAAACTGGGGACGCAGGAGCTGGTGAAATAATCTCGGAGAATAGAACAAGTCAGGAAGAGGGGCTTGCCCCCGCTGTTGCTTGGATTGGACGAGCGCGGGCAAGCCCCTCTTCCTGACTTGTTCTATTCTTCAGTCTTGCAGAAACTCAATTGAGAGCATCAACGCGTTTAAGTTGTATCGCACGTTCCGCCAAATCACCGCACGCGTTCACGAGAGAACCGAGCTGCGCGAACCGCGGATCGCGGGTCAATCCTTTTTGATAACGGTAATAGATCTGCTGCACGATCACCGCGATCTTCAATAATCCGTACGCAAAATAAAAGACCGGATCGTCGATCCTCCGCCCACTGCGTCTGACATAGTGTTCCAGCAATTCAGCACGCGTGAAACTCCCGGCAAGACTCGTCAGCCCAAACCCGTAGCGCTGCCACTCTTCCGGATCCGTCGTTTCAACCCAGTAACCAAGACTCGTCCCAAAATCCATCAACGGATCACCAATCGTCGCCATTTCCCAATCGAGCACGGCGATCACGCGCGCCAGATCGTCGGGAGCGAGTACGAGGTTGTCGTACTTGTAATCGTTATGGATCAGCGCTGGTCGCTCTGAATCAGCGGGTAGATTTTGATGAAGCCAGTCAGCGAGCTTCTCGATCGATCGAACGTCGCCGGTGCGGGCGTTGTAGTAACGCCTGGTCCAACCTTCAACCTGGCGCTTCACGTACCCTTGCGGTGATCCGAGATCGCCGAGGCCCGCAGCTTCATAATCAATCGCGTGTATCTCCGCGAGATTGTCTACGAATGTTTCCGATAGACGCCGCATCAGCCCGGCTGAAAGATCGAGGCCAGGTGGTTTCTGCGCGCGCAGAATGACTCCCGATACACGCTCCATCACATAGAATGGCGCGCCCAGTATCGACTCATCATCGCAAAACAGAACTGGCCGCGGCACTTTTGGATAGACCGGGTGCAGGTGCGAAAGAATGCGATACTCGCGACTCATGTCGTGCGCGGTTTTGATCTTCGCACCGATCGGCGGACGTCGCAGGACGAGCTCGCGATCACCCGCGCGGATCAAGTAAGTGAGATTGGAGAAGCCTGAGGGAAACTGTTCGATGATTAATGGTGCGGTGACACCGAGATATTCACGAAGTCGTTCAGCAGGTAGTTCTTCACCTTGACGGACTGAGGAAGGACGGTCAGTTGTAGACAGGATTTCAGGATTAGCAGGATTTACATGATCGTCTTGAGACATCCTGTTAGTCCTGTATCATATACTTTTTCAACACGCCGCGCGCGACGACCATCTTGTGTACTTCATCTGGGCCATCGTAGATGCGCGCGGCGCGCTCGTGGCGATACCAGTACGACAATAAAGTCGCGTCAGTAAGTCCGAGCGCGCCGTGGACCTGAATCGCACGATCGACAACTTTCTGCAAAATGCCCGCGACGAAGAACTTGATCATCGAGATGTCTTCCCGTACCTCACCCGCGCCCGTCGCGTCGATTCCGGACGCCGTTTTCAACACGAGCAATCGCGCCGCGTTTATCTCGGCCCGGCTCTCCGCGATCCACTCCTGCACGTTCTGTTTGCTCGCCAACAACACGCCCGGCGACAACTCGCGGCGCGCGGCGTAACTGCACATCAGGTCAAACGCGCGCTCACAGATACCAATCCAACGCATACAGTGATGAATTCTTCCGGGCCCCAGCCGCTCCTGCGCGATCGCAAAACCCTCGCCGTCTCTGCCCAACACATTGCTCTGCGGCACGCGACAATTCTCGTATCTGACTTCCGCATGACTGGCGTAATCGCTTCCTTCGTCGCCCATCACGCTGATGTTTCGCACTATCTGAAAGCCCGCCGCCGGCAGCGGAACGATGATCTGGCTCGCACGTTTGTAGGGATTTGAACCTTCCGGATCCGTAATCGCCATCACGATCGCGAAGCTCGCACCTTCGGCAGACGAAGTGAACCACTTGTGACCGTTGATGACGTAATCATCACCATCTTTGACAGCCGTCGTGCTCATCCACGTGGGATTGGATCCGGGATGCTCGGGCTCAGTCATCGAGAAGCAACTGCGCACCTCGCCGTGCGCGAGTGGCTTGAAATATTTCTCTTTCTGATCCGGCGTACCGTGGGCCAAAAGGATTTCCATGTTACCGATGTCGGGCGCCTGGCAGTTGAAGAGATAGTGTCCGATCGGTGTGCGGCCGAGCTCTTCACTCACGAGCGCAAACTCCGAAAGCGTGAGGCCGAGGCCGCCGTGTTCTCGCGGCAAGTGCGGCGCCCAGAGTCCGAGCGCTTTAACTTTCTCGCGCGTTGCGTTCAGTGTTGGTGTGAGCTCGCGAAAAGGACGACGCAGGAAGTCAGACTCGAGTGGGTAAGCATTCGCGCGCAGGAACTCCTTGATCCTGTCGAGCAGTCCGACGAGTTTCTCACTATGATGATCCGTCATGGATGATATGAACAGCGGGGGCAAGCCCCTCTTCCTGACTTGTCCTATTTCTCGCGTCTTAAACAAAGTCAGGAAGAGGGGCTTGCCCCCGCTCGCTACAACTCTGTTCGGCAACAAACGTATCACAGATCCATCATCTGTGTTTAAGTGTCTCGGTCGTCTGAAGCTTAAATAGATTATTGCGCGGATACTTTTCCGATAGCTGGCGGGCCATCTCAGCCGCATCCGCAAAACGCTTTTCGCGCTTGTAGAGATCGATCAGCATCATGCGGGCGATGTCGCGGGCCCACTTCCCTTCCTTCGCGACACGTTCGAGAGCTTCGAGCCCGCGCTTCTTCGATCCGCGCACACCCATCGTCGCCGCGATCATCTTCGCTGGTAATGGGAGTGAGCCGACGACGTAGTTCATCAAACCGATCGTCAATTCTGCGTCGTGAAAGTCCGGGGTGAGCTTGAGCACCGCACGGTGATGTTCCACCGCATCCTGTCCTGAGCGAAATGCCGGCATGAATTTACGTTCCACACCGGCAGCGAAAGCAGCTTCGAGTCCTTCAGCGGCGCCGAGAAAGTAGAGTGCCTCGACGTCCTTTGGATCTTTCTTCAAACGCGCTTGCGAGAGTTGTTTTGCCTCGCGCGTCCAGCGTCGAAACTCTTCCGCCTGTTTACGATCGACGCGCGGTTTGTCATCTGTGCTTTTGTCGCTATAAAGAGTGGCTTTGAGTTTCCATGCTTGGTTCAACTGTTGGACCCATAAACTCGAGGCGTAACACTGCGCGCCCGCGGGATGATCGGGCGCGAGATCGATCATCTTTTTGAAACGCGTGCGCGCAGTTTCATAGTCAAGGTTGTAGAGCGCTTCATAGCCTTCGGCGCGCAGAGCGTCGAGCCGCGCGCGATGGTCCTGGGCCGCGGCGGTGAGCGCAAACAGGAGGATGAGCGCCAGGCTGACGAGTTTCATGTCAAACATGATTACAAAATTCTCAGGATTTACAAGATCAGTTCAGTGACAGTTATCAAACTGCCATACGATGTGTCCTGTTCATCCTGAAAATCCTGTCATCCTGTCTCATAAAAATACAACTCGAAGCCTGATCTTTGGTTATTTCAGTGTGGCCCATCACTTGCTCCATTAGCGAAGAAATCATTGCTTTCGGCGGAGCTAACGATTCAAGGAGGGGGCATGAAAGACGAACAAGTACGAGAACTCTTGTACCAGGCACTCGAAACTGAGATTGGCGGCGTCCAGATTTACACGACGGCACTCCGCTGTGCGGAGAATGACGATCTAAAAGAAGAATGGGAAGAATATCTTGAACAGACTAAAAACCACGTGACGATCATGGAAGACGTGCTGACGAAGCTCGATCTCGATCCGAACGAGGAAACACCGGGCCGCAAAGTCGTACGCAACATCGGTGAAGCACTTGTCGAATCGATGGAGATGGCGTTGGCTGAAGGCCAGCCGGGAGCTGCTCAACTGGTGGCGGCTGAAGCGGTTGTTCTGGCTGAGACAAAGGATCACCAGAACTGGCACTTGATCGGTGAAGTGGCGACGAAGGTTAAAGGCGATCTCGCGAAGGTGCTGAAAGAGGCGCACGAGCAAGTGGAGCACGAAGAAGATGAGCACCTCTATCACACGAAAGGTTGGTCGCGTGAGCTCTGGATCGAATCGCTCGGCATGAAGGCTGTGCTACCGCCACCGGAAGAGGTGAAGAAGGTGGAGACGGCGATCGGCGCCGCGCGTGCGGAAAAAGCTCGCACCCAGATGGCGAGATAGTTTTAGTCGGCGGGTCAGCCAACACAAAGAGCACAAAGGCACGAATGAGTTTTCGTGACTTTTGTGCCCTTTTGTTTCATCCGGAGCTGACGTGCCAGTGCAGGTGTTTTGAATCCTGATACTTTCCGAGGTTGGTCAACACACGACACGCGCCGTGTTCGTCCAGCACCTCCTTCGCAACCTCACGAACCACACGAAGCAACTCAAGCAGCAATTCATCATCACTCTCTGCTAACGTGAGCAACGAAGAGATGTGACGCTTCGGAATGACCACGATGTGCACGGGCCAGAACGGGCGCGTGTGATGATAAGCGAGCACGTTGCCGGTTTCACGGACGACTTTCACTGGCGTTCGCCCGCTCAATACCTCGTCGCAGTAGAAGTCTTCAGTCATCAGCCATGGATTTTACAGCGATTCGTGTTATTTTTTGGAACTCACGACGGACTTGTGAGTGAACACTGCTCAACAAACCTACTCTCCCTTGGAGTTTCCCATGTACCTAAGAACGATTCTATTCTCGATGTTCGTGTTGTTCTGCGCGGGCACGGCGCTGGCCCAGAGACCTGGACCGGAGTTCTGGCGGAAAGTAGGGTGTGAGCCATTCGAGCCCCGCACCAAACTTGAGGCGATTGAGGACCGGCATAGCACCGTCGTGATCAAGGGTTTCACTCGCATCACGACGGTTGAAGTACGCGGTGTGCGTGTCGACGCGATTGAGATGCGAGAGCTGGGGAATGTGGCGCGCGCGAAAGGCCTCGTTGTGATTTTGAGAGAGAGTGGTGGTGATCGTCCTGATGACAATCGCGCGTTTGTGGATTACGAGGAGATCGAGCCGCTGCTGAATGCCATCGACGCGATCGGGCGCGTGGACGAAAGCGCCACGAAGCTGGTTGGATTTGAGGCGCGCTACAAGACGCAGGGCGATTTTGAGGTTGGTGTGTTTCGGCAGACGCGCAGCGGCACGGCCGTGATACTCACAACGGGCATCTGCGACCGCGCCACCGCGACGCTCTCGCTTGACGATCTGGCGAAGGTCCGGGCCCTGATACAGGAAGCGAAAGCGCGACTGGATGAAATCAGGTAAGCCCTGGTTGCAGCGGGGGCAAGCCCCTCTTCCTGACTTGTTCTATTTCTCGTAGCTCAATTCTTGTGATACTCGGAATAGAACAAGTCAGGAAGGGGGGCTTGCCCCCGCTGCTTGGAGGATTAGTCCGTTATCCTCAAGCGCGTTTCGGCGCCGTTGGTCCGTATCTCAGGGACGTACATCGCATGACCCAGGACCGGGAGGGCGTGGAATTGGCCCGGGATCTCGGCGCGCATCTCGTAACTCAGTTGCCAGACGCCTTCCGGCAGTTTATCGATAAAGAGGGCGACTTTCCGATCGCGTAGCTCCTGGTAAACCCAGCGCTGCTGCCCTGTGAATCCACCACCTGACTTCAACTGGCGCACGAATAAACTCTCACCACTTCGAATCTGCACCGCTTCCAGTCCCGCCGGCTTCAGATCTTCAAACAGCAGGTACTCATAGTTGTTCTTCGCTTCGACCGTGAGCACCACTTCAACACGATCGCCGCTCTTCACCGTCTCACCGTCATTCAACGGCACTCGTTCCGTCACGAATCCTTTCAAAAGCGTCGGATGATTTACGAGTTTGAAATACTGGCGCCGCACGAAGATCTCGTTCCCCGCCGGCTTCAATGGCTCTTCCAAACTGAAGAACTCTGCCGCCGCCGAGAAATAGATTGGGCCACTGCCACTATTCCGCACGATGCTGATCTCATTCGCACCATCGCGCAGCAGCTCACGTGAGATCGCAAACTTACTCGGCGCGCCCAGCGCGTCTTCAGCAGTGACCTGTTTGGTCGCCACCGGAGTTCCATTAACGACTAACTGGTAGCCCATCGCGCCCTGCACTTCCCCGCTGACGCGCAAGTAATCGTTCAAGGTCAGGACCACGATCGCCGTATCGCGCGTGTTGCTCCACTGCGAGCCACGACGATTCTTCACCAGCCAGTTCGTGACCGGCTCGATCAACTTGTTCTGCGGATCGATTGCCAGAAGCGCACGCAAGACAAACGCGGTCGCCTCAACGCCACCTTCGGACCAGCGCCAGTAAACCCCATCTTCGCCCCAGTGCGCGGTTCCCATCACTGACGTATCGGACGACTGCGCGCCTTGCTGCACGATTGAAGTGTCAGGCCGCGAATCGATCTTCACGCCGTTTTCAAGGTTCGCGATGAGAGTCTTCGCCTGATCGCGATAGCCGTAGTTATGTGCCGAGAGAGCAAGCAATGCGCGCGTGTAAGCATTCAGCCGGTCGCGATTCTTCCAAAGGTTACCAAAAGCGACCTTCTGAAAACTGCCAACTTCCGTCTGCTTGCGCATCGCGTGATACACGGCCAGCGAGTGGAGCATCCACGCTTGCGCGTCGTAATTCGTCTCTTCTTCAATCAGCTCATTGTCGAGAAACGCTACGGCACGCTCAAGCACGTCTGACTTCACATCAATGCCGGCCTGGCGAGCGAGACTCATGCCCCAAATGACGTACGCAGTCATGAAGTGATCGCTCTCGCCGTCTTTCCACCAACCCCAGCCACCATCGGTGTGTTGAAAGTCGTAAAGACGCTGCAGGCTCTTCTTCGTAATCTCGTCCAGTTCTTTCAGATCTCGGCGGCCGTTCGGATGAGTTGCCGCAGCACTCGACTCCTCGATGCCACCAAAGATCTTGTGCATCGTAGTCTCCGGCTTGAGACCGAGATCGCGCAGCGTCTTCGCAGTGATCACCGCGGGCAGGAACCGGCTCATCGTCTGTTCAGTGCAACCGTACGGGTAATCGATCAGATACGGCAGCGCGTCGAGCATCGTCGTCGCCATACTGGGCGCGATCTGAACGGTGAGCTTAGTCGAATCAGCGCGACGCTCTTTGGGAATATCGAGCTTGATCGAGACACTGTCGCCGCGCATCTTGCCGGACCGCGAAACGAACTTCTCGATGCCGTGCTCGAAGATCGTAAACTTTTTCTCCATCGCATCGGCATACTTGCTGCCACGCACTTCGACCTTCAACTTTGCTTCGCTCGCGTGATTGACAGCCACCAGCCAATCGACTCTCGCCTCGCTGTTGGCTTTCACCTGGATTGGCGTTTGCGCACTGCTTACGGCTTTGCCGTCGATGAGCAATCCCGTTACGGACAAGCCTTCTGCATTCAGCTCCGGCGTGACCATCATCGCTTCATTGGTGTTGTTGTTGATAACGCCCGACACCGTGACCTGATCACCAACGACGAAGAAACGAGGCGCCTGGAGTCGTACGATCAGCGGTTGCTTCGTTCGTGTCGTTGAATTGCCGATACCGAATTGATTACCGGCAGTCGCCACATGCGCCGTTGCGGACCACGTCGTCAAAGAGTCAGGATATTTCACCTTCACTGTTGCCATGCCGTAAGCGTCAGTCTTCACGTCAGGCAGCCAGAGAATCGTCGACCGGAAATCGCTTCGCACTTGCACTGCGGGTTCCTGTGCTGTATTAGCGCCCGGACCCGGAGTGGCGGCAGGAGCTTGAGCGGCCATATCCGCGGCCCGTCTTGCCTGGACAGGCAATTCCCTGATCTCTTTGCTGCGAATTCCATCAAGCACCATATTCGACTCGGACCTGGCCGCGCCTCCAGCAACCCCAACAGGACCACCACCGTCTTTACGCACAGCCGGCACATCGTCATATTCATTCCCTTCTTCTTTGCTATCGCGCAATTCGCCGGGCGCAACTTCGACGTAACGCGCATAACTCTTCTGGTCCAACGTCGATGTGGTTTGCACGGTGTGCTGTCGCTTTTTACCGTAGTAGAACTGTCGCGGATCGCCCGCGTAGTCCTGCTGAATGTATTTCACCGATTCATCGACGAGGCCCAAAGCGATCTCAGCCGACACCGGACGCCCGTATGCATCTTTCGCACTGATCGCGAGGGTGCCTTCTTCTCGCGGCTGGTATTGCTCCCGATCGGCGTTCACTGCAATTTGCAGAAATCGCTCCACCGGCGGCACGACGACCTGTTTTGTATCGGAATAAGCATTGGCATCGCTGATCATCATCGCGCTGAGATAAATGTTCGGAATGTGCTTCTCCTCGATCGGCACTTCGATCAGCTTCGTGTTGCCCGTGACATGGACCACCTGGTAACTGAATAAGTCTTCACCCTCGACGCTAAATAGAACGTACCGATCAGCCACGGGTACATTGATCATGACCGGCGCAGTTTGTCCGGCGCGGAACGTGTCTTTGTCGACGACGAGCTCGAGCGCTTCGCGGCGATAACCCAGATCGGTCGTTGCTTTAGTTGCAACGAACACATACGTTTCGGCTTTCACGGGCGGCAGCAACCGATCGCGCTTTGGATCGGCGCCCTGGCTGCTCTGCCATGCGACGCGATAGTAGCCTTCGCGATCGGGCGTGAAGTTGAGTTGAGCGACACCTTCAGCGTCGGTTTTCAGTGTTTGGGTGAGTATTTCATCGCGTTGATAACCGCGAAACTTCAATCGCCAACGGCCCTGACCTCGCGGCGTGAGTGGCGGAAAGACATCCGATTGCTTTAGTAGCTGCCGCAGTTCCTCACCTTTAACTTCGCGGCCGCGCGGATCGATCCAGATTTCCCACCAGTAATCACGCGTGACTCTCACTACTCCTTCGGTCTGAACCGGCTGCTCGTTCGCGTCAAGCGCTTTGATGTCGACAGTGACTTTGTCTTTCGGTTGATAGATGTACTTTTCCGAACGCGGGTAGACGTAATAACGCTGGCGCGTCACGCGCACTCGATCGCTCGAAAGAATCTCGCGACGCGACGAATCCACCACGCGCGCCTCGATGCGAAATTCGTAATCCTGCCCGTAGTTCTCGTTTGGCGTGTCGAACACGAGCTTCGCTTTTCCGGTCGCGTCGGTTTTGATCGTTTCGCGTTTGACGACTGAACCCTGGCCGCCATAGTAGTTCTGGCGCTGCTGCTCCATGTCGTCGTAGTACCACGAGTAGTCACGTGGCCGGTACCAGTAGTGATAAAACGGAAGCTGGTAAACAACGACTTCGACCGATGCGTTCGTGACTGGACCACCAAAGTAATAGTCAGCCTGGATCTCGACTTCGACCTTCTCGCCCACGCGGAAGGCTTTCTTCTTGCCATCCTGCTCGGGCGTTTTCACTTCAACTTTGAACTCGGGCAGCTTGTATTCTTCGAGTCGAAATAATTTTGCGCTACCGATCTGTTGCTTGTATCCCGCTTCCCAAAACGTGATGCTGTATTCGCCGAGGGGTAGTTGCTCGCCGAGCTCTAACGATCCCCACGAGCTGCCAAACGCATTTAGTGTCGCTTTGCCTGAGCTTACTTTCGACCCGCGCGGATCGTTGATGACGTATTCGATCGTCTGGTTTGCGGGAGTGGAATAGGCGCCGCCGCTCGCATGCCGGGCGATGAATTTCCACTGGAGCGTTTCCTTTGGACGATAAGCAGGACGATCGGTGAAGGTGTAGATGCGCCAGCCTTCATCTCGGCTGGATGTGTAAGCGTAACCCCCGGCAAACGCCTGGCGGTCGTTAATCGCGGCCGTCGCGTACAGGCTTCGATTGTCAGAATTGCTTCTCAGTTGAAAGCGTGCGAGGCCGCTCGCGTCGGTCGTTTGCCGCACACGACGCCAGCGCCAGCGACCGTTCAGGTTGTAGCTCTCCCAGAGCGCGACGCTTGCGTTTGCGACTGGCGCGCCAGTCAACGCGTTTGTGAAAAAGACGAGCGCCTGGTTAGAAGACGACTTCAAAACGAGTGTCACATCAGAAACGAGAACGATCTCGCGCGATGTTAGTGAGCCGCTCTTTGCTTCGAGCAGGTATGCTCCGACCGGCAACTTCCCTTCGATCCGGCTCTGCTCGGCGTAGGGTTTGTGCGTGGTGGCGTCGGGGATATTTTTGCTCCACGTCTTAACAGGGGTGCGACCGGCGGTCGGCACTCTTTGAATCCATGGCGCCGGATCGCCTTCGCCGTCTTCTTCTTCAACTGAGCTGATGAAATGAACGTCGCGCGTCATATCGATCTTGTAGAGCGCGAGATCGACACGCCCGACGTTGCGCGCATTCAAGGCAAACGTGAGCTCGGAATCGGGGAGAAAAATATTCGAGACGGCGACCGACATCGACGCCGCGAGGATGTTTTTGATCTGCTCCTGAGCTGAGTCGTAGTAACGAGTCTCGCCTTTCGAAAACTCTCGTAGCAAACGGCGATAAAGCTCAAGTGCTTTTTCGTAATCAGGTTGCTCCTGAACCTGGCCGTCGTCGAGCGGTTGGACTGAGCCGTAGTTGCCCATCCACTCGGCGTAGTAAAAGAGCGCGTCGTCGTACCAGTCGGATTTTTTTCCGGCCTTGAGGGCCTCTTCAAACTGATCCGGCACGCGATAACGAGCGGTGTAGCTGCCGCCGGTATAACGCATGGTCATCGCGAGCAGAAAGTTCAGGTGTGCGATGTCGTTTGCTGAGGTACTGATCTTGAGTGCGTTTTCAAGAACGTCGAGAGGGATGTAGTTGCCGTAGTAAGTGTAATAGTAATCGGTCTGAAACGGTGGACGTTCGGCGCGGAAGACGATCCTGATGTAACGATCGCGGGCCAGATTGATGTCGCGCTGTCCGGCCCACCAGTCGAGCGCCGCGAGGTAGTGTGGCCAGGCATTGCCCCAGGTTGTGTTGCCGCGGCGCCAAAAGAAATCGCCGAGTGATTCGTGAGCTTCCGCCCAGATGAGATCGCGATCTGTGTCTTTGTCTTTCACGCGGATGAGCTCTTCGAGTTGTTTCTGGGCCTGTTCGAGGCGCGTGGTGTCGGACGTTTGTGTGCCAGCCTCTGCGCGCCAGGACGTATCGGCAAGACGAAACTCAACCCAACGGGCTTCGGTAGGATTCAGTTTGCTCTTATCGACTCGGGAATAGATCTCATTGGAGCGTGCGTACGATCCTTCAGCGTACTGCGCTTCGGCGTCGTTCTTCAGTTGGGAGTAGTCCGGTTGCTGCGCGACAGCGTTGAGCAGCAGGAAGGCAAAGGCGGAGATGGAAAGGATTATGGTTTTCATGGCGGTAATGGAACGGTGAAATCAAAGAAGACTTGCGCCGCAAAAAGGCACAAAAAGCACAAAAGAGAAAAGCACAAGGAGTTATGCCTTTGCGGGGTATTAATCTCTTTTGTGCTTTTTGTGCCTTTTTGCGGCTACTCGTTTGAAAGCAAGAATACGGCGAACGAGGCGAGCCAGTGTTCGCCGGCATAGTCGCCACTGGCGACGTGGGCCAGTGCGGCGGCAGCGTGTTTGTGTGCGGCATCAGCAAGGATCTTGCGGGCCGGATCGTTTGCGGGAAGCGCAGCCGCGATGCTTCGCATGCACCACGCACGGCTCAGATTCAAACCGTCCAGATGCACGAGCTTCGGATCGCTGCGATCCGTGACGATCGCCGGTTGCAGTAACGCCGTTGGACCACCGTTTGTGACGTCCGGCAGGAACCGGTGAAACCACGTCGCAAACTCCGCCGGCTTCATAACCCGACGCATCAAGTCGGCTTCCATCAGCGCAGCGGAAAAGAAATCTTCACCGCCAGGCTCCCAGCCGCCCGGATAGTCAGTGTCTTTTGCGAAATACGTTCGGCTGCGTTCGCTGAGTAATGCTTCCAACTGCCTCTCGCCAACTGCCTTTGCATAGTCGAGCGCAAAGGCCAAGCCAAACGCGGTGTTTGGATGCACGCCGGTGCGGATGGGATAGGTTTGCTTCGGAAGAAAATTGAGGTATGCCTTCGCGAGTGCCTCAGCGAGCGGCTGCAGGTTCTCGGACCACTTCTTTCCATCAGCGTCGTTCCACGAATTGAGCTCCTCGGCAAGCTTCAACGCCCAGGCCCAACCGTAGGTGCGCTCGAACGACTGCCGGTTCGGCTGCTTCATGTATGCAACTTCAGCGCGAATGTTTTCAGCCGTAAGAATCGCGCCGAGTGCAGCACGTACCTGGCCCGACTCCGGCAGGTTTGGAAACATCTTCAACAGTCGCACCAGCATCCAGTGGCCATGCACCGACGAATGCCAGTCGTAACAACCATAGAAAGCCGGGTGCAAAACCTTCGGACTGCTGACTTCGCTTGCATTATTGATGACGTGCTCAGGCTTATTCGGAAACTCTCGACTCACACATTTCAAGGCGAGCGCCGCGAAGTGCGATGCTTGTTGCTCCGTGAGAGACTCGCTGGTTTTCATTTGAGCAGTGGCTACAGTTGGTAACAGGAGGACCGAAAGGTAGACGAGGAGAAGCTTCATAAGTTCTGATCAGTAACGGTGAGATGGTCTGCCGATGTGTATGTGTGGACCAGTGGCGGTGCCGGGAATTGCCGAGCGAAACGCTAAGTATGGAATTCCGTTCTTTTGCAGAAACTCGAGCAGCGCGCGACCCTCGACGCCGTCCGGATGAAGCTGGATGTCCATCGCGTTGTGATGGTCCAGTCGCCAGCGATCGTGAATTGGTCCCTGTCCAAACACCGCGACGGGAAGCTGCTTGTTGAAGGTGTCGTAAAAGAAGCGTTGGATCTTCCAGGAGTCACCAAGATTCCAGCCACCGGCTCCCGTGTAACGCGTGAACGCCGCGGTGCGCACGAGCCCCTGCTTTGCGAGGCGAAGATTCTTTGCGATCTGCTCATTCGCTTCTGCTTCCACGAACACGGCTGCGACCTGCTCGTCAGCGCTCGTCATCGAACGATTAGTTTCAGCGATCTTTTGTTTAGCAACCGCCACCGCGCGCTCGTACTCTTGAAGTTGCGTCTTTGGGATTAGTCCTTCGGCGAGAAGCTTTCTCGATACTTCCAGCTTCTCTTCAGCTTTCTTCAATTCGTTCTCGTACAACGGCAATAGCTTTCCGAGACTGGCTTTATAATCGTTCGTCGCCTTGACGTACTCCTCACGAAGCTTTGTCAGCTCACTCGGCGGCTGGGCCGGCGCCGGCTTCTTCTTCGACTTCCGTTGTGCCGACACATCAAAACAAAGTGCGAGCGCAACCACGCACACCCATGCCCACAACAGATTCCGCTTTCGATAAATCATCCTGTATGCGGCCCTACTTAACGAGAGTGCCGGTGCGGCTCCAGCGCGTATTTTTAAAGAAGTCGACGACGATGCCGAAAGGCCCGTCCGTGGTCTCGGCGCTCTCGTCGTAGGACCAGTAAACAAACATCGCACGACCGATGACGAGATCGCGAGGCACGAAGCCCCAGTAACGACTGTCTTCACTGTTGTTCCGGTTATCGCCCATCACGAAATAACTCGCCTCGGGCACGACGATCTCCTCCTTGTCTTGAAAAGCGTCGTATCCCTGATCGTCATCCGCAGGTCCGGGTTTGTAATAGACGTCGTAGAGCTCACCGGGTTTGCGTGGCGGGTTGTTATTGATTTCCAGCGGATCCTTGCGATTGTGATCTGTGGCAGTGATGTGATGCTCGGGGATAACTTCGCCGTTAACAACGACGTCGTTTCCCTGAATCTTAATTCGATCGCCGGGCAGACCGATCACGCGCTTCACATAGTTGGTGAGTATCGGGCGATTGTCAGGCCTGTCGTCGCGTTTGGGATCGTAAGGGTTGCCGGGATATTTGAAGACGATGATGTCGCCGCGTTTAATCTCGCGCTGCGGCAGAAACGGCAACGACTTTCCGGGTGCGAAGATGAACTTGTTGACGAGCAGGTGATCGCCGATCGTGATCGTGTTCTGCATCGAACCGGTCGGCACCTTAACGGCCTGGACGATGAAGGTCATGCCAAACAGCGCCATGATGACCGTGACCACTGCTGACTCGAAGTATTCACGCCACACTGACTTCGGCGGCCCCTGCGGCTTCACCGGTGGCGGCGGCTGCTTGTCGTGACCGTTACGGCTGAAGAACCGCGACAACGTAGAGGGTTTTGCCTCGGTGGTGTCGGGCGTGGTGGTTGACTTGGTCGTGGTACGGTTAGTCGCCATTAAAAAACATCCTAGATACGTTACTGGCGGTGGTCAAGTTTAAGTACATGGTTTATTCGCAGATCACGCAGATAATGTTCTGTGTAATCTGTGGATAAACTAACTCTCAACGTCGAGGTCGCTCTCGGCCTCCAAATCCTCTGAAACCCTCATTCCTTCGAGCGCGGCCTTTGCCGCCGCAGCTTCTGCCGCTTTGATCGACGGCCCCTCCCCGCGAATACTGCCGCGATCCCACGACACCTCGACGTGGAATATACGTTGATGCGGCGGACCCAGGGTTTCGATTACCGTGTAACGGGGCGCTGCGCGGCGTTCGGCCTGCAGTTGCTCCTGGAGCATCGTCTTGTAATCCGCTTGAGCCGCACTCAACGGGTCAGCGCCTTCCAGCTCATCTCGCAGCGCATAACAGACGAAACCAGTCGCTGCTTCGAGACCGCCGTCGACAAATATTGCTCCCGTGATCGCTTCAAACACGTCAGCCAGCAGCGCATTCTTATGGCGCCCGCCACTCTTCTCTTCACCGCGTCCGAAGCGAAGGAAGTCGCCCAGGTTGAGCTCCTGTGAAGCCTTCGCGAGTGTCGGCGCACTGACGAGGCGATGCTTCATGCGCGACAACTCGCCTTCAGTCCCACCGGGATAAGAGCCGCACAAATAATTCGCTACCACTAAACCCAGAACAGAGTCGCCGAGAAACTCGAGTGATTCGTTGTGGAGTTTGCGTGCTTCGAGCTCGTCACCGGGCGCGACTTTCTCATGCGCCCACGAGCGGTGCGTGATGGCTCGTTCGAGTAGCACACGATCTTGGAATTTGTAAGCGAGAACCGTTTCGAGGAGGTCCAGATCGGGAATCGTTTCGGGATTTTTCAAAACACGGGGAATTATAAGCAAACGCCCGGAGGTTGTCACAGAACCGAGCGCGGTAGCGCCGGGTCAAATTCACAAGCAGGCTTGCTGCGTGAATTTGACCCGGCGCTACCGCGCTCGGTTCTGTTAGCTTTGGTTAAAGACGATTGCGTGGTTTATCGGGTTTCGGAGTACCAGCCGGCTTCGTACCAGCCGGCTTCGCACCGGCCGGCGTAGAGGTCGCTGGAGCAGCACCGTTACCGGTTCCAGCGCCATTGCCCTGCGGCGCTCCCGAATTTCCCGCCGGTGTGGTGACGGCGGGCGTCGTAGCCGGCAACGATGTAAGCGGTGTCGGCTCCGGCGGCAACGGCTTCGTCAGGACGCCGGCGACCAATTGGTCCATACCATCGGTCTTGTTGCTGTTCCGGTACTTGTACCAGGTGGTCAGACTCTCATTCCAACCAGTCTTGTCCTGAGCGAACTTGGTATCAGTACCAGCCAGCGCGACTGCGCGCGCATAAGCATCGATCATGCGATCGACGATCTGGTTGATGTTGGCGAGCATGAGTTTGCTATCGGGAGTCTCATCCTTGCCCGAGCAGCAAGTCTTATACTCTTCTGACATCTTGGCGTATGGACCAGTCTCATAAGCACCGGCGATGTAGGCGTACGTGTAAGGCGACTTCTTCAAAGGCGTCTCAAACTGCGCCGATTTGATCAGGTTTTTCAGTGTACCGCCGGGATCTTTTTCGAGAGTGAGCGTGCCGATGCTGTAGTTCAAATAGGACACGGCTACATCTTTGCTGCCGAGTGGATCCCATTTCTCAAGTGTTTTTCCTGAGTCGAGCGCCGCCAGCGCCTTCTGCGCATAACCGAGACCTTCCGCCGTCAACGCTGCATTCTTCAGTGGCGGAAGGAGGTAGGCATTGGTGCCGAGATCTACAAGCACTTGCAGGTTGTCAGGCTCAGCCGCGAGAATCTCTTTGCCGAGAGCATAGGCCTCAGCATACTTCTGCTTGTTGTAGAGCAAATCGCGGAAGAGAATCTTCTTCGTTTCCTTTTCATACTTGCCCACAAAGGTCTTCAGGTAATCGACGATCTTCTGCTGTGCCTCTGTCACCTCTCCGGAAGCAGGGCACGCCAAATACTTCTTTGCATCGTCGTACGCTTTGGCTTGATCCGCCTTCAGATTCTTCAGAAAAGATTGGTACAGAGCAGTTTTAGCATCCTCTGTACAGGCAGCGTCTTGAAAGGCATTATCCGGTTGCGCGATCAGGTTACGCGCTGCGACGGGCAGAGCGAGTATCGCGACTGTGGTAGAAATACTTAAAAACGTAATCAGCTTTTTCATTAGTTGTTACAAACCTCCAAAACAATTTCAGCAGTCGCGCCAGGGGCTCGGCCCAATATCGGTCGCCACAGGGAACTTTTACGATGCTAATGAAACAAAGACCGGTTGCCGATCTTTGCAAACAAAGGGGACGCACACTCGGTGCTTTAGAGCTTGGGTAAATAGAACGAGCGCAATATTCCTGCAACTTGATCAAATGTGTCAAGGCGTTGCACGCCCGTGGAAGAAAAAGATCACAAAAAATTGCGCCGGAGGAAAACTCCGGCGCAAAGCAGAGGGGGTAGATCAAGGGTTATGGTTCAGGGTTGAATTCGCCTGGGTCGTTGTTCTCCACCAGGCGTAACAGTCGCGGGAGTTTGAGTTGTTGTGGTTGATTTGCTGTTGGCCGTTGATTTGCCGGGCGCTTCAACCGGTTTCTTTTCGAGCGGCATGAGCACGCGCTTCACCGTGTTTCGTGGCTCAGGCGTGGTTTTAGCGGCAGCGGGTGCAACAGGGGTCGTTACGGGAGTTGTTGTTGCGGTTGCTGCTTTTGTCGTTTCTCCACTGGTGGTTTCTATAGTGTCGTCGCCATTGGCGGCAGCGTCTGCTGCTGCTTCAGCGTCGGCCACTTCCTTCTCTTCGTCATCGAGTGTCGATGCAACCTGGAGATTGATTGCAGTTCCGAAGCGATGATTCAGTTGGCGATAAATCTCTCCGGCTACGGCGGCTGGGAAATGACGACGGCCGTCAGTTCCCTGCGCGATCACGACCACTGCGAGTCTGGGATTCGCGAGTGGAGCATATGAGGTGAACGATCCAACCCAGCCACCTGAGCCGATACACGTTCCAGTCTTGCCGGCGACTGTTTGCACTGGATCATAAGATTTGCGAGCGGTGCCGTAATTCACGGCGCCTACCATTCCGGGAACCATGCGCTGCCAGACGTCTGTAGTGATAGGCAACTGGCGTCGCACTTTCACACCCATCTTACTTGCTTCTTTGGTGTTGTGCGCGATTTGCGGCACGAGCAGCTTGCCACCGTTGGCCATTGCTGAAACGAGTGTTCCGAGTTGCAGGGGCGTTACTTCAAAGCCATCAGCATGTGAAAACATGCGTCGTTCGAGACTATCCGGTCTCACTTCCGGTAGCTTGCCCGGAAACTCGAATGGCAAATTGATGCCCGTCTTCTCACCGAGACCTAGCTCCCGAGCGTAGCTGACCATCTTCTCCGAGCCGATTTTCGTGCCGACCTGCTGGAAGAATCCGTTATCAGAGTGGGCCAACGCGGAAGTCAAATCGAGACGAAAGCCATCGCCGACGGTATCCACCGCCGGAATCGCATTCTCAGAAAGTCCAGCGACTCCGGTCACGAGCTTGATCGTCGAGCATGGTTTGAAACCGCGACGCAGCGCCCATTCCTGGTTGACCATTGAATAGACGCGACCCGTCATCGGATCCATCACAACGACTGTGCCCGCATGATTGCCGAGCGCGTTAACTGCAACGCGACGCACTTCCGGATCTTCACCAGTCACATCGTCTTTTGCGATGAAAGCCTGAACTTCATTGCGCATGGCGTTATCGATCGCCATCTGCCGCGCGATCGCGGCCCGGCGCGCAGCCTCCGCACGACGACGAGCTTCAAGCAACGCACGTCGATTGCGCGATGCAACCTGACGCATCGCAATGGCGCGCTCGCGTTTGCTCAATGGACGACGAAGTCGTTTCTCCATCGCACGAACTGCTAAAGCTTGCTCGCGTGCTGCGTTCCCTCGCGTACGTCGAACTTCACGCGCAGACATGCGACCGCCACGGCTACGACGCGAACCTCTCGCAACCGCAGCATGACGCCCGCCACGTCGTGACGTGGAGCGGTTGCTCGCAGATGCTTTTCTACTTTTCTGAGCGCGGGCACCCCGGCCCGAAGAGCTTTTCTTTTTCCCGAAAGCTGTACCGGAAAAAACCAGACAAATTAAGACGAATGCAACAAAAACAAGCCGGCGCGACTTAGGGGAATTGAAATGCAGAGTCATCAGGCCCAGTCCTCTCAATCTAGATTATTGGTAAACCGTGAACGTGTAATCCTGTGTGCAGTGCCGAGCTCTTTCAAAAAACGCCTCATTTCGTGTTTTCGATCAAACCTTCTGCTGCAACTTTGAGGGCGGGAAGAGTTTCCCTTATCGGGCGGTCTCTGGGGACATTGATTTGAGACCGCCGCAAATATAACATCATCTTTAAGTTGTGGGCAATCAAAAAGTAATCGATTTTACATAATTCGCTGGAACGCCGCGTGCTTGAGCCCGGCTAACCTGTTCGCGACTTCCCTGATTTTTCGCGGACCTTAAGGTAAGGATAAACACGTAAAACGTCTTCTTTACCAGAAGTGACAACGTAGATGCTACTTAACCCCTCTTAGGTTTCGCATGAATTTTCCAGCCACGGTACAAAGTTTTCGAGCCCGGCTGCTTTTGTTGCTGGCGCTCATGCTCGGTCTCACTCTCGGTATCCAGTACTACTTCAACCTGCGGCAGGTTCGCGCTAACGCCCGCATGATCATCGAGCAGGAGCAGGCGATCATGACCGGCATCGGCCTCGGCTTCGAGAGCCTGCAAAGCGAGCAGTATCTCGACCAGATCATCGGCGGGCTGCGCGAGCCACTCCTGAACGACAAAAACGTTCGCGTCAAAAATATTCTGGTAGTTGACGACGATGGGAACGTCCTGGACAGCATCATCCCGGAGTTCAATCCGCGTGAGCGCGAAGACAAGACCACGGGCTACGTTCAATTCAAAGACATTCAGTTACTGCCGCTCAGAAGCGCGGTGCAGTACACGAACGTACACGAACAACTGCCGTCATGGATTCCGCCGTCCACCAATGTCGACTTCGGTGAAGCGGGCGCTTTCTATTTTCCTGTTCAGACTGACAAAGGTCGCCGCTTCATCATCGTCGTGCTCGACTCGGCGCACACGCTCACGAATGTTTTGGAGCGACAGTCGTCACGCTCCGCGCTTTACACGCTCGCCGTTCTTTTCGTAACGACACTCGTCACGGGTTTCTTTGTCTGGAAATTCACCCGGCCAGTAAAAGAGCTCTCCATCGCAGCGCGAAAAGTTGCAGGTGGCAACTTCGATGTTCAGGTTCCAGTCGAACGGCTCGACGAGATGGGGACACTCGCGAGCGCTTTCAACGAAATGACTGCGAAACTCGGACGCGCGCGCGAGCTCGAGATGCAACTGCACCAGGCGGAGAAAGGCGCAGTCGTCGGACGGCTCGCTGCCGCCATCGCGCACGAGATTCGCAATCCGCTCAACTACATCAACCTGACGCTCGATCACCTGCGCTCATCGTTTGCTCCTGCCGATCCGAAGAAACGAGAGACGTTTGTCAGGCTCACGGATCAACTGAAGACTGAAGTCGCGCGCATCAATCGTCACATCAGCGACTTTCTGAAGTATTCGCGCCCGTCGAAACTGGAGTTGCAGAGTGTCGACCTTCGTGAAGAGGCGGAAGACGCGTTGCGTCTCGTTGAAGTCAGGGCTGAAGAATGCGGCATCGAGACGACGATCGTTCAGGACGGCACGTTGCCGCCCGTGATAGCCGATCGCGAGTCGTTGCGCTCGGTCTTCACCAATCTCGTTATCAATGCTGTCGAAGCAATCGACGGCGCGGGTGGCAGTATTTCGATCAAGCTTTCGAACCCGGAGGTGAACTCTGTTAAGGTTGAGATCACAGACAGCGGTGGCGGCATCGCCGCGGACGACATTTCCAAAATCTTCGAGCCGTACTTTTCGACGAAGGAGACGGGCACGGGTTTGGGACTCGCGATCGTGAAGAAAGCTATCGACGATCACGGCGGCACAATCAGCGTCGCATCAAAGGAAGGCAGCGGTACCACGTTCACGATAATTCTACCGGCTAGTGAGAACAGACATGCCACGAAAGAACATTCTGGTAGTTGATGACGAGAAATCTCAGCGAGAGATTCTCGAGATGATCCTGAGTGAAGAAGGCTACCACGTTACGACTGCAGCCTCGGGCGAAGCAGCGCTCAAGTTTGCCAGGGATCGCAGGTTCGATCTCGCGTTGACAGATCTGAAGATGACGGGCATGGACGGCATCGAGCTACTGCAACACCTGCTCGCTTACGATTCGTCAATCATCGTGATCCTTTTGACTGCGCATGGCTCGATTGAGTCGGCCAAGGAAGCGCTGCGGCGTGGCGCGTTCGACTATCTGGAAAAACCTTACGACAAGGCCGCGCTGCTCGAGACGATTAATCGTGCGCTCGATCGTCTCGATGCGATCGATATCGAGATCATCTCCGCGTCTCCGAAGATGGAGACGGTGAAGAAGATGATCTTGAAAGTCGCGCGATCGAATTCGACGGTGCTGGTGCGTGGTGAGTCAGGCACGGGTAAGGAGTTGATCGCGAGGGCGGTCCATAACCAGTCGCCGCGCGCGACGGAGATGTTTCAGGCCGTCAACTGCGCCGCGATTAACGAGAACCTGCTGGAGTCGGAGTTGTTTGGACACGAGAAGGGCTCGTTCACGGGTGCGCATGCCGAGAAGAAGGGTTTGTTTGAGATCGCCGATCGCGGGACGTTGTTTCTCGACGAGATCGGTGAGCTCGACGTGGGCATGCAGGCGAAACTCCTGCGCGCGCTTCAGGAGCGAAAGATCCGGCGTGTCGGTGGTACGCACGAGCTTAGTGTGGACGTGCGTGTGATCGCAGCGACGAATCGCGACCTGCGCGCGATGGTGGCTGATGGTCGCTTTCGTGATGATCTTTATTACCGCATCAACGTATTGTCGATCGACGTGCCGCCGCTACGCGAGCGACGCGAGGACATTCCGGTCTTGATCGAGTTTTTCCTGAAGAAGCACACGAAGAACACATCGCGGCTGATAACTGGTCTAACGCCGGAGACAAGGAAGTTACTGAACGAGTACAGTTGGCCCGGGAATGTGCGGCAGTTGGAGTCAGCGATTGAGCGCGCGATCCTGTTGAGTGAAGGAGATCTGATCACCCCTGAAGACCTGCCGACGGAAGTGCGTCAGGAGGTTGGACCAGTATCGGAAGGCGCGTTCAAACTACCGGCAGAGGGAATCAACTTCGAAGATGTCGAGCGCAACCTGATCACACAGGCGATGGAGCAGACGGACTACAACATCACGAAGGCCGCCAAACTCCTGGGCCTCACCTTCCGCACCCTCCAATACCGTCTGGAAAAATTCGGCATCAAAAAACCCGACGGCAGGGACGGCGACGAAGAAGAGTAGCCACAAAAAGGCGCAAAAGAACACAAGTGAAAACGTGTTATTCTCACTGCGAGGAATAGACGACATGCATCAAATAAATATCGATGAAGCAAAGTCAAACTTACCGGATCTGATAGATGCAGCTATCAACGGTGAGGAAATTGTTATAGCCAAAGATGATCAGCACGTTGTAAAGCTTGTACCGATCTCTCGGATAAAACCGCGGCCGCAATTTGGTAGCGCCAAGGGTCTTATTGCTATATCGGATGATTTCAATGAGCCATTGGAAGATTTTGCGGAATACATGTAAATGAAGCTGCTGCTCGATACTCACATCTTCCTTTGGTTCATCATGGGCAGCCCACATCTGAGTGCTGAGGATCGCGCGCTAATCGAGGACGAGCGGAATAGAAAGTTCATAAGTGTGGCCAGCCTCTGGGAGATTGCAATTAAATCGAGTATAGGGAAGCTTAGTTTATCTGCTCCATTCGGGCAGTTGATTCCGCAACAACTCAGCTTAAATGGGTTTGAGTTACTCCCGATTGAAATAGCTCACCTCGCAACGGTAGCAACACTACCGTTTCATCATCGTGATCCGTTCGATCGCCTGCTTATTGCGCAAGCGATGGCTGAGAAAATGCCAGTCGTGAGCAGTGATTCCGAGTTCGACGCATATACGAACGTCACCCGTTTGTAGCTCGCCACAAAAGTACAAGGTCCAGTTCTCACGGGATCCTACCGATTAAGACTGTGGAAACTCACGTTGGCCCGAGCCGAGGGGCGTGCAAGTGTGGGCGATAGATAACGTTCAAACGCTGTAATTCCCATACTGCATGGAGGCCAATCATGAAATTTTCGATCATCCTCGTAGGTGCTCTGTTGAGTTTCTCGCTCTCGTGTTCCCCGTCCCAACGTTTGTCGACTGAGAAAGGGGTCGCGCAAAGGGACGTGCAGGCGACGCAGAGTGAGCCTGTAAAAACTGATAGCTACGGCGATAAGACGCAAAAAGTCGCACTGACTCAGCTCGATAAAGCGGGTGAAACTGCCGAAGCCGTCGATCGCAAGATCATCCGTAATGCCGAGATCACGATCGAAGTTCCTTCAACTACCGACGCCCAACACCAGGTAACATCTATCGCCGAAACGCATGGCGGGTTCGTCGTCACTTCCGAAGCCAAACAACGCGAGAGTAACGATCCCTCGCAGCGCACACTCGATATCAAACTCGTGGTCCGAGTGCCATCAAATCAATTCGGCCGCGCGTTTGACGAGATCAAGAAACTCGCCGGCAATACACCGTCAGAAAACGTTACCAGCCAGGATGTCACTGAAGACTTCATCGATCTCGAAGCCCGAATTAAAACTCAAAAAGCACTCGAAGTTCAGTTTCTCGAAATCATGCGCCAGGCGAATAAGATCGCTGATGCACTCGAAGTGCAACGACAGATCGCCGAGGTTCGCACGGACATCGAGAAACTGGAAGGTCGCAAGCGCTTTCTCGAAAACCGGTCGAGCCTGTCGACGATCAATGTGAACATTCAGACTCCCAAGCCGGTGATATCGGTCACGGAAACCGGCTTTCGACAGAGCCTGCGCGAAGCGGTTTCTGATAGCATCAGCCTGGCATCGGACCTGGTGTTGTTCTTTGCTCGTTTCCTGATCATGATGGTGCCGGTCGCGGTGCTCGTCTTTCTGCCCGCGGCGCTGATGATCCGCTATCTGTGGCGGCGGGCGAAGCGGATACGGCTGGCGCAAGCATTGGCGACACCGTCTCCGCAGTGATTTACTAGTACAACTTATGCGAAAACAAATCTTGCTGGTGGGATTATGTTTGTTGACAGCGTGTGCGCACACAAAACCCGCGGCAGAAATAACCGAAACCGAGCCGCAGCCAATCAAGTCCGTGGACGTGGTCAAGGCGACGCCGCAGGAAACCACGATCGCGCCGGGTGAGTCGGGTGTCGTGCCCGTGCGACTACAGATCAAAAACGGCTATCACGTAAACGCTAATCCGCCGAGCCAGTCATATCTAAAAGCGACGGAGATCGAGCTCAAGGCCGCAGAAGGGATCGGGGTCGAATCGATCACATACCCCGATCCGCTGCTGAAAACTTTTGCCTTCTCGGAAACGCCGCTCAAAGTTTACGAAGGAGAGACGGAGCTGAAGATACACCTGAAAGCGGACAAGAGCGCGAGTCCCGGCAAACACAACCTTTCGGCGAAATTGCGCGTCCAGGCATGTGACGACAAGGTTTGTTACGCGCCCGGCGCAATGGACTTGACCGTGCCGGTGAATGTGAAGTGAAGACGTTGTGGATGATTTTGTCCGGCGTGAGTGGCGTGATCGCTGCGGTGTTTGTGTTTCGCGGAGATTACGAGAAGGCGTTTGTGGCGGCGGCAGTTGGAGCGGTGTGCTGGTTTCTCAACTACCGGCAGCAACTGCGAGCAACGCTTCCCGACGAAGATGAAGAGAACCAAGACGATGAGGATGAAGAAGTACGTTCTTAGTATCGCAATTTTAGCTATTTTGGTTTCGGGCACGATCGTGAAGGCATCGGATCAGTCAGACGTGCGCGCCACGGTCCAAAATGTCTTCGATCAGCTCAAAGCTCACAACTACGAGAGTCTCTACGATCTACTGCCGGGCTCTGCGCGTAGCCGGATGTCGCGCGAGCGTTTTGTGAGTGCGCTTCAACGCGCGCAGGATTTTTATCAACTCGATCGCATGGATATCGGCGCGACGAGAGTTATGGGTAACCTGGCCGTAGTCGATACTGTGCTGTACGGGCGCGTCGTGACTCCGATACAAGCTGAAGGAAAGATCGTGGTCCAGCAATATCTGCTGCGCGAAGATGGGAAATGGCGTGTAGCCACGGGCGATCAATCAACTGTGAAAAAGTTTCTCGCAGCGAATCCGGGGTTCAGCAAGGGATTCAGAATTCAGCAGCCGCGAGTTTATATCAAGCAGAACGACAAATGGATTGAATTCAATCCGCAGCGTGGAAGTAGAAAATAGGCCACGGATTTGCGCGGATAAACGCAGATCAGATCATGTCAGGAAGAATTCATCAAACGTCATCTGCGCATCGTCAACAGGCTCGGTGTATTCACCGTGACGGATGCGATAGCGCGGGACGTCGAGCGCTTCACGAACGGCGTCGAGATGAAAGCGGATGATGCGAGGCGTTAGTCTGACTGACGGAATGCGCCGCCGTGCTGCCAGCCGGCGAACGGTCGATTCACTGACCTGCAAGAATGCAGCGAGTTGTTTGGCAGTCAGGAATTCTTCCCGTTCTTCTGTCATTTAGACTTTGGGGGCAGGTTCAGTGCGACCCGGTAAACGGCAGCGCCATCGATGTCTACATCCCTGGTCACTGGCTCCGCGCCGTCAGCTTTAACACTCACGCGATACTTCGCCGCGTCGGGCGATAGCCGGAACTTGAACGAGCCAGTCTCCGTCGTGATTCGTCCATCGATCTTCTTCGTCGTCCCGTCTTCAAGTATCCGCGACAACTCGACCTTCGCATTCGGCACGCTGCGACCTTCCGCACTGAACACGCTGCCACTGAGGAACGCGATCGAGCCCTCGTCGATAGTCAGCACCAGCCGATCGCCAAGCGAGCGCGTCTTGCCGGCTTTGACTTCCACATCTTCGATCGTACCGACGCTCAATCCAGCCTTGCGAAAAGTCAGTCCGTAAATTCCGGGCGCCAGCTTCGAAACAACAAAATCTCCGTCTTTGTTGGTCGTCGAGCGTGTGACTTCGGTCTCTCCGCGCCGCGCCACGACGGTCACTCCCGCCGGTGTACCGGTTTCGACACGAACTTTGCCTTTGATCGCGCCCAGCGACTTATCCTGAGCCATCGAAGCGGACGCGCCGACCAAAATCATTGCGACCACAAACAGACTTTTCCTGAACCTCATAAGCTGTCCTCCACGTAATAGCTCCTGATTTATGGACTAAGACGCTCGGGATGATATCACCGTTTGCTTCCACAGGTCGCGCCCGTATAATCCTGAGCGACGCCCCGAAGAAAGAAGCATTAATGAAAAAATCGGCGGCTTTTATAGCGCAATTATCCCTTCCTCTCCTTTTGCTGTTCGCACTAGCCGCGCCTGGTGTGCCTCAAAACCAGGAACCCGCAAATCAAACCCAGCGCCCCCGTAAAGTCTTTCCAAAAGAGCAGGAACCGGAAGACGTCGTGCGGTTTGATACCGATCTGGTATCAGTCGACGTTACTGCGATCGACATCCAGGGCCGTCCGATTCGCAACCTGCGTCAGGAAGATTTCAAGGTCTACTCTGACGGGGTCGAGCAGCCGATTTCGTTCTTTCAGATTGAAAAACGGCAGGGCGAGTTGCGACCTCTCGCAATCGTTTTTGCGCTAGACGTTTCCGGCAGCATGACAGCGGAGGAGATCCTACGCCTTCGCAACGCGCTCCAATCGTTTTCAAATCAGCTCGCGAGTCATCCGGTCGTCTATGCAGTGGTGACTTTCGGCATGCGTGTCAAGACGGTTCAGAAGTTAACTTCAGATCCCACTAAGCTCGACGAAGCGCTCGAACGAATCGCGCGTGATACGCCCAACGGCTTGTCGACACACACATACGACGCTGTTGACGACGCGATCAGGATGCTCGTAAAAAATGCGCCGCGCACACGCGATAAACGTTTGATGAAGCGCGCAGTGCTCGTGGTGACAGACGGGTTTCCAGTAGGCGACACAGTTGCACCGCAAACCGTGATCGAACGGGCCAACGCCGCGGACGTAAGCGTGTTTGTCGTGACCTTGCCGTCGTACTCGCGTGTGATGGCGTCGTCAGCACAAACACCACTGCCGACGCCGCTGGACGTGAGCGGGTTAGCTGAATCGACGGGTGGCAGAAATGTTTACGCGAACGAAAAAGACTATTCCCCGTTGTTTCGCGCTCTCGCGGAGGAAGTCAGTTCCGCTTACGTGCTGGCCTTTTATCCACCCGAGGAAAAGAGACGAGATGGGCAAGTACACACGATCAGAGTCGAGGGACCCACGGGCTTAACTTTGAGACAGAGCCGCTCTGAGTATCGAGCAGCCGGCAAGTAGCGAAAACGAGAGTAGAGGTAGACGGCGGGAGCAGGAAAAACCCAAGTTGTTGCGTGCCCCTGCTGCATGCCCCTGCTCGATCTTCTTTAGTATTCGTCTTCGTCCTCGTCTTCCTCCACACCCTCTTCTTCTACGATATCCAATTCAACAGGATCGAGGCCCACGACCTCCAATTCTGTTCCACATTCTTCACAAGACACTATTTCGCCCTTGTCCGTGTCCAAATCAACATGGACATCAGCATCACATTCCGGGCAAGTTCCGGTCGGCACAGTTTGATCCTCCCCCGCATTGAGTGAAGGCAGGGATCCCCCGCGTCGGGAGAGCACCACTACCTTGTAAGCAACCAAATCAATCTACCCGCGAGCGCGGGAATTTGCAACAGTCTTTTTCCGAGATTATTGGGCCAAGGCAGGTTACATTTCTATGCCGAAAGTTTTTCACTCAAAAGCCTTCTTAATCGGCAATTGGTGTGGATTCCCACACCTGACAGCACCGTGCGAAACGAACCCAACACGCAGGGCTAACCTGACCTCACACTGATAGCAAACTCCTGTTCCGATAACTCACGAAAATCAATAATACGGTCCATGTTTGGACTCGCTAAAAACCCAACACCCGGGTTGGTCCTCCTACTTTCGATACCAGCCTTCCTCATCCTTTCCTACTTCTCCCTCGCACGCTCAACCGGCGCTCCCGAACGGATAACACGACCCGAACCGGAGCTGAACGCCGACCTGGACCACGATGGTCTACGTGATGGTGCTTTACAAGCTATTGCAGAAGCCACACTGGCCGGACGCGAAGGCGCGATCGTCGTTCTCGATCCACAGACAGGCCGCCTGCGAGCCGTAGTCAATTCAGAACTCGCTTTCCAGAGCGCGTTTCCTCCCGGCTCTACGATCAAGACGTTCACTGCTCTCGCCGCATTGCGCGCCGGCGTGATCACTGAAGACACGCGCCTGCGTTGCCGCGGAAAATACAAACGCAATGATGTGATCGACGCGTGTGTCCATCCGCCGAAGCTACCGCCATTTAATCCCGCTGAAGCCGTGGCTTACTCCTGTAACTACTTCTTCGCCACAATCGGCGAGCGACTCGACGGCGAAAGCTTCGCCCAACTGCTCGGCGAGTTCGGCTTCGGCCAACCGACCGGCATCGAAAGCCAAACCGAATCGGCCGGCGTTCTCGCGCGCGGCCAGTGGCAACCGCAGAGTCCGCTTGGCGAAGGTCCATTTCTTCAAGTCACTCCAGTGCAGCTGGCAATCGCGTACGCCGCACTCTTCAACGGCGGCGCACTGCTCCAACCAAACTACGACGGCATCCGCAAAGCTAGCGCACAACTTCGCATCGACGATAAAGAGCGATCGATGTTGCTCGAAGGTATGCGCGGCTCGGTTTCATTCGGCACTGCTGAAAAAGCAGACCTCGATTCCCTTCCCGTCTACATCATCGGCAAGACGGGAACATCAACCCAGCTCGGCGGCTTTCGCACGCAAGGCTGGTTCGTAGGTCTTGCTTTCAACCCCGACACGCCGCCCGAGCCCGCAAACGCGCAGCTCCTCATCGTTATTTACCTGAAGAACGCCCACGGCTCCGACGCTGCAAAAATCGCGCAAAAAGTTTGGAAAAGAGTGCCCGATCACAGCTATAGTGTTAAAGCCACAAAGGCACAATTTTGAATTTGCACACAAGGTCGGACTCCCATGAAATATAAATACCCGGCAGTGTTCATTTTGCTGCTCGTTATTGCCCTCACGGCCACAGCACAGCAAAAACGACAAACAACTCCGAAGCCGCAACCAAAAGCCGTAGTCGTGCAAGCTCCCGCACCGACTTTCGACACGCTCGTGCCGGCAGATTCGTATATCCTTTACGGAGAGGTGAGAGGGGTTGGACAGCTCATTCGCTCCAGTGCTGTCAACGATCTACTCGAACCGGTTTTCAAGCTCGCTGGTCCACCCAAAGAGTTCAGGGCCCTCGTGAGATGGCTGAACGCGCACGCTGAAGAGGTCATGACCTCGCGCCTGTTGCTGGCGACATGGCCCAGCAACAACGCCAAGGGTCTTCCCGACGCACTGGTCGCGATCGAGTTTGCTTCGGCTGAAGAGGCGACGAAGTTTAGCGTGAGCTTGAATGAGTTTCTGCCAAAGGTGTTATCCCCGTCGCAGCCTGAGATTTTGCCTTCCCCGGATAAATCACTGAACATCCTGCCGGAAAAAAAAGAACCGCCCGCCCCCAGATTCGATCTCAAGCGCTTTGGCTCGCTTGTCGTCCTTAGTCCCAAGCCATGGACCATCAAGCAGCTCAAGCCGGCCGGTAGCAAACTGCTTGCTGAAGACACAAACTTCCGCGCCGCCCACAATCGCTTCAGCTCCGAGCTCGTCTTCGTCTATTTCGACACGAAGGTGATTGAAAGACAGGAAGAGGAAAGCCGGAAGCAATCGGAGCAACAACGAATAGAAGCGGAAAAGCAGGCGCAGGCTGAGGCCGAGTCGAAGAAAGGTGAAGAGGAGAAAAAGGAGGGAGAAGCAGCAGCAGACAACTTCACCATTACCGAACAGGTCGTGAACCCGACGGCAGTGCTTGGTGAAGCTAAAGATGAGCCATCCGCACCAGATCCAGTCTCGCTGGCCCTCTCAGGTCTTGGCTCTATGTTCTTTAGCAGCGGCGAGACTCAGTGGCCTGACGGCATCGCGTTCGCACTCTCATTTGAAGGTGACTCATTCGATCTACGCGCGTTGCTCGTTAACCAGAATGGTGGAAAGGCCGACGCCATACCGTTCATGCCGACGTTGATTACGGGTCCACCCATCACCTCGGAAGCGGCAAACATCCTCCCGGCCGATACTGAGCTCATGTTGACGATGTCGCTGGATCTGCCGCAAATCTATACGACGATGACGAAGCCTCGGCCGAAGGAACAAATCATCAACAGCAAGGGCAATAACGTTGACGTCAAAGAGGTGGAATTTGAATCCCCGTTTGCGGAGATTGAGAAGCGGCTGAAGATGAACATCAAGGACGATCTACTGCCGCTGGTTGGCCCGGAGATCGCCATCCGCCTTCCGATGAGCAACATGAATATCATCGGACTTCCAGGCGTTGCCCCTCCGACCGCGGAAGTAAAAGAAGGGCAAGCGAAGAATGGACCAGTGCTGGCGATCGCGGTCAAAGACAAAGAAGCATTGCGCGCGCTCATGCCCAAGATAATCGAGGGCTTCGGGTTCAAAGGCGCAAGCTCGTTAGCGCAAACTGAGCGTCGAGAAGATACCGAGATCGTCTCGTATGCAAACATGTTCTCGTATGCTTTCGTCGGAAACTTCCTCGTGCTTTCCGGCGAGCCTGTAACCACGCGATACATCGTCGACTCCTATTTAAAACACGAAACACTTTCCGCCGACGGTCAGTTTAGGAATTCCACTCGCTGGCAGCCGAAGCCACAGCAAGGGCAGCTCTACATTTCTCCGGCGCTAATGGAGGGTTATAAGACCTGGGCCGAGTCGCCGTCCACGCGCATTAGTGACCAGACGCGCGCGTTCCTTGTGCGAGCCAGCTCAATGGCTCAACCGATCACCTACTCGCTTTCGAATGAAGGTCTTGGACCACTGCACGAGCTTCACATTCCGAAGAATCTGGTGTTAATGGCGGTGGCTGGCATCTCAGGCGAGACCAATCCGTCACCAATGGTTCAGAACGAGCGCACAGCGATCGGGGCAATGTATATGATTGCACAGGCCGAGATGACGTACAAAAAAACCAAGGGTAACGGAAGCTGCGCTACGTTGGATCAATTAACCGCGGCCAACATGTTTCCGAAAGAGATGATCGAGAAGACGGGCTACAAATTTGAGCTGACGGTTAGTGGCGACAAGTTTGAGTTATCGGCAGTGCCGTCGGAATACGGGAAGAGTGGCAACATGTCGCTCTTTATTGACCAGACATTTATTTTGCGTGGTGGCGATCGGAACGGCGCCGCCGCCACCGCCTCCGATCCACCAATTAATTAACGCCGAAGGCGTTCGCTAATTTCAGCCCAAGGGTTCGAAGCGCAGCGAGAACCCTGGGATCAGCAACAGAAAACACAACAACCCGGAAAGGGTTCGCCAGTCTCCGAACCCTTTCCGGGTTAAATAATTCTTTTGACGTCTAACCCATGGTTCTCGCTGCGCTTCGAACCCTTGGGCTGAAATTAGCGAATGCCTTCGGCGTTATAAATTTTCGATTTCCACGGGCTCGACCGGCTCGGCGAGCTCGAACTTGAAAACCCTCGAATAGAAATACAACTCACCATCGAGCGCGCGCTTGATGTTCTTTGCCTGCCTGAAACCGTGCTGCTCGCCCGCAAACGCGACGTACGATACCGGAATCTTCTTCGCTCTGATTGCTTCGACCATCGTCTCCGCCTGGTCCGCCGGCACCACCTTGTCTTCCAGTCCCTGGAAAAAAATCACCGGACACGACAACTTCTCGGGAAAGTTGATCGGCGAGCGATCGTAATAGATGTCCCTGGCCTCCGGATACGGACCCAGCAATCCCGTCAAATACTGCGACTCATACTTGTGCGTGTCGCGCGCCATCGACTCCGTATTACTGATTCCGAAATGACTCGCCCCGGCTTTGAAAGCATTCCGAAACGTCAACGCGCATAAAGTAGTGTACCCACCGGCGCTGCCACCCGTGATGATCAGCCGATTACCATCGACTTCCCCTCGATCGGCAAGATAACGAGCACCATTCACACAATCGTCAACATCGACGATGCCCCATTTCTTGTTAAGTCTTTCACGATATTGCCGGCCATAACCCGTACTGCCGCCGTAATTCACATCCAACACTGCAAATCCCCGACTGGTCCAGTACTGAACTGACAAGCTGAGCGCGGTAGAAGCCGCGGCAGTCGGTCCACCATGACTCTTCACGATCAGCGGCGGCTTTTCATTCTCGGGCGCGCGGTAATCGGGATTCTGCGGCGGGTAAAAGAAACCGTGCGCGGTGAGCCCGCCCTCAGTCGGAAACTCGATCGCGCGTGGCACCGAAAAGTACCGCGGATAAACCTCGAGATCGTTCGACTTTCGCAGGATCTCAAACGCGCGCGTTCCCACGTCAAATTTAACGATCGCAGCCACGTCTGTCGGTGATCCGCCACGAAACACGGCCTGCCCATTTGCAGCCCGCACAAACTGAATATCCGTGTACGGACAATCAATCGGCGTTATCTTGCCGGTCGACACATCAACCGTCGAAAGCGTCGAAACGCCCTGATCGATGTGACTACAGACGATCGTGTCCGGCGAAGCGAAAGCGTACGAGGACATGCTAAAGACCCACTGCGGCATGCCCAGCTCGGCCTTCGATTGATAGACATTTTCGATGCCACCATCAGCCGTGATTCTTTCGAGGTTCCACCAGCCACTGCGGTCCGAGGCAAAGTACAAAACGCCGTCCGGCGACCATTCAGGCTGAAAAATTGACTCCGCTGCTCCACCGGCGACCCATCGAATGGAAGCCAGCTTGCCGTCTTCACCAAACTCGCCGACCCACAGTTCGCAGCCGTCCCAGGGCATGTTTGGATGGTTCCAGGTGAGCCAAGCCAGTTGTGTCCCGTCCGGACTCAAACGCGGCGTCGAGTAAAAATCATTTCCCGCGACCAGGACCACGCCGTACTCGTTACCGGGCTCCGTAAAAATACTGACTATTGAATTGATTGCTTCGGCGCCCGCGCGCGTGTGATCTTCGCAAACACAGATGAGACGCCCGCGCTCGTGGTCCATGCAAGCGTCTGCATAACGCATCTCACCGGGCGCTGTTAGTGCTTCGGGCGGGTTCAAACCGTCCTGCCGGTAGAGTCGCTGGTCGGAAAAGTTAGAAAAGTAAGCGATTCCGTTACGCACGATATAATCGCCGCCGCCATACTCGTGAACACGCGTGCGAGCATTAAAAGGCGGGGGATTCACATCGGTACAAACGCCGTCCGCGCTGCGTCTAATAATGACATTGCGGCCCGCTTCCTTGGGACGCATCTCAAGCCAGTAAATTTCGTCACCTTCAAACAAAGGCTGACTGAGGCCCACTGATCCTTCCACGATCAGATCTGAGGTGATCGGGGATTTCCATGAGCCATACGGTGCAATCTTTGGTGAATTTAGCAAAGTCCAATCCTCGATTCGTTGATCTCCGAACGCCGGTAGTTGTTCGCTTTTGTGTGACTTTGAAAAACTTTTGTCACAACCTCGCAAGGGCTTTACAAGCTTGCTGCAACCTACCTCCGGTCGTTGGCAGTTAGTATCTGCCCGTCGTTAATTCTCCATGGGAGAACTGAGATAAAGGCAAGGGCGCTGGTCTTGGGGGAGGTCAGCGCCCTCTCTTTTGTCTACTCGCCATCTTACTACAGAACCGAGCGCGGTAGCGCCGGGTCAAACCTAACAAAAAAGTTCTCTGTTGATGTTGACCCGGCGCTACCGCGCTCGGTTCTGTTGTGGCACAATTCCGCGCATCAATCTCGAGAGAGGTGGCCCACCGATGTTCGTCCGCAAACATAGCCTGATCGTCTTTTGTTTAATTGCGTCCTTCATTCTTGCCGGCTTTCCTTTAACAACTTCGCACGCTGACACGTTCAGGCCCGTCGTTCGGGGCAAACGTGGTGTCGTGGCTGGTGGTCAGCCGCTGTCCGTCGAAGCGGGACTACGCATTCTCCAGCGCGGCGGCAATGCTGTCGATGCGGGCGTGGCGACGATTCTCGCGGCCTCGGTGATTGAGTTTTCGCACTTCTCGTTTGGTGGAGAGGCGCCGATTCTAATCAAGCTAAAAGGTCAGAAAGTCGTCGTGATTGAAGGTATGGGCCAGGCGCCTATGAAAGCCACACGCGAGTTCTTCGTAAACAGGATGGAGGGTGACTCAAACGGCGGTACGACTATGCTCGGGGCGAAAAAGACTGGAATGATCCCCTCGACTGGCCCACTCTCAGCCACTGTACCCGCGGTTCTCGACGCTTGTGTCACCGCCCTCGACCAGTTCGGCACGAAAACACTGGCGGAGGTCATGGAACCTGCAATTCAATTGGCTGACGGCTTTCCGATCGATGAGTTGAGAGTGCAGTACATCAAGACACGCGCGCCGATCTTCACTCAATGGGAGGCTGCGAAACGTGTTTTCCTGCCCGGCGGTGAGGTTCCCAAAGTCGGCGACCTCTTCGTGCAAGCCGATCTGGCGCGGACGCTGCGTGAGATCGTTCGAGCCGAGCGTCTCGCGTCGAAAAGTACCCGTAATAATCGCCACGCCGGGCTGATGGCGGCACGAGATTATTTCTATCGTGGTCCAATCGCCCGTCGCATCGGCGATTACATGCAGGCGAATGGCGGATTGATCGCTGCCGATGACTTTGCAAAGTTTGCCGCTAAGGTCGGCCAGCCAGTCGAGACTGATTACCACGGTTTCCAGATTTATAAAGCCGGTTTCTGGACGCAGGGCCCCGCGATGATCGAAACACTCAACATGCTCGAGGGTTTCGATTTGAAGAAGATGGGACATAACTCCCCGGCATACATTCACACGCTTGCCGAAGCCCTCAAACTCGCCCTCGCCGATCGAGATCGTTACTACGGCGATCCGAATTTCGTGAAGATTCCGATGACTGAGCTGCTGTCGAAAGATTATGCGGCATTGCGACGCCCGCTGATCGACGAGCGCCACGCATCTCTGGCCCAGCAACCCGGCGATCCGATGAACATGAAGGCCGTGCTGGCGAGTGCTGTGCAGACCATCGGCCGCGCTTCTGCTTTGCCCGAGATCGAGCGCGCCAATGACACGACGTGCGTCAACGTCGTCGATAAAGAAGGCAACATGTTTAGCGCCACGCCCAGCGGCGCGTGGCTGCCCGCGGTCGTTGCGGGCGATACGGGCGTGCTGATGGGCCAACGCTTGCAGTCGTCGCTTACCGATGCAAACAGTCCGAACGTGGTCGCGCCGGGCAAGCGCCCGCGCATCACGTTGACGCCGACACTCGTGCTCAAGAATGGCGAGCCGTTCATGGTGCTCAGTACTCCGGGCGGCGACAACCAGGACCAGGCGCTGCTGCAAGTCTTACTGAACATCATCGAGTTTGGCATGAACCCGCAGGAAGCTGTCGAAGCGCCGCGCTTCGATACTCAACACTACGTCAGCTCGTTTGACGATCATGAATTTCTACCGGGCTCGCTAAACGTCGAGTCGCGTGTAGGTTTGAAATCGATCCAGGAGCTTTCGCAAAAGGGACACAAGGTCAAGGTACAGGGCGAGTGGGGCACGCTCTCCGCGCCCACGGTAATCACCTACGATCCAAAAACCGGCGTGGCGGCGGCCGGCGCTGATCCCAGGCGCAGTCGTTACGCTGTCGCGTGGTAATAGCCGCAAAAACATCTCAACAAAGGAGTCCCCCATGAATATCCTTTCGAGAAAGAACGCAACGCTCACGGTCGTTACACTTATTCTGGTCATCGCCACGCACGGCTCAGCCGCTGCCCCGGTACTTCCGAATCCGATACTCTATTTCCTCGGCGCGGAGTATGTTCAAATCAATGGCAAGCAAATCACACGTTACCGTTTCGATGTGCTGAACAAGGATCAGTATCCGGATGACATGTTTGCGCAGTCGCCGGCGCTTCCGCCTTGCGGCGCCAACACCAAGGCGGCGCGCACGTGGGTCGACATTTACGATCAGACCGGGAAGCGATTGAACGGTTTCTGCGCGCTCGGCAAGTCAGCGGACTTGAACGGTATCTGGTTCGGGCTTGATACTGACATCATTCCGCCAAGCTACATCTATATCGAGCTCAACGATCGCAAGACGAACACGAAGTACAAATCGAATCTGTCCGACACAACGCTTTAATTAAACCAAAAACAGGGGAACAAATCATGGGAGTTCAGGAAGGTCAACGCTTCGTAGATTTCAATCTCAAGAACCAGGACGGCGAGACCGTCAGGCTTGATGACTTTAAAGGTAAGTGGCTCGTCGTTTACGTCTATCCGAAAGACGACACGCCGGGCTGTACGATCCAGGGAAAATCATTCACGGCGACGAAGCAGGAGTTTGATGACGCGAACATCGCTGTTGTTGGTGTGAGTGAAGATGACGTCGATTCACACAAGAGCTTCTGCAACAAGTTTGGTTTCACGATCGATCTGCTTGCGGATCCGAAGCACGAGCTGTTGCAGGCTGCGGGTGTGGGGCAAAGCGATTACAAAGGGACGATGTACTGGAACCGCACCAGCTTCGTGATCGATCCCAAGGGGAATTTGCGAAAGACGTATTTGAAGGTGAACCCGGAAGGCCACGAGCGCGTACTGCTCGATGATATCAAGGCAATGCAGTAGGGTTTTTCATCCACAGATTACACAGATGTAATCACTACTGTCCCAACGTTAGTTGAACAGAATCAGTTGTTTGCAGAGACGGTCCAAGTCGGTTTGGTCGTCTACTAAAGAAAGAGCCTGTGAAATGGGGGTTTTCTCGAAAAGAGTGACGCTG
>Ga0126311_10000025_pt1 | contig 88634 bp, 67 predicted proteins | sample Plot61_FD_92539 | JGI IMG/M metagenome (GOLD analysis project Ga0126311, IMG submission 92539) | Serpentine soil microbial communities from UC McLaughlin Reserve, CA, USA - Plot61 | ecosystem: Environmental > Terrestrial > Soil > Grasslands | place: USA: UC McLaughlin Reserve, Lake County... | reverse complement strand
GCGTCACTCTTTTCGAGAAAACCCCCATTTCACAGGCTCTTTCTTTAGTAGACGACCAAACCGACTTGGACCGTCTCTGCAAACAACTGATTCTGTTCAACTAACGTTGGGACAGTAGTGAGATGTTATAAAAAATCTGCGTAATCTGTGGATAAGACAACATCACCTACAACGAAACCAAATGAAACTTAATCGCTATCTCCCAATTCTCCTGATCATCACGTGCGCCGTTGTCACATCCGCGCAGCAGAAGCTCAACCTGATGCCCGTCCCCGCATCAATCACCTTTCACAATGAGCGCCTGGCGATCGACAGCAACTTCCGCGTCGCCACGCGCGGCCATTCAGACGCACGTTTGCAAGCAGCGATCTGGCGCTTCATGAAGCGTCTCGAAGGACGCACCGTCCTGACACTCTCGCCCACACTCGCACCAGACGATCAAACCACACCATTGATCGTTCAGACACAAGGTCCCGGCAAAAATATTCCCGGTCTCGGTGAGGACGAGAGTTATCGCATCGACATCACTCGACGTCAGGCCATTCTCAGCGCGCCCACAGTCGTCGGCGCCATTCGCGGCCTTGAAACGGTGCTGCAACTACTCGACGCCGATCGAAACGGCTACTTCCTGCCAAGCGTGCAGATCGACGATCGACCACGCTTTCCATGGCGCGGATTAATGATCGACGTCGCGCGTCATTTCCAGACAATGGACGTTCTCAAGCGCAACCTCGATGGGATGGCTGCCATGAAGATGAACGTCTTTCACTGGCACCTCAGCGAGGACCAGGGCTTCCGCGTCGAAAGTAAAAAATTTCCAAAGCTGCACCAGCTCGGATCCGACGGCAACTACTTCACGCAGGAACAGGTGAAAGACATCATCGCGTACGCACGCGACCGCGGCATTCGCGTCGTGCCGGAGTTTGACATACCGGGACACAGCACGAGCTGGCTGGTTGGTTATCCCGAGCTCGGCAGCGCGCCTGGTCCATATACGATCGAGCGTCGCCCGGGAATCTTCGAGCCCGCGCTCGATCCCACACGCGAAGAAGTCTACAAGTTTCTCGACACATTTCTCGGCGAGATGGCCGCGCTCTTTCCTGATGACTACCTGCACATCGGCGGCGATGAGAATGAAGGCAAGCAGTGGGATCGCAATCCCGCGATCCAGGCTTACATGAAGAAGAATGGCATCAAAGACAATCACGCGTTGCAGGCATACTTCAACACGCGCCTGCTGAAGATTCTTCAGAAGCACAAGAAGAAGATGATCGGCTGGGACGAAATCCTGCAACCGGAGCTGCCGAAAGACGTCGTGATTCATTCGTGGCGCGGCACTGCGGCGCTCGCGGAAGCCGCGCGCAAAGGTTACGAAGGCATTCTCTCGAACGGTTATTACATCGACTTAATTCAACCTGCGTCGCAGCACTACGTTCCCGATCCACTTCCCGCTGATAGCACGCTCACGCCTGAAGAAGCGAAGCACGTGCTCGGTGGTGAAGCAACGATGTGGGCTGAGTGGGTGACGCCCGAAACGATCGACTCGCGGATTTGGCCACGCACAGCGGCGATTGCGGAAAGACTCTGGTCGCCGCGAACTGTGACTGACGTCACCGACATGTATCGCCGGCTCGCGGTGATCAGTCTCCAGTTGGAAGAGCTCGGTCTCACGCACAAGAGAAACCAGGAGATGATGTTGCGGCGGCTGGTGCGCAACGATGACATTGGACCATTGCGCACACTCGTTTCCGTTATCGAGCCGGTGAAGGAATATCGGCGCTACGGGCAGCGTCCGCAGACGATGCTCAGTCCGTTAACCGGCGTGGTGGATGCGACGACGCCCGATAGTGAAACCGCTCGGAAGTTTCAATGGATGGTGTCGGAGTTTCTTAATGATGGGCCACGTTTTCAGCTCTATCACGCGGAGTTGGGCCAGATGCTCGGGAATTGGCAAACTGCCGGTGCGTCACTGAGCCCGGTGATCGATCGCTCTCCGGCATTGAAAGAGATCAAGCCTCTCGCCCAAAATCTTTCACAACTCGGCGCGACGGGCTTGGAAGCGCTAACTTATTTGAAGCTCGGCATGCCGCCACCGAAAGACTGGCGCGAGCAGAGTTTGGCGAAAGTTGATGAGGCGACAAAGCCGTACGGCGCGCTCGAGTTTGTTGTGGTTGCGGGCGTGAAACAGCTCGTGAACGCCGCGGCCGAAGTCAAACCTTAACCAGGATGGACAAGATGTTTACAAGATTTACATGATTTACATGATTCATCTTGTAAAATCTTGTAAATCCTGTCTGAAGCTGTCGCATGATACTCGTACTCGCATTGCTGTTGACCTTCGTCGGCGACGAACAATGCCTCTCGTGTCATGAAAAGCAACGCCCGTATCTCAACACCGCACATCACCTGACCTCACGCGAAGCAAACGCGACTTCGATCCTCGGTAGTTTCGCGCCCGGTAAAAACGTTCTCGCCACTCAACGCGAGCTACATTATCGAATGGAGGCGCGCAGCGACGGCTTCTTCCAGGTCGGGATACTTGGCACACCGCCCGACACCGTCTCGCTCGCCGAACGCTTCGATCTCGTCATCGGCTCAGGGCGCAAAGGACAAACATATCTCTACTGGGACAAGAACGATCAACTCTTTCAACTCCCGGTTTCTTACTGGACCGAAGTGGGGAGTTGGGTTAACAGCCCCGGCTACGGCGACACGAGTATCGAGTTCAGCAGGCCGGTCCCGCCGCGTTGTCTCGAATGTCACGCCTCGTCGTTCGAGGCGGTGACAAATGCCGGGGTCGCGAATCGCTATCGCCGCGCCGATTACGTGCTCGGTGTCTCGTGCGAGCGTTGTCATGGACCAGGCAAGCAACATGCGGAGCTGAACCGGCCGGGTGCACCGAAGCCTGCGGATCAGGCGATCGTGAATCCCGCGAAATTACCACGTGACCGGCAACTGGCATTGTGTTCTCTCTGTCACGGCGGAATCGGCGTCGCGAAGGCAGCCCCATTCTCTTTCAAAGCGGGAGACGCACTGGAAGATTTTCTGAAGCTGGAAATTCCGAAAGAAGAGGAAGCGCTCGATGTACACGGTAACCAGGTAGCGCTGTTGGAGCGGAGCAAGTGTTTCAAGTCGTCGTCGATGACTTGCTCGACGTGTCACGACGTGCATCTTCGGCAGCGTGACATCTCAGACTTTTCGGAGCGCTGCATGGCGTGTCACAAAGTCGAGAGCTGTGGCTTATTTCCGAAACGCGGCCGCGCGATCGTTGGGAAGTGCATCGACTGTCACCTCCCCAATCAAACCTCAAACGTGATCTTCTCGACTCACGACGGCGTAAGGATCCGACCCAAGGTTCGCAACCATTGGATCAAGATCTATCGTTAGCCACAAAAAGGCACAAAAAGCACAAAAGAAATGAACGAGGTAGGCGCTCGAATTATTCAAGCCCTCCTAAAGAGAAATCATTTTGTGCTTTTTGTGCCTTTTTGTGGCAACTCTCTTTTGGCTAACGAGGAACGGGTTCGTTGGGTTTGGCGATGCGGATCCAGTGATCGGTGAACGAGGCGTGCATGCCGGGCAGCTCGACTTTTGGCATGTGACACGTCGAGCATTTATTCGTACTGATGGGACAAGGGGCCGCGCTACGTCGCTCAGTCTTCGCTTCCTTCGCTATAGTTAAGTGACATGCTAAACACTTCGCGTCGTAATAAGCCGTATCCTTCTTCAGGTGCTCGTGTGGATTGTGACACGCCAGACAACTCACCCGCGGATCGTTGGTGTTGTGACCACGACTATTGAACATCCGGTACGGTTGAAAACGAATGTTGTTGATGCCGGACTGACCCGGCAACAACATCGCCTGTTCGAAACTCGTGTGACAGGTGCCGCAGAACGACTGCGAAAGCTCGTGCGCACCGAGGCCGCCGGGATTGAAGATCTGCGGCTCATCCGCTTTCTTTTCCTTCATCGCCACGAGATGCTTCTCACCTGGTCCATGACAGGCCTCGCATTCAATACCCGGTCGCAACCGATCGAGCTTCAACTCGAACCCGTTAACCGCACCGGTCGTGTGACAACCAAAACACAGCTGCGGCTCGTCGCCGACGATTGCACGTCCCAACGCATCTTCGAGCGATGCGGGCACATTCGTCCGGTGACCGATCGTGAAATCAAGCTGGTGCAGTTTTTCAAAATAACTGACGCGCGTTTCGTAGAAAACGTCGTTCTGACGAAAGACGTAAGTCTGGCCGATGTGGCCCTGACCAAAGCAATAGAGAATCGGCTTCGAGACACTGTTAGCGCCGTCGGAAACTTTGTACGTAACGTTTTGGCCCTGGCGCGCGATTTCGTAAGTGTAGTTGCCGTTCTTGAATGTCAGGCGACCGCGTGCGGTGAGGATCTTGCAATCGGGCGCAACCTCCAAGGCCTGGGCCATCGGCGTATTTAGTTGAGCTGCTTCCTTGGGGTGACAATCGACACACGCTTTGTTACCGACAAACTTGATACCGCGCGTGTCTGCGTTTGGCCGCCACTCTGAAAAGAACGTGTCCGTCTGCGCGCGGCAAAGTAAAACCAGGCCACAGATTACACAGATGATCGGAACGATTTTTTTAATCACTTCTTGATTCCCGAACCTTCGACAACTTTTACATAGTTGTTTAAAGGAGGGTTTGTGAGTTTATCAACCTTGCCGCTGGGCCAGTGTATCTCCACGAAATCGATCTTCGTGGCGCTGCCGGCGCCGAGAATCTCACGCGGATCGTGCGATGAAAGATAACTGCCGCCTCCTGTTTTGAGACGACTGCGCTTCAAAGCTCCCGCCTGCCACGTGATCGTGGCGCCAACCGCTGCCGGATTGCTCTTCGTTGCGATCAACTGCAGCCCGATCCAGTTGTTGCGATTTCCGCCCTGGTTGCGCAGCAACAATGGTGGCTCGCCGTTGTTTGAAGTGAGCACGTCTGCATCACCGTCGTTATCGAAATCGCCAAGCGCCATGCCACGACCTGAAAACATCTTCGTAAAGACCGGCCCCGCGCTCGCACTCACGTCTTTGAAAGCGCGACCCGTGTTTTCGAACAAGAGCAACGGCTCCTTGTGCCTCACGCGTGGAAGCCGTGTCTCGATCATATCGTCAGGATGCCCGTTGACGAGAAACAGATCGGGATCGCCGTCGTTGTCGTAATCAAAAAACTTCAAGCCCCAGCCGCTCAGCAGTTGCGTCGCGGGCGCAATCTCACCGGGCTGATCGGTGAAGATCAACTCCTTATCGTTATGGTAAAGACTGAAGAACTCCTGATCGATATTGGCGACGAACAGATCCTGCCAGCCATCGCCATCGAAGTCAGCAGCGTCAACGCCCATGCCCGACCGCGGCCGTCCGGCTTCACCATAAGCCACGCCGGCGGCAAGTCCGATCTCTTCAAACTTTCCGCCACCTTTGTTGAGAAAGAGAAAGTTGGGCATCGTGTCGTTGGCGACGAAGAGATCCATCAGTCCATCGTTGTTTACATCGGTGGCGACGGCGCCGAAAGACTTGCCGGGCGATCCGGCGATGCCCGATTCACGACTCACGTCCTGAAACGTGCCGTCGCCGTTGTTATGAAAAAGACGCGACGGCTGCGGCTTGAAGAGTCGTGGAACGCAGTAGTAACGCTGTTTCAGAGTCGGATCAGTGCAGAGCGGATTTTGTGATTTGTCGTAGAAGACGAAGCTGGAGACAAAAAGATCGAGCTTTGCGTCGTTGTCGTAATCGAACCAGGTGGCACAGGTGGACCAGCCGGGCGCCGTAACACCGGCTTTGTCGGTCACGTCAATGAACGTGCCGTTGCCGTTGTTGCGATAGAGAATGTTGGAACCGTAATTGGTGACGTAGAGATCGATGTTACCGTCGCCGTCGTAGTCTGCGGCAGCGACTCCCATACCGAATTTCCCGCCGGCAACACCCGCCTTGTCAGTCACGTCAGTGAACGTGCCGTCGCGGTTGTTGCGATAGAGCGCGTTTTTCAGAGGCGCTGAAGGCGTGAAGAAATCGGATGGACCACTGTTGACGAGATAGATGTCCATCCAGCCGTCGTTGTCGTAATCGAGGAAAGCGCAGCCCGCACCGACTGTTTCGGGTAGCTGGCGATCGGGAGACTGGGCGTTGTTGTGCGTCCACGTGATCTTGCTGGTGGCGGGCGAGACTTCTTCGAAAGTTGGTTTTTGAGGAGCGAAGACCAACAACAGCGTCAGAAGCCAAAGACAATTTGTGACACGGATGAACACGGATTGATTATGGATTCGATTTGGGCGGCAACACGACTACGCCATTGTTGGCGGCCCCTTTGGCTTTGAGTTGCTCGATGATCTTCAGCTCTTCCTTGGCGCGCTCGGGCTCTTTGATGCGCGCGTACAACAACGCGAGATTGTAGTGCGCGGTGGGCTCATCGGGATCGAGTTTCACCGCTGTCTCGAGCTCCTGTCGCGCGCGCACGTAGTTCTTGAGTTTCATGTAACTCGATCCCAGTGCGATGCGCGCGTGCGCGTACGAAGGAAGCTGTCGCACTGCTTTTTCAAACAACACGATCGCGCCTGCGTCGTTGCTCTGCTCCTGCGCGACGAGGCCGAGATAGTAGAAGACTTCCGGTATTGCCGCGCTGGCTCGTGCGCTTTTTTCGAGCCACGTGCGCGCTTCGGCGTATTTCTTTTGATTGAGCAGAACGTAACCGAGGTGTAGCTGGGCCTGCGCGTTGCTCGGTTCCAACACGAGCACACGGCGGAAGATTTTTTCTGCTTCGAAGAGATCGGTCTTCCGCAACCACGCGATGCCGAGCGCGAGCAGATATGATGGCTCCTTCTGTTTGAGCTGGACCGCTCGTTCCAGCGCCGATTTCGCTTCGTCGAACAGTCCGACGCGCATCGCTTCGAGCGCAAACTTATACAGGAAGTCGGTCGAATTGGAACCAGCGATCAGCGTGCCCACACGATTCAGGTAGATCGCCACTTCGCGTGGCTCGCCTTTCAAGCGCGAGATTTGCGCGAGACCGAATAACGCACCCGCGTTGTCGAGTTTGTTGTCGAGCGCCGAAAGGTAATTCTCTTCAGCTTTTTGCAGATCGTTCTTCGCGAGGTATGCGTCGCCCAACAGCACTTTGGCTTCGAGATTGGCGGGCTCAAGCGCGAGAACTTCGTTCAGTTGCCCAATGGCTTTATCAGGAGCGCGCTTGAGCAGGTAGAGATAAACCAGATTCATCCGGGCGCCCGTAAAGTTTTTGTCGTTTTGGACCGCACGGAGAAATAGCGACTCGGCTTCGACAAGCCGCCCCTGTTTCGCACGCAGACTTCCCATCAGGTTGAGCGCCACCGGCAGGTCAGGCTGGAGTCTTAATACCCTGGTGAGCTCCTTATCCGCTTCGGCAAGTCGATCGTCCCGGATCAGTGTCGCCACTTGCTCAAACGCTTGCACGACGTCTGTGCTTTGCGCGCGAGCTGATGCGGGCGCCGCAAACAGGCACAACATGCACAGAAGAAAAATCGTTTGTGCTTTATGTGCCTTTTTGTGGCTGCTTGATGAATTCTTTTTCATCGACCTTGTCTTGACCTTCTTTGATCGTGATGATCCGGTTCACGCCCACGTTCGCGATCTTGTCGACAGTGCCGCTGGGCCAACGCACCTGGATCGAATCAACTTTGCTGCGTCTTTCGAGACCGAAGTGCAGCCGCAGATCGCTCTGCGAGATGTAACTGTCACCACTGCGCACCTGATCCGTTTGCGTCAAATCACCTGATACGACTGTCACGCGCGCACCGATGCCGCTGCGATTACTCTTAACGCCGATCGCCTTGATCAGAATCGAGTTGTTCGCGTTCGCGCCATCGTTGCGCAACAGTTGTGGTGGTCCATCCAGATCTGCGATCAATAGATCCACGTCGCCGTCATTATCGATGTCACCAAACGCGACGCCACGACTGGCACGATTTTCTGTCAGGACAGATCCAAATTCTCCTGACACTTCAGTAAATGTCGAGTCGCGATTGTTCCGGTGCAGCAGTCGCGGCTGGCGGTAGCCGGGCAGTTGCGGGTAGACGTGGCCATTCGCGACAAACAGATCGACCCAGCCGTCGTTGTCGTAATCGAAAAACTTCGTGCCCCAGCCGACGTGCGGCAGACTTATCGCTGCGACCTTAGCGGCGTATGAAAGATCGGTAAACGAGCTCTTGCCGTCGTTATGATAGAGCGTGTTGTATTCGTCAGCGAAATTTGTGATGAAGATATCGAGCTTGCCGTCGTGATCGTAATCGCCCGCGGTCACGCCCATGCTTCCCTGCTCGCTGCCATTCTCGTTGACCGCCGTGCCCGCGCTAAACCCGATCTCCTCAAATGTGCCGTCGCCCTTGTTCCGGTAATGGAAATTCGGTGTGGAGTCGTTGGCGACGAAGATATCGATCAAACCGTCGTCATCAAAATCGCCGGTGAGGACGCCAAGACCGTAGTAACCGTTCGCGTCTTCGACGCCCGCCTGTTTGGAAACGTCGGTGAACGTGCCGTCGCCATTGTTGCGATAGAGCGAGTCGCCCGCGCCTTTCAAGCCTCTTGGACCACACTGCACCGCGATCGATTTGTACTGGCAGGTCTTGCCCTGGCCGAATTCAGGCAGGTTATTAATGTCGAAGTCGACGTAATTGCTGACGAATAGATCGAGATCGCCGTCGGTATCGTAGTCAACAAAGGCAGCGCCGGTGGACCAACGCGGATCGTTGACGCCGGCTTTCGCGGTCACGTCGGTGAAAGTGCCGTTGCCGTTGTTTTTCAAAAGGTGATCGGGGCCGAGACAGGTGACGTAGAGATCTTCGAAGCCGTCGTTGTTGTAATCGCCAACAGCGACGCCCATACCCCAACCGATGTCGCTCACGCCCGCTTTCTCGCTGACTTCCGTGAACTTGCCGTTGCCGTCGTTGCGATAGAGATCGCTCTTTGTCTTGCCTTTCGACTTGACGAGATCGACGGTGAGGGAGTTGACCATGTATAAGTCCAGATCGCCGTCGTTGTCGTAATCGAAGAGTGCAACTCCGCCGCTCATCGATTCGACGATGTACTTTTTGTCAGGTGAGGCGACGTGTTTGAATGTGATGCCGGCCTGTTTGGTGATGTCAGTGAACGCGATCTTGATGGGCTGCTGGCTCAGAACACGGCTCTCATGCAAAGGCGCAAAGACGCAAAGAAGACCGCAAAAAGTAAGAATCAAGGTTCTTAACGTGTTCATTGGTCTTTTGATCGCGCCTTGTCTTTTAATTCTTTCGACAGCTCGAGCTGTTTGTCGCCGTCGGCTTTGCGTCCGGCGGCAAAGTACGCGCGGCCGAGCTGATAATGAACATGCGCCTGATCAGGTTGCAGGCGCACGGCAATCTCGAGGTTCTCAACACTACCCTTTACGTCGCCTTTCTGTAGCAACGCTTTGCCGAGCTCGTAACGCGCGTCAGCGAAGTCAGGTTGCTCACGTACGATCTCCTGCATCATCTTGATCCCACGTTCGGTTTCCTGTTGGGCCAACACGACGAACGCGAGATGATACCGAGCCTGGAAGTCGCCCGGATTCAACCGCAGCTCCTCTTGAAACTCGCGCGCAGCTTCCTGAAACTTTCCTGCCTTCAGGTGAACCAAACCGGTGTAGAAGTGGGCCAAACGCACTGCAGGGTCGAGGGTGAGCGCGGTCTTCAACTCCGCCAAAGCCTTATCAACTTCACCACGCTCGTATTGCGCCTGGCTGAACAGGATGTGCAACTGGGGGCTGTTGCCGCCCACCGAAACCATCTGCTCGATGACGTGATTCGCCGCTTCGAGTTTTCCATCCTTCAATAACGAGAGCGCGAGTGGGTAGTATAAGGCCGCGTCCTGTGTTTTTACGGCCACGACATCGGTCAACAACGCTGACGCTTTCGCGTAGTCGTTGGTCATGAAATAACTGAGTCCGAGCAGCTGCTTGATGGCGATGTTTGACGGATCGATCTTCAGCTCTTTTTCGAGTGCGGGTATCGCTTCTTTGTACGATTCAGACTTGTAGCTCGCAAGACCGAGGTTGAAGTTGAGTCCTTCCTGGTTTGGATTCCATTTTGCGGCGAGGGCAAACTGCGCGGCGGCCGCGCGGAAGTCTTGTTGCTCAGCACGCAGCAGGCCGATGCTGTTGTGACCTGCCGCAACGACTTTCGTGTAGTAACTCTCTTCCGCTTTCAGCTTTTCTGCCTGGCCCGGATCGAGATCAGGTGATTCGGCAATCACGCCTTCGGCTTTGACCAGATCCGATTTACCTGACTGGTCCGGCAAGTTGCTGCCGCTGAGAAAAGCACCGACCTTCTTCTCGTCGAGCTTGAATCCCTTCGACTTCAGATCGGCAGAGATCTGTAACTCCTTCTGACCTTCTTCAGCTCGACCGGCCTTGATTAAGGATTGTCCGAGACGGTAATGAGCCGTTGTCACCTGGTAATCGTTGTGTCCGAGCGAAGGCGTGAGCGCGATCGACTTCTGCAACACTTCGACCGCTTCCTTGTGCTTGTTTGCGCCCTGGTAAGCCTGGCCGAGATGGAAATACGGATCGGGATTGTTTGGCTGTTTGGCAGCGGCTTTTTCGAGCAGCCCGATCGCGGGCTCAAACTTCCGCTCCATGATGTAGAGGATGCCGAGATAGAAGTTGGCGAAATACTCTTCCGGATTCGCAGCGAGCTCGATCTTGAACTCTTCCATCGCGTCCGGAATCCGCGCGGCCCCGTCCTTATATAAGTACGTCAGGCCGAGGTAGTAGTGAACACGCGGAAATTTGGAATCGAGCGCGATCGCTTTTTTGAACTCGTCGATCGACTCGGCGGGAAAACCTGTCTCGCGGTAAGCGCGACCGATCAAAACACGCAACGCCGGACGATTGCCTAAACGCTGCGCCATTCGTTCATAGAGTTGCCGTGCCTGGGCAACGTCCTTTTGTTTCAGATAACAGAGACCGAGAGTGTACTCAGCGTCGTAATCGCCCGGCGATATCTGCAATGTCTGCTGAAGCTGGCGAGCGGCTTTGTCAAACTCGCCCATCATGAAATAGCTCTTGCCGAGCATGTGAAGCGCGATTGGGTTTCGTGTGTCAGTTGCCAGTACACGCTGGAGAGGCTCGATGCCCTTCGCGAACTGCCCGAGATGAAAGTGAGCGATCGAGAGATCGATCAAGGCAGCGTTCGAGTTGGGGCGTAAGGCGTGACCGGATTCGAATGCCGTAACAGAGGCTTCGTATTTACCCTCAGCGGAGTAGATCTTGCCGAGTGTTTCGTAAGCCTGGGCGAGAATGACTCTGAACTCCGCCTCGGCAGCAGCGTAATTGCCGGCACGATGCGCGGCGTTGGCGGCTTCGTAGTGTTTACGAAAGAGATCGCTTTGGAAGGCGTAGATCGAAGAGCAGCCACACAGAGGCACAAAAAGGACAAAACATAAAATCTTCGTAAAAGCCCTGAACACTTGTATGACTTATGTGCCTTGCGGCCAAGACAGACGAAGGCTGAGTGAAAAATCACTCAGCACTTCGTCCTGGTTTCGAACTGTGGGGAGTATATCAGAAGGTAAATTTGATACCGAGTTGAATCTCGCGCGATGCCTGAGTTGAATTCAGGGTACCGAACGTAGCGTTTCGGATATCAAGATCGTATCCAACGAAGTTGGCATGGTTGAAGACGTTGAAGAATTCCGCACGGAACTGGAATCCATAACGCTCCTTGAATCGCCAATTCTTCGCCAGCGAGAAGTCGATGTTGGTGATCGGCACGCCGCGCACAGCACCTTTGCCCAACGTTCCGAGCTGGCCGGCCGCTGGTGTAGCAAAGGCCGCAGGATTCAGATGTCTGGTTGGGTCGCCCTCCAGATAAAGCGGGGCGCCGGTGTAATTCGGACGCTGCCCCACCGCGCTCGCAGTGCCAAGGGTATTGGCGCCGGTTGTGATGTCGACCGGAGTCGCCCCGAAGTACGAGGCAATCGCATTCAACTGCCAATCACCAAGCGTAAACTCGGCTGCCTTGCCCCATTGCTTGAACGACGGCAGAACGTAGACGATGTTGCTTACGAAAGTATGCCGTCGATCGAGGTCAGCGTCACCCTTGTCACTGGTGAAGTTGAAAGGATCGCTCGTCGTGTTAGTGAACGACGTCAGTGCCACGTCAGAGATCGCGTGGCCCCAGGTATATGCCACCTGGAAGGCAAGCTTATCGGTGAAGCGACGGTTGAGCCACAACTGCAGCGCGTGGTAACTCGAGTTACCATTCGACTCATCGGTGGCGATGTTGCCGACACCTCTTAGCAGACGGTTGTCAGCAATCAGGACACCCTGATCCTGAACGCCAACGCCCTGGACCGGGCTCGCTATACCCAACCCTGCGCGTGCGATCTGTAGCCTCGCATCAGCGTTGCTGCCATCGCACTCGCTGCCGCGACACAGCTGGTTCGGAGCGATGTCGTTACGGTTCACATTGCGCCGCCAGATGTGCAGGCCGTGATTACCGATGTAAGAAGCTTCCAAGGTCGTATCTTTCAGAAGCTGGTGTGAAATCGTCAGGTTCCACTGGTAGCTCTCGGGTGGCCTGAAGTTCTGATCGACGGCAGCGAACCCGGCATTCGGATTCACGCCAGCCACATTGGTGGCCAAGCCTGGATTGATCGTGTCGAGACTGCGGCACGTCGGACAGTTAGCCAGAGTGGTGCCAAGACCGTTCCAACCTGAACCCGCGCTGACTGTCGTGGTCCATGGTGGATTCCCCGACATGCGGAGAAGATCTTCGATGACGTTCGAGCGGCTCGTGTATCGTCCGAAACCTGCGCGAACGGCCGTCTTTCCGGTTCCCCAAACGTCCCAGGCAAGACCAACACGAGGCTGCCAGCCATTCTTCCAGGTGTTGATGGTCGATCGAGACAATCCCATCTGGACCGCTTCATCGGCAGTTACCAGGCCGGTGTTGAAATCGGTTCCGTTGTAAAGATTCGGGAAGAAATTGGAGATGCGATTGTCTTTTTCCCAGGCCGGCGTGAACACCGAGTAACGAAGTCCTGCGGTCAACGTCACACGCGGATGAAGCTTCCACGTGTCATTTGCATAGAACTCGAAGTCGCGCCAGCGGCCTTCAGCGATTTCGGTATTGGCGATTTCGGAGTAGTTGAGCAGCACCGTATCTTTCAGCAGGAGGTCGGCAATACAGTGCAGTGTCTGCTCGCCGCATCCCTGAATCGTAGTCTGCTGATTACCGCCACCCGCGCCGCTGCCCGGCTCGTCTTTGAAGTTGTGACTAAAGAGGCCGCCGAATTTCCACTCGTGCGATCCCTTAACCAGCGAGAAGTCGTCCTTCCAGATATAGAGATCTTCACGATTGGCCCACGGCGCCTGGTGCCAGATGTTCGAGTAACCGCCTGCACCCCAGAAAAGCGAGGGGACAGTGCCGCCAACCGAGCCGTCGCCATGCGGGAAAACGGTCGGAATCTTGGAAGCGATTTCATCCTGCAACGCCTGCGACTCAGGCGAAGTGGTGATAATGATTTCGTTGCCCGCGATCGAAAACTGGAATTCGTTAACGGCCTTCGACGTGATCGTGTTCGTCAGCTTAACTGCAAAGCTGTGGCTCGGCTGACTCCAATCAGACGCGAGCGTCGGATATGCAGAGTCGCCCCAGAAGTTGCCGGTTGCTCCAAGGTGCGTCCAATTTTCATTGATATAACGCACCATCAAATTCGTTTTGTCGTTGATCGTGATGTCGCCACGAATGAGATCCTGGCGCGTATCGATCGGCTGAAGTCGCGATGTCGCCCAGTCGCCCGCACCCGGACCAGTTGGATCCGGGAAAAGCTTCACGAACGCCAACCCTGCCGGGCTGAGGCGGTTCGTAGGAATGCGATTGTTCGGGAACGGACTGCACACGAGCTTGGTGCGATTTGGCTCCTGGGGAGTCGGGTCGGGTTCCTGGTGGCACGTCGCGGGATCGCGCGGCACGGGCCCTGTCAACGTTCCGTTGAAGTCACCGGTCTTTTCTGCCGCGGTCGGCACGTGCGCTGAAAGCACCTGGCCACGACGCTCACGTCGCCACTCCTCTGACCAGAAGAAGAACACTCGATTCTTAACGATTGGACCACTGAAGTTGCCGCCAAAGTTGTTGTAATCCAACTGCGGCTTCGGCTGGCCCGCTCTATTCAGGAAGAAGTTATTAGCATTCAGTGAATCGTTTCTGAAAAACTCAAACGCGCTGCCATGAAAATCGTTGCTGCCGCCCTTCGTGATCAGGTTGACCACCGCGCCCTGCGCCTGGCCAAACTCTGCACTGAAGCTATTGCGCTCAACACGAAACTCCTGAATCGAGTCTACCGACGGAAACACCAGCAACGTGCGGTTCGATCCGACGTCCATGTTGTTGACGCCGTCAACCGTCCACAGGTTCGAGTTGGACTGGTTGCCGTTAACCGACATGTCGACGCCCGCGTTGAGTCCGGTTCCACGAGTCGCAAAGGCGCCCCCCGCGCCTGCCTGCGTAACTGGCGAAACACCGGGCACCATCAACGCGAGTTGCGCGTAGTTGCGACCGTTGAGAGGCAACTCGGTTACCTGCTTCTCGGTGATCAGGCTGCTGACCTCGCCGCTGCGTAACTCGACCGGAGCCGCCTCACTGGTGACCGTAACCGTTTCCGTTACCTGGCCCACCTGGAGATCGAGGTTCACAGTCTTGTTTTCATTAACGTGAAGCTCGACGCCCGTCGTGAGTGTCTTCTTGAATCCCGACGGCGCGGTGCTGACCGTATACATACCGGCAGGTAAGCTGGTGGCGGTGTAGAAGCCGTCTTCGGTCGCCCTGACTGTGCGTGACGCGCCCGTCTTCTCATCGGTGATCGTGACTTCCGCTTTAGGCACCGAAGCGCCTTGCGGGTCTCTCACGGTGCCGGTGATGTTACCGGTTGTGGCCGACTGTGCGTGCACGCCGACAAGCAGACCAATACTCAGCAGGAGTAATGACGCCTGCACCAATGACCTGAACGACATACAACACCTCCTCAGTATTTCCTGAAGTGAAATCCAAGAATTCATAAAGCGCCCGCCGGACCCCAGAGAGTTAAATCCTAGCTAAATTGTCTGAGTGTAACTTTGTTGCAGAGGCTAGCAAAAGTTTTTAATACTAATCCGTATCCTTGTCAAGAAATTTTTGACTTCTCTATCAGTAAAATTTAAACCGGGGACTTTGTTTGCAGAGCCAACAATGAATTGCTGGGTTTACGTAACGGAGACGGAAGCAAATTTACTTGCAAGCACGAGACTGAGAGCGCCCATCAAAGTGGGCTCCGGTCCAAGCGTCGAAGCAATGATGCGAGTCGACGGCAGGCCGCGGCAGATCGTAGCCTCGACACTGTGCTTAATGTCAGACGAGATCACCGGCCACGCGCGGACGATTGGGCCACCGACGATCACCGCTTCAGGCGCGAGACCGCGAATCAAGTTTGCGATCCCGATTCCGAGATAGTAAGCCGTCTCTTTTAGGGCCGCACGCGCAGGACCTTCACTACTCAACGCCAGATCGATCAGCGCACCAAAGTCTGTACTCACTGCGCCGTTCCGCCCGCCTGATAAATTCTTGAAGCGCGCGAGCGCCGAGCGTTCGGATGCAAAAGCTTCCCAACATTCACGACTACCTGAGGCACAAGCGACCGGCGCGCCCTGACCGATAGTCATGTGTCCAAACTCACCCGCCGCGCCGTTTTCACCACGATAGACCTGGCCATCGAAAACGATTCCCGTGCCGACGCCGCCTTCAACCAGCACGAGAATGAAGTCTCGCACTGCGCGAATCTCGGGTCGTCCAAACCAAAGCTCAGCTTGCGCCGCAGCATTCGCGTCGTTGTCCATCGTCACGGGCAATCCAGTCGCGTCGCTGATCTGACTTGCGAGCGGCAAGTCGCGCCACTGGAAAGTGGGAATGAACAAATCCTTGCCTTCCAGATCGACGAGTCCGGGAAGACTCACGCCGACGCCTTCGATCGTACCGTTGTTTCGCCTGATAAACTTTTTCGCGCGATCGATGATCTCTTTAGTTGTTTTCTCAGCGTCGGGATTAGTTTCAAACTGCTCCTGGTCCAAAACACGACCGGCCAGATCGCTGGTGGCGACGACCGTGCGCGTCGTGCCGAGATCCACGCCAATCGCCACAGCGTCAGCCGTGCGCAGCGACAAAAGGATCGGCGGGCGTCCACCCGTCGATTCACCGCTCACTTCCTCGATCAGACCGTCAACGCGCAATTCCTCGACGATCAGGGAAACTGTGGAACGTTGCAGCGCCGTTTCGTGAGCAATTTCAGCGCGTGATATCGGCCCTCTTTCGCGAACGTAGTTGAGAACGATCTGGCGATTGATATCGCGGATCGTGTTGGAACGCGCTACGTTTGCTTTCTTTAAGTCTATTCGTCGCATACCGCAAAACCGCCGGGCGCCGTACGCCAAGGGAAGGAAGTTAGAAGGAGCGGGGCCAGAATGCAAATGGGTAATTCGATAAGAATAATTAGTACATAGCTAACAATACGTCAACTGCTTTTGTAGTTATCCACAGATTACGCAGATTTTATGGCATCTGTGTAATCTGTGGATGTATACTGAGCACCACTCAAAAATCGGGAGGTCTGCTATGAGTCGGTTAATGATTGCGCCTTTCCTCCTCTTAATCTGCGCAGCCCCCGTTTTATCTCAATCTGTTCCCACTGGACCGCCGCCAATCGATAAGCGAAACGCCGAGCGCATGCGACAGCAGGACCAGAGTCGTCGTGAATATGAACTCAGGAACTTCGGAAACCGGCCGAACACCCCGAAAGATGACCGGCAGCTCAAGGCGCTGATGGCGCAGACTGAAGAAGACTTCACCCGCATCCTGACTCTTCACAACGAAATCGCCCGCGCGCTTGCTTCTAAAAAAGAGCTTGATTACCACTTTGTTTCTGAGGCGACAGCGGAAATCAAGAAACGCGCGAGTCGAGTGCAGTCAACGCTCCTGCTACATCCCTCGCCTGACGATGCGCCCATCAACGAGCACCCGGATGCGGAGATGAAGGATTCACTGATAAAACTCTGCAAAGAGATCAGGAGCTTCGTCACCAATCCAATCATCGAGAATCCAAACACAGTCGATGCTGTCGAGTTGCCGCGCGCGCGCCACGACCTCGAGAGTCTCATTCAACTCAGCGGCCTCATTAAGAAAGACGCCGACAAACTGATCAAGAAAGAATAAGATTTTTAGCCGCGGATACGAAGACTGTTTCAGATCCGCGTTTATCTGTGTAGATCCGCGGCTAAGATTTTTCCGGTGTCGTTGATGCCGCCGGAGGTGTGTGGACGAAGGTGATCGGCTCCTGAGAAGTGACGCCTTTCCCTTCCTGGACCACAATTGACTGGTTGGGTTTGAGGTTCGTAATCGTATCCTTCTGACCGCCGGGCCAGGTGATCTCCAGCGTCAGAGTCGTTCCGTCTTCAGGCTTGCCGAGACCGAACGTCAAAGGCAGCTCAGACTGCGAACAGTAGCTTGAGCCCGTGCGGACCATTCCAACGACGCGATTGCCTTTCGACGTCTTCACGACAACTTCCGCACCGATGCCGTCGCGATTCGCGCGCGCGCCGACAGTTCTCACGCGCAACAGATCGTTCTGATTTGCGTTGTCGTTACGAAGCAAACGCGCCGGACCATTATTGGTGGTGACGAGCAGATCCAGATCGCCGTCGTTGTCGTAGTCGCCGTAAGCAGCGCCACGACCGACGATCGCGCGGTTCATAGCGCGACCGAGTTTCGCTGTCACTTCTTCAAACTTTTTCTTGCCGCGATTGCGGAAGAGATGCGGCGGCTGCGCGTACTTCACCGTCGGCTGAACGACGCTGATGTCGTCAGAAACGTGACCATTCGCAGCGAAGATGTCGAGCAATCCATCGAGGTCGTAGTCGAAGAAGAAACACGCGAAGGTGAGCGACTGCGCTGACATCTTGCCGATTCCGGAAGCGGGTGCTTCGTCAGTAAAAAGACCCGAGCCGTCGTTGTGATATAACGCGATGCTTTCGTTCATAAAGTTTCCGATCACGAGGCTCTGTTTGCCGGAGCCGTCGTAATCGGCCGCGTCGACGCCCATGCCCGCGCGCACCGTGCCTGCCTCGCTGAACGCCACGCCTGCGAGTACGGCGTTGTCAGTGAATGTGCCGTTGTGATTGTTGCGATAGAGTTTGTTTGGCTCGGTGTCGTTGGCGACGAAGAGATCCAGCCAGCCGTCGTCGTCGTAATCGAGCAAAGCGACGCCTAAAGTTTTTCCGGCGGGATCGTTGACGCCGGCTTTTGCGGTGACGTTTTCAAACGTGCCGTTGCCGCGATTGTGAAACAACGACGCGCTCTGGCCTTTGTAAGTCTGCGGCGTGCAGTACGATTTGTTCTTGTTATCGAGCGTGCAATATTGATCTGTTTTTACGGACCAATCGACGTAGTTGCCGACGAACAGATCGAGCTTCCCGTCGTTGTCGTAGTCGAACCATGCGGCGCTCGTCGAGAAGCCCGGGTCGGCGACGCCCGCGCGCGCGCTCACATCCGCGAACTTGCCGCCACCGAGATTGCGAAAGAGACGATTTGGACCAACGCAGGTGATGTAGATGTCGACGTTGCCGTCGTTGTCATAATCGGCAACTGCGACGCCGATGCCATACATCTCGACGCCGAGGCCGGACTGTTGAGCCACGTCTGTGAAGGTGCCGTCTTTATTGTTGTGATAGAGCGCGGGGAATGATTTGCGTTTTTTGTTCTCGGGCCAGTCCATCGAGTTGACGAGCAGGATGTCCTGCCAGCCGTCGTTATCGTAGTCGAGGAAAGCGCCGCCCGCGCCGATCGTTTCCGGAAGATACTTTTTACCGAAGGCGCCGCTGTTGTGTTTGAAGCGGATACCTGCGTCGGAAGTGACATCGGTGAAATCGATCGCGCCTGAAGGTCTTGGTGGCGTCGGGCTCGGTGACGGCGACGCAACTGCCGCGGCCGTCTCGGTGGCCGGCGCCGCGGGCGCGGCAGCGGGTGATTGCTTACAAGCAGCAAACAGACTAATTGCAAAGAAGAATAAGACTAACGAAACATAGAACAAGTCAGGAAGAGGGGCTTGCCCCCGCTTTCCCCCAACAGCGGGGGCAAGCCCCTCTTCCTGACTTGGTCCATTTCTGCTGGTTCTATCCAATTCTGCTTGTTCTATCCAATCCTGTAGTTCTCAAACGACGACTGCGACCTTACGGCGCGATTCCAGCCAGATCTCGATCAGCATCGCTGTTGGTCCAACTAGGAACAATGAGTAGAGCGGCGCGTGTACCACCTGATTCAGCCGCAACAACATCTCCACGAATGCCACGAAGAGCACAACAATGCATTGCCACTTCTTCGACCTCACCGTCGTCTTCGGATCCGTGATCATGAAGAAAACGAAGAGCTGGTACATCGGACCGGTGATCGGCGCGATCTCTGCCTGCACCGGATCTCCCGTGATCCAGCTACGCAGGAACGCAAACGCAAAAAACGATGCGACGTAAGTGGCGCTGATGTGAAAACGCTTCGCGCGATAGATGATGAGCGAGCCGAGTACCCAGATCACGATCAACGGCCATTTGAAGTTACCCCACTGCACACTCAAACTCGCGACAGTCTCCGGCGCGAGAAACAGCAACACGCAGATGCCGAAGTTTGACGGGTTCCAAAGATGCCGGCCCTTCACGCGCAACACGTACTTCGACATGATCGAAAGCACGCTGGCCAGTGCGTACGGCCAGAACGCGGGCGAGCGCAAAAGGATCCCAACACTGATGCCGCTGATGTAAGCGCTCGATAGATTGAGCCACTTGCCATAAAAGATTCGTCCCAAAACCAGCTCGGTGACAATCGCAGCGACGATCGCAAGCGCCGTTCGTTCGTAACTTTCGAGAATGCCGTAGAAAAGATGACCGACGAGCAGGATGAACGTGATGAAGAGCGGGGCGATGTAGCGATTGTCGAAGCGCAGCCTGCTCCTGACGGGAACATCAAGAGCCGCTGATCGGATTGTTGAGTCGCTCATGCTGATTATTTCGGCAGGTTCAGAGTTCAGCCTTTAGGCTGCTCTTTCGGCGAACGCAAGCTAAAGCTTGAACTCTGAACTTCTTCCTTAATCTTATAGACCTGTCCTGCGACTGGTTTCTGAATCGTAAACACATTCCCGGACGGCCAGCGGATCTCGGCGCGATCGATCTGCGGGTTTTTGCCGAGGCCGAAATGTAAACGCCGCTGGTTTTGCGAACAAAATCCACTGCCACCCGAGACCTGTTGCACCTGCTGGTGGCCGTCCCAAAACAACTTAACTTCCGCTCCGATCGCGCTGCGATTACTGGACGCACCCTCCAACTCGAAATCAATCCACTTATTTTCCTGCCCTACGTTGTTCTTATAGATCAACAACGGCCCGCGTTGATTCGCAACCACGACATCCAGCACGCCCCGATTCCAAAGATCAACGAGCGCCACCGCCCGCCCATCAAAAACATCACTCGCCCCCACAGCCTGCGCGACATCAACAAACTTCCCTAGTCCATCGTTGAGCCAAACTTTCTTCTGCTGGTAACCAGACAAGCTGCGACCATCCATCGCAGGCCAGTGCGCCGCATCGGAAATGATCGTCGAGTTGCCGCCGGCGATCTTCGAGAAGTCGTACCAGTAATTTAGATTGCGATCCGCTGACACGTAGCCGTTCACGAGATAAAGATCGAGCGTGCCGTCGTTGTTGAGATCCCCAAACTGCGCGCCAAAACTCCAACCGCCGATCTCAACGTCCATCGCGCGCGCTAGATTGTCGTATTTGATCGCGTCGCCTCCGGTACCTTCGCGCGGCATCCAGAGATTGTTTCCCTGAATCAACACGCCTTCTTCGGAAATGTTCGAAACGTAGATCGAATAGCGGCCCTGGTTGAGAATGTCTCCGACGGACGCATTCATGCCACTCTTCGGTGAAAAGCCGACGCCGGTATCTTTGCCCGCTTCGCGAAACTGCCCCCGGTCGTTGAAATAGAGCTCGGAGATTCCGTAATCGTTAGCGATGAAAAGATCCTGATTGCCCGTGCCGCGCAGGTCAGCGACGATCGCGGCGAGCGCCCAGCGACGCGTGTCGATGCCGGCTTTTTGACTGATCTCTTCGAATGATCCATCGCCGAGGTTGCGGAAGAGATACTTGCGCCCACCGTTCTTTGCATACTCGAAACTCTCGGGCATCATCTTCGTGTTCTTCAAATGCCAGAGATCGACGTCTTCCGCGTAGTAACCGCCGAGAAACAGATCGAGCCTTCCATCACGATCGTAGTCAAACCAGACTGCCGTGTTTGCGTTTACCCACGCCGGCAATCCAGCCTTCTCACTCACGCGCGAAAACTTCTGTCCTGCATCGTTGTGAAAAAGCTCAGGCCGTCCCCACTTGTAAAGGAAGAGATCTTCGTAGCCGTCGTTATCGTAGTCGCCCCAAACAGATCCCATCGAAACGCCGGAGCCGGATTGATTGACGTTCGCGATACCGAGATCAGCAGCAACATCCGTAAACGATCCGTCGTGGCTGTTTTTGAAGAGCGCGTTCTTACTTCCCTCTCCACTGTTTGTCACGTAAAGATCCGACCAACCATCACGATTGAAATCGACGACCGAAACCGCCGCGCCCATCGATGCGACTTGCGGCATGATGTGATCGAGTTGATGGTCGAGCGTGGGCGCCTGGTGTTTGAAGTTGATGTTTGAGGTTTGCGAGACTTCCTGGAAATAAAAACCGTAGCGAGACAATGAGCTCGAGGGATCAGTCTTAACTGCGCGAGTTTGCGAGAGTCGTCTGAGCACAAGCGGCGTCGCAATCAACGCAACAAAAATAATCAGCAGAATGATTCTGGCCGTCTTACCGCGAAGCATTTTCTCGTTTATCCACAGATTACACAGATTGTTTTAGAAAATCTGTGCAATCTGTGGATGATCTACCGTCTCCTCAATACATTTCTGAACACGTCGGGTGCAACATAGCGCGTGTGATACTTCTGCCAGTCTTCCGGAAATCGTTTATAGACGACCTCGTCTTCCAGCTTACCCGGCTTCGTCTCATACTCGTTCTGGGCGTGATGCGGCAGCGGCTGCACCGTCTTCGAGAAAGTCGAATTGTAGTCGCCATCCTTAATCCAGCCATCACCCATTAGTATGAAATCGCGCACAAACCCCGCCGCCGGCGGCGGTAGCTCCGGAAAACGAAACGACATCTCATCACCTGACGCCACGATCACGTAACGATCGTCGATCGCTTGCAGCAGCTCGCTGACTTCGCCAAATCGAGTGTAATAACCCTCGAGATCGCGCCAAGCCTGTTTTGTTGAGAAAAGCCTGTAGTAATCCGGCACTTCTGGGGCCGCACCGAATTCAGGCCCGTTTACCACGGAATAGCCGCGATAATGCAGGTCAACCGACGAAGGCGCTAAGCGTACCATCTTCACGGGCGCATCGGGTAGACCCACCGCCCATTCGAGTTGATCCCAGTAGATTTCGAGGTTCGTGCGGATGCGCACGCGATGCGGCGTTCCCGGTTTAAAGAGCTCGGTTAGATTGAATAAAACTGTTTTCTTGCGCCCGGCTGGAAAGCCGAGATTCGACTGCGCGACTCGCCAACCGCCGTTTCCGTCGGGCACCTCGACGCTCATCGGGTTGGCGCGCCAGCGATTTCCCTGCGTGATCGCGACGTTCACCGACGACTCGGTATCGTGAATCGAGCCATGCGCGATCAGGTAAAGCGGTCCGGTGGTTGGGGCATCGTCGCCGAGATCGACTTCGACGTAGTGATCGCGTGTAAGGCCCTGGAACTGACCGCGTCCGAAATTATCAAGCGACTTGCCATCACGCGTGCTCAAAAGGCTCGTGACGTCGTTGCCGTTGTCGTCGATGGCCTGCTTGATCGGTTTCGGAGTCGCGACAGTCGTGAAACCAAGCTTCGCGGGCGGTATGACGAAGCGCTCGTCGACAAAGATCTCAGTGCCTTCAGGATGATCGACCGGCATCAAGCCGATGTAGTCGTAGTAATAAACTTCCCACAGCTCAGCGGTCACGCGGATGTCGTAGTAGCCGTCGTGTGGGACGAGCTGATCGCGGCGGATCTTGTACCACTCGCCGGTCGCGGCAATTTTTGCGGAGCCGAGCGTGTTGATGCGCAAGCCGATCGCCGAGCCCCAGGGCACTGCGTCTTTTATAAACTCCATCTGCTTGCCGTTGTAAGCAAACAACCACGGGCACGAAGCTTTCAAACGCTGCTCCGTCAAAACTTCCTGATCGGCTTTGACTTCAAATTCCGCGCGCACAGTTCCGTTGGGCCAGACGACGCGGATCACGTCGGCGCTCGTTTGTTCGCCGAGTCCGAAGTGAAGCATCGGACCCGTGATCGGCTGTTTCTGCACGAGCAGACCGGAGCGGATCTCCATCTCGCCACCGACGCCGAACGGATTGATACGCTGATCGCCGACGGCGTTGCTCGCGCGCGGCCGAACGATCTGCCAGTGATAGTTCCTGGCGCCCTGATTTATCGCCTGCTGCGGCTGGCCTTCTTTCGAAAGAGCGAGCAGATCGAGCCGGCCGTCATTGTTGAGATCGGCGACGTCAAACACATGCTCAGGAAAGGAGGTGCTGTTCAATTCCGGGAACTTGCCGTTGCCGTCGTTGAGCCAGATCCTCGCCGCAGGCATCAACAGCAGATCAAGACCACCGTTATTGTCGAGATCAGCGACACGCAGGACACTTGAAGCCGGTGCGTTGCCGGCTTTGATAATTTCTGCTGTTTCCCAGCCGGCACCGTGATCCTTATCAGACAAGCGGATGATGTTGCCGTCGTCCTGCAGGACTGCCACGTCGAGAATGCCGTCGTTATTTAAATCGAGCACACTGATTGCACGGATTGGTGAGCTGATTGGCGCGGATCTTTCCGTGAATTGTCCTTGCCGCTCGTTGCTGAAGACGTGCAGCTTCGCTCCGCCGTCGATTAGAGCAGCATCGGGATCACCGTCTGCGTCGAGATCAGCCCAGGCGAAGTCTGTTAGACCTGAGATTCCAGTGAAAGGTTGTGTATCGGTAAAAGTGCCATCGCCGTTGTTCCTCAAAACTGTCGGAGTGCTTTGCGTCGAACCGAGGATGATGTCGAGATCACCATCAGCCTCGATGTCAGCGTTCCACGCGCTCGTGTATTTGCCATTGAGAATAGTTGGCGGAAGTTTTGTTTCGGAGGTTACGTCGGTGAAAGCAGTGGGACTGTCCTGACGAAATAAACGAACGCCGCCTTCACCGGCGAGGACAACATCAGTCTTGAAATCGTAGCTGAAATCAAGCGGCAAAACAGAGTTGACTGTTGGTGGCGTGTTCATCGCGCCCGCTGGAAAAGGAAACCTGGCGCCACTTGCCAAACGAACCTCACGTGCAGAGGCTGTTGCAATCACGGGCGCGCCCTGACCACTCAAGGAAATCGCTCCGACCCAATCCGTTTTATCCGTGGTTAGGTTTAAAGGCTCAGCCCTGAATGTGGTGGATGAGTCGGGCGCTGCCGTTTGGAACACAGGGGCTTCGATTTTTAAGAAATGAGTGAATGGCACTGCCTCTTCGCCGGGCGGCGGTTTGATCATCGCGAGATCGCGCCGGTACTCCGGTAAACGCATTAACACGTTGCGCAAAAAACTGGTGCGCGTTGCGACTGCCGCGAGATCGCCGCTCTTTGCCGCGGCATCGACGCCGTTGACTTGTGCCCGCACCTCATCAGGCCACGCAGACGAGCGCGCGACGATCTTAGCCACCGGCGATTTAACTGCTTCGGAATCACCGCGCTTTGCTGCGATGCGGGTCGATTCGACGAGGCCTGCAAGGTTGTCGGGTTGGGCGGCAAGGATTTTTTGAACCAGCGATTGAAACTCCTGCGCGCTTTTCTCGTCACCTTGTCGCTCGACTTCCTCCGCGAGTTTGTAAGTGGCGATAAGATTTTTCTGGTCCAACTCAACTGACTTGCGCAGATCGTTTATTGCTTCGGCGGTGTTGCCGCGACTGCTTTCGAGCAGTCCGAGCAGGTAGAAGATGTCGCTGTTGTCGGGCGCGAGATCGCGTGCTCTGTTGAGTCGCTCGGCGGCGGTGTCGTAGTTTCGTTGTCGCAGTGCGAGCAGTCCCCAGTTGGCCCAACCGGCGGGCTCGCTGGGAGCAAGTTGCGTAAACTGCTGGAGCTTCGCGTCTGCCTGGACGTCGTGACCGACTTGTAACGCAGCGAGACCGATGTAGAACGTGCGGACGATCTCGTTGTATTGCGGAGACGATCGTGTCGGGAGATTGTTCGTACGGCAAGCGCCGAGCAGGGCAAGCAGCAGCAAGCCAACTCCCAGGAGAACTTTTTTTAGGATCATGAGCTTCATCCACAGATTACACAGATTTTTACAAACATCTGCGGAATCTGTGGATAACTTTTCTTTTGCTACCCTTTGCGCCTTTGGGTGAAACTCCGCACAATGTAACACAATGCGTAAACCCCTTCTTCTAGCCCTGGCACTAACGGCTTGTTTTCTAACGACAGCTCATCTGCAAAACGAACAGGGGAAACCCAACGCGCGCGAAGACGCGTATCGCGCGAACAATCTGGGAGTCGCGCTGCTCGAACAGTTCAAGCACAAAGAAGCCGCCGACGCTTTCCGTCGCGCGCTGCAACTCGATCCCGGTCTCGTGCTGGCGCGGATCAATCTCGGTATCGCGCTTTTCAACATCCCCGATCTGCCCGCCGCGCAAAAAGAGTTGCAGGCGGCGATCGTGGCCGCGCCAATAGCGCCGCAGCCGCATTACCTGCTCGGCCTTGCCGCAAAGACTCAGAACAAACCCGAAGAAGCGATCGCGGCGTTTCAAAAAGTGTTGCGTGTCGATCCGAATGACGTGGGCGCGAATGTGAACCTCGGCCAGCTTTACTCGCAACAACGAAAGTATCCGGAAGCGATCGCCGCGCTGCGCCTGGCCGTGGCGGCTGAGCCTTACAACGCCACCGCGCTCTACAATCTCGGCACCAGTTTGATACGGGCGGGCCAGAGGGGAGAAGGTCAGAAAGTCATCGCGCAGTTTCAGGAGTTGCGACAACGCGGCACCGGCACAACGCTCGGATCAAACTATCTCGAACAGGGCCGCTATGCCGAAGCGGTTGCGTCAACCGGCGCCGAGCCCGAGCTGGTTGACAAGCGAACGCCGGAAGTCGTGTTTGCTGACGCGAATGTGCTGCCCGGTGAAGAAGCACCAGCGGACGCGGCGACGCTCTTTGATTACGATCTTGACGGCGATCTGGATCTCGTTGAAGTCGCAGGCACGCGTCAACGGCTGTGGCGCAACGATGGTGGCAAGTTTACCGATGTGACTGCACAGTCAGGCGCACTTTCGAAAGCATTGACGGCAGCCGGTATGGCAGTGGTCGCAGGCGATTATGACAACGACACGCGACCCGATGTGCTCATTCTGCGCGCGGGCACGAGCACGCTCTATCACAATGACGGCAACGGCAGCTTTTCAGACGTCACTGCGAACGCCAAAATACCATCTGTGCTTACGGGTGGAGCAACTGTCGCATTCGTCGATTTCGATCACGATGGCGATCTAGACTTACTGCTCGGCGGCGATGGCTTGTTGTTGCTGCGAAACAACGGCGACGGCACGTTTGCCGATCAAACAGCAGCCGCAAAGCTGACAGACAAAGTCCACGCACGCGCAATCGTTCCCACGGACTTCGACAACAGGCGAGATATCGATCTGCTCGTCGCCTCGACTGAAAAAGTCTCGCTCTGGCGCAACATGCGCGACGGAACTTTCAAGGATGTCGCCGGTGACGTGGGCTTAACAGTGAAAGGCGCAACGAACGTTGCCGCAGGAGACGTTAACAAAGACGGCTTTACTGATTTCTACTTCGCTTCACCTACGGACACCGTCGGTTATCTCGCGCTTAGTGACGGCAAGGAAAGGTTTCAACTCACACGCACAGAAGGCGGCGCCGTGGCTTCGCAGTTCATCGACTACGACAACGATGGACTGCTCGATCTCGTCTCTGTCATGCAGGATCGAGTGCGCGTGTTGCGAAATACCGCCGACGGTTGGAGCGACGTAAGCAGCAAGGCCACCTCAAATATAAAGGTGACGACGGGACGTGTGCTCGTTTCCGGCGATATCGATGGCGACGGCGATACGGACATAATCTTCGGCGGCCCAAGTGGTGGTCTGAAAGTCGCGCGCAACGACGGCGGCAACGCGAATCGTTCGCTGCGCGTCGCGCTCACCGGTCGCGTTAGTAATCGTAGTGGTGTCGGCACGAAGATCGAGGTGCGCGCCGGAAGTCTCGCGCAGAAGCTCGAAACATATTCTTCATCGCCTGCGCCGGCGGCGGCTGACATTGTTTTTGGACTCGGCAAACGGACTACGGTTGATGCGGTGCGGGTGCTTTGGCCTGCGGGGATTGTTCAGGCCGAAACAGAACTTGCAAATAGTAAGTCGATTTCTCTCACCGAACTGGATCGCAAGCCGTCTTCGTGTCCTTATCTATACGTTTGGAACGGTGAGCGCTTTGAGTTTGTCACTGATTTTATGGGCGGCGGCGAGATGGGCCACCTCGACGCGCCCGGCATTTTCAACACGCCCGATCCGGACGAGTACGTTCGTATTCGCGGCGATCAGTTACGCGAGCGCAATGGACGTTACGAGCTGCGCGTGACGAACGAGCTCGAGGAGGCGTTGTTTGTCGACAAGGTTCAGTTGATCTCAGTCGCGCATCCTCAGGGTGTCGAGGTTTACCCAAATGAAGGCCTGACAGTTCCACCGCAGCCCTTCAAGATCTATTCGACACGCGACGCGCGTCCGCCATTGGCGGCGGTTGATGAGCACGGGCACGATGTGTTGTCGCGGATTGCGCGACTGGATCGTCAGTACCCGGATGATTTCAAGCTGCAACGGATACGAGGCTACGCAGACGAGCATGAGTTGACGTTGAAGCTCGATGCTGCGCCGTCAGCGCGCGTCAAGTTGCTGCTGACGGGTTGGACAGATTATGCGTGGTCCAGCGATAACCTGGCTGCGTCGCAGAGTGGAAAGAGTCTGCAACTCCCTGCGCTGCAAGTGAAAGACAAACAGGGGCGCTGGCGCACGGTCGTTGAGAACGTCGGGATTCCGGTCGGACGCCCGCAAACAGTCGTCGTTGATCTCACGGGAAAATTTTTGAGTGGCAGTCGCGACGTGCGCATCGTCACGAACATGCGCATCTACTGGGATCAGATCCTGTTTGATACGTCAGGCGGAAATCTCCCGTCGCAAATCACACGGCTCGATCCGTCTGTCGCAGATCTGCGCTGGCGTGGCTTCTCGCTCGAACACTCGCCTGACGAGCGACAGCCGCTCACCTACGACTACAAACAGGTGTCGTTTACGTCGCCGTGGAAGGTAATGACCGGACGTTACACACGAGAGGGTGACGTGCGCGAGCTGTTGCTCGCGTCTGATGACATGTTTGTGATCTCGCGGCCGGGTGATGAGCTCGTGCTGTCGTTCGCCGCGAACAAGCTGCCGCCGCTGCCAAAAGGATGGACGCGGACGTTCCTGTTGTATGCGGATGGTTTCAGTAAGGAGATGGATATTAATTCGGCGAGTCCTGACCAGGTTGGACCACTACCGTTTCATGGAATGAGCCGCTATCCGTATGTTTGGCCGGAACGATATCCGTTGACGAAAGAGCGTTTGGAATATCTGGAGAAATACAACACGCGAATTGTTACGTCACAGGTAGACAGGATTGCAGGATTAACAGGGTTAGCAAGATAAAATCCTGTTTCATTCTGTAAATCTGTAATCCTGTCAAAGGTTTTCTTATGAACCATATCAGATACTCTGTTGCATGTTGCCAGACGGATTTCGCCAATCCACTCGATCGACGCTCGATGCGCGCGAACACGGATCGCATGCTCTCCATGATCGACTCCGCGGTCGCGGGTGCGGCGCCGTTTCTGCCCGTTCGCTTAGTTGTTTTTCCCGAGTTCGCGCACTCGGCGCCCGTCTTCGAAACCGCAGCAGAGCTGATCGACAAGCTCGCTGTACAGATTCCCAACGAGCACACCGAGCGACTGCAACAGAAAGCGAAAGAACACGACATCTACATCCAGAGCGGCTCGATGCTCGAAGTCGATCCGAAATGGCCCGGCCACGTATTCAACACGACGTGTCTCATCGGCCCGGAAGGTGTCGTTTACAAATATCGGAAAGTGAACACGTGGATTCCTTACGAGGTCCACACGAGCCCGCACGATCTGCCCGGCTACGACGAGCCGCTGTTCCCAGTCGCTGACACACCGATCGGGAAACTAGGCTGCGCGATCTGTTACGACTGGCTGTTTCCCGAAGCGATGCGACAGCTAACAGCGAACGGCGCTGAGGTGTTGCTGCGCGTCTCGGCCTACATGGATCCGTGGGGCGCGACCGAGCCGATGGCATGGTGGACGGTGGTCAACCGCTGTCGCGCACTTGAAAACACAGCTTACGTTGTCGCCGCGAATCAGGGCGCGAGTTTGAAACACTATCCGCCGTACTCCTGGCCGGGCGGCAGTCAAATCGTCGACTTCGACGGACGCATGTTAGCCGAAGCTTCACCAGGCCCGGGCGAGAGGATCGTCGTGGCCCCGCTCGACATTTCCGCCCTGCGCCACGAACGCGAAGTGCGTCGCGGTCATCATATGCTGGCCCACCTGCGCACAGAAGCTTACCCGGTCTATCAACGACACCAATACCCACCGGAAACGAATGTTCCGCTCAGCTACGAAAACAACAACCGTTTAATCGATCAGTCTAAAAAACATTTGTAGCCACAAAAAGGCACAAAAATCACATAAAGAAGTGCCGAGTCGTTTTGTGCTTTTTGTGCCTTTTTGTGGCTAAACTTTAAGGAAGATCTTGCGCTGATAGAGGATCCACATCAGTCCGAGACAAACCAACACGAAACAGATCGCAAACGCGAGTGAGGCGTTGACCGGCGAGGCCCAGGATGCAAACACGTGAGCGTAAATCCATCCGCCGAGCGTCGCTTCGCCAACTTTGACTGTGCCCAGTAACACCGCGATCAGGTCGGCCACGACGTAAAGCGCAATCGCATTCAGACCAAAAACTTCAAACGGCTTGGCCCAGCGTCGATAGCCTTGAATATCGATCAACCAGTAACAGATCGATAGAAACTGCAACGCCAACCCGCCCGTAAACAACACGTACGAGCTGGTCCAGAGCGCTTTATTGATCGGGAAGAAAGAGTTCCACGCCCAACCAATCGCGACACAAACCGCTCCCACGACAAACATTCCCGCCGCCTTCTCGTAGCGCGTCTTTTCAGTGCGTAACCACGTGCCGGTTAACACTCCGATCAAAGCCGTGGCGATAGCCGGAACCGTGCTCAACAGTCCTTCCGGATCGTAAACGCGCGCCTGTGCCCAAACGTGTTTCCCCAACACCACGCGATCGATATACGAAGGCAAACTACCTTCCTTCGTGAGATCGCCGGCAGCGAAACCCGGCGCCGGAACAAGTCTTACGAGCAGCCAGTAAAAAATCAGCAACCCGATCGCAATCGCGATCTGTGTTCTGACTTTCGTGTTTAGGAAAATGATTGAGGCGAAGAAGTAACAGACTGCGAGGCGCTGCAAAACACCGGGAATTCGGTATTCCGCGAGCCCGAAGCTGGGAAGGCCATTTAGAAAAAGTCCGACCGCGAAGATGATGAGCGTGCGCCTGATGATCTTGAGATAAAGATCGCGTTTGCTGCCACCACTCTCGATCCGCCTGGCAAACGCGAGTGGGATCGCAACGCCGATGATGAACACGAAGAACGGGAAGACGAGATCCGTTGGCGTCCAACCGTGCCAGCGCGCGTGTTCGAGAGGCCAGTAGATGTGTTCCCACGTGCCGGGATTGTTAACCAGGACCATCCCGGCGATCGTGATACCGCGAAAAACGTCCAGGGAAACGAGACGCGAAGAGGGATCAGTTGTTGGCATCACGGTCATTTAACCACAGATTACACGGATAAAAAATCCGATTTTAAAATCCGTGTTATCCGTGTTTAAGTTGGCTTTGTGACCATCTCACCCTCGCCTGCAAATACTCTTCTACCCGGCGCGGCGTAATGTCCGACGAGATAAAGGCGATGTAATTATCAGGACGCAGGAACACGCTGAAGTCATCCTCTTTCTCGAAGATCTCTTTAACGCGCTCGGTGATTGGTATCACGTGGCAGTCAACGAGATCACCGGTAAACTCCTCACACGCCTCACGTCGATCGCTATTCGTAAACAGCAGCAGGTGAAACTTCGGCTCCGTCAGCTTGTCGAAAATGCTTTCCCCATCGAGCACGAAATATGGCAGGCGATCGCCCGCTTTCACATCGTCCGGTTCGTCGTCCGTGTGCTCGCTTAACCTTGCCTTGCGATAGTTGATTCCGATCTGCGAGATGAGCGGGAATATTCTCTTGCTCACTGGCTCAAGACTCGCCACAAACCCAGCCACCGGCGGAAAGATCGTCGTGCGAATAAAACTCATCAGCCAGTTTGATCCGGCAGCAAGCTCAAACATCCGATCCGTAGATTCGAGCAGTCGCTGCGCGTTTGCGACTCGCTCTTCGTTGTAAGTGTCCAACAACTCTTCACTCGCGATGCCTTTGACGACGAGCGCGAGTTTCCACGCAAGGTTGTAAGCATCCTGGATTCCCGTGTTCATGCCTTGCGCGCCTGCCGGACTATGAATGTGCGCCGAATCGCCCGCAAGAAAACAACGACCTTCAGAAAACTTGTTCACGCGACGCGAGTGGACCTTGTAAAGCGAGAACCAACGCACGTCTGACAACTCGAGTTTTAACTTTGCCTGCTCTTTGATCTCGCGCTCGATCTCCTCGTAAAGGACCTCTCCCTGTTCTTCATTCTTGCTTTCAGGAAAAGTGCCGACCACTCGGTAACGATCTTCTCCCGGCATCGGGAAGAACGCGACGAACACATCTTTCGCAAGGCAAACGTGCAGCGCGTCGTGTGGAAATTCCCAGTCGACACGTGCATCAGCAACGTAAAAGAGTCGCTCCCAGGTGCTTCCGGCAAACGTGAGTCCCAAACCGTGCCTGACCGGACTACTCGCACCGTCGCAACCAACGAGAAACTTTCCGCGAATGGTCTGCGATTCACCGGAAGGTAATTTGACTTGTGCAGTCACGCCGGTCGCGTCCTGAGAAAAAGATTCGAGCTCAGTGTTCCAAGTCACGTCGTGGCCCTGACTGCGAACAAACTGGTAGAGCAATTCCTCGTTCTTGCTCTGTTCGAACATCAGCATGTACGGAAACTCGCTCAGATCTTTACCGAAGTTTCCGAGATTCATTTCACCGCGAATCTCGCCGCCTTCAATTAACCGCACGCGACTGGCGATCGTGCCTTTATCGATCGCAGGCTGTGCAAGCCCGATCTGGTCGTAAATCTCGAGTGTGCGCGCCTGCACGCCGATGGCTTTCGAAAAGGGCGTGACTGCGGCGTTCTTCTCAACGACGACAAAATCAATTCCAAACCTGAGGCACTGGCACGCGAGCGAAAGCCCCGTCGGGCCGGCCCCGATGATGATTACGTCTGTATTTATCTTCATAAGAAGAAGTAGCCACAAAATGCGCAAAAGCACAAGGCACATAGTTTTCGCTAGGTGCCTTTTGTGCTTTTTTGCGGCTTAAGACGTTTTCGTTTTGCGGCGCGCTCGAATTCTGTGATCGCATGCGCCTCGGCAAGTAGCTTGGCGCGAAACTGGTTGAGCACGCTCAACAGCAGATCGAGCTTTTTCAAACTCTCACGCCGCGCGCGCATGGTGCCGAGAAAGAACTCGAGCTGAATCCGTCGACGACAATCAGCAATCGTCAACATGTAATGGCCCCACTTGTACTCACCACCGCGACTCGATTCAACTTCCGCGAGAATGTAAGAAGTGTGACCGGTTGAAACTGATCCGAGAAATACACGTTTGCGAAAAAATTGATATTTCATGTGAGGGCATGCCTCTTTTCTATTGAAATTTGAGGAGGCGCGCGTATAATACGAGCCCTCTGCCTCCTTGTCAACGATATTGGTGAAATGTCGTCCTCATAAAGGATGAGAAAAGAGGAATGCAAATGGATTTGCTCGATCACATCGCAGCAACGATCAGAGATCTGCGTGTCAACTACAACAGCGGTGAAGGACTCTCACAGGAACTACTCGCAAAGCAGTTGAAAGTTGCCCCCAATACCATTTCCAGGTGGGAAACAGGAACCTATTGTCCGAGCGTCACGGACGTCGAACGAATCGCACGCTTTTTCGGTATCTCGATGATGGCGTTCATGCCACCAGAGATGATCGGCAAAGAAGACGACGAAAATCTAAAGGCCCTGCTGCGTACTGCGCGCCAACTTCATCCAGCCGATCTGGAAGAGTTGCAAAAGTACGCGGAGTTTCGCAGGGCTCGCGGTATCTACCGGGGAAAGACTCGACCGAAAGCTGGTCGAAAAGGGGGAAAACATAAGTGAATACTCAACAATATTACGAAGAGCTCAAACTACTGGCGCGACAGGTGCGCGCCGAACATGGCTTGTCTTCACCACGCGTACTGCCAGCCGATCTCAGGAGAATCTACGCACACTACGGCATCGAGGTTGACGAATGGCCCTATCGATTCAGACATCTGCGCGGCGCATTTATCGACGATGATCTCGGGCCTACGGTGATGCTGGCGAAGGGACTGCCGCAGGATCCGAGGGTCTTCACGATGGCCCACGAGCTGAAACATTATTTTCGCGATCGAGATCTCGGTATCTCGTATTGCGATCAGTCAAACTTGAATAAGAGTCTCGAAATCGGCGCTGAGATTTTCGCGGCGGAACTCCTCTTCCCCGATCGCGATTTTATTTCGCATATGACCGGCATGCGCATCAGGCAGGATCAGTGTCTCCCAAAGACACTCATTGAGCTGAAGCGAAAAACAGGAACGACTCTCAGTTATGCGGGTCTGGCAATTAAAGCGGAGAGACTCGGCTACGCACCATCACATTCGTTAACAACGATCAAGACGTGGCGGCGTCTGGAGGCTTTATATAGTCCGCCAGTGCGAACACAGGCACGCAGATTTTAACGATAACGCGCGCCATATGCGGGCGCGTTGGCTTTGGTTGCGAGTGGACGAAAGATCGGAGTCACCTGGCCGCGCAATCTCGCTTCTTTAAAAGGGATGGGAATGGCCGGCGGCCATTGTGACTCGCGATGAGAGACCATTCGGAGTGTGTCGCCGCGCCGTTCCGCATGACAGCAGAAAAACCTGTTGCGATACTCGATCAGGTAAATCGGCCTTTCGGACTCCGAAAATTTACCGTCGGAAATAGTTCGGACCCGCTGGTCTAACTGGAGCAGACTGCCTGGAGGCAGCAGCGGCCACATCATGCCATCCGCTGTTCCGATCAAGACCAAAGGTCCGCGTTTCCAATCGACGTCAAGCATCAACAACAGCGGCACTTCGCGCCACATCGTCAGCAGCTTGTGAGTTGCGCTTTCCGGATTCTGTAAAATGGCTGTGAGTTCACGCCTGTCCATAGTTATCTTCCTACCACATTTCGGATACTGGTTCAATTTGAAGAGTTCCCATACGCCGAAGGCGTTGGCTAATTTCAGCCCAAGGTTGGAGCGCCAGCGACAACCTTGGGGACGTATGCCAAATGAAAAATAACCCTGAAAAGGGTTCCGCAGTTGGCGAACCCTTTTCAGGGTTAGAACGCCTTTTGATGTACTGGTCCCGGGGTTCTCGCAAGCTCGAACCCCGGGCTGAATTTAGCCAACGCCTTCGGCGTAAAGACAAAATCTAAACCACATTTCAAAAATAATTGACATACCGCGCGGGCAGTTGTAGCATCCGCCGCACTAACACAGTACTGCGATAACTGTCACAGGAGATTGTGAGGCGTGACCGTTTGGCAGTACTGGTCCCCACCGACTTTGTCTGCTTTTATTTGAACTTACTCTACTGGAGTGACCCGGATCTGTATTCGTGTTGCCGGGGTGAGAAGTTTGAATACGCGTGCGGCGCGCATTCTAAAGAGAAACGATCAGGAGGCGAGAAAATATCGAAGCTGCGGCGATGATCAGGCACTGAGTTTTCTCACGCTTTGGGCCCTTGAAATCGCCAGGTTTATCTCACGTGAATACTATTTGAGCGCGCTTGTCTCTCTGTTGAGCGTGCGACGTGGTCTTACGCCCTCCGATCGTGTATCCACCTTATTTTTCTTTAGTTTAGATAAATATTTCTTTCAGATCGGCCTCATGAAAATACACATGATGATAGAAATCCGAAACGCATCCTTCGGCGCAAGCCGAGTTGAAGCGTGTTGAAGACATAAACGGGGATCGGTCCACATAGCCCCGACGGGACTAATCCAGAAAGCCCAGTGACCCAGATGCTGGATCAGCGCCGAGTGGCTGCACAACCAGAAGAGAGCCGAGAACAGGCGTTCCGCGAACAGTTGTTCACCGACCGCTATGCGAATCTTCGTCTCTGGGCCATACACCTGACGAACGAGGAGGCGGCGGCTGATGATCTCGTGCAGGATGCGTTTGTTCAATGGATGTTGGGCCGGACCAGGCTTGAAGAGATTGAAAACATCGACGGGTATCTAAGAACTATGTTGCGCAACATGCACTTCTCACGGATGAATCGAGCGGCGCAACGCCTGCAGGAAACGACGCTCTCAATTGCCGACTACGACTCCGGCCTGCTCGGCTGGACGGCCATTGAACCTCCGCGTCGCCTGCAGGCGTCCGAAGACTTGCATCAGATCTGTGCGTATGCGTGTTTCAGAAAGGAATCGTCGAAGGCGGGCAGCGTCCTCATTCTCAGGTTCTTTCATAACTACTTCCCAACCGAGATCGCGCGGGTTCTCAACAGCTCGCGTAACTGCGTCGACCAGTGGCAACGACTGGCGCGTCGTGAAGCAAAGTTGGTAATGAACAGGCCGGGCGGGTTGCGCTTTGTGAATGGCGAAGCGCCGGCACGACATCCGGTCAGGTATCTCAGATCGGATTGCGATCTGATGCTTGACTTGCGTCACTTGATTTTCAGCTCGTGTCGTGGGGATTGCCTTTCGCCGACGGAGTTGCACGAAGCATACGAGGGCGGCAATGACGAGGCGCTAACGACGGTGAAGCTCGCTCACCTTGTGAGTTGTGCGAAGTGTCTGGATGTCGTTAACGAGCTGCTGGGATTGCCTCTTCTGGCCGAGCGCTATCGCAGCGACTCGACAGACCGCCAGGAGCCGCCGCGCGATGCGAATGGCGGCGGCGCGTCAGGTGGTGGTCCCACTGAGCTCAAGCGAAAATTGGCGCGTCGTCTGCGTGAGACGCACGAACATAAGCCGCACGAGCTGCGCATCGCAATCAATGGTCTGCTCGTAGGCTCGCTGAAAGTCAGCTCGGACTTGAGCGAGCTCGATCTGAATCTCGCGCCTGACGATCCGGTCGAGTTTGTCGAAATCGTTAGCGAGCAGGGTATTCAACTGCTCTTTTTCAGTATCAATCCCGCTGGTCCAAGGTATGAACAGTGGGCCCGGATCGAATTAAGTGAAGGCCGGTTGCTTGAGGCTTCTTACCAGAATGAAAGCAGGCCGAGCCTCCACGTTCTTTACAAAGACGCGGCCGCCGATGAAGCTCATGCGCCCGCGCAAATACCGGAGACAAACGCTTTGTCCTCACCCCTTACTGTTGTGCCTGATCTCGACGTGTTGCGTGAGCCGAACGTGGGAGCTCAGCGCGGTTTGCGCGCGCGAGTAAGCCGGCTCACGGGCACGTTGAGACGCATGCTGAGCAACAGAACCGAGCGTGGTAGCGCCGGGTCAACTTTCCTTAGCTCGCTGGAAGATTCTCGTCAATCGCCCTGGCGGGTCGCCTTCATTATGCTCGCGTGCGTCGCTGTGGCCGCTGCCTTCCTGTACTTCAAAGCGAGTTTATCGCATGAGTTGAATGCATCTGTCCTTTTGGAGAGAGCGGTGCTCGCGGAGCAGCCTACGGCGAAGACTCCCGAGCGCATCAGTCATCGCTTTATCAATCTCGAAGAGCGCCGGAGCGCAGAAGGCGCCATCGTCGCCCGCCGGAGGATCGAATTATGGCAACACCATGCGAATGGCAGCAGCGCGCGCCGACTCTTCGACGACGGTAATCAACTGATCGCGGGCGCATGGCAAAAGCCGGATGGCTCACGAACCGTCTTCCATCATGGATCGAAACCGCGATCCGAATCGGCGCCTGCAACTCCGGGCGACCTGCTTATCAACCTCGAAGACATCTGGCAAGTGGAGCCTTCCGCACAGTCGTTTAGATCATTTGCTGAACCCGCGGTGGTTGAGGTTGAGGAACGGTCCACAACTTATGTGTTGACTTACGAGAAACCGCGCACCATCGGAGCCAGTCGTCTTTTGAAAGCCACGCTCACGCTGAACAAGTCTGACCTGCATGCGATCGAACAAACCCTGCTGGTGCAACGTGGCAATGAATTACGCGAATACCGGTTCGTCGAAGCGAGCTCTGAGTTACTGCCGCTGACGGCGGTGGCTCCGAACGTCTTCGAGATTGAACCGGAACTGAATGGAGGGATCGCGGAACCTGGCAGGTCCGGGGACTGGGCGTCCCGCGACCTCACCTACCGTGTCCCTTCTTCGACCAGCGCGTCGGCGCCACCCGCAGCTTCCGCAGAGCTGGAAGTCGACGTTGCATACTTGCTCAATCGGGCTAAGGCCGACCGTAATGAGCAAGTCACCCTCACGCGCAGCGCAGGTGGGTCACTGCGCGTTGAGGGAATTGTCGATAGCGCCGAGCGAAAGCAGGAATTTCTAAGAGCACTCGCGCCGGTGAGTAACAATCCGGCAGTGAAGATCGAGATTCGCACGGTGGCTGAGGCAATGCAGCGGCTGCTCGCGAGTGCCCGTGTAGCGATTGAAGAAGCAGAAGAGACGGCTAACACTGTGGCCGCGGACGATGAGTTGCGCGCGTATTTCGAGAAGCGCGCGTCCTCTGGCCCAACTGATGACGCGATTCGCAAATACTCATCGCGTGTCGTCAAGCGCGCGTACGACGCAATGTTTCAGGCGATCGAATTGAAGCGTCTCGTGAATCGTTTTGCGAATGTCGATATGCAGACGGTGGCTCCGGGCGCGCGCGAGAAGTGGCTCGGGATGCTGCACGAGCACGCCACTGCCTTGGAGAGAGAAACGGCGGCGTTACGACAGGAGATACAACCGGTGTTCTTTCCCCGTGCGCCGGTACCGGGAAGCGAAGGCGGTGTGATTAACAGTGATGCCGAATTAGCGCGCGCGATCGAGCGACTTCACAAGCTCGCGCTCTCGAACAACGAAGCGGTACGCTCGGCATTCACGACGTCGTCACATAGCTCGGCCGCCGCTGTTCAGTCGGCGGCGTTCTGGCAGGCGCTATGCAAAGCCGAAGAGTTAGCGAAAAAGATTCAGAACTACCAGATTGAGTAGTGCTGTAGGCTCAGAAGATATTCAAAATTAAATGACTCCCAAGGAGAAAACTCTCATGCCCAGATTGAGGGACGTGTATCCGTGTGTCGTCTGTCCTCTAGTCAACGCTCCGTTGTTTAGGCGATTGATTGCAGTTGTAGCTTGCCTGCTGCTTTCATTCACCTTTATTAATCGCGTTCACGCGCAAGGCGCGACAGCGACGCTCAGCGGTATTGTTACTGACCAGGCCGGGGCCGTCATACCCAAAGCGAACATCGCTGTGATCAGCATCGCCCAGGGCTTCCAGCGAACCTCCGCGACCAACGATGAAGGTATCTTCGTCGTGCCGCTCTTGCCGCCCGGCAACTACACGGTTAAAGCCGAGCACGAGGGTTTTAACCCCGCCGAATTCAGAGACGTCGTCCTCAACGTAAATGACCAACGCACCATCAAGATCTCTCTGAAGGTCGGCAACGTCGCGAGCCAAACAGTCGACGTACTCGACGGCCCGGCACTGATCGATGAATCGCCCGCCGTCGGCACCACGGTCGATCGCCAGTTCGTCAGCAACCTTCCGCTGAACGGGCGCAGCTTTCAGTCGTTGATCGCCTTGAGCCCCGGCGTTGTCGTCACCCCTGCGACCAGCATTAACCGCGGCCAATTTAGCGTGAATGGTCAACGCGCGAATGCCAACTACTTCACCGTCGATGGCGTGAGCGCAAATATCGGCGCCAATACCACGGACGGAATTTCGCAGGAGTTTGCCGGCTCACTGCCCGGTCTGAATACATTCGGAGGCACAAATAGCCTTGTCTCTGTCGATGCTTTGGAAGAGTTCAAGATTCAGACGTCGACCTTTGCTCCTGAGTTTGGCCGCTCGCCCGGTGGCCAGGTGCAAATATTGACGCGCTCCGGAACGAATGACTTTCATGGAACATTCTTCGAATACTTCCGGAATGATGCTCTCGACGCGAAAGACTGGTTTGTAAATGCGAACCGTTTGACGAAGCCGGCCCTGCGTCAGAACGACTTCGGCTTCGTACTGGGCGGTCCGGTGCTCTTACCTCGTCTCGGCGAAGGTGGACCATTGACCGGCTACAACGGTCGTAATAAAACGTTCTTCTTCTTTTCATACGAGGGACTTCGTTTACGACAGCCGCAGACAGAGAACCGAGTGCTCCTCGCGACTCGCGTCAGACAAGCTGCACCGGCAACATTGCAACCGGTTCTGAATGCGCTTCCCTTGCCCACGGGTCCCGAGGTCGGAACAACCGGCCAGGCGCCTTACGCGGCCAGTTTTTCGAATCCCTCAACCTTGAACGCGACAAGTTTTCGTGTGGATCACAAGCTCGGAGATACGGTGACGATCTTTGGGCGGTATGATTACGCACCTTCGGAAACAATAACGCGTACCCTGAGTACGTTAAGCACCTCGGCCCTCACGACCCAAACGCTCACTTTGGGCCTGACGCACGTCCTTTCCGCACGGGCGAATAACGAAATGCGATTCAACTTCAGTCAGGTGCAGGGACAAAGCTTGTCGAATCTCGATAGCTTCAACGGCGCAGTTCCCTTCGAGAAGTCGCTATTAATTCCCGCGTCTGCTTTGGACCAACGATCCCTCGTGAGTGTCACCATGGGAGTAATGGGAAGTTTAGCACTCGGCACCAGTAACAATAATTTTCAGAGGCAATTCAATGTGATAGATAACTACTCTTACCAGTTCGGAAACCACCAGCTCAAAACAGGTGTTGATTACCGCAGGCTCGCACCCATCTACAATCCCAGGGACTATAGCCAGACCGCGATTTTCAGCAACACCGCCGCCATCACCTCAGGCCGCGCCTCGACTTCAGCTACCTTTGCCATCAAAAGCTCAAGGCCGCTCTTTGATAACTTCTCGCTTTATGGACAGGACACATGGCGTGCGACGACGTCAATGACACTCACGTATGGCTTACGCTGGGACGTCAATCCACCACCGTCTGAAGCCAACGGCAATCTCCCGTTTGCGATCACCGGAGTGAACAGCCGCGCAACCATCGCGCTTGCTCCGCGCGGTGAGCCACTGTACGAAACCACCTATAACAATTTCGCACCACGAGTCGGGATTGCGATTCACCCGTTCCAAAAGCGCGGCACTGATATAACGATTCGCGGCGGGTTCGGAGTTTTTTACGATCTCGGAAACGGGCAAACTGGTGAAGCCTTCACACGCTATCCATTTGCAACGAAGATTGTAGGCACGCCAAATCTCGTTTATCCGTTGTCGCCCGCACAAGCGGCGCTGCCAACCTTTAATCCTCCGCCACCATTCACCATCAATGGCTTTGATCCTGAGTTGCAACTGCCCTACACGATGCAATGGAACACGGCCGTCGACTACCTCCTGGGCCAAAACCAGGTGTTCTCGGCGACTTACGTCGGAGCGGCCGGACGCCGATTGCTGCGTACTCAGATCATGAGCAATCCCAACCCAACCTTCACCAGCGTGACGTACACGAATAACGGCGCCACCTCTAATTATCATGCGATGCAGTTGCAATTCGAGCGACGACTCTCGCGCGGTTTGCAGGCGATCGCGTCCTACACCTGGGCCCATGCAATCGACGAGATCTCAGACGAGCAGATTTCCACCCAGGGCATTAACAACGTCGTGAGAGGAAACGCGGATTTCGATATCCGGCACAACTTCTCCGCGGCTGTCACCTATGAGTTGCCAACTCTGAAAGCGAATGCATTCACGAAAGCAGTGTTTGGCGGTTGGGCCACTGACGTAATCATGCGGGCACAATCAGCGACGCCCTTTAGCATCAGCTCAGGAATCGAGGTTGATGAGCTGGGAAGATCGGTGCAACGACGTGTGAATGTTACTCCCGGCATACCCATCTATATCGACGATCCACTCGCGCCCGGCGGTAAGAGATTGAACAACTCAGTCGATCCGGCGCGACCCGGTTGTCGCGGTCCTTTCTGCCCTGCTCCCGCAGGAACTCAGGGCAATCTCGCACGCAATGCTTTGCGCGCCTTCTCGCTGAATCAAGTCGATTTCGCGTTGCGCCGGCAATTCAATTTCACGGAGAGGGTGCATCTCCAGTTACGAGCTGAAGCTTTTAATCTTTTCAACCATCCAAACTTTGGTCTTCCTGAAAACAACTTAACGAGCGCGCAGTTCGGTCGCGCAACGCGAATGCTGGCAACCAGCCTGAGCAGTCAGGGGATCGGACTCAGTCCACTGTTCCAGGTCGGTGGTCCAAGATCTGTTCAATTCGCGCTCAGGCTCGGTTTCTAAAACTCGGAGTACACAACGATGAAAGCACCAGCAATGCGAGGCCCGGCGCTCTTTTGTTTTCTACTCGTCTCCGTCATTACCCTGAGCGCTCAAAGTGCGCTCCAGCCTTTGCCCGTCGAAACCGCGAGTATGGCGAAGTCGTTTGCGCCGGTAGAGTTTGATATTTCTCCAGATGGTGCGTGGGTCGCCTACACGCTTATTGATCCTCGACGCCGGAAAATACAGGGCCTTCCGAGTGATCAGTGGAAATTCTTCACATGCACCGGCGCGCCATACATGCTCGCCAACACCGATCTACTTATCAGCAACATAAAAACCGGACAAACCGTCAACATCAATTCCGGGCACGGCGCAAACTGGGGGCCGAGCTGGTCCCCAGACGGTAAATCGCTGGCTTTCTACTCCGATCGCTCGGGTAAAGCACATGTGTGGATATGGGAGCAGTCAACCGGAAAACTGAGAGCACTGACGACTGCGTTCGTACACGTGCGGTTACCCTTCGAAAAGATCTTCTGGACGCCCGATAGCCGGCATGTCCTGACGAAAATTACCAACACTCTTGATGATTGTTTCGACGGAACAACAAAAAGAGAACCATTTGACCCAACCGCGAGATCGGTCTACACGTCCGAGAGTCCCGCGCTAAAGCTTCCGCCGTTCACAGATTCGTTTCGCGGAGACCTTGCGATGTTGGATACACACACCGGCAACGTAAAAAGAATCGTCCGGCAGGAGAAGATCGTTGCTTATTCACTCTCTCCTTCAGGCGATCGCGTCGTATATGTATCGCCAACACAGGTAAAGCCGAGTAATCCATTTCTCTTTACTTACGACCTGTCAGTAGTCTCGCTGTCGAATGGACAAACTGAGCGCGTTAATGACTTCTCCCCGGGCGTACCTTCGCTGCCGGCATCGTGGTCACCCGATGGGCAGACCATCGCGTATATCTCTGACGGCGAGTGTTTCACTTGGTCGCGTGGCGAACAGCCGCGTAAGGTTTCTTCGACCGCACGCATGAGGTTCATTCAAACGCCACTCTGGGATAAGCAGGGGCAAGTCATTTACGTACTTGCTGAGAACAAGATTTGGCGCATCCCAACAACTGATGCCAAAGCAACTGCTATTACCACCACATGGAATCGTCAAATCAGGAGCATTGTCGGGCGGCATGATCGACAACAAATATGGTCTCCTGATGGCGAATCAATTTACGTCAATACCAGTAACGCTGTAACCAAACAAGAAGGGTTTTACCGGGTCGACCCACGCACTGGCGACTTTAGCAAGAGGCTCGAAGCTGACATCAGCATTACCTCCTTCCGGAGCGGTGTTTCGCGTGACGACGAATTCCTGGTTTATTCAGCACAGACTGCTAGACAGGAACAAAACCTCTGGATCACGAACCAAGACTTCAGTGGTGCCCGGCAACTGACACACGTAAATCCAGATCTCGAGCGCTACCCGGCTGGAGAAGCGCGGTTGATCGACTATTCCACTGCAGACGGAAAGAAGCTTCAGGCGACCTTGCTTTTGCCAGTGAACTATCAAAGCCATAGGCGTTATCCGTTAATCGTATGGGTGTATGGAGGCTCGATGTTATCGGCCAACATCAATCGTTACGGTGGTTCCGGGAATGAGCATTTCAACTTGCAGTTGCTCTCATCACGTGGTTACGCAGTTCTGCTACCTGATACGCCCCTCTCCATGGGAACGCCGCTGCAGGACCTCGCGAAAACAGTGTTGCCCGGCGTAGACAAAGCGATTGAAATGGGAATCGCCGATCCTGATCGATTGGGTGTGATGGGAACAAGTTACGGTGGATACAGCACGCTGGCGCTGCTAGTCCAAACAACACGATTCAAAGCCGCTGTGATGGATGTCGGCATCGGTAACCTCAGCAGTCATTATGGTGCGATGCTAAAAAGTGGTGTGCCGTTAGGAGTTGGCTGGGCAGAGGAAGGACAGGGCCGCATGGGCGGACCACCATGGCAGTTTCCTGAGCGCTACGTTCAAAATTCGCCGGCTTTTTTCCTCAACAAAATCGAGACGCCTTTGCTGATAAGCCAGGGAGGAATGGACGTTTCCCCATCTCAGGCAGAAGAGATCTTTGTTGGACTTCGACGTCTCGGCAAAAAAGTGGTTTATGTGCAATACGAGAATGAAGGACATGGCGTCGAGCATCCCGGCAATCGAATTGACCACTGGAATCGTATGCTCGAATGGTTCGCCTCGCACTTATCCGTCCCCCAGCAACAATCAGCGCGCTGAGATAACTTGCAAAGGTGGGTGTGTTAGATGGCAAGTCGATCAATCTCGCCTAAACACGCCCACCTTATGGTAGCTGCCGCTGGACCTAGTCTTTGTATTGCCACTCCATCGGCTCCCCGCCTGTGCTGTCGAGGTCGGGTATGTTGACTTTTTCACCTAAAACCACCGCTCGTGCGGAACCGATTTCGACAACTTCCGCTGCGTCATATTCATTCTGTTTCATCTTGCTACTCCTTCTTTTAGGTTAAGCACCGGTGGATCAACCAGTGCGGGTGTGACAGGTTCTGCCGCGTGTGCCCAGGTGAGTGCCTGGGTACTACGGCAGGGCTTCTGGTTAACGAGTCGCGAGTTTCGAGATCTCGTAACCAAAACTCGAGTGATATCGTTTGCACTAAGAAAGCCGAGTGCGTTTCGTAGCCGTGACGCGCGCGATCGAGAGCCGCAAACAATGGCTCCTTGTCGATGTACCCGCGGGCACATAACCGCGAGTTGTCGAACACCGAACGCAATCGTCCGGACTCGCGTGCGATAGCGCGAAAGATCGCCTCGCGTGGATTCCCTTTCGTGCGCCGAGCTGCGATTTCTTCCGGAAGAATTCCCGCCAGCATCCGTCGCATGACAACGCGGTTCTCGCCGGGCTGCATTAACTGGGCCAACGGAATCGCCTGTAGAAACTCCACCAGCGGGCGATGTGCAAATGGATAGGTGACCTCAATTCCAAACTGCTCCGCTCGCCAACAGGACGAGATGCTCTTCACCGCTGATAGGAAACCGCGCGCCTGATCGCGCGAGCTATGTGTTGGGAAACTTCTCAGTCGCTCCCTCGCGAGCAGGCGCTCTTGCAATTTCATTCGTCTCGCGAAGCCGGGGTTGTACCAGGGAGGGAGTTGTGCTGCTCGGCCGGCGGTGATCGCTTGCAAGCGTTGCGGAAACTGGCGCACGACAGCGTCCTTCCAGAGCAGGCTGGCATAAGATTTCTTCATGGCCGTGCTCCACGCGCGAAGACGTTGGTGTAGAGTCAAGAACCTTCCCGAAGCGAACAGATCGGCGACTTCAGGATAGGCGCCGTAAACACCTCCGAACATTTGATCGCCGCCAAGGCCGCTCAACAACACGCGTGAGCCCGCTCGCTCCATGGCCTTGCGGATTCCCGAGTGAAAGCCGAACGACAGCACCACCGGATTCGGAGTAACGATCGCAAGATCATTCGGAAGGGGCGCCAGCAGTCGAAAATCCTCGTCCTTAATGTGGTGGCCTGGAATTTGTCGTTGCGACTCAACCAGGCGGATGTAGCGGCGCTCGTCGGATGTCGGACATTCGTCAAATACGTGCGACACCGTTTCCAATCCCGGCGTCTGCACTTCACGTTTCTTGATGAGTTGATCGGCGACACAGACGATGGCAGAGCTGTCGAGACCGCCGCTCAGCTCTGCAAACACAAGACGATCAGATCGCAACCGGCAGCGTATCGCTTCACTGAGCTGTTCGAGCGCGTGTTCCTGATACTGCTCATCAGTGCTGTACTTGATGACCTTCGACGGATCGAGTCTCCAGTATCTCTCGCTTCGAATATCTCCAGTTGCTTTCACCGTGACGACGTGCGCCGGCTTTACATTCAATATGTTTTTGTACGGGGTAAGTTCGGAATTGGGACCACGACTCATCGCGCCGGCGATGTATTCTTCGTCGATCTCGCGGTGTTGCAATGCAAGCAGCGCCGCAGTCTCGGTCGACCAGATAATCCGATCATTATCGACGTGATATCTGAGCGCTCGCGTGCCGGCTACATCGCGGACGAGATAAAGAACTCGGCGTCGCTGATCCCAGAGGGCGAGACAAAAGTCGCCGACCAAGCGGCTGAAGCAGTCTTTTTCCCACTTGAGATACGCCGCCATCACGATCGCCAGGTCGGTAATTGTGTTCGTGTGCAGGAGGCTTGAGCGCAGTTGCCTGATTAGATCGTCGCGGTTGTCGAGACGACCATTCCATGTCAGCAGGTGGCCTTCGCGTGAAACCAGTGGTTGTGCTTCCAAACGTGATTCGCGGTTCGTGTGAAAGGCGCGATAACTCATCCCTAAATTTCCGCTCACGACATCGAACCCACCGTCTGGCCCACGAGCATCAAGCGCGGCGCCCAGTCTCGCCAGGTCATCTTCATTGACTGGGGCGACGCCGCTGCCGAAGTTGAGTATTCCTGCTAACGCACTCATTTCTTTCTTCCCGCGATTCAAATTCGTTTCAACACGCGGTATTCGCTTTTCACGGAGCTCTGATCGTTAACAACCTCGCCGGCCACTTCGGCCCAGGCATGCGCTTTCGGTGGAAAGGTTTGGGCGGCGAGGACCATCTCGGCGGGAACGCCGCGGCGGCGCAGCAGGCAAGTCATTACCGCCGAGTGCTGTAAACACATCGCTTTCTTCGGATAGTACAACTGCGCGCGATCCACCATGCCGCGCACATGCCGGCAGACCTCACGATCCGCATGATGTGGCTCCGCGATGGGCCAACGGGCGACTTTCCTGATCAATTTTTGAAAGCCGCCGAATTTCAGCAGCAGGTCGAACGCCAGCAAACCAACAAAGGCGCTGAATGTTTCGCGACGCGAGATACCCAGGTCTTCCGCTACATCGTTACCGGCAAAATTTGATTGCTGGATGTCGGTTGCCGGAGCTGAAGTTGTGCCGGTAACGTCTTCACTGACCGAGTAGAACCCGTCGCGCGAGCGCTGGAGCAAACCCAGCGACACCATCTTTTTCAGAAAGCGATCCGTGTCAGTCTGAAGCTGCTCGTGCGGAACTTCGTATAGCAGCTCGCCTTCCGCGTTGATCGCTGCAAACTCATGTTCGAGTGCGCGAACGATCTCGTTGAGACTAAGACCGTCGCGAGTGTCTTCGAGAGTCGTCCAGGTGAGTGCGCCCACACCGTTCAACCTGCAGACACTGTCTTCTGCAATCGAAAGCAACACACTCCCATCCTTGTGCTTTCGCGCTCTGTCGGTAATGAGGTGCTCCTGACCAGCAGGCACACTAATCCTCCAGTTTTTAGGGAATGAAGATTTAAGCCGCGAGACGTACAACTGTGGCTATTTATTGCTGCGGGCGGCCACCGCGGGCCGCCCCTACAGTTGTATTCGCAGTGTACAGAGCCGGTGAGCCACGTGAATAGGACCAGGTGTATTTGTCCGGGATTACGGATGGAACTCGCCGTCAACTCATACGTTAAGGCGTGATGTTGTCGCTACTTACTAAAGGACTCAGGTGTTACCTGATAACACCCTCAGGGTGGTCCAATGCAGTAAATCGTGGTCTTGTTAAATGTGGACCAGCAGCAACTCGTTGACTAGTCGCGATTTTCTCCGGCGTCGGTCCAGGACAATTGTTCTCGATCCCGGAAAATTAGGATCGCGCGGGATACAAAACGCCAACCACCTGCCCGATGATCTCCACCTCATCTCGATGAAACTCTTCACGCATGTTTCCTGACCCCGGATGCGGTATCAGCACGATGCGATCGCCTGCTATCTCCGCATACATACAAGTGAAACCTCTCGGCGTGCGAACATAAAACAGCTCCCGCTGATCAAAACTCACGCTGTCTAGGGGATGCACCTCGTTCAAAAGCTTGTTCACGAGCAAACGACTGCCGGGCGGCGCGATCGGCGTCGCACTCGAATCCTCTTCGCCGATGACAACATATGCAAAATGCGGCGGGTAATACGACACGAGATACTCAACTTCGACGTCCGTCCATCTTGACGGCAAAAACTGCGTCACTTCCATGTCAGTATCGTTGCGCAGGATCGGCAGCTTCACGCTTCGCTGGCGCGTTACTGCATCAATCGGCACTTCGTGAGTGCGGGCTCGCATCATGCCGAGCTGCTCATTCAAGCGTTGCTCCGGCTGCAAGCCGATCGCTGCATCCATTTCCGCGCGTGAAAGATTCAGAATCACTCGCAGACTGTCGAGCTTCGCGGTGCCGGGTTGCCGAATGCTGCCGCTGATGATGTTGCCGAGCGTCGACTTACCGATACGCATGTCGGGATTGTTGTGGGTCGTCGCCAGACGCTCACTCGCGGTCACGACATCTTTGTAACTCAGCTTCAGAAATCTCATTGCCTTCAGAATCAAGTTACCAAGCGGCGATGCTGTTTGCCGTTGCGGGCGGCCGCGCTTGGCGTCCCCAGAGGATTGGCTAACACTCATGCAGACGTGAGTCTCCTATTCCAAAGTTGAAACAGGGAGGTATTGAGGGAAATCAGCACGGAAATATTTTTCGTGCCAAGCCAACCTCAACTCTTACTTATCTGGGATTCGTACCGGGAGGACGTGTCGGCAGAAATTTTACACCATGATGGTCCTTTTTAAGAAAATTTTCCGCGTTTCAATTAAACCACGAATTTCCGTCCGCTGGAGGTTTTTATGTCCCGCCCATATCGCGACCTCGCATGGAAGTTTTTCACGCTCGTCTTCGTGTTGCTTGCCAGTGTATCGATTGGTTCTGCGCAAAGTCAGAACGCGACACAGCAGGATCCACGTCACGTCGCTGCCGATAAATTGATTGCAGAAGCTGAGGCGCTTACCGAGAAAAAAACGGAACAGTCGTACAAGCAGGCGATCGAGAAGTATCTGGCAGCCGTCGACATCTGGCGCAGTCTTAACGACCAGCCGATGGAAGCCGCGACTCTTTACGAGGCCGGATGGTTGTATGGCGACATTGGCCAGTATCAGAAAGCCCTCGACTGCTACTCACAGGCAGGGACTCTTTACAAAGCATTGGGCAATCGCAAAAGCGAATTGAACACGCTGAACAACACCGCGTGGGTCTACGGCGAGCTGGGCGAGGAGCAAAGAGTCCTCGAGATGTACCTCCAGGTCGTCGAGGCGAAGAAAAAGATGGGCGAAACGGATGCCGTCGCCATCAGTAATGTCGCTTCGACTTACGGCAAGATGGGCCAGTATCAGCGCGCTCTCGAAACACATTTGCAGGTACTGGCGCTGCGCCAGGGTTCAACTCCAAAACAGATCGCTGGTCGAGCCATCACCCTCAGCAACATCGGTAACTCCTACTACTATCTCGGCGACAAAACCAAAGCGCTCGATTATTACAACCAGTCGCTCCCGCTCATGCGGCAGGCCGGCGATAAGTATTACACCGCCACAGTTCTCAATCACATGGGCATCGTTTATCAGGATCTCGGCGAGTATGACAAAGCGTTAATCCACTTCAATGAAGCGCTCGATCTGCGCAAAGTTGCCGGCGATCAAAAAGGCATCGCCACGACGTTGTCAGACATCGCTCGGCTCGAACGCGATCGTGGAAATCTTGTCGAAGCACGCAAACAGATCGAAGAAGCGCTGGCCCAGGTTGAGCGTGTCCGCTTGAAGGTCGCGAGCCCGCGACTGCGCACGTCCTACTTCGCTTCAGTGCAACAGTATCGCGAGCTCTATATCGATTTGTTGATGCGACTCAGTAAAGACAAGCCGTCGGAACAACTCGAACGTGTCGCTTTCAACGCGAGCGAGACCGGGCGCGCGCGGTCGCTGTTACAACTGCTTTCGGAGGCCGGAGGCAAGATTCGTCACGGCATCGATCCTTCATTGTTCGAACGAAAGCAGACGCTGACGCAGTCGATCGACGCGAAGGCGCAAAGCCAGATGGAATTGCTCAGTGGCAAACATACCGAAGCAGAAGCCGAAGCCGCACGCAACGAGCTCTCGGCGCTGACCAATGAGCTTGAACAGCTTGAGGGTCAAATTCGTGAGAGTAGTCCACAGTTCACAGCCCTCGTCCAACCCGTGCCGCTCAGACTTGAAGAGATTCAGGAAGCGATCCTCGATCGTGACACGCTATTGCTCGAATACTCGTTGGGTGAAGAGAGAAGTTTCGTCTGGGCAGTTACACCCGATACGCTCAAGTCTTTTGAGCTGCCTAAACGCGCGCTGATCGAACCCGCAGCGAGGCGAGTTTACGAGCTGCTAACCGCGCGCACGTTCAGCGTTCCGAAAGAAACACTCGAACAAAGACGACAGCGACTCGAGCTCGCGGATGCAGAGTATGCGAAAGCATCTGCGACTCTGAGCCGGATGATACTTGGACCAGTCGCTGCGGAGTTGAAAGACAAGCGACTGCTGATCGTGAGCGACGGCATTCTGCAATACATTCCGTTTGCAGGTTTGCCAAATCCGTCTGACACCCGCGCGCTGATTGACGATCACGAAGTGGTGCTGGCGCCATCAGCGTCGGTAGTCGGACTGCTGCGACAAGAGACAGCCAATCGTAAACCGGCGAGCAAGATGGTCGCAGTACTTGCCGATCCGGTGTTCTCGAATAATGATCCACGAGCTGCAGCAGCACGGCTTCGCCGTCCAGCTCCGATCGAAAAAGACGCTCCCGTGGTCGCTCTAAGATCGGGATCGGAATTAGATGGTTTGCGGCGGTTACGTTTCAGTCGCCAGGAAGCTGATGTGATCGCTCGACTCGCAGGAAGTGACGCGAAACTCGAAGCCGTCGACTTCGCCGCAAACCGGAAACTCGCCACCAGTGATGAGTTGGGCCAGTATCGCGTGGTCCACTTCGCCACCCACGGCATCATCAACAACGATCATCCCGAGCTCTCGGGAATCGTTCTGTCGCTCGTCGATGAGAAAGGTCAGCCGCAGAATGGATTTTTGCGACTGTACGATCTGTACAACTTGAAACTGTCGGCGGATCTCGTCGTATTGAGCGCGTGTCAAACGGCACTCGGAAAAGAGATTCGCGGCGAAGGGCTCGTAGGGTTGACGCGCGGGTTTATGTACGCCGGTGCGCCGCGTGTGATCGCGAGTCTGTGGCAGATCGACGATCGGGCCTCGGCTGAATTTATGAAACGCTTTTACGAAGCAATGCTCGGTCAAAAGCTTCGACCCGCCGCAGCTCTCCGCGCCGCACAGGTCTCGATGTCTCACGATCCACGCTGGCGCCAACCACACTACTGGGCCGCCTTCACCCTGCAAGGCGAATGGAGATAGCACGGAACCGAGCGCGGTAGCGCCGGGTCAAACTTCCCGGTCACGACTCTGGGGCCGAGTTTGACCCGGCGCTACCGCGCTCGGTTCTGTGTGGCATTTCACTTGCGCTAGTCTCTCAAGTCAAACAAATTGTGATCTGGAACAGAACAGAGGACAGGAGTCTGTGTAATGCTCGACCAGGAAGTTGATGACAAGGGTACCAATCAGGAAGAGGCCCAACATATGCTCGAGGCGCTGCGCGATCAGGGTTTCGAATCCGACAACGAAAAACTCGCCAAAGCGCTCGGCCGTACCATCGAGCAGGTTGATGGAATGATAAAAGGCGCAGAAACAATCGACGATGACGTCGTTATGAAAGCCAGAGGAATCGCTCTGAATCGTGGCATCAAAATCGAGTAGTAGAGGAGCTCAACCATTGAAGCGCGCAACAGCGACATCGGCCGCTGCATGGTGGTGGTTTGAGAGCGGCACCGAAATCTGTTCGACGTGTCAACAGTCGTACGCATATCAAACAGGCGCATACTGTCTCGATTGCGATGACAACGTTTGTACATTATGCGTACAGGAGTCTGAGACAGGCGACGCGCGGTGTTCCGCGTGTTGCGATCAATAAGAGAGTTGTTATGGCAGCGCGGGCTATCTGGAAAGGTGAAATCAAAGTCGGCACGACGAAAGTGCCGGTGAAGCTTTATTCAGCGGTGCAGGATCGCACCGTACGTTTTCACGTGCTCGACGATCGAGCAAAGAAGCGCGTGAAGCAGCATATGGTCGATCCTGACTCGGGCGACGAAGTGCCGGCTGAAGAGATCCAAAAGGGCTATGAGATTGAGCCCGGCCGGTACGTGATTCTCACCGCAGAAGAGCTCGAAAAGCTTCAGCCGCCGCAGTCTCGCGATATCGAGATCGTAGAGTTTGTGCCGCAAACGAAGATCAGCGAGCAGTGGTACGATCGGCCTTACTACCTCGGACCTGATGGCGGCGACGAGAAAGATTATTTCGCGCTCGCCGAGGCACTGAAGAACAAGGAATCTGAAGGAATCGCGCACTGGGTGATGCGCAAGAAGTATTACGCGGGCGCGCTTCGGGCCATCGACGATTATCTTTTCCTGTTTACGTTGCGAGACGCGAACGAAGTGATCCTCGCAGACGATCTGACGAAGCCGTCAGGCGCTGCACCAACGCAGAAAGAGCTCGCGATGGCGAAGCAGCTCGTCGAGATGCTGCAAGGCGAGTTTAATCCCAAGGAATACAAGGACGAGTATCGCGAGCGCGTGATGGAGTTCATCGAGAAGAAAGCAAAGGGACACGCACCGCGATTGAAGGCTGTGAAGCCGAAACGTCAAACTGCCGCGCTCGATAATGTACTCGCGAAGAGTATCGAGTCATTGAGAAAGAAGGAGAAACGTGCCGCCTAGGGCTAGTCGCAGGAGAGCGGAACCGGAAGAAGAGGAGAATGCCGGTGGACGGCCGTTCTGGTCCGGAACGCTGACGTTTGGACTCGTGAGTGTGCCTGTGAGTTTGTTTCCGGCAGCACGGACAGTTCGTACGTCGTTGCGCATGCTTGGACCAGATGGACAGCCGCTCGCGCGCAAGTACTACGCCGAGAAGACTGGTAAAGATCTCGATGCGGATGAAGTGGTGCGCGGCTATGAGGTCACAAAAGAAAAGTTCGTGATCGTCACTGACGAAGAATTAGAACGACTCGCGCCGGAGAAGACGCGCGATATCGATCTGAAGCAGTTCGTGCCGGCGGAGTCGATTCCGCCGATCTATTTCGAGCGTGGATACTTTCTGACACCGGCGGCGGGTTCTCAAAAAGCTTACAAACTTTTGGCGGAGACGATGGATAAGAGCGGGCTCGCGGGCATCGCCACGTTTGTCATGCGCGGGAAAGAATATTTGGTCGCGATCTTTTCTGATAAAGGAATCCTGCGCGCGGAGACAATGCGGTTTGCGGATGAGCTGCGATCGCCGGCCGATGTGGGATTGCCGAAGAAGAAGGAAGCGCCGAAAGCGACTGTCACGAAGTTTCAGAAGCTGATCGCGAATAAGTCGAAGAAGCAGTTTTCACCGGCGAAGCTTGCGGACAAGCAGACCGATTCATTGTTGAAGTTAGTGAAGAAGAAACAGTCGAAACGCGAGAACGTGGTGAAGGTCGAGGAGGAGATGGAGACCGATCGGAAAGTGGTCGATCTGGTCAAAATCCTCAAACAGAGCCTCGGTGGGAAGAAATAGTAGCCACAGATTAAATGGATAAAGAATCTGATTTTAAAAATCCGTGTTATCCGTGTTTAGGATTTACTCCACCGATATGCTACGCCATTTTCCTTGCCTGAATCGCACGATACTAAGTACACATCGCGTCGCGTGACCCGCGAGGATTGCTAGCCAGATGTCGATTGGATCGAGTTTTCCGAACTCCCTGATTACGAGACAGATTCCCAGTGGGACAATCACTTGCGAGATGATCGAGATGTATAACGGGCTTCGTGTGTCGCCGGTGCCTTGTAGTCCGCCTGTGTAAGTGAGCGCGACCGCGATCAGCAGACCTGAGACGCTCAGCACGCGCAATAGCTGGACTCCGATCTCCACGACTGCCGGATCGTGCATTCCAAACACCGCCAGCAACTGTCTCGGGAGGAACAAGAAGAAGAGGCCCACAAATGCCGCGCCCGCAAATCCGAAACGCGCCGCTACGTGTACCGCAGCGTCCGCGCGATCCGGTTGGCCCGCGCCGAGGTTCTGACCAGCAACAGCCGCCGCCGCACCCATCAATCCGACTGAAGTCCACGTGATCAACGAAAACAGCTCGGTGTAAGAAATTGCAAACGCAGCCTGCGCCGCAGCGCTCTGTGCCAGCGATCCGATGAACGACAGCATCAACACGCCGCCAATATTCATTGCGATGCCCTGCACGCCCGTCGGCAAACCGAACTTAAAGATCGACTTAATGATGGACCAGCTTGGCCCAAACCGTCCGTCGCGCGGAAACGCGATAACCCACGCACCGCTCCACATTCGCTGCAATGAATAAAGCGCGATGAGGCCGGAGGCGATGCACGTTCCTATCGCCGCGCCTTTCGTTCCGAACGATGGAATGAGTAACACGTTCAGAACGAGGTTCAGCACGGTCATCGAAATGCCGAGCAACATCGGTGTGCGTGCATCGCCCGCGGAACGCAACGCAGTGCTGAACATGAAGAAGATCATCATGCCGAAGCTGAACAAAAACATGATACGGAGAAACGGTAACGCTTCGGCTTTCACATCTGGCGCTGCGTTGACGAGGTTGAGCAGCGACGGCGAGACGAGGTAACCGATCGGCGCGAATATTCCGAATGCGATGAAGATCGCGGTGAGGAACGCCTGGTAAACAGTACGATTAACTTTCTCCTCATCGTTTGCGCCCGCAAAACGCGCGACGAGCACACTCATGCCTGTAAACAACGACGAGATGAAGACAATCACCACGAGAAAGATTTGCCAGCTCACGCCGATCGCGGCATTCGCCTTGAACCCGACGAGATGGCCCACGAGCGCGTGGTCCACCATTCCCTGCAAACCGCCGATGACGTTCGTGAGCATCGACGGCCACGCAATCTTCCACACTGCCGAATTCAGTGGCCCTTCAACAATCGATCGATCATAGCGGCGCTTGGCCGGCGCCACGGCTGCTGCACTCATTTTGTGCTTCTTGTGCCTTTTTGTGGCTTAAATCGTTTTTCTAGTTTGCGGACGCGAGCGGCTAAACGCGCGCTTCCAATCTTCTCAGCGACTTCCGCGAACTCCGGTGTGACGCCGCGCCATTCAAGCTCATCGACATCTTTAAAGAGCGGCGCGTCTGTGCGCAACGTGGCGAGATCTTTGAAGAGCAACGCCAGCTCGCGGTTCTGTTCATTTAAAACCTCTGGACCAAACTTCTCCAGTGGCCCATAACGATTGATCAACGACGCCGCTGTCTTTGGTCCAAAGCCCGCGATTCCCGGATAACCATCCGCTGAGTCGCCAACCAACGCGAGATAGTCGGGTATAAACTCGGGCGCGACCCCAAACTTCGCACGCACAGCTTCTGCCCCGCGAATCGCATTACCGCGCCGATCAACTTGTACCACACGCTCATCGACGACGCATTGCGCCAGATCTTTATCAGGCGTCCAGATGCAAACCTTCTCCACTCGCTCGTCCTGCGCCGCAAGATACGCAGCAGACGCGAGCGCATCATCCGCTTCGAGCTCGACCTCGGGCCATACAACCACACCCATCGCCACGAGCGCCTCTTCGAGTGGAGTGAACTGCGCCTTCAACGCTTGTTCAACTCCGGCGCCAGTTTTGTAACCCGCCCATAGATTGTTGCGAAACGACTCGATGATGTGGTCCGTCGCCACACCGACGTGCGTCGCGCCATCCTCAAGCAACTGCGCCACTGTCGCCAACACGCCTGACACGGCGCCGAAAGGCGGATCAGTTTTTTTGAAACGCCGGATGCCGTAGAAGTGCCGGAACAGCTCGTAGGTACCGTCCACAAGATGAATGATCATTGTCCGCGAATGTTAGCATTAAAAATCTTCTTCTTAGATTGTCGAATCAGGGCGCGGTCGTTCGACTTATCAGTAGAAGGGCGAAATTAAAGCTCAAGAATAAATTTTTAAGGAGAAAATAAGATGCGAGTCATGGTCATTATCAAGGCTAGTGCGGAGTCGGAGGCGGGACAACTGCCGAGTGAAAAGATGCTGACGGAGATGGGTAAGTTCAACGAAGAACTGGTAAACGCAGGGGTAATGCTCGAAGGCGAGGGACTTCATCCGACGTCAAAAGGTAAACGCGTAAAGTTCTCTTCCGGCACGCGAATCGTCACTGACGGTCCATTTGCGGAAACGCGCGAGCTCATCGCAGGTTTCTGGATTTGGAAAGTGAAATCGATCGACGAAGCTGTCGAGTGGGTAAAACGAATTCCGTTTGACGACGACGAAGTACAGAGCGACACCGAAGTTGAGATTCGTCAGATATTTGAAATGGAGGACTTCGGCGCGGAGCTCACCCCTGAGCTGCGTGAACAGGAAGATCGCGTCCGCGCCCAAGCCGAGAAACTTAAGGAAAAGTAATCCATGTTTTCAATCCGTGTGCATCTGTGGTTAAAAATCAACTTACCCGCAGAGGAGCCTGACCCATCAAAGCCACCGGCACTCGAGCGCGGGCATCGTCTTTCGATCTTCAGGAAAAATGGCCGCGGATTCACGCGGATGGACACGGATCCCGATCCGCGTACATCCGCGTTCATTCTATTTACCGAAGGAGTAGAGCGCGCTGCGCGTACGGATGTAGATGCGTCCGTCAGCGATCGCTGGGGTGGCGTAGCATTCGTCGTCGAGCTCGTTGACAGCGAGCACTTCCCAGTCGCCCGCCGCTTTCAGAACGGACACCTGACCACCCTGACCGATCAAAAACACTTTATCGTCAGCGGCAACAGGCGATGAAAAATACTTGTCGATTGCTCCATGCAGACGGCCCTGTTTGATCACGTTTCCAGTCGTCGGATCAAACGAGATGAGGATGCCGCTGTCGTTAATCATGTAGAGCACGTTCCGGTAAAGCAGCGTCGATGGAACTTGCGGCACCGGCTTCGTGTAGCGCCAGCGAATCGCGTTCGCAGTCTGATCGCCCTGTCCGCCCATCTTGATCGCAAGCAAGCCATTCTCTGACGCCATCATCGCGCGAAACACTTCCCAGTCTTTGTCGTTCAACTTCTCGTCGCGATTCATGTCAAACGCTTCAAATGCAGCGACGAGCATTTTGTCTATCTGCGTAGTGCCACCCGCGCCGGAGATCTCGGCCTTCGTGATCATGCGATCTTTGTCTTTGTCGTACGCGGCAAGACCTTCCTCCCACGAGATCGTCGACACTTGTTTCCCCGGTTGATTCTGCGGGAAGCCCCAACCGTTGATATAAAGATATTCACTATCGTGACTCGCAATCGACTTCATCTCGCACGCAAGACCGCGAACCCACCAAACGCGCTTGCCGTCCTCAACCGAATACGCCGAAAGCTGGAACGACTCAGGAATGATGATCTGCTTCCCGCCCGCTTTTGGTTGATACACGATCGGCGTCGAATAGCCGGAAATCACAACTGGCCGCTCGACTTTCCAACGCAGCTTGCCGCTGTTTTTATCGACCGCGATCAGATACGACGTGGGATTGTCCTGATCGACAGGCAGGATTACCTTGTCATCAACGAGAATGGGCGATGCGCCAAAGCCGTAGAACATGTTGAATGGGCCAAGCGGAAGCTTCCAACGCTCTTTGCCGTTTGCGTCGTACGAGAGTATTCCGAAGTCCTGAAAGAAAACGTAAACGTTCGAGCCGTCAGTCACGGGGCTCGGTGATGCTGGGCCATTCACGTTCTGCAAACGCCCGGCATGCGCGCGCGGCACTTCGCGTTGCCAGAGGATCTTTCCCGTCTGGCGATCGAGAGCGATCACAAACAACTTGTCCTTATCGTGCGCGGTGACAAAGATCCGATCGCGCGTCAACACCGGCGACGAATGACCCGAAGGAAGCGGCGTTTTCCAAACAACGTTCTTGTTTGGTCCAAACTCCGACGGCAAGCCTTTGGTGTCGGAAACGCCCGTGCCGTTTGGACCGCGAAACTGCGACCACTCGTCCGCAGCAGCGATCGTCAGCGGAGACAACAGCAGAAGAGCAACAAAAAGAGTGATGATCTTTAACATTTTGGACTAGCTCCGTCTTGAAGTAAGCAGATAATATGAGCAGCAACAAAAAGGCACAAGACGCACGAGGACCCGACGCCTATGAAAACCATTTTTCTACTTTTAGCTCTAATTTCGCTGGCTGCCGCGCAGAAACCCATGATGCAAAAGGATCGGCAGGTGCTTTTCGACTTTCGTGTCGAGGATGAGTCTACACCCGCGAAGATCACTCCGGCCACACAACGAATGGTTTTGACAAAAGTATTTCGCAGGTATCTGATTGATACGAACAAGTGTAATTTTCCAGCGGACGCGGCGGACGATTACTTAGGCGCGGCGCGCAAAGCCGGGCAGATGGTTCCGTCGATCGCCGATGTCGAAACGGGAAGTTTCACGGCGCCAGGCCAGTCGCAGACGCTCTACGTGATCGACGTCAGCGAGTGTAACGCGTCGCATGCTGATAATTTTGGGAGTAAGCGCGTCGCGATCTTTTCCGGACAACAGCTCGTTGCCGATGTCGATGCTGACTTCGCAAGAAATGTTATCAAGAAGACCGATCTGAATAGTGATGGTATCGATGAGTTGTTGATGACGACCGGCGACATGGCGCAGGGCACGCTGACGGAGATGGCGTCCCTCGTTAGTTTTCAAAATGGGCGACGGCAGGTGCTGCAGGAGTTTGGTTCGGTGGTCTTAGATTCGTGTGCTTCGGGGTTTCCGAGTAGTACATCGGAAGCGTCGGTGATTTACATCTCTGATGTGACGCCGGGCGCGATGCCGAAGATCACACAGGAAAACTACAGCTCGAGCTGTCGTAAAACGAAGCGCTGGCGCTTCGTGTCGCACGGTAAGAAAGAGGATTGAGTTTAGATTCGAACACTGGGAGGAACTATCAATGTCGGAACTCTTGCAGGAATACACGACCGGAGTAACCAGCCCTGACGGCGCGACTTACACAGTCCGCAGCTACGGAGCAGAACGTGACGACGGCACCTGGATCGGCTGGCTCGAATTCGAACCCGAAGATCCGGAGGAAACAACGCTGACTACCGATCAGGAAACGTCACAACCGAATCGCACTGCCGTCGAATACTGGGCCACCGGCCTGGAAGCCGTCTATTTCGAAGGCGCTTTCGAACGCGCGCGAGTGAAATAGGAACGCGGATAAACGCGGATATGGGAACGATTAAAATCTGTTCATTCCTATTGTTCGTCGTCATTCTCGGCGGGCCGAAATTTTCAACTCAAGCCCCACAAAAGAACCAGCAAATCATCATCGCCGCGAGCACAATTCTCGACGGTAAAGGTGGCGTGCTCCACGACACACGCATCGTCATTGAAGGCTCGAAGATCGTTCGCCTCGATCCAAACGCCGCACCAGTGAATTACGATCTACGCGGTCTGACAGTCTTGCCGGGCTGGATCGATAGTCACGTCCACATCACCTGGAGCTTTGGTCCAGACGGAAAGAACGCGGGCGCCGGCGGCACGAGCGCCTACGCAACGTACGCAGCCGCCGCTAACGCATGGGCGACACTCATGGCCGGTTTCACGACCGTGCAGAGTGTCGGCTCGCCAAACGATCTGCCGTTGCGTGATGCGATCGCGAGAGGGGCGCTGCCTGGCCCACGCATCCTGACTTCCGCTGAGCCACTCATTGGCCGCGGTGCACAGAGCGGCACGCCCGACGAGATTCGCGCCTTCGTCAGAAAGCAGAAAGAAGCCGGCGCTGACTTAATCAAGATCTTCGCTGCCGGCAGCGTCAATCGTCCGCAGATGCTGCTCTCGCAGGAACAACTCAACGCCGCGTGTGATGAAGCAAAGAAGCTCGGTCTGCGCACGCTCGTACATGCTTACAAAGACGCTGTTCGTGCCGCTGTGCTCGCAGGCTGCACGCAGATCGAGCATGGACCACTCGCCACTGATGACGATCTGAAGTTGATGGTGCAGAAAGGCGTGTGGCTCGATCCGCAGGCGGGGCTCGTGATGGAAAATTACCTGCTCAACAAAGACAAGTTCGCCGGCACGCCTGGCTACCCTGAAGAAGTGTTTCCCGCGATCAAGGAGATGATTCCGGCGTATCACTCCTTCTTCAAACAAGCGCTCAAGATTCCCGGACTCAAGATCGTATTTGGATCGGACGCGCTGGCCGGCTCGCACGGGCGAAACGCGGAGGAGTTTATCGATCGCGTGCGTGATGGTGGCGCCGCTCCGATGGCAGCGATGGTTTCGGCGAATTCACTCGCCGCCGAGGCGCTCGGAATGGGTAATCAGATCGGCTCGATCGCGCCTGGTTTGGAGGCAGACATTATTGCGCTCGAGGGCGATCCGGTAAAGGACATTACGGCGGTGCGGCGCGTCGTTTTCGTGATGAGAGGAGGGATTGTTTACAGTTATAAAAAGTGATTAACGGCCTAAGCGCGCTGGTTAATGATTGACAAGCAAAATAGGTCCTATAGGCATATAGGACCTATTTGCTATTTAAGCAGCCTCGCAACTTCAAGCACCTGCTCCGGCGTCGCTCGGATCCAATAGTTCTCCGTCAGGTTAATCCACTTCACCGTCCCGCTTGCATCAATTAGAAACTCAGCCGGCCGCGCGATGTCTTCGCCACTTATACCTGCACCTTTGTGCGCCAGATCGTAACGTCGAATCACTTCCGCATTTCGATCGGAAAGGAGTGGGAAAGTGTAACCCTGACTCTGCGCGAGGTTGCGTGAGTCCTCAGCGGTATCAGTGCTGACCGCTACGGGACGTATACCTGCTTCGTTGAATTTGTTCAGGCTTTTCTCGATACTCCGCAACTCGGAGTTACACGAAGGTCACCAGTAGCCTCGATAAAACACGAGCAACACCCCCTTCGGCGCGTTGCCGTTGATAGGCGTCGTCAGTAGCTCATTGAGAGACACCTGCTTACCCGAAGTATCAGGCAAACTGAAATCGGGTACTCGCTGCCCGACCTGTGGGGCACCCTTCGAAGCCGGCAGCGAACGTCCGACCACGAAGATCGTGAAGACGAACATCGCAAACACCGCCAGGCTCAGCACGCTGACGATTGAGCTAACAAGCTTCGAACGCGTTGGATGCGGCCGATCTGAAGCAAACCCACGCCGCAGACCGATGAAAAGCAACACTCCGGCAATTACAAACAGCACGAGGTTCGCCCACGGAAAGTCGCGCGTAAACGGAAAGAATACAAAGATGAAGAAGTAGCTCAGGAACGCGCCAAGCGTTAACAAGAACCCTGTCCACAACGGCCAATTGATACGTTTAATATTCATGATCGATCCGCGTTAATCCTGCTTTCTATACGTGAGATCCGCGTCGCCCATACGCAACGAACGCGCAAAGTAATCCAATGATCAGTGGTGTCACACCCGCGGCCACACCCATGGTCATGACTGAGATAACAACAGCCCCGATCATGATGATTGTGAGTCCAATCGCAGCCCACACTGTCAGGTATTGTTGACGGCGTAACAATCCTGGCAACACCAGTCCAAGCGCACCAAGCACTTCGCAGAGGCCGATAAATTTGAGAAACCACATGGGCGGCATCCACATGTTTGGTGGGGGCGGCGGCATCGGAATGATCGGCACCAGCTTAGTGATACCGGCAAACAGAAATAACAGCGCCAGCAGTATTTGAATGATCCAGAGTACGATGTTCATGAGTAGTTTCCTTTAAGAAGCTGAATTTTTACTGCGATGGTAGTCCTGTGATCTCCAGCACCGGCCGGATCTCGATCGTGCCGACTTTCGCCGGCGGCACACGCTCCGCGATGCTCATTGCTTCGTCGAGATCTTTTGCGTCGATAATGTAGTAACCGCCGAGTTGTTCGCGCGTCTCGGCAAATGGACCATCAGTTACCAGTCTCTTGCCGTTTCGCACACGCACGCTCGTTGCGGTCGACACCGGATGCAGCGGACCGGACGCAACATATTTACCTGACGTACTCAGCTCACGCGCGAGTTGTGCGGATTCAACGTAGCAGTGCTCTCGCTCGGCTTCGCTAAGCGCCCCTTCTTCGAGATAAACCAACAGCATGTATTTCATGAAATGTTTTCCCTCCCGTTCCTAAATCGAACGGCGCGCCCGTGAATCGACACTCCAGCCCCAATTTTTTATTATCAAACGTGCTTTCAAACGCCAATGTTGCTGTCGACGCAGTCTATCGATCCGACTGGGGTCGAATTGTTGCAACTCTAATACGTCAGTTTGGCGATTTCGAGCTTGCCGAAGACGCCGCACAGGAGGCTTTCACGGCTGCAGTCCACCAGTGGCGCACTGAAGGCATTCCCGATTCTCCACGCGCCTGGATCATCCAAACTGCAAAACACAAAGCCATCGATCGTCTGCGGCGTCAAACACGTCTACAGGAAAAACTCGAAGCCGATCCGGATTTCGCGTCCGAGCCGATCGTTGAAGGACCAAGCCTTAACTTCGATGAGATCCCGGACGATCGTCTGCGCCTGATCTTTACCTGTTGTCACCCGGCGTTGTCACTCGAAGCACAGGTCGGACTCACGCTCCGTACTTTAGGCGGTCTTCAGACGGATGAGATCGCGCGCGCGTTTTTAGTGCCAACGGCGACGATGGCCCAACGCCTGGTCCGTGCAAAACGAAAAATCCGTGACGCTGGAATTCCCTTCAGCGTGCCCGACACTACCGAGATGCCTGCGCGTCTTGACGGAGTCCTGACGGCAATTTATCTCATATTCACTGAAGGCTACGCGCCGACTCGCGGCGAGCCACTCGTCCGCGCCGATCTTTGCGCCGAAGCGATTCGACTCGGGCGTCTGCTGCGAGCGCTGCTCGAGCCAAAGCCTCCGGCTGAAGCGACAGCTCTCGTGGCGTTGATGTTGTTGCACGATTCGCGACGCGAGGCTCGATTGGATGAAGATAAAAATCTCGTTGTGCTCGAAGAGCAGGATCGCACGTTATGGAATAGACCACAAATCGACGAGGCGCTGGCCCTGGTTGAAGAAGCGCTGCGTGATGAGCCTGGTCCATTCGCACTCGAGGCGGCAATCGCTGCCGAGCACTGCAAAGCTGCACGACCGAAAGACACCAACTGGTCGCAGATCGTCAAGCTTTACGATCTGCTTTCAGAAGTAATGCCGTCGCCGATTGTCTCGCTAAATCGCGCGGTGGCGATCGCGATGGCCCAGGGTCCGCAACCGGCGCTCGATCTAATCAATGAGCTCGCCGCCTCGGGCGAGCTCGACGATTATCACCTGCTGCACGCCGCTCGGGCCGACATGCTGCGACGACTGGGCGACAACGAAGCGGCGGCTGAGAGTTACGAAGCTGCCCTCAAACTGGCCACCAACGACAGCGAGCGTCGCTTCCTCGAACGCCGCCTCCGCGAAATGCGTTCTTTGCCACAATAAGGCACACAGAAGATTCTTTGCCACAAAAAGGCACAAAACGCACAAAATATTCTAAAAGGAAACTGGCCTTCCGGTTTTATCTTTTTGTGTCTTTTGTGCCTTTTTATGGCTAATACTTCTTTGTGGCCCTACGCGCCGGCGCCCTGGCCGTGCATCGAGGCAAGGCGTTTCTCGATTTCTTCCGGTGTGACGTCTTCCTTGTGCGTCGCGATGGTCCAAATGTGGCCAAATGGATCCGTTAACGTCCCGGAGCGATCTCCGTAAAACTGATCCTGCAACGGCTTGACCTCAGTACCACCGGCAGCAATCGCCTGCGGGTAGATCTTGTCAACATCGTCAACATAGATCATCAAACTTACGGGGGTGCCACCCAACGCTTTTGGTCCTTTGTACTGTGGCATCTCATCCGACAGCATGAATGGCGAATCGCCAATCTTCATCTCGGCGTGTCCGATCTTTCCCCCGTGCTCCATACGAAACAACTCAACTGCACCAAATGCTTTCGTGTAATACTCCATCGCCTCGGCCGCACCATCGATGACCAGGTAAGGCGTTAACGAATGATATCCCTCCGGAATCGGTTTTACGTCTGCCATAAACTTCGTCCCCTTTCGTGTTGAGTGGATTACTTCAGAAGATTTTTCTGGATGCTAACTCTTTTTGACGACCATCAGCGTCATATCATCCGTGAGCGGTCGGGGCGCCGCGAAGTCCTGCACCGCGCCCAGCACTGAAAACAAAACCGCCTCCGCCGAGCCACCCTGCGCCCGGCGCAATTCAGTCTGGAGTCGCATATTTCCAAACTCCTGTTCTGCTTCGTTGAATGACTCAAGGATACCATCAGAACACACCAATAGCAGATCGCCGCCGCGTAGTTTCACACTGCCGCGCTCGAATACCGCCGCGGGCACGACGCCGAGCACTGGTCCACCATCGGACAGCAACTCGAGTTGCCCATTTTTCCGCAACAGCAAAGCCGGCGGATGTCCCGCACTCGTGTAATCGAGCTGCCCTGACTTTAACAGCCGTGCGACAAACAATGTGCTCAGCGGTTCGACTGACGACAACCGTGCGATATCACGATTTATTCCGGCCACTATCACTTCCGGATCGGTGCTCGCCGCGGTGTGGGTTCGCAACAAACCGATCAGATGCGTGACCCACATTCCCGCTGCGAGTCCTTTGCCACCGATGTCACCAAGCGCCAGCAGTAAACCGTCGGGCGTCTCTTCTACGCTGACGAAATCGCCAGGTAAGTGACGCACTGCAAAGATCTCAGTCGCAACATCAAACGCGCCGTGTCGCAGCAAAGTCGGCGCACACAAACGACGATGCACGTGGGCCGCTTCGAAGATCGCGGTGTTCAGCTCCGCATAATCTCGCTGTAATGTTTCGAGCTTCTGTTGCAGCTCAGCAAGCGGAGACGCAACTGTAGCAGGGGAAGAAGTGCTGACGTCGATTGCTGGGAGAGTCATGACAAGACCTCATCCGACAAACTTATAACCACTACCATGAACGGTAAGTATGAAACGTGGTTCCTCTGGATTTGGTTCGAGCTTTTGTCTTAGATGCACGATGTGGGTATCGACTGTCCGGGTGGTTGGATAATTTTCGTATCCCCAGACTGCATCGAGCAGTCGATCACGCGACAGTGTTTCAACCGGATGCGCGATGAAGTAAGCGAGGAGGGCAAACTCTTTCGCCGAAAGATCGACGATGTTTCCATTACGCCGTACTTCGTTGCTGCGAATGTTCACTTCGATGTCGCTGAATTTGTAGACCTCGGGCGTGGGCACTGGTGAGGCAACACGCCGCAGGACCGCTTTCACACGAGCCATCAGCTCACGCACTGAAAATGGCTTCGTGACGTAATCATCCGCGCCCAATTCGAGACCGACAACTTTATCGATCTCCTGTCCGCGCGCGGTCAGCATGATGATGGGCACTGACGGACGTTTCGCTTTCAACTGTTTGCAAACGTCGAGTCCGCTCATGCGCGGCATCATCACGTCGAGCACCACGAGGTCGGGATTGTCAGACAGTGCCTTGTCGAGACCGCTGACGCCGTCTTCCGCGCTGATCACTTCATAACCTTCGTATTCGAAGTTGTCGCGCAACCCCGCCACCATCGCCGGTTCATCTTCAACGATCAAAATCTTGCTTTTCATAAATACCTCAAATTGTTTTTTGTGCCTTTTGTGATCATGTCGATTGATTGGCGAGCGGTAACGAAAGAGTGAACTTGCTGCCGCGTCCGGGCGTGCTCTCGACTTCAACGTCGCCACCATGCGCGCGCGTTATGTGACGCACGAGCGACAGACCGAGTCCACTGCCCTTCGTGTTGTGTACAAGCGGATCGCACGTTCGATAAAACTTCTCAAAGATTCGCGACTGCTCGTTTCGGTCGATCCCAATACCACGATCGCTCACTTCGAGTTTGAGCACACTCTGCTCGCGGTAAAGCTTAACGCCCAGAAATTTCTCGCTGTCAGAATATTTCAGAGCATTGTTGACGAGGTTAACAAGCGCGCGTGCAATCGCTTCGCGATCGACTTTCACCGGCGGAATGCCGGGATCGATTTGCTCTTCGAGCGCGAATCCCTGTTGCTCGATCTGATAGCGATAAGAGTCGAGCGTGTTGCGCACGAGCTCGCCGATGTCAGTCTCTCTAAAGTCGTACTCTTTCGCGCCCGCTTCAATGCGCGAGAAATCGAGAATGTTATTGATCAACGCACTGAGCCGTTCGCTCTCTTTGCGAATGATGCTGTAGTACTCGTTCTTCTTCTCCTGCGTCGTGATGCGACCGAGCTCGAGTGTTTCCGCGTAGAGTCGAATCAGCGCCAGAGGCGTTCGCAACTCGTGCGACACATTGGAAACAAAGTCAGACTTCAAACGCGCGAGCGCCACTTGCTTGTTGACACTGCGATACGTCAACACGAGGCCACCGATCATCAACACCGACAACACACCAAGGATCAGAAAACTCTGCCACACCCAGCGACGGCTGATTGCTTCTGCTGTCGTGCCCTGAAACTTAATGCCGAGTGCGAGACCACGAAACGGTTCGTCGAGCTTGTAGGTGATCTCCGGTTTGCCGCTGCCGAAACCGTCCGACATAGCCAGCGGTCGACCCAGTTCTGCTTTGAAAGCATCCGCCGGGTAGACCATCATTGCGAGTTTCTGATCAGGATGGTCGATCGCCTCGCGCGGCATCAACTCGTGAAATGCCTGAACATAGAGTTGTTCCGGATCATTAGTGAAGCTTTGCGACGTTAACTCTTTAAGTAATTCGGGAAAGAAAGTTTGCTTCAGGTAGTTTGGATCGAAGCTCACGCCGCCCAATACCGGTCGATCGCGATCGAGCTGGGGAAAACTAAAGATCGCCGTCGTTGTATAAACAAGACCGTCGGACTTTTCAGATTCGCTGGGCATCCACATGATCGGCTTGGGTTTCCGGCGCAACTGTTCGCACAGGTACGCTCCTTCCAGGTTAAACCAGGCGCTGTACATCTTGCCTGAATCACCGGCTTCCTTTTCCGTCATGAGATTGCGCTGCGGCTGCAGGACGATCCCTTTCTTCGCATCGTAGAGAAAGACGTGAGTGAACCACGGGTTGTTCGCGACGATCAGGTCCAGCTTTCTACGTTTCTCATCGTCAGAATCGTTTATAGAAGGAAACCCATCGCGCGCTTTTTCCGTCATCGCATAGGCTTTGCCGGCGATTTTCTTTGCAGAGATCGTTAGTAAATACTGGAAGTCGCGATGAATCAACGCCTCTACCTTTTTGTCGCGCTGGATCGATTTAACGTGCTGGAAGTTAACGACGATGAGCGTCAACGCCGGCAACACCACGGCCAGGCCAAGCGTGAGCACCAGCCGGAACCGAGCGTTGCTTTCTCTTTTCGACTTCATTGCGGGCCAGAGGATACGCCCGGTCGGCACCGGGCTGTGTCAAGGGCAAGTAAAAAATTGTCAAGAATTGTGAAATCCGCGGAAATCCGCGTCTATCTGCGGCTTATTTGACAAACTCGGTTATAGTAACGCGCGTCCCGGAGTTTGGCTATGGAGTCTACAGTGAAACATTTGACGATGCAGGAGCTCGAAGCGGCGCTGGACCACCTGCGCGAGGCGCCGCAGGATGAAGGTGTGTTGCAGTTGATCGTGTGCCGTCCTGATGTCGACCAGCGACAGCTTTTAACTGAAGCTGAGCTCGATCCGCTTAAAGGTTTAATCGGCGACAACTGGATCGTGCGCCCAAGCTCAAAGACACCAAACCGATCGCCGCATCCCGAGATGCAAATCAACATCATGAACTCACGTGTCACAGCGCTCGTGGCCCAGGATAGGGAACGCTGGCAACTCGCGGGCGATCAGCTCTACATCGACATGGATTTAAGCAAAGAAAACCTGCCAGCCGGCGCGCGCATACAGGTCGGCTCGGCAGTCCTGGAAGTGAGCCACCTGCCACACACGGGTTGCCACAAATTCGTCTCGCGGTTTGGCAGTGATGCGATGAAGTTTGTGAATTCAGCAGTTGGACGTGAGCTGTGTCTCAGAGGCATCAACGCGAAGGTAGTCCAGGCAGGTGTCGTGAAAGTGGGCCAGGTCGCCAAAAAGATCTAAGCCACAAAAGGCACAAAAAGCACAAAATATTTTTTTGAAGGAGGTATCTCTTAAAGAGAACCGCTGCCTTCCTGTTTAAAGGTTTTGTGCTTTGTGTGCCTCTTGTGGCTTAGCTCCTAAGCGGCTCGCTGCCGCGAATGTCTCCCTTCCGCAAACTCCTCAATCATCTTTTTATTGAACGCGGGTATATCGGCAGGCTTCCGACTGGTTATTAAGCCGTTATCCACCACCACGTCTCGATCCACCCAATGCGCACCTGCATTAATCAGATCCGTTTTCAACGACGGCCACGAAGTAATAGTCCGGCCTTTGATAATTTCCGCATCGATAAGCGTCCACGGTGCATGACAAATCGCAGCCACCGGCTTGCCCGTTGCGAAGAAGCCGTCAACGAACTCAACCGCTCTCATCATTGTCCGCAACTGATCCGGATTTCTCACACCGCCCGGAAGTAATAATGCGTCGTAATCATCAGAACGCGCCCGGCTCAAGGGCATATCAACTGGAAATGAATCCGCTTTCTCGTCGTGGTTCCACCCCTGCACTTCGTTGCCGGCGGGCGAAACAATCTCAGTGATCGCTCCAGCCTCTTCCAAAGCTTTCTTCGGCTCCGTTAACTCCACCTGTTCGAAGCCGTCGGCAACCAGAATGGCCACCTTCTTCCCCTTCAACTTCTTCTCCATGGGGTCTCCTCCTTGTTCTCAAGTAAAACTTGCCGTGAGCTATTGGCTGGTAAAAGGGTGCGGCGACCTGCTCGGCTTTGGCGGCGGTCCGTAGCGTGGGCAAGTCACCGCATCCAACGTGCCCTGCTCTATCTGGCAATTTGTACTTAGCAATAGAGGGGCCGCCAGACACCATTTCTTAAATGTTAATGTATTCGAGCGTACAAAGGTGGTGAGGGTAAAAAATTACAAAAAAACCGTAGGAAAGTCCGACAGCACTGTTCGAACTTGCTACTCAGTGACCTAAACCGCTTTCTGCTTCCAGCGACCGAGACGAAACACCGCCGCACTGACCACCGCCAGCGTCGAAAATGCAACCATCATCGCTACAAACACGCCACGCGGCCCCATGCCGGCTTTCATACTCAGCACGTAAGCGAGAGGGATCTCCCAGAGCCAGAACACGAAAAGATTGATGATCGTGGGCGTCCAGGTGTCGCCGGCGCCGTTGAACGACTGTCCGAGCACCATGCCATACGCGTAAAACAAAAAGCCATACGCCACGATCCGCAGACAATCAACACCGTAATGCGCAACGTTCGGATCGTCTGTGTAGAACCAGATGATCTGTGGAGCGAAGAAGATGAATAGCAGCCCGATCACCCCAAGGAAGATCATGTTGTAGAAGCCGGCCTTCCAGACCGCGCGTTCGGCGCGTTCCGGATCCCTGGCTCCGAGCGCCTGACCCACCATCGTCGCCGCGGCATTCGCCATTCCCCACGAAGGCAATAGCGCAAACAGGATCACGCGAATTCCGAACGTGTAACCCGCGACGGCGTTGCTGCCAAAACTCGAAATGATGCGCACGAGGCCGATCCAGCTCGCCATGCCAATGAAGACCTGGAATGTTCCACTCGCTGACAGACGAATCAAACGACCGATGACCGATGGCTCGATACGAAGATGATGGCGCTTGATTTCGAATCGTCCACCGGACCGAAACAGCTTGATGAGTGCGAAAATTGCACCGGTACCTCGGCCGATCGACGTCGCGATCGCAGCGCCGACGATGCCGAGCTTTGGAAAAGGTCCGAGTCCGAAGATCAAACACGGGCCGAGGAGAATGTTGATCCAGTTCGCGAGCCACAAGGTGCGCATCGCGATCGCAGCGTCGCCCGCGCCACGAAAGATCGCGTTAATCATGAAGAGCATTACGACGCTGATATTGCAGGCGAGCATCACTCGCGTGAACGCCGAGCCGTGTTCGATGACCCACGGCGAGCCGCCCATAAGTGAGAGGAGTTTTGGAGCGAGAGGCGCGCCAATCGCGCCAATGACGATCGACACTATGAGCGCGAGCGCAATCGCCTGGACTGCCGCGCGTGCAGCGCCATCCGGATTCTTTTCACCGATGCGGCGCGCGATCATCGCCATCGCGCCGATGCTCAGACCGATCGCGAGCGCGTAAACGAGAGTCATGAGGGATTCGGTGAGACCGACAGTTGCAGCCGCGTCTGTGCCGAGGTGTGAGACCCAGAAGATATCGACCACGGCGAAAACGCTTTCCATGATCATCTCGAGGACCATAGGAATTGCGAGCAGCAGGATCGCCCGGCCAATCGGACCGCGCGTGTAGTCGCGGTGCGAGCCGCGGATCGACTCCTTCACCGCCGACCAGAGGCTTTGTGATTCTTCCTGTGGGAGAGTAATTGAGTCAGCCATGTTTCTGATCCGCGTTTATCCGCGTAATCCGCGGCTAAAACTATCGACCGAAATCATCCTGCAGACGCACGATGTCGTCTTCGCCCAGATAAGCTCCTCGCTGCACTTCGATAAATACTAAATTTTCCTCGCCCGGGTTCTCGACGCGATGCGCTGCGCCGATCGGAATGTCGATCGCTTCGCCGGCCCGGACCATTATCTCCTCGTCGTTAAGTGTCACTTTCGCAGTGCCTGCAACGACGAACCAGTGCTCAGCGCGTTGTGAGTGTTTCTGGTAACTGAGTCTCTTGCCGGGCAAGACCTCGATCCGTTTCACTTTGAATCCTTGATCTTCTTCGAGCACCGTGTAGGTTCCCCACGGTCGGCGATCAAACTCCCGCATACACGTTCCTCCTTGAATTCGAATGGTGGAATATAACAGAACCGAGCGCGGTAGCGCCGGGTCAACCCCTCCCTTGATCGGAGGACTTGACCCGGCGCTATCGCGCTCGGTTCTGTTTGGTGCGGGTCTTAGGAGTTTGCTCTCAACGTCAGGTAGATCACGGCGTTGCGTCGCTTAATCAACACGAGTGCCGGCTTAGCGCCTGACCGTTGCATCGCAGCCGTAAACTCCGCGACCGTCTTGATCGGCTGCCGATTTACTTCCTGGATCAAATCGCCCTGCCGAATTCCGGCGGTAGCGGCACTGCCGTTTGGCTCAACTCTGCTAACCAGCAATCCCTGGTCATCCGCGTCGAGCCCGTAGCGGGAAGCCGTTCCCGGAATGAACGGTTGCAGCGCCATTCCATACTTATCGGTTCCGGTCGGACCAGTGCTGCTCGTCTCTTCCTCACTCTCCGGTCGCTCCTGGTTGGGCAGTTCCGCCAGTGGTACCTGAAAGCTCTGGTCACGTCCGTTTCGACGCGCCGTCACTTCGACTGTCGATCCAGGCCCGAGGCTCGCGACGAGATTTCGCAGGCTGTTGTTGTCGATAACCGGTTGCTTGTTGATGGCCGTTATCACATCGCCACGCTGCAGGCCGGCTCGTTCAGCCGGACCACCGCTCTGAACCGAGGTGATAATCGCGCCGCGCGCGGCCGGGAGACTCAGGCTCGAAGCGAGATCCGCGTTGACTGATTGAATCGTGACGCCCAGCATTCCGCGGCGCACTCTTCCAGTCTTCATCAACTGCTCCATAACCGTGCGCGCCATGTTCGACGGAATCGCGAAGCCGATGCCGATGCTGCCGCCGGACGGCGACAGGATCTGCGAGTTGATACCAATCAGCTCACCGGTCGTGTTGACGAGAGCGCCGCCCGAATTACCCCTGTTGATCGCGGCGTCGGTCTGAAGGAAGTCTTCGAAACTGCCGTCGCTCAGGCCGGTGGAGCGACCTTTCGCACTCACAATGCCGGAAGTCACCGTCTGGCCGATGCCGAGTGGGTTACCCACCGCCAGCACGAAGTCGCCAACGCGTACTTTGTCCGAGTCACCTAGCTGAAGTGTCGGCAGGTCGCGCGCTTCGATTTTCAGCACTGCGAGGTCGCTGGGCGGATCGGAACCGACCAGCTTCGCGGTGAAGGTGCGGTTGTCAGTTAGTTCAACTTTGATCTCCAGTGCGCCATCGACGACGTGGTGGTTAGTCAAAATGTAACCTTCCGAGTTGACGATCACTCCGGAGCCGACGCCCTGTACACGCTGAGGCGACTGCTGCTGTGGCAAACGATCGCCGAAAAAGTCACGGAACGACGGGTCGTCCATGAACGGAAACTGCTGTGCAGATCGGGCGCGCTCCGTTGACCTGATGGTCACAACCGCGGGCGACACCCTGCTCACAAGATCTGCATACGAGTTCTGCACGCTCGCAGCGCTGGCAACCGGTGCCGTTGCTGCGGTCTGCCCATTGATTGAGGCAAACGAGAAAACCACGAGAGCGAGGCTTAGAAACAAATTTGTTAGAGAAACTGCTCCTCTATAGATATTCATGTCTTTCATTAGTAAAAAATCTCCGCTTAGTGGATGCATTAGATACGGGTTTATGATTCAAATCAGCCTCGTTCCGTTTACCGACACAGATCATCCACAAAAGTGGCCGCTTCTATCCGGGTTTCACTGATGGGCTTATGCTATACTGCGCCCGTTCAAAAGCCGTAAATCCCATTATTCGACGGTATTGCCGCAGTCCTGGTATTTTCTGATCTGTTCGCCCGACGTTATATTCCAACGAAAAAGACATTTTATTTGAGGTATAGCGCTGGTGCATGGGATAGAGACCAACGGCCACGAGGACAATTCCGTTCTGATCGTTAATGACGAGCCCGATCAACTCACCCTGATGGGCGGTCTGCTGCGAAAGGCCGGTTACTCTGTTTTAACCGCTGAAGATGGTATCGACGGCCTGACGCTCGCCAGGCGCGAGCGACCTGACCTCGTCATCAGCGACGTTTCAATGCCGCGGATGAATGGTCTCGAGTTGTGCCGCGAGATCCGTGCTGACTTAGAACTCAACACCGTCCCCATCCTACTCATTACTGCGCACCAGAAAGACACCGAAAGCGCCGTCGCGGGAATGAAAGCCGGCGCCGACGACTACCTCGAAATCCCTTTCGACGCGCCTCGTCTCATCGCGAAAGTATCAAGATTGCTCGAACGCTCGCGTGTAGAAGCGAGTTATCGCGATCTCGTCGAGCAGGCCAGCGACATGATTTTCACCCAGGATCTGTCAGGCCGCGTGACCAGCATGAACCTCGCGGGACAAAAGTTTCTCGGTCGCAAACCAGAAGAGATCATCGGCAACTCATTTCTCAACGTATTTGGCATCATTCCTGAAAGCACCGGCTTCGTCGCCAGTCTGGGACGGCCTCAGGAAGCACACGAGTTCCGCCACCAGTTTGTCGTCCGCTCCGCGACCGGAGAGGATCGCTGGCTCGATCTGATCGTTTCACCGATCAAAGACAAGCTCGACGTAACTGTGGGCTTTCGTGGGCTCGCGCGCGACGTCACCGAGCGAAAACGCTTCGAGGAAGCGCTGCGCGACTCCGAAGAACGATACCGGCTCCTTTTCGAATCGACACCTCAGCCGATCTGGGTCTACAACGAAGAAACGCTTCACTTTCTCGCCGTCAACGAGGCCGCAACTCGCACTTATGGCTACACGCGCGAGGAGTTTCTCTCAACGATAACCATCGACGACATCCGGGCGCGCGAAGACATTCCCACCCTGATGATCAAAAACGATCCGAACGACCTCGTGATCTCCAGTCCATGGCGTCACCGGACGAAGGACGGCCAAACAATCTACGTCGAAATCAGCTCGCACCCGGTCGTTTTCGACGGCAAAAACAGCAAGCTCGTAATCGTCAACGATGTCACCGAGCGAAAGCTTCTGGATGAGAAACAGCAACGACTCCACGCGTCGCTGCAACAGTCGGCGATGGAGTGGCGCCAGACATTCAACGCGATTGATTTCCCGGTTTTGATTATCGATCTCGATGGATATATCAAACGTTCCAATCAGGCCGCCGAGCAGATCGTCGGCGTCGAAGCCGAACAGATACTCGGCAAAACCGTAGGCCAGCTCGGCGAACACGAGCCGTGGAAAAAGGCCGAAGAGATGCTCGAAAGCCTGCGTGAGTATCCCGCCCCTAAAACTGAAGAGATCAAAGACGAAGCCACCGGTAAAACGTGGGCCATCACGCTTTACCACATCAACGAATTCGGCTCGTTTGGCGAGCGCGCCATCCTGATCGCGCAGGACATCACGAAGAGGGCAGAGCTCGAAGCGTCGCTGCGGCAAAGCGAGATGATGTCGCTGCTGGGCTCGCTCGTGGCCGGTGTTGCGCACGAAGTCAGAAACCCGCTGTTCGGGATTTCTTCGATCATCGACGCGTTTGAGACTCGATTCAGCGACCGCACCGAATACCGGCGATATACAAACGTCTTGCGCGATGAGATCGGACGCCTCACCATTCTGATGGAAGAACTGCTAGAGTACGGCAAGCCGTTCCGAGGTGAGTTGTATCTGGTCTCGATGCAGGAGATGATCTCGCGGTCGATACGCGCATGTTTGCCGTCGGCGGAAGTGGCGCAGGTCCATCTCGAAAACAACGTTGAAGATTCGCTGCCAAAGCTCAGGATTGACCGTCGCAGGCTTTCAAAAGTATTTGTAAACTTGATCGAGAACGCGATCCAGCATTCACCGCAAAAGGGTTCGGTCACGATCGAAACTCGAAGAATCAACGACGGAAGTAATGAGTGGGTCCAGTGTGCGATCAAGGATTCCGGCGCAGGGATTCCGGCTGAGGATCTGTCGAAGATCTTCGAGCCGTTTTTCTCGAAGCGACGTGGCGGCACCGGGCTCGGTTTAGCAATTGCGCAACGCATCATGCAGGAACATGGAGGGAAATTGATTGCCGGCAATAATCCTGAAGGCGGAGCCTGTATGATAGCGAGGTTTCCAATACCGTCCGAGGGAGATTCTTGATGTCCAGGAACAAGGTGTTGGTGGTTGATGATGAGTCGGGAGTGAGATTTGGTATCCGTGATTTCCTCGAACAGCACGGATACGAAATCGAAGAGGCAGAGAGCTGCCAGGACGCGCAGCACCTGTTTCGCAGTTCCCGGCCCGACATCGTCATTGCCGACTACATGCTTCCGGACGGCACGGCGCTCGACCTTCTTCCTCGACTCCGCGAGATTGACGCCGGAATTCCACTGCTGGTCTTGACTGCGCACGGATCTATTGATCTTGCGGTCAGAGCGATTAAAGAGGGCGCGGAACAGTTTCTTACGAAGCCTCTTGAGCTGCCGACGCTCCTCGTAATCCTGCAACGGCTACTTCAAAAGCAGCGCAACTATCACAAACAACTCGCCAGCAAGTCGCGACAGTCTCGCCAGGCTATCGATCCATTTATCGGCACGAGTGCCGCGATTCGTGCGCTTGCGGATCAGGCACGCAAGATTCTATGGACTGAAAGCCCCGTGCTGATCCTTGGTGAAACCGGTACCGGCAAAGGCGTGCTGGCGCGCTGGCTACACGAGAACAGCCCGCGAGCCGACGAAGCGTTTGTCGATCTCAACTGTGCTGGTCTAACCAGAGAACTTCTCGAGACCGAGTTGTTTGGCCACGAAAAGGGCGCGTTTACGAGCGCCACTGCGTCGAAACAAGGACTGTTTGAAGTGGCCCACCGCGGGTCTATCTTCCTCGATGAAGTCGGCGACGTTGACCTTCAGATTCAACCCAAGCTGCTGAAAGTTCTTGAAGAGAAGCGCTTCAGACGATTAGGCGATGTTCGCGACCGGCAAGTAGACGTCCGGTTAATTGCGGCCACTCATCAGGACGTCGGACAGCTCGTGCGTGAGAAACGGTTTCGCGACGATCTCTACTTCCGCATCAGCACGATCCCTTTGTCGTTCCCCTCTCTGCGGGAAAGAATCGAAGACATTCCAACGTTGGCCCAATATCTTCTCGACAAGCTCGCCGCGGATCTGGGCCGTAGCGACCTGAGGTTGGACCAGGGCTGTATGCAAGCTCTACAGGCTTACTCGTGGCCCGGAAATATCAGAGAGCTGCGCAACGTTATCGAACGCGCGGTCCTTCTGAGCGACCAGAAACACATCACGTTGAATGATCTTCATTTCGACGGCCACACACAGCTCGGCGCACATTTTCTCGATACAACTCTCACCCTCGTCGAACTCGAAAAGCAGCACATTGAGCGCGTGCTACAGGAGGAACGCGGCCGGGTAGAGAAGGCCGCCCGGCGCCTGGGTATCCCGCGAAGCTCACTTTATCAGAAGTTAAAGAAGCACCAGATCTCGACGTCCAAAGTCTAGACAAGCGGTCTGGATTCCAGACGCACACTCCCTGATAACGTCTATTCGTTTCTTTGTCCTTCCGTAATTTCGAGCATTTCAGCTCATTTCACTTTTCCCCTCCTTTGGCCCACTGCTTGCTGGACCAAGTCGCAGTGCCTAAACATACGTATGTTCTCGGGTAGTTCTCCGAGTCAGTTTGGCTAAACTCACTTGAGCCTGCGTTGCCCCGCATCGCTTTAGTGGTTTAGGCCTCCCACAAAATGCGCATCAACTCCCCTTGGGAGTCAGTCAACAAGGAGTTTGTCAATGTCCCGATTTGGGTCTCTACACAGGTTAATCCTTGCGTTGGCGGTCTTTGGGATCGTCAGCGTAGCAGCAGGAACGGCAAAGGCCGACATAGTTGTCGTTACTGGCGTTAACAACCAGGGCACCGATAACGTCCTGCTGAATCCAGCAACAAATGTGCTCACAGTAACGGGTACAGTTGGTCCAGATAATCTTTTGGTCAACTTCACTTCTTCGAGCGGTAGCGGATTGCTGAGTGCTAATCCCTCCGGCCAGGCAACTGTCAGTGGTGGCACTGGAAACACTGCCCTAACTCAACTGACATTTGGTTTGGCAAATAACGATACGTTTACGCGTGCAGTATTCAACATAAACGCAGCAACCTCTGGTTCAGTCTTGATTCACGTCGAAGGTGTCAACATCGACGGTGGTTTCTTCGAGGATGATTTCACCGTCGATTCCAACGGTCAGAACTTCTTCACTGTGACGGCCATTAACGGACAACTGATTACATCGATCAGCTTGACCGGCATCAATGGCGCGGTATTTCAAGACGTGAGACAGGTTCGACTCGGTGGCGGTGAGATAGCCGAAACCGTTCCAGAGCCTGCGAGCATGTTTCTGTTCGGAACAGGTCTCGTTGGAGCAGCGGCTGGATTGCGCCGCCGTTTTGGAAAAAAGTAAGCATTCCGAGTTTCTAACTGGGAAGTTGTAATTAATACATGTTGTTGCAGTCGCGCTTGTCCCGCGACTGTGATTACATCGGCTTATAACCGGGGTGCTAATGCCTACCGATTAACGTTCCCTCTCAAAGGGTAGGTGCGGGCGTATGTCGAGGCGAAACATTAGGGAGCACAAACCATGACAGGTGTTTTTAAGGCAACTATCATGAGTGCATTGCTTCTGGCGATTGTGTCACTCGGAATGGCGGAGGCAAAAGCTGACCCGGTAACATTCTCCACTTCAGGTGTTTTTACGTGTGGAGGATGCGCTGGTAGCGGCACTAACTCTGTGACCTTTTCTGGTGGCATAGGCAATGCCCTTATGATCACCTTCACAGGACTGGGATCGACCAGCTTGAATACTCCCACGGGTTCCAGCTTCGGTAATTTCCAAACATTCGTGAGTGGTACCGGTGCCATTAATGCATCCGGTACGTTCACGCTCACGATTACACAAACCGTCCCGGTAGCCGGCAGCGACAGCTTCTCGGCAACTTTCAGCGGGACCTTCAGCGCAAGTAACTCCGGTACTGGTGTGGTAAATTTCACGGTCACCTCGATCAATATCGGCGGTATTACCTACGCTATCACCAACAATCCACTGAACCTGGTTCCTCCCGCTTCAAACAATGGAATAACCACGGTACAGGGACAAATCACCAGCAACCCGGTTCCAGAACCAACCAGCATGTTTTTGCTGGGTACGGGTCTGCTCGGTGTGGCTGGAGCGGTAAGAAAGCGCTTCAAGTCGCGATGACAATGGATGGTTTGGCACCCTCGATCGAGGGTGCCGGTCGTCCAATCCGTTTTTGAGAAGATTATTACAAAGGGCGAATGTTTAATTTGAGCCCGGCTGATTAAGGGAGACTTTTTAATGTACGCTGAACCAATGATTCTTCCCCTCGATTCAAATGGGCGAATCTATGCTCTACAGGATGAGAAGGGGAATACGATTGGGACCGGCACGCGCGAGGTATGCGAAGTTTTGCTCTACATAATTACCAAACCAGCCTCGCAAAGTATTTCGGGAAGAAATGGCCCAGCCTCGCAGCGCCCAAACGTGCGGGCTGCGATTGCGATATAGCTTCGTTCATCACAGGTAAACAGGAACCGTCGCGTTATATCTCATCGCTTATCGGTGCGGAGGTAGTAACGATGAGTACTACGGGAGTCGGAAAGGCTAAGCCTCGGCGGCGCAGAGTGCCCCTGGTTACAACCCTCGCTAAAAATTTAACGGTTGAATTGTGTTTGTCCTAGTGTGCCCCGTGAAGCAGAGTCGATTTGGAACGCTCAAAAAAGTCTCCGGCAGACTAAAACAAATGTGGCTGGGCAAGGACGAAAGATCTTTGAGAGAAACGCCAATGCCGCGCCTGTTGGTCGTCGACGATGAAGAGTCGATATGTTTCTCGATGAGTGAGTATTTCTCCTTGCAGGGTTATAAAGTTGATACAGCTTCTGAATTGGAAGAGGCTGAAAAACTACTCGGCGCCACAACCTACAGAGTCGTCATTCAGGATCTGCGGCTCACCATGACCAACAATCATGACGGCCTCGATATCATCAGGCTGATTCGAGCTCAGAACCCCCAAACAAGAATCGTTGTTTTGACAGCTTACGGCTCGGCTGAAATCGAAGATGAAGCGAGGCGTTGCGGCGCCGATGCATTTCTGAGAAAACCAAAGCCGCTCTCGCAGGTCGCACAGGTTGTTCAGGGCCTCATCGAATCCCCTCCACGCCAGGCCGCCCGCCGCGCCTAGTTTTAGCCACAAAAAGGCACAAAAAGCACAAAAAATGATTTCTGTTAGAGGACTTGAATGAATTCAAGCGCCAGACGTCGTTCAGTTTTATTTTGTGTCTTTTGTGCCTTTTCGTGGCTAAAAATTTCTTGTGGTTTTCGTGGCTAATGGAAGTCGTGAGAGGGCGTGGCGGCGACGGCGAATTTTAGTGGCTGCACGTGGCTCGCTTTTACTGAGATCACGTTGTCCTGGTTTTGCAGTGCGCCCTCGATTAACAGGAAGGGGTGACCTACCAGCTCGGACCTGTACTTATCAAAGAGTTGTGGCGTGACGATGATGTTGCTGACGCCCGTCTCGTCTTCGAGGCTAAGGAACATGAATCCTTTCGCAGTGCCGGGTCGCTGCCGCACGATCACCCAACCGGCCACACGCACAAACGTCCCGTTGCGCAGTTTTCGAATGTCGATCGCTCTGAGCGCCTTCAGTTTGTTCAACTCCACGCGGTGATAAGCGACCGGATGTTTCCCGATCGTCAAACCGGTGCCGCGAAAATCCGCGTCCACTCGCTCCGTCAACGTCATCTGCTCTAACGGTGAATTGCCGTCGCTTTCAAGCAGTCCCTCGTACAACTTGCCCGCGGCGCGCGTCACACGTTCAACCTGCCACAGCGCATCGCGACGTGTAGACGACTGGATAAAATTCAACGCTCCAACCGCCGCCAGCTTTCGCAACTCATCCTTGCGCAACGCAGGCACACGATTGTGCAGGTCGTCGATACCTGCAAACTCACCTGCCACGCGCGCGCGCACAATCGCCTCGCCTGACTGCCGGCTCAAACCTTTGACGTACATCAAACCGAGCCGCACGGCGAGCGTCTCGTCCGCCTGTTTCTCGATCGTACACAACCAGTCAGAACACATGATATTGATCGGCAAAACTTTCAGCCCATGTCGTTGCGCGTCTTTAATGAGCGTGAAGGGTTGATAGAAACCCATCGGCTGGTTGTTGAGAATCGCGGCCGTGAACGCGCCCAGGTAATTACATTTCAGATATGCGCTCGCATAAGCAATGAGCGCAAAGCTTGCCGCATGCGACTCCGGAAAACCATAAAGCGCAAACGAGCTGATCGAGAGCACGATCTCTTCCTGTTTCTCGCCCGTGATTCCGTTTTTCCTCAAGCCTTCGCGCAGTTTCCCCTCGATGAGTTTCATGCGCGCTTCCGAGCGTTTGAAACCAAACGCGCGTCGCAGCTCTTCCGCTTCGCCGCCGGTAAAGCCCGCGCAGATCATGGCCATGCGCAACAGTTGCTCCTGAAATAACGGCACTCCGAGCGTGCGTTTTAAGACCGGTTCCAGCAGCGGATGCGCGTAAGTTACAGGTTCCCTGCCCTGCCGGCGTTTGAGATAAGGATGGACCATGTTCCCGACGATGGGTCCGGGCCGAATGATCGCCACCTGGACCACGATATCGTAGAAGCTCGCGGGACGCAGCCGCGGCAGGCACGACATCTGCGCGCGACTTTCCACCTGGAACATTCCAATCGTGTCGGCGCGTTGCAGTGCTTCGTAAACTGCCGGATCGTTTTGCGGCAGGTGCGCGAGATCGACTTCTTCGCCATACGAGTCGCGAATGAGCTCGATCGAATCTTTCAGCACCGACATCATTCCGAGTCCCAGCAGGTCAACCTTGATCAGCCCGAGGTCCGCGCAATCTTCCTTGTCCCATTGGACCACCACCCGTCCGGGCATGGCGGCGGGTTCGAGAGGCACGATCGCGTCGAGTTGTCCCTGGCAAATCACCATGCCGCCTGAATGCTGGCCGAGGTGGCGCGGCAGATCCTGAACCAGTTGATAAAGCTGAAAGAACTTTTTGATTCGCGGCTGGCTGAGATCGAGACCCGCGTCGCGAAACTGTCGCTCGCTTGAATCGTTAGGATCTTTCCATTCCCACGTGTGGACGAGGGCCGAGAGACGTGCAAGCGTTTCGTCATCGAAGTCGAGCACCTTCCCGACTTCGCGCGCTGCCGAGCGTCCGCGATAAGTGATGACGTTCGCGGTCATCGCGGCGCCGAGTTTTCCGTAGCGCTCGTAAACGTATTGAATTGCCTGCTCGCGCTGATCGCCGCTCGGTAAGTCGAGATCGATGTCGGGCCATTCGCCTCGTTCTTCAGAAAGAAATCGCTCAAACAACAGATCCATGCCGACCGGATCGACGGCCGTGATTCCGAGTGAATAACAGACGGCGCTGTTTGCTGCCGAGCCACGTCCCTGGACCAGGATTCCCTGTCTGTTACAAAACTGGACGATGTCCCAGACGATCAGGAAATAACCTTCGAGTCCCAGCTTTTCGATCAACGTCAATTCCCGTTCGAGCTGCGGTCGGGCGCGCTCGTAAGTCGGCATGCCATACGTGCCCGTATAACGCAGGCGCGCGCCTTCTTCCGTGCGTTTGCGCAGGAAGGAAGTCATGGTCTCGCCATGCGGCACGGGATACCTGGGAAACTCGTAGCCGAGCTCTTCGAGCGTGAACTCGAGTCGCGACGAGAGCTCAGAAGTGTTTGCAACAGCTTCCGGCAGATCTGCAAACAGCTTCTCCATCATCGCGGCTGACTTGAGATATCGTTCGGAGTTTTGGGCGAGGAGGCGGCCGGCGGTTTCGAGTCGCACGTGATTGCGAATGCAGGTGAAGACGTCAGAGACTTCTCGCTGTGTGGGTGTCGCGTGACACACACCGTTAGTCGCAAGCAAAGGCAGACGATTGCGACGCGCGATCTCGATCACGAGATGGTTGCGAGCTTCTTCTTCGCGATCGAGATGGCGCTGTAGCTCTGCGTAGACGTTCTTTTTCCCGAAGAGATCGATCAGCCATTCGATTGTGCGCTGTGCTTTCGCCGGGTTGTCCGGATCTCCGGAGCGAAGCGCGGTGGCGATTGGACCATCAAAGCTGCCCGTCAAACAGATCAGTCCCTTCGCATGCGCGGCAAGCTCGTCAGCCGTGGCCACACACTCGCCCGGCTTTGCGTGTTTCGGCACACGCAATTTCATAAGCGTGACTAGGCGGCAGAGGTTCTGGTAACCAGTGCGGTTACGCACCAGGACCGGGACCGAGCAGATGCCCCCCGGCTTTTGAACGCTTATCTCGGCGCCGATGTGTGCCTTGATGCCGTTCTTCTTACCGCAGAGATGAAAACGCGGCCCGCCATAAACTCCATCGCGATCGAGCAGGGCCATCGCCGGCATATCGAGGGCGAGACCGGCCGAGATCAATTCTTCAGGCACGGACGCGCCTTCGAGAAAACTGAACGCCGACCGCGTATGTAGCTCAACGTAAGCCATTTTATTGGCCACAAAAAGGCACAAAAAGCACAAAATGATTTCTATTTAAGAGGGCTTGAATGAATTGAGCGCGCCTACCTCGTTCATTCATTTTGTGCTTTTTGTGCCTTTTTGTGGCTAATCATAGTTTCCTTCTACGAACCAGTTCTCGGTCTTGAGCTCGCGATAGACGCGATAGAGCGCCTGCTTTCCGAGGCGTTCGAGCGTTACGTCCCATTCATCGCGCGCCCAGCCATCGTCGCGCCACCAATCGCCCGTTGTTCTCCACGGCCCGGCCAGGTCAATCACTTTCCCGTAAACACTGCGCTGCTTGCCCCACGCGCTGATCTGCGTGGGCCAACCCTGACGCACTTCAACGATCGCTCGCAGCGGCGGGCGAAACCTGCGAAAGCCTAAGTATTGCCGCGGCTGAATCGCCGGTTGCTGCTGCTTCTTTCGACGGCGCCTGTGATCGGAATCGATTTGCAGCGTGAATCGCTTCATGCTGAACGCGTCCGGACGATGAGTGTCGAGCAAAGCTGGTGAACCGATATTTTCTTCGCCTACGAGTTTTGCGAGTCGCGCGAGCGTTAACTCGAGTTTGTCAGGCGCAGGCGCAAGCGGCACAAACAAACCACTCTGCAACACGCGCGGTTTCACCGGCTCACACGTAACTGAAACCGACGTCACGGCTGCCTGCGGTGGATGTATCTCCGCGTCGAGCAACAGCAATTTCAGAAACACTTTGTGATCGCGCATCGGGTGAGGCAGAGATAGCTTGCGCTCGTGTGTCGTCTGATCTTCGAGCTGCATGGTCACGCACAACTCGTTCGTCGCGAGCGCATACGCGTTCAAAGCGGCGCAGAACTGGTGCAGCAGTCGTCCGAAGATGAATGAGAGGGGCTCGAGCTCGCTGATGGGGTGTTCGAGCTCGAGCGAGTTGGAAAACACGGGGGCAGGTTGTTTGACGTGCAGGTGTCGTTCGGTTTTGCCGGCAGCAAGTTGTTGAAGCTTGAGTCCCGCTTGTCCGAGACGTTCTGAAACGCCGGCGACAGGAAGCGCAGCGAAGTCAGCAAACGTGTGAACGCCCCACAGTCTCAGTGTTTCAAGAATCTCCGCCGCAACTTCTTTCTCAACGCTCACGAGTGAGTAATCAAGTCGCTCAACGGGAAAGGCTCCAAGGCAAGTCAATTCTTCGCCCGCTGAAACGAACGTGATCCCTTTCAAGTGCGTCGCGGCGTGAATGGCTGCATCCGGATTCGCGGCTACGGCTACGCTGACTGTGATTTCCAACTGTTGCGCGCGCCGAGCTATCTCATTGGCGAGTTGGTAGGCAGAGCCAAACAGCAACTCACAGCCATCGACGTCGATAACAACAGTCCCATTCCTGACTTCCTCTACGACCGGTGAGAAGCTGTAGGCGAAGTCGGTTAAAGAGAGGGCGGACGGCAGCTTCAAAACGTGAATACAAGCAAACATAATCCGTGAACATTAGCGAAAATTTATGAAAATCTATACGGCTAATCCCGCTGCTCTGAATTGACTCTGATTAGCCCACGGAGAAATCGGACGCTGCCGATCTACCTTGATGGCGTTTGACCGCAAGAGACTCCCAATCCCCCGTTTGAGACTCACACGCGACCATTCCGCCGCTCCGTTCAACTCCAGCGCCAACGCGGCGCACGATCGCGTACATGCCTCTTCTGAGATCACCGTCAGGACTGTGGGCCTGTCTTCCACCGTACGCCGAAAGCGGTACCACCATGACGAGATGATCCGTCGCGCCTCTTTTCCCGGCACGTCGCCCAGATCGAGCACCACTAAACCGAAGCCACCCGCATGTAACAACAGATCGGTCGCCTTGAAAGCGTGTTCGAGATTGCCGGCACAACGAACCCACAGCAGACGATCGAAATTCATGCCGGCTGAAACTGCGGCGGCCGGCGCAAACACATCGTGCAAATCGATAAGGGCACACGTCTCTTCATGAGTCGTGGCATACGTGAGCAGCGAATACATCAGGCTGGTTCGTCCCGACGACGCCAGCCCAAAGAGCTCGCTGATAGCTCCGCGTGGCAGACCGCCCGTCAAGGCGTCGATCTCAGCGACACCGGTCGATAGCGTTTCGACAACAGGCTTTTCGTGAATCCTGAAGGCATCGCCAAAACGCGTGGCGATCTCGGCCTGGAGCTCTGCTTTTGAGAATGCTGCTTTCATGATTAAAGTTACAATTTCTCTGCATCCTCGCCACATAGGTCCTGTATGACTTATAGCGAAAATGCCTAAAAAACCTTTCAAAAGCGCCGCAGAAGACTTAATTCCGCCGCGCCCAACGCTCTCGTCACTCAAAAACGCCGCCGCCGATTGCCAGGCCTGCGACCTCTGGAAAACCGGGACGCAGACCGTATTTGGCGAGGGGGCCAGACGCGTCAAAGTCATGTTCATCGGCGAGCAGCCCGGCAACGAAGAAGATCTTTCAGGCAGACCCTTCGTTGGCCCAGCCGGACGCTTGCTCGACGATGCACTCGAAACCGCAGGCATCGAGCGCAAACAGACTTACGTCACCAATGTTGTCAAACACTTCAAATGGGAACCGCGCGGCAAACGCCGTATCCACAAAAAACCAAACTCGCTCGAGATCTCGGCCTGCCGCCCGTGGCTTCAGGCCGAGATCGCGCTGATCAAACCCGACGTGATCGTTGCGCTCGGCGCGACCGCGGCCCAGGCGCTGCTCGGACCACAATTCCGCGTCACCAAACAACGCGGCGAATTCATTCCGTCAACTCTTGCACCCTACGTCATGGCCACGGTCCACCCTTCTTCGATCCTTCGTGCGCCCGACGATGAAACGCGACACCTCGAAATGCGACTCTTCATCGACGACCTCAAAAAGCTCGCAAAAGTAATCAAATAGTTCTCGTTCACGCTGTGGCTTTAGCCCGGTGGTGGTGTTCAGTTGCCCAATCCAGAAGCTGTTTAAATCCGGATGATGAGGGGTTGACTGATCACCGGGCTAGAGTCACAGCGCGATGCCAGAGCCGTGGTGGTAATGGTCTCCCCCGCATCACCAGCCCCGGCTCTAAAAAAACTACTTGACGTCGCGCTCATGATGTTCGAGAATGTTCGTTAGATTTTCGCTTGTCAACGAAAATTTATTCTGAGCAGTACAAAGAGGGAGAAGTGGTTATGCCAGTAACGGCCAAACAAAGAAGGATTTATGAGTTTATCCGGCGCTACATCGACTCCAATCAGGAGGCACCCACAATCGCTGAGATTGGCCGGCAATTTCAGATGAGATCGTCCGCAAGCGTGCACGCTGTGCTCACCGCGCTTGAGCGTGAAGGCTTGATCAAACGCATTCCGAATGTCAGCAGAGGAATCCAGATCGTGCAAAAGGAGGGCGGTGGCGGGGATGACGACAACGAAATCCCCCTACTCGGAACCGTTGCCGCCGGTCAGCCCATCGAAGCAATCCTGAGCCACGATACTGTTTCGGTGCCGAAGGATTTGCAGGGACATGGGCGAACGTTCGCGCTGCGAGTGCGTGGAGAGTCGATGATCGATGAGAACATTCAGGACGGCGACATCATCATCGTCGAGTCGCAAAAGACTGCTGAAAATGGTCAGGTTGTGGTTGCTTTGATTGATGGCAACTATGCGACGGTTAAGAAGTTTTACCGCGAGCCCGAGTTTATTCGCCTCGAGCCCGCCAACCCGCAGTACAAGCCGATCTTTATCAAGACCGAGGAGAGGATACAGATTCAGGGAGTGGTGCGCGGTCTCATTCGCAAATACGCCGCGTGAGTTAGCCACAAAAAGGCACAAAAAGCACAAAATTATTAGTGAGTTATGCGACTTAAATTCAAAATACCATTTTGTGCTTTTTGTGCCTTTTTGCGGCAAATAAAATTTGGTTGAGGGTTAGTTGATGTCGAGCGTACCTGTGAGTGAGGTTGAGTTTCTTGGGTTTGCACTTGGTGATTGCACCGTCGATCTTAACGGAGCGTCAGCGAAGTATTTGCGAATCGTACATGGGACCGCGCTCGAGTTGGCGGTCCATAATCAATTCGGGGCGGAATTCGGTGGGTTCTGGTTGCTATCATCGCAAATCAACCAATTGCGCCGTCTCTCCGAATACTACGCACCCGACGAAGCACCACTCGTCGAGTTCGCGATCGAGGCGTATCTCGCGGCGCAGATCCGTGAGTTTATGTTTTAGCCAGATTTTTTCTAACGACGATAAAAGCGATGCCGGATATGATCATGGCGCCGCCCGCGAAAGTGCGCCAGCCGAACTCTTCGTTCAAGACGATCATGCCGAGTATGACAGCAACAACCGGCGTTACTAACGCAATCAACATGGATTTCGTGACGTCCATGTTGAGGATTAGCCAGTAGTAAAGCAGAAACGCGATCACGGTACCGACCACGGCCAGGTACAACAACGCGATCACGGCCATCGGTGTCCAGTGAAAACGAAGTGGATTGCCTTCGAGCGTAATACTGGCGGCCAGCAGCAGTAACAAACCAAACAACATCTGACCGGCAGTCATGATCGCGGGATTGAGGTTCTTCCCGTGTTTCTTGACGAGGACATTCGAGTAGGCGACGAAGATCGAGCTCAATATCAGCGCCACGCAACCCGCTAACGCCTGCCGTCCGGCAATGGCGAGCTGGTTTGAGAAAACGACGGCTACACCACATACACCGAGCACCACGCCACCGATCCTCGCCCAACTCAAACGCTCGCCGGGCAAGTTGAAGTGCGCGAAGACTAAGCCGAACGCGGGAGTCGTTGCTTGTAACAACGCCGCGAGTCCCGAGGTGATGTACTGCTCTCCCCAAAATACGAGACCGTAGTTGAATCCGAACGAGAGGATTCCGGTAACTGCGAGCAGGATCCAGTCTGCGCGCGCGCGTGGCAGTGCGAGTCCGCGAATGCGGATTATCGAAAAAACAATTGCGCAGGCGATGATGAATCTGATGCCGGCGAAAGTGAATGGAGGCAGATCTTCAAGACCCAGCTTGATGAACAGCCAGGTCGAGCCCCAGATTCCGCACAGCACTAACCAAACGAGACGCGCTTTCATGCTTCACATGTGTGCCGCTCACAAAAAAGCACAAACAGCACGAAAGGTATAGGAAGTCCTTAGCGCTATTTGTGCTTTCCTGCGTTGCCTTAAAAAAGTTATGCCGCCGGCTGCGGTTTCAGTAAGGCGAACCTGGCGCCCTGTGGATCGGCAAGGATCGCGAAACGTCCGACGCCGGGGATATCTTCGGCCGGCCTGATCACGTTTGCCCCGAGTCCCGACGCTTTATTAACTGCGGCGTCACAATCCTCGACTGCAATGTAGACGAGCCAGTGCGGCGGGATTGGTCCCATCTCAGGTGTGATCTCGTACATGCCGCCGATGCCTTTATCGTCGTTATTGAAGACCGTGTACTCCATCGGCCCGGGAAACGACTGCCTCGTCCAGCCAAACACGTTCGAATAAAACTCGCCCGCCTTTTGCGTGTCGTTTGTCCCGAGCTCGTTCCAGACAGGAGCGTTGGGTACGGCCCAGGCGGTGGAGCCCTTGTTGTCCTTCGCCTGCCAGATTGAAAAAACCGCTCCAGTCGGATCCTGAATGACCGACATTCGGCCAAGGTTATAGACGTCGAAGGGGCCGTTCATGATGGTCGCGCCCGCGGCTTTTGCCTTTTCTGTTGTCTCGTCTGCGTTCGCGGTTGCAACGTAGCTCATCCAGTGAGGTGGAACTCCCTGGGCCACCATGTCAGGCATCAATTTGTACAAACCGCCGACGTCTTTACCGTCGAGCTTGAGAATCGTGTAGACACTGTCTGGGCCCATCGGATGATCGTCAGCTTCCCAACCGAAGAGTTGCGTGTAGAAATTTTTTGCGGCTTCGTTATCGGATGTTCCGAGCTCAACCCAACAAAACGAGCCGGGTTTGGGATCGGGAGTTTCCTGCAATCGTGCTTCACTCATCTGGGTCATATCCTCCTTAAGGTGTAGGACCAAATACCGGGGAGATAATTTTTCTGCTTTTTGGAAGCGGGTAATCTATCACGCTCAAGGTTGAGAAAAAAGTGGCCGCGGATAGCACAGAACCGAGCGCGGTAGCGCCGGGTTAACTTCCCTAATCACGATCTTGAATAAGTTTGACCCGGCGCTACGGCGCTCGGTTCTGTTTAAAACGAAAAGCGCTGCTCCCAGCAAGCTGAAAGCAGCGCAATCCGTTTTCCTACAGTTTGCCGAAGCTCCCTATAGGATGGCAACCCAAGCATGTACACGCTCAAGTCGCCAATTTGTATCCCGATGAGCAACTGGCGGTCAGCTGATCTCCGGTCAGCACTCGAATTATTTTCACAATCCTCGCGTTCCGAAGAACGCGGTGCCGTTAGGTTTTTGTTGTGGTGGCTTTTCCTCCACCGCCGGTTACGCTCCGGCAACGAAGCTCAACTTGCGTCGAGCCGCTTTGCTCCCTTCGGCGGGTCCTTGCCTCCGGGTGCCATTCGTTTTTATTCGAATGGCTC
>Ga0126311_10000024_pt1 | contig 96354 bp, 78 predicted proteins | sample Plot61_FD_92539 | JGI IMG/M metagenome (GOLD analysis project Ga0126311, IMG submission 92539) | Serpentine soil microbial communities from UC McLaughlin Reserve, CA, USA - Plot61 | ecosystem: Environmental > Terrestrial > Soil > Grasslands | place: USA: UC McLaughlin Reserve, Lake County... | reverse complement strand
GCAATCGCTGCTGAACTGAGCGCGTGCGCTCAGCCCGTTTTTCTGGATTAGGTAACCGGCGCTGGTTAAGAGACCTGCCTTTATCATGTCACGACGACTCAAACGCGCTGCGATGATCTCGCGCCTGTTCTTCGCGGCATTCTTGATCTCCCTCTCGCGCCTCCTGTTTCGTTTCGAAATGTTAGCCATGGGGATCTCTCTCCTTTGAGACTGCTTGGCAGAGACTAGTCGAGCCAAGGAATTGGGTTGGTGAAACCTGAGAAATGATTCGCTTGCAGAAGCGGTATGTGAAATGAACGTAGAACAAACTGCTTTGCGCCCCTGACTGCTGGCGCAAACAGTGCAAAGCGTTGACCCGAAACTGCCGGGGGAGTTTTAGGATGTGGGCAAATTAGTAAGCCGCAATGCGACTAAACCGTATTCCAAACGACCGGAATGTCAACTGATTTTTAGTTGGCGTATTTTGCTGTTTGCTAGCGGAATTTGCTGCCCCGAAAAAATGAGTCCGTAGATTTCCAGGATACAACGAGTCGAGCGCATTCAATAGTGAATAGGGGGTTACATCTTCTTAAGTCACGCGCGAAGTCACTAGCGTCGTTACATCACGTTTCGCCACGGTGCTCTGATTTTTCCAGTCTTCGAAATATGGCGTCGACACAGATCCGTAGCCGTCAGGCTTGAACGTTTCGGCAACATCGACGAGTTGTTACGACTCGCGGAACGGCATCGGCTTGAGAAGCACAGCATTGACGGCGGAGAAGATCGCGGTATTGGCGCCGATGCCGAGCGCGAGCGTGAGTGCGGCAATGATCGTAAAGCCCGGCCGCTTCGCCATCATTCGAATCGCGTAACGCAGATCCTGGATGAAGTTCCTCATGCCACTGCCTCCTTTTTAGCCGCAAAAAAGCACAAAAAGCACATAAAAAGTTTCCAATCGGAGATCTCAAATAGCCCAGCTTTTGTGCTTTTTGTACCTTTTTGCGGCTATTTAACTTTCATGACTACAAAAGTGAGATCGTCGTAGAGCGACATGCCTGCGCACCATTCCTTCACGCGCCGCGCCACCACGTCGCGAATCTGATCGGCCGAGAGCGACGCAATGGTTTTCAACGTATCCATGATCCGGTTAGCGCCAAACTCTTCGCCTTCCGTGTTCAACGCCTCACTGAGACCGTCGGTGTAAAGGAACAGAAGATCATTCGGCTTCATCTGCACAGTCTCTTGTTCGTAAACAGCATGCTCAAACGCGCCCGCGACCAGTCCACCTGAAGTGAGCTGCCGAACTTCGAATTCCAGGTCAGCCTGGAGATAGAGCGGCGGATTATGTCCCGCATTCACGTACGTCAGACATTGTGTCGCGTGATCGAATGTTGCATAGAAGAACGTGACGTAGTGTTCGCCGTTAGTGGTGTTGAAGAGCAGCCGGTTGAGCTTACTGACGATGGACGACAATTCGTGTGCAGAGCTACTCGTGCCGTTGCGCGCAGTCAAACTTCGCAAGGTCGCCTGCACTGTCGACATCAACAACGCCGCAGGCATGCCCTTGCCTGCCACATCTGCAATCGCGAGACCGAGCTGGCGGTTATCGAAGTTGATGAAGTCGTAATAATCGCCGCCGACACCGCGCGCCGGTTCGCAAAATCCAGCGACTTCCATTGCGGCGCCCTTCGGAGCGCCCGAGGGAAGCAATCGCTGTTGCACTTCGGCTGCGAGCGCGAGCTCACGTCGCATACGTTCCTGCGCCACCAGGCGTTCGGTGAGTCGCGCGTTATCGATGACGAGCGCGAGCTGCGCGGCAATCGACATCAACAGCTCGCGATCGGCGACTGAGTATTGAAAGCCACGGCTTCTTGGTCCAAACGAGAGTATTCCTACCAGCTCGTTCTTCTGTCTGATCTGGACCAGCAGTGTTGACTTGATCGCAAGCAGGACCTCGTGCTCGCCTGCACGCTCTGCACGTGTTTCCGGCAACACTGAGCTGAGCGCTTGCGACCACGTCTCGATTTCGCGCGGCTCGATCAGGAGTGGTGTTGAAAGATTCATCAGCCGTCGCACAACGAACGCACGCTTACCAAGCTGGCAGCGTTTGCCGTCGAGATCAGTTTGAGCAGTACGGCCCTGGGCTGAGAGCACGCGGAGGTTAAAGTTTCCGCTGGCGTCGTCGCGCACGAAGATCGCAGCGTTGGTTGCGTCGAGTGCGTTTCTCACTCGCTCGGCCACGCGTTGATAGAGTTGATCGATGCTGGTGATGTTTTGCGAGCCCTGGCCGAGATCGAAGAAGATCTTGCGCTCGTCGTACGGCGCGGGAGCGTAGTAGCGCTCGATCTTCGGCAACAAGCGGCGGCGCGCGAAGACGTGAATCAGAATGAAGGTTCCAACGAGAAGGAGGGAGACGATCGCGTCGGTTCGATGCCCGAAAGTGTCGAGTGTTCTGAGCCGGCTACCGGAAAAAACAACGAAATAGATGACGATGAAAAGCAGCAGCTCGACGGAGTAATAGGTCCGTCTAAGATTCAATCGTGCCTTCGATTTCCGCCACAGGCGTCGCGCCGCCTTATGCGTCGGCATATTGAGGCGCGGCAAAATCCTCATGAATTAGGCTCCGATCTCCTGCTTCTCAAAGAACATACACCGCCACCTGCAAATATCTGGCAAGGTAACCACAAAAAGGCACAAAACTCGGGAGGCTGATGTAAACTGGTGCGCGATTCGGCTTTTGTGCTTCTTTGTGGCAAATCTAAAAGACCCCAACAAACAAATCGGGCTCAGCGCGCAGGTTGACACTCAGGCGGTAGCGGGTGAATCGACCCCCGTGATTGGTGAGGCGACTGGAGACTTCCCGGTGAAAAAAGTCGAGGAAGGTACCGGCCGATCTGCGTTGATGGTCGGAGCCGGAATCCTGATCAGCCGCATCATCGGCGTCATCCGGCAGCGGGTCTTCGCTCACTACCTCGGCACTTCCGACGCCGCGGGTGCGTTCAGCGCCGCGTTCAGAATTCCAAACTTTCTTCAGAACGTATTCGGCGAAGGCGCGCTTTCGGCTTCGTTCATCCCGGTTTATGCAAAGCTGCTCGCAGGTCACGACGAGAAAGAAGCGAGTCGGGTTGCGAACGCAGTGCTCACGCTCCTGGTTCTGGTCACGTCAATAATCGTCCTCATCGGCGTTTTGACGACGCCTTACTTCGTCGATCTGTTTGCATATAGTTTCAATCCTGAGACGAGAGCACTGACGATTCGACTGGTCCAGATACTGTTTCCGGGTGCGGGACTGCTCGTGTTGTCGGCGTGGTGTTTGGGAGTGCTGAACAGTCATCGCCGGTTCTTTCTGTCTTATACCGCGCCGGTCGCGTGGAACCTCGCGATCATCACAACCTTGATCGTTTTTGGTGGCGGTGAGGATCAGGCGCGTCTCGCGGTCATGGTGGCGTGGGGATCGGTGGTTGGCAGTGTGTTGCAGATCGCGGTTCAGCTTCCGACTGTCTTGAGAGTTTTGCAGTCGTTTGGGCCAGTGTTGGATACCGTCGACATCAACGTCCGCAAAGTGCTGACGAATTTTATTCCGGTGTTTGTTAGTCGCGGCGTGGTCCAGATCTCGGCATTTGTCGATGCGATGCTCGCGGGGCTGATCAGCTCACAGGCAGTCGCGGCGTTGACGTACGCGCAGAGTCTCTACACGTTGCCGGTGAGTCTTTTCGGAATGTCAGTTTCCGCTGCTGAGCTGCCGGCAATGTCGGGCACGTTGGGGACGAAGGATGAGGTTGCAGTTAAACTGCGTCGTCGTCTCGATGCTGGTCTACAGCGAATCTCGTTTTTCATCGTGCCTTCTGCGATGGCGATGTTTGTGTTTGGCGACGTGATGACGGGCGCGCTGTATCAAACCGGTGAGTTCAGGCGCGCGGATTCCGTTTACGTTTGGGGCATCCTTGCCGGCTCGACGATCGGACTACTTGCGTCGACACACGGCCGACTTTACTCGTCGACTTACTACGCTTTGCACGACACACGCACGCCGCTCTGGTATGCGGTAATACGCGTGTCCCTCACGACTGTACTCGGTTACGTCTGCGCGATCATATTGCCGCCGGTGCTCGGACTCGATCCGAAGTGGGGCGTAGCCGGGCTGACTGCCTCTGCGGGTATTGCAGGATGGATCGAGTATTTGTTACTGCGACACTCGATGAATTCGAGGATTGGATCAACGGGAGTCCGCGCTGTTTACTTGTTCAAGCTCTGGGGCGCGGCCGCTGTTGCAGCAGTGATCGCCTTCGGCCTCAAGATGATCCTCCCGCCGATGCACGCCATCCCCCTCGCTATTCTGGTGCTGGGAACTTACGGAGTTCTCTACTTCGTGTTCGGCGCCGGATTGGGAATTAACGAAGCCCGCGACATCCTGAAAAAACTCACCTCCGCACCCAGACGACTACTCAGATAGGTTTAGCCACAAAAAGGCACAAAAAACACAAAAGGGCCACTTGAAGTAAGATGGCGCAAATCAACCTCGAAAGGGAAAACACTTGGGCAATCTCAAATCAGTCAAAGCAGTTTACGAGGCGTTCGCCAGTGGAGACATTTTCACAGTCCTCGGAACTTTAAGCCCTGACATCGCCTGGACCGAAGCCGAAGGCTTTCCATATGGCGGCACTTATCATGGTCCAAAGGCCGTGCTCGAAGGCGTGTTCATGCGGCTCGGCTCGGAGTGGGAAGAATTCGCCGCCGTGGCCGAGGAATTCATCGACGGCGGCGACACCGTTGTCGTGTTAGGCAAGTACAGCGGCAAGTACAAAGCCACCGGCAAGGGCTTTGAGGCAAAGTTCGCGCACATCTGGAAAATGCAGGACGGCAAAGCGATCCAGTTCATCCAGCACGTCGACACTCTACTGGTTGATCGTGCATTGCGAACATAAATCCACAGATTACACAGAATAGAAATCTGTGTAATCTGTGGATAAACTTATTTACCCTCGCTTTCTACACCTCACTCGCAGGTCAACCACTCTTCCGCGCCTCGTTGCCTGACGACTGATCCGTGTAACGATCCGTGTAATCCGTGGTTAAATATTACTTGCGGTTTATCACGCCTGAATCAATCGTCTCTCCCGTTCGCGAAATCGCCTGGAAGTACATCTGATCGCCCGCTACTTCAAACAACATGAAGTGCATATCGCGATCGTACGACTTCTCCGTTATCCCCGATTGCCTATCGATATCACCCGTGCGAAGCTTCCCGCCTGCGCCAGACACAAAATAGTAGATCCCCTTCTGCGGCTTCATTCGCTCGTACACGTGATCGTGCCCGGTCAACACAACATCAACGCCGTACTTCAGAAAGATCGGCTCTACAACTTCACGTAGTTGCCCATCAGAACCGTGCTTCTTCGCCGACGAATACGGCGGATGGTGGAAGAACATCACTTTCCACTCCGCAGTCTCGCGCGCCAACTCGTCTTCGAGCCACTGCACCTGTTTCTTCTCCATGTAGTTGCTGTTGAGCGAGTAGAAGGCGATGTTTCCTTTCTTGAACCGGTAATACTCTTTTCCATTCATGTTGAAGTTCTCGTAGTTGACCTGCAACGCCTGATCGTGATTTCCAAGCGTCGCGTAGAACTTCACTTTGCTGTTGAGCAACTCTTTGTACGGTTCGGCAAACTTCTTCTCGAAATCCTGCGGCGCCTCACCGCCGTACATGTTGTCGCCCATCATCAACACAAACTCGAACGGAAACAGCGCGTGATATTTGATCATCATGTCGCCGACCTCGCGCTGTTGTGCTGTTCCCGAGCCGGTGTCACCAATCACTGCAAACCGCGTTGAGCCGTCTTTCATCGGCAACGTGAGTTTCAGTGGCGCACTCAAGTGGCCGTTCAGTTTTTGTGCGGGCGCCGGGGTGAAAAGAATCGCACTGATTAAAAGTGCAAACAGGAAATGATGATTAAGAGTCCTTCGCATGAGTTCACTCCTTAAATCATGGCAGTGCATCAGGCATGAAATCGACGATCAGGTCGCTCTCCCGATCGACGAGCAGCATGTTTCTTCCGACAAACCGGTACCTCAATTCTTTCGGCAACTGCGGCAGCTTCGCTAAAAGTGTCGCCGGCATTTCCGAAAACTCAGCCGTTTGCGCGTATGGGTAGTTCACTTTCAGGACCACGCCCTGTGTTTCAGTCTCGAAGATCTGTTCGCGCAGCTCCTGTCGATCCTTGCCCTGGAATTCAGTCTTGAGCGTGCGGCGGATGAAGTCTGCTGTCGCAGGCAGAAAGAATTCGCCACGCTTCGCATTCGGACGCGCACTTCTGAGCGAGTTTTCGAGTGTAGTTCTGTAAGCGTGAATCTGTTCCGGCGTGCTGTCCTTCGAAAGCTTCGGCGCATTCGCTCGCACTTTGTTGCGTAGCTCGATGTATCCCTTCACCTGTTTCTCGAAAACATCGATTGCAGCTTTATCCGCAGGCGAGACCACGACCGGCTCAGCCAGCGCCGCGTTTTGTGTCTTCTGACCAACAGCAACACCGGACGCCAAAATCAGCAGACACACCAATACCCATATAAAGATGTACCTTTTCTTCTTCATGCCCTGTTGAAAAAGCAAAACAGGGGCCGGATCAGATCCGCATTAATTCGCGTAAATCCGCCGCTAAAACCGTCTTATATGCGTTCGATTCGTATGGACTTCGTTCAGGGATTGAGCTTCTTGAATTGCTGAGCAGCGTTTGTGTTTTTGGGGTCTAATTCGAGTGAGCGTTTGTAGTTCCTGATGGCGAGCGCGCGATTCCCGTTTCACAACCGCAACCTGAACCCCCGGAATCATGTGAATCTTGTAATCCTGTCTAACAAACTGGTCCAGCGCTGAGATCATAATCAACATCCGCAGCCGCGCCACCTAATCCATCCTTCTCTTTTGCGAGTTGTTGCAGCACGCCCGTTAACACTTGAAGGTTCAGCGGCTTGGTAAGGTGTGAATAGAAGCCGGCGGCGCGGGCGCGGGCGATGTCGTCGCTGCGGCCGAAGCCGGTGATGGCGACGACGGGGACGTTTTGGCGTCCATCGATCTTCCGCAGTCGCTGCAAAAACTCAAAGCCGTCCATCTCCGGCATCGAGATGTCTGACAGAATCACGTCAAACTCGGTCTCGGCCGCGATGCGCAACGCGTCCGCGCCATTCGTCGCACACATCACATTTGCACCAGCGACCCTCAATAGCTCCTGAAGCATCGCGATCGTATCTTCAGAATCATCCACGATCAAAAAATTCGTCTGCGCGAACACGTTCAATTCAACCGTGCCGGCCGCAGCGGACGTCCCTCGTCTCGCTGTTTCCGGTAGTAACGGCAGACGCACGGTGAATTGTGCTCCCTTGTTTGGACCAGCAGACGCGGCACTGATCGTGCCACCGTGAAGCTGTACGAGTTGATGCACGAGCGCGAGACCGATACCCAGACCGCCATGACGCCGTCGATTACTGCCGTCAGCCTGGCGAAACATCTCAAAAACATGCGGCAGAAAACTCGCATCAATTCCCTGCCCCGTATCCGTCACCGCAAACACCGCGCTGTCGTTTTCATTCCTCAACGCGATCTCAATGGTGCCGCCCGCCGGCGTAAACTTCACCGCATTGTTCAATAAGTTCCACGCGATCTGCTGCAACCGCAAACGATCTCCTTCGACCAGCAAAAGCTGATCGCCAACGTTTACGCGAATGTCGATCCCCTTCGCTGATGCGTCTGCACGAACAGTCTCGACTGCATTATCAATGATGGCCGGTAACGACACTGTCTCCTGATTCAAAGAGATCTTGCCGCGCTGCAATCGCGAGAGATCGAGCAGATCGTTGATCAACTGCGACTGCGATTGTGCGTTGCGTCTGAGCGCTTCGCCCATTTGGACCAAACGCTGCGACTCTTCGATCTCGGGCATCCGCAACAACAACTCAGAGTAACCGAGAATCACGTTCAAAGGATTGCGCAGCTCGTGTGAAAGCGTCGCCAGAAATTCATCCTTGAGCTGGTTGGCCTTCTCCGCCGCGTCGCGGGCTTCCTGCACGCTCGTCAGCAGACGCTCGCGCTCCGCTTCCGCACGCAGCTTCTCGATCGCCGTCCAGGTGCGTTCAGCGACAGTTTGCAGTAGCGCTACTTCTTCCCTGGCCCATTGACGCGGCTGATCATCACTCGACCAAAGCGAAGCCACCCAACGTCCTTCACGCATCAACGGCACCGCCACGTATGCACGTTCGCCATTCGCGTCGTAAACGCGATCGTAACCGGCTGCGGTGCGTGGATCGGTTTTCGAATCATAGTTGACGACAGTCTTGCCCAGTTGCATTTCACGCGTCGTAATGCTGCTGTACTCGGAGATGCGATGCTCGCCCGCAACCGATTCAGCACCGTCAGTGTAATCGCGATGAACGATCTCGATATCGCGTTCGATGTCAGTCTCATTGAACAAGCAACGACGCACGTTCAGGTGACTGCCGACAGTTTCCGCGACCGCATAAGACAACTCGTATGGATCGTGGATCGTGCGTATCAGCTCACTAACGCGCACGAGCACCTCGAGGCGGTTCTCAGCACGTCGTTGTACATCGATATCCTGTACGACGACGATGACGCCGCTCAACTCATCTGCCTGATCGCGAAACGGAGCGCTGAGTACTCGTGTCCAGATCTGTTTGCCGTCCGCGCTGGTGTAGAGCATCTCGCAGCCGGGACTCACTGACTCACCTCTCAATGCGCGGGCACTCGGCCATTCAGATGGATCGAGTGGACGGCCTTCCTCATCCCACGCACGCCAGCGCGCAGCAAATACAGGATCGAGAGACGAGAGTTGATCGCCAACGAAGTTATTCAAAAGTGAATTGCGGATCAGGAAACGCCCTTCACGATCGGTGAGTCCGATGCCGACCGGAAGTTGTTCGAGGAGTGCGGTCAAACGCGCCTCGCTATTTCGCAGCGCCAGCTCTGCGACGCGCCTTTCTTTGTCGGTGCGATTGAGCGACAGCGCAGTCAGCCAAATCAGGACGGCGAGCAGCAGCAGCACTGCTACGACGAAAGCCGCCGTGCCGAAGTTGGCACTGAACAATTCTGAATTGCGCGTGAGACTCCTGATCCAGCCCAGCAGCACCACGACCAGAAAAGCAGGCAGCATGCGTCGCGCGACGACCGAGCCCGGGCTGTTTCCCAGGAGCGTAGCAACCATGCCACGCTCCGGCCGCGCCAGCAGAATCGAGCCACACAAACAGACGAATGCGATAACCGTGTGTAAAGCGATCGTGAAATAAAGCGCGATTGGTTCAACGCGCTCGATGCCGTAAAAGTAGTAAAGAAAAACGAGTAGCGTAACTGTGATGACGAGGATCACGGCTATGTTCGAGAGCCGAAACCAGCGCCGTGCGCGTGCGTCGAGAAGTGAAAGCGCTACCCCGAGGAAGAAGAAGTCGAGCGAAGCGGCCACACCCATGCGGCCAGGAAACGAGAGACCTGCTTCTTCCCGTGTTTCGTGAAACAGCAACTGATCGAGGCCGGTGTTCCATCCGAAAATATGTTCGCTCAATGTGACTAAGCCGACGATGGCAACAATCGCAGCAAATAGTTGGCGCACGATGCGTTTGGCTGGAGTCGGTGAGCGGTCATTGAGCAAATAGCAGGATGCAGCGACGAGCATGAGGCAAATCGCGGTGTTTGCCTTCATGTTGACGAGCGTGGGATGGATTTTTTTGAGGAACTCGTTATCCAGAATCCAGCCGAGCAACGCCGCGCCGCCGATACAAAACGCGAACGCCGCAAGGACGATGGAGATCGCGCGGTAACGCACCAGTTGTTCTTCAGGATAGTGCGAGATGGTATCGGGCATTAATCTTCCCTTGAGCTCGGTAATCAGCAGTAACGTCGAGTACGTTCGATGTCAGTCCTTAACGCCGGAGGCGTTCGCTAATTTCAGCCCAGGGTTACGAGCGCAGCGAGAACCCTGGGGTACGAATTCCAAGATCGCGTCGAACCCTGAAAGGGTTCGGTGGTTGGCGAACCCTTTCAGGGTTATAGCGCTTATTAATCAATTGTCCCAGGGTTTTCGCTGCGCTCCAACCCTGGGCTGAAATTAGCGAACGCCTTTGGCGTTTTGAGCTAGCGAACGCCTTCGGCGTTAGTTTTGCTCTTAAAAATTCGGAACAAATAGTAATACGAGGGGAACAACAAAATCACGCCTGCGACGAGCGCGCCGAGCAAGAGCTGCAGCGTTACATAGGGCGCGGCGGCTGATGAGATCGTGAGGCTTGGCTCGACGATGTGCGGGTACTGCGCGAAGGCCCAGCCAAGCAGGATCAGCGTCACTTGCCCGGCCGCACAAACTCGCGCCAGTCTGTATCGCCTGGTCCATAAAAAATAAAACGCACTCGTCGCGAATAATCCCGTGCAAACATGCAGACCCAACGCCCACCAGCTTCGACTGATGCCGGCGCGCACGGTCGGCACCCCTTCGCGCGCGAGCATAAAAACAGTCAGCGCAAGTAAGCCAACGACCACACCTGAAACGAGCGCGCGGCGCCGGAAGTCTTCCTGCAGCTCGCGCTCACGTGTCTCTAAAGTCAAATAAACTGCCGCTAAAAAAGCGAACAATGCGAGCGCAAAGAAACCAACCGCGAAAGGAAACGGCGCTAGCCATGAGTTAAAGAACCCGCTCGTCACCGAACCGTTTTCAACACGAATCGTGCCCGAAGCAATCGCACCGAGGATCGTGCCCAAAAGAACGGGCGTGATGATGCTCGCGATCGAAAACACGAGGCTCCAGCGACGTTGCACGTCATCACGCTGAACATCATACGTGCGAAACGTGAACGCAGTGCCACGCAAAACGATTCCGATCAACAGCAGCGTGATCGGGATGTGAAGCGCTGTAGCAATGGCCGCAAACGCGGGTGGAAACGCAGTGAAGAGAATGACGATCACGAGTATCAGCCAAACGTGATTCGCTTCCCACACCGGACTGATCGCTTCCGCAATCAACGCTCGTTGCGCGCGGGCACGCCGTCCAAAAGCAAACAGATCCCAAACGCCGCCACCGTAATCCGCACCACCCAAAAGCGCGTACAAGACGAGCGCAGCGATCATCATGCCTGCGATAATCGTCTCAAGCGGCAACTCGTGCCTCCTTCGCGGTCGGGTCCGGCGCGTGGGGACTCGATGCCACCTGCCGCAGCAACAACCAGACCGTGATCACAGCAAGAAAAATGTAGAGCACGGTAAACGTGATGAAAGGCACGATCAGTCCGGGCATCGGCGTGACGGCTTCGCTCGTGCGCATCACTCCATAAATGATCCACGGCTGCCGTCCGACTTCAGTGACGGTCCAACCCGTCTCGATCGCGATAAAGCCGAGTGGCGCGGCAGCAACAATCAATCGCAGAAACCATTTCGAATCCAACCATTTCTGATTGCGTCTGCAGCGTAGATAACGCCATGCGGCCCAGAGTGCCACGAGCATCATCGCCACACCGCACGCGACCATGATCTGAAACGAGATGTGAATAATCGCGACCGGCGGCCGCACGTCCGCGGGAAATTCGCTGAGGCCTTTCACGACCGCGTGCGGCTCGCCATACGCGAGTATGCTGAGGGCATACGGAACTTCAATCGCGTAACGCGTCACACCTGCCTCTTCGTCGGGAATGCCACCGATACGAAGCGGCGCAGCTTGCTGAGTCTGAAACTGTCCCTCGAACGCTGCAAGTTTTACCGGCTGAGTTTTGGCAACTGTCTTCGCGATCAAGTCTCCGCTCAGTGGTTGCAGGATCGCACTCACGCCACCAACAACGAGTGCGATGTTCAGTGCCGCTTTGTGAAAACGATTCGTACGATCGCGCATGAGCATGAAGGCGTGAATGCCTGCGACGGCGAACCCGGTTGCAGCATAAGCGGCGAGGATCATGTGAAGCGTTTGCGGAAATGCCGCCGTGTTCATCATTGCGGCGATCGGATCGATATCGACGGGCTTGCCTGCGACGAGTCGAAAGCCGGTGGGCGCGTTCATCCAGGCATTCGCGATGACGACGAAGATGCCGGACAGTGCGCCGCTCAGTGCGACCATCGCTCCGGCGAACAAGTGCGCTCGCGGCGGAACGCGCGTCCAGCCATATAAATAAATGCCCAGAAATATCGCTTCAGTGAAGAACGCAAAACCTTCGAGCGAGAACGGCATTCCGATGATCGCACCCGCGTAACCCATAAACCCGGGCCAAAGCAACCCGAGCTCAAACGAAAGCACCGTCCCTGACACCGCACCGACCGCGAAGAGTATTGCGGTTCCCTTGGCCCAACGTTTCGCAAGCGTGAGATAGATCTCGTCTTTGCTGCGCAGCCACTTCCACTCAGCAATGATCATCAAGAGCGGCATCGCAATTCCGATCGCCGCAAAGATGATGTGAAAAGCGAGCGACATCGCCATCTGCAATCGCGCCGCCAGCAGATCGTCCATAACAACTACATCATCTCATTGCCACAAAAAAGCACAAACCAACATGAAGAAGAGTTGCCAAAAAAAGGCACAGAAGTCACAAAACGAGCAAATCAGCTTGTGCTTGCGACTAATTAATGTTCGAGGTGATAAGGGACGCTCGTGACGATCACGCCCTTCTTGAAGAGCAACGAGCCTTTGAGCAGAAGCGAGCTTTGGTTGTGAAGGAAGTGTTGCCACCAGCGCGCCGGGATGAATTCAGGCAGCACGACTGTGATGATATTGTGGGAATTCTCTTTTGACAGGCGGTGGATGTGTCGCAATAACGGGCGCGTGAGCTCGCGGTAAGGCGAAGGCAATACGACGAGTTGCACACCCGCGCCCCAACGTTCCCACTTGTCTTTCAAACTAGCGGTCGCCTCCTCTTCGAAATCAACATACACGGCCTGCACTCGGTCAGACGCGATCGAGCGTGCGTACTGCAACGCATTCACAACGCCGCGATGAATGCCGGAGATCGGAACGATGACAGTGTGTTTGATCGGTCGTATCTGGTCCAATCCTTCGGTCGAGAGCTGCTTTGCGACCATCACGTAGTGCTTGTGAATCGCTTTGAAGAGCAACACGAGCAGCGGAATCACAACGACGACAATCCAGGCGCCGTGAATAAACTTGGTCGCGATGAAGACGCACAACACAACAAACGTCGCGAGCGCGCCAACCGCATTGATGACAAGCGACTTCTTCCAGTTTGCATAAGCAGTCCGCTCACGCAACCAGTACACGACCATCCCTGATTGCGACAACGTGAACGATAGAAACACGCCGACAGCGTAAAGCGGGATCAGTCGCGACGTATCGCCGCCGAAAGCAATCACCAACACACCCGCGAAGATCGCGAGAATCACGATTCCATTTGAGAACACCAAACGGTCGCCACGATTCGCAAACTGCCGTGGCAAAAAACGATCGCGTGCCAGCAAGCTCGAGAGACGTGGGAAGTCTGCAAACGCAGTGTTCGCGGCGAGCACCAGGATCGCAGCCGTCGCCGCCTGAACCACGTAGTAAAACCATCCGAATGGTCCAGTGAACATGATGCGCGCAAACTGCGAGATCACAGTCTCACTTTGCTTCGGATGCACCTGGTACAGATAGGCCATCACACTCGTTCCGAGAAACATCGCGGTCAGGAGTATGGCCATCCAGATCAACGTCGTCGCTGCATTCCGCGCTTCGGGTTTTTTGAACGCCTGCACACCATTCGAGATCGCTTCAATACCAGTCAACGCAGCGCAGCCGTTTGAAAACGCACCGAGCAGCAGAAACAACGTCAACGGCTGCAAGTGATAACCTTCAGCAGTCTTCAACTCTTCCTGCGTCGGGATCGCCGCGGCGCCACCGTAGATGAAGTAGTGAAACAATCCAAAGACGATCATGAAGAGAAAGCTGACAACGAACACGTACGTGGGCGCAGCGAAGAGTGCGCCAGATTCGCGCACACCACGCAAATTCGCGATCGCGATGAAGGCGGTGAAGGCGAGACAGAGGATAACTTTGTGGTCGTTGAGCCACGCGTAACGCGTGCCCTGCACTGCCGATGTGATCGCAGCCACACCGGCGGCGATCGAAACAGATACTGTCAGCACGTAATCGACGAGCAACGACGCACCAGCAATGAGGCCGGGCGTGGTGCCGAGATTTTCTTTCGCGACGATGTAGGCGCCGCCACCTGACGGATACGCGTGGATCGTCTGTCGATAACTGATCGCTACGATCGCCAGCAAGACTGCGATTGCGACCGATACTGGAACCACATAGCCGAACGATCCGCCGCTGGTAGCGGTAGCAGCGACCGCAAGCACGAGCAGGATTTCTTCAGTCGCGTAAGCTGTCGAGGAAAGTGCGTCAGATGAGAAAACAGCCAGGGCCGTCTTCTTCGTAAGACGCTCGTGCGCCGCCTGCTCAGTCTTGAGAGCCCTACCGACTAACAGCCGCTTCACGGCGGTCGCCATGCCTGTGCTTCCTCTCTCCCAGATCCATAAAGTGCCCACCGAGAATCATGATCGGAATTCCGATGACGAGAAGGACCAGACCCATGCCGTGTAACAACGGGTGGACCTGGTCGTCTAACAACCATCGGGTGGTAAGTACAAAACCGATCGCAAGAGAGAGAACCGCAACGACAAAACACGCGCCTGCCGCCAACACATCCAAAGCCGCAGCATCGCGCTTCAGCCTTTCTTGACTCATGCACCCAACTTACGTCCCGGCGCATAAAAAGGGCGTAAAGGGTTTATAAAAAGATCGTAAAGATCTGTGGCTTTGATCTGTGTAATCCGTGGCTAATTAACGTTCGCCAGGATCGAAGCGGTAGCCTATCCAGGGCTCGGTGAGGATGTAGCGGGGACTCGCGGCGTCGGGCTCAATCTTCTTACGTAGGTTGCCGACAAACACACGCAGGTATTCATTCTGTTCGACGTAATTGCCACCCCACAGCGCGGCCAGCAACGTCCGGTGCGTCAATACTTTTCCAGAATGCCTGAGGAAGTAGACCAGCAGATCAAACTCCTTCGGCGTCAGATGAATCGACTTGCCACGCACCTTGATCTCACGCGTCTCGAGATCGACATGGAAATCGCCGGAGTCGAGCATAGTCTGGGTGGCCTCATTCGAAACGGGAGCTTTGGCCCGACGCAATGATGCCCTCACCCGGGCCAGCAACTCATCGATTCCAAACGGCTTCGTCACATAATCGTCGGCGCCGAGGTCAAGTGCTTCGACCTTCGTCTTCTCTTCACCCTTCGCTGACAACACGATGATCGGCACGGTGGAAATCGCACGCAAGCGCCGGCACAACTCAAGCCCATCGACATTCGGCATCGCCAGATCCGTGATCACGAGATCAGGATGCCAGTCGTTGAAAGCCTCGAAGCCCGCGAGCCCATCGGCAGCCGCGCGCACATCGTAACCACGCGACTTCAGTCCCATGCGCAAAACGCGCGTGAGCTGCGGCTCATCATCGACTACGAGAATGCGTGCCTGGTCCGTCATTGCGCTTCAACTATCGCCGTAGTGTATCGCGGTTCTTCAATCACATCGTCGTCGCCGATCGGCAACGTGAATAACACGCGCGTGCCCTTTCCGTCGTGACCCGGCTCGATCCAGATTTTGCCGTAGTGTGCTTCCACAATGCCTTTGGCAATCGCGAGGCCCAGGCCCGTACCCGTGGGTTGGCGGCTGCGAACGTCACCGTCGCGCGTCGCGCGAAAGAACTTGTCAAAAACTCGTTCGCGCAACTCAGCCGGAATTCCCGGCCCGTCGTCTTCAACTCCCATTTCGATTAATGCATCGCCCGAGCGCCGTGCCGTGATGCGAATCGTCGAGCCTGCGGGTGAATACTTTGCGGCGTTATCAACGAGCGTATAAACAACTTCGCTGACCGCACGTTCATCGACACGCACTCCCGGCAACTCGTTTTCGACATCGAGCTCCAACCGATGACTATGCGTGATCGGCTCAGCACGCGACAACGCCGTGGAGATGATCTCTTCAACCGCGCCCCAGCGCCGGCGCAGTTGCAGCTCGCCGGCTTCGATTCTCGCGAGCTCGATCAGTCCATTTATGAAACGACTCAAACGATCGCTCTCTTCGTCGATCACTTCCATCATCTCGACTCTCGACTCCGTATCGAGCCCCACCGGCGGTTCGGTATCGCGTACTTCATCGAGCAGCGTGGTGATCGAAGCTTTGATCGACGTGAGCGGTGTGCGCAGATCGTGTGTCACGGCGTCGAGCAGTGCTGATTTCAATTTCTCACTTTGGCGCAAAGCCTCCGCATGACTCGCACGCTCAAAGGCGTCGCGCAGCTCCGCGTAAAGACGCTCGATCTCGCGTCTTCCGGTTTCGGCTTCTTCGGCCCGTCGCCTCGCGCTGGCTGAGAGTTGTCCGGCTGTCACTGCGGTGATGAGGAACGCGAGCAGCGCGATCCAGTTGTCGGTTGCTGCGATCGTGAAAGTTCCTAATGGTGGGAGGAAAAAGAAGTTGAAACAGAGCATCGCGAGGATCGACGCCGCGAGTGCCGGCAGGCTACCCCAGCGAGTCGCGATGAACAACACAGTCAGCAGGAGGGCGAGCGAGACAGTGGCCGCGTTGACATGGGCGCTGGCTGTCTTCAGCAGCAACGTCAACAAACCGACACTCAACGCCGCCGCTGCATATCCCGCCCACCTTTGGTCCAACACCGACCGCTGCATGCCGCCTATTGTATTGTTTTAGCCAAAAAAAGGCACAAAACGGAAAACGAACTTTTGTGTTTTATGTGGCTTTTTGTGGCTCACAACGGCTTGTTGCCGGTGGAGATGATAAATTGGGCTGGAAATTTCATCTGGTTGGCCGGGAAGAACTCTTGCACTGCCTGCTCGATTTCAACCGCGATCTGCGCCTGCTCGTCCGCAGATAGCTGCGTCAACTTGTCACGCAACGTATCGGAAGTTCGAGAACGCATGGTCCAAAATTGCCGTGGCGAGACGGGCGCTTCCAGATCAAACGTGACCATGCTCTCTGCGACGTCGATCGCGCCGGCCTGAGTCATCACGTTAGTAAGCTTGCCTTGCTCCGCGAACCGAAATGCATTAGGCGAGTCGGGATCTGCGGCGGGTGATTTCACGTGCTGGTCCATCACGCGAGTCACGAGATAACAAAACGGATTGACGTCGCTTTTTCCCCAGACTGCAAACGCCAGCCTGCCACCGGGCTTGAGCACGCGCAGCATCTCGCGTATGGCTGCGTTAGGATCAGGAAATAACATCACGCCGAGCCGGCTGACTACTACGTCAAACAAGTTATCCGCAAACGGCAACGAATCGGCCGGGGACTGGTGAAACTCAATGTTCGCAAGGCCACGCCGTTGAGCCTCGGCGCGAGCAGCTTCCACCATCTCAGCCACGCCGTCAGTAAACGTTACAGATCCTTCCGGTCCCACCGTCTCGGCGATCGTGAGCGACGGCTCGCCGGCGCCGCCGGCGACGTCGAGCACGGACTGCTCTTGATGAATTCCGGCGCACTCGATCAACGCACGCGTCAGCGGCACAAACATCTGGTGAATCGTATCGCGGTGTTGGGTCCAATACTTCGCAGACTTCCGCCACGCGTCTAACATGTTTTCTGTCATAGTCCTGTTAACCCTATGAGACCACGTACCTCTTCGCGAATAAACTCCTTCACTCCGTCACGCCCGCTCAAACGCAACCATACTGGCCCACTCTCCGCTTCAATCACAATGGCGAAATTCAAGAACGGACAGCAGAGTTTCTCAAGCGAGACAAAATCCGCCAGGCGCTTCAGCACGTCCGGCCCATCGGCAAAGCGAAATTCATAACCATCCGGCAACTCGCGCGTCTCCTCGATTTGCGAAAACAGCTCGCGGCTTTTCTTGAAATGTAGAAGCCTTTGCTCTGCCGGTATCGCCGTCATGTCGCACGCTAGCGGCGATTGATTTTTAGCACTCATGTTGCAATGCTATCGAAATGTTTCCCAACAACAAAATCAAGCGCGTTCTTTTGATTAGCAACTCGACACTCTACGGCAGCGGGTATCTCGATCATGCCGAATCGGAGATACGCAGTTTCCTTGGCGACGCGAAACAAGTGCTGTTCGTGCCTTACGCGTTGTTTGATCGAGATAAGTACGCAGCCAATGCGCGACAGCGTTTTCAAAAGATGGGATACGAGCTCACATCGGTCCATACTGCTGAAAGTCCAGTTACGGCGGTAAGTGAAGCGGAGGCGATATTCATTGGCGGTGGAAATACGTTCCGGCTGTTGCGGGCGCTTTACGACTTCGATTTGATTGAGGCGATTCGTAATCGAGTCTCTAACGGAATGCCGTACATCGGATCGAGTGCGGGATCGAATGTCGCGGCGCCTACGATCAAAACCACGAACGACATGCCGATCGTGCAGCCGCCGTCGTTCAACGCGCTCGGGTTGGTGTCATTTCAGATCAATCCTCACTATCTGGATCCGGATCCGAATTCGAAGCACATGGGAGAGACGCGCGAAGAGCGAATCAATCAGTTTCTCGAAGAGAGTGACACGCCGGTTGTGGGTTTGAGAGAAGGCGCGCTGCTGAGAATCGAGAACGGTGCGACGATCTTGCGTGGATCTACCGGGGCGCGGGTTTTTCGGAGAGGAATGCCGCCGCTCGAAATCCTGCCGGGCGCCACACTCGAGCTTTAACCTAGCCAACCGCCGCTGAATCCGGCGCGACGCAGACCAGTCACGATGGCCGGGCAGCGACGCATCATCCGCCAAATCAAACCCGTACGGTAGTTTTCGATCATCATGATGATTGGTCCCTGGTCCAGCCCGTAATAACCCTTCGATACCCAGCCCTTTCGCTTGCCCGAAGTGAACGTCGGGTTGTAACTGCACTTGAATCCATACTGGTTCGTGATCTGCGGATAGTCTTTGTTCAACCGTCGCAGCGACGGCAACACGACTTCCGGCGCAAACGGCAGAGACGCCGCGACTGCCCACGGCGCGAGTGTGCCGTCATCAGGCCCATACGGAATCGATCGCGCTTTGTAATCGAAAAAGCGCACGCGCCGGCCGTTAATGCAATGCTCTGCCGGTCCCGGCCCATCACTCGCCGTAATGCCCCAGCGAAAACGATCGTAACCCGCAAACTTCTTCGGATTGCGCATCGCGTAAGCCTGCTGCGCGTAGATTGCGCGGCGGCTGTTTTCGAAATAATTGAGCGCTTTACCGTGCATGTAATCATCCTGAATGCCGCGGAAGTCGATCCACAGGTGCGACAGGTGATGGATGAACAATGGACCGGCGTAGACAAACTCATGCCCGTAGAGTTTCTTCCACTTGTACGTCCTGGTCCATGCATTGTAGCTTTCAGGCGGCAGCGGAAACGTTGGTGAAGCAAGACCGAGAACATAGAGAATGAGCGCTTCGCTGTAGCCGGTCCAACGATACCGGATGAATCCTCTCTCGGGGCGCCAGCCGTGTGAAACTGTGAGCGCGCCGTTCTGCGCCCAGTGCCAATCGGCGCGTTTGTAAAGGGCTTCGGCACGCGTGCGAATCTCACGTTCGGCTTTCGTATCAGCGTCGAAATAACATGCTGCAGTGAGTGCACCGGCCAGAAGATACGTGGTATCAATCGTTGAGATCTCGCAGTCGCCGGAGCGACGGCCGCTGTTCATGTCGAGGAAGTGATAATAGAAGCCTTTGTAGCCGGTCGCGTCGCGCTGTTCTCCGTGTGGAGCGTCGTGAAAGAACCGCAGCGTCGTCAACGTTCGTTTCACCGCTTCCGCGCGTCTCATAAACTTGCGCTCGACCGCGATCGGATAAGCCGTGAGCGCAAAGCCAACGGCGGCGATCGACGCGGCCGATCCGCGGCGCGTGCTGTCGCGAACGAGTCCGTTGTCGAGGTTCACCTCGTCGGAAAAGTATTTGAAGGTGTCGTGTTCCAGACGGTCCAGTTCCTCATCTGTCAGCGACGGCTCTAATACTTTCATCTCGACGTCCTGCTTGGTTTGAAGTCGATCGTGACGGCTGCGACTGCGTGTGCGGGTAAACTCACTTTCAAAAACACTGAGCCATCATCATAACGTAACGGCTGTTTTTGAGTTGCTAGTTGCGAGGCTTTCTCCAGTCGTTCCACGTCTTTATCACTCAGAGACTCGGGTTGGCCCAGTTCGCGCCACAAACGTTTCGCGTTCGCGTGATCCTCGTCGATGCGCTGTATGCGCGCGGAGACTGGCTCACGCGCATTATCCAAACGAACGTGCAGATCTTCACTTTCGATCGAGTGACCGGGCGTGGTGTGATTTGTCAGCAACAGGGTCACGCTCGACTCTTTCTGAATCACGGAACAGTCAACCGTCTCGTGCAGACCATCGACCAGCGACTGCCGGTCGCCGAGCTGGTGCAGCAGCTCAAAAGCGCGATAGCTGGGCTTCGGAATGCCGTGCAACGTGAGCAGTCCGAAGCCGCCGTGAAACGGTTTTGATGGAAAATAGTTTTCTTCGAAGATGTCGGAGAAGGTCCAGAAGGCGTAAGCATCGACGAGCCCATTTGCTTCCATGATCGTCGAAGCGATGAACGCGGCCGCATATGGCTCATCGTGCAAAGGGTCCCAGGGATTCGACGAAGAGTTCCATTCCGTGTAATACACCGGACGATTGCGCGCCTGGCTGCGAGTGTTTTGCGCCACCTCGCGCATGATGCCGCGTTGGCTTTGGAAGAGTTGTAGCTCGGTGTCGTCAACGTCGCGCTCGTATCCATCGTTCGGATAGTGATGCGTGCTGATGAAATCTGCGGGCACGTCGTTACGTTCACAGAAATCGATGAAGTCTTCGATCCACTCGCTCTTTGCAGTCGCTGGTCCACCAACCTTTAGTGAGGGTGAGATCTTTTTAATAGCTTCAGCGGTGTGACGATAAAGCTTGAAGTAATCGCGCTGGCTGCCGCTCCAAAACTTTTTCAGGTTTGGCTCGTTCCAGACTTCGAAAAACCATTTACTCACTTCGCGCTCGCCGTAACGCTCAATCGCATGCCAGACAAAGCGATCGATCAGCGTCGCCCATTGTTTGTAATCACGCGGCGGTGTGACATTCGCTGCGTAACTGAAGACTGTTCGTGAGCCGGAAGCCAGCACGCCGGGCATGAAGCTCAGCTCGGCAAACGGCTTCATGTCGATCGAGAGCAGGAAGTCGAAGATTTGATCGGAGTTGAAGAACGAGTAACGGATTTCGTCATCGTCGCGGACCACGAGGCCGGTGTCGTCCGACAACAGACCATGGAAACGAACGTGCCGAAATCCCAATTCGTCGTGAGCGCGTTTGAGCTGGCGCCGCCAATCGTCACGCAAGGCCATGCGTGAATGATCGCTGCCCACTGTGTGTTCCCAAAAGTGTGGGAGCGGCGTCGTTGCTTCTGCCAGATCACAGAAGAAAGCCAGTCTACTCACAGAACCTGTCGCACCGCGCGACGACTGAGCTCAGCCGTCAGTCCAAACACGAGATGTGAAGCGAGCGAATAGACATGAGTCGAGACCGGATACGCAGTTGGTCCTTTCGCGAGACCCAGCAACGGTACCGAGATCTCATCAGCGAGTAGCCAGAAGCCGGCGCCAAAAGGTAGACCAGCCGCAGTGGTCACTTGTGGAGTGACTTCCGCGAGTGCGCCATACATTCCGCCCGTGAGTGTGCCGAAAGCGTAATGAACCGCAGCGCCCGCCGGTTCCTTCTCACTCTCCTGCAATTCGTGACCGAAGACCGTTTTGGATATCGCCTTGGCGGTTTCGACTGTGGCGTCGTCCTGCTCGGCTGTGTCCTGGGCCTGCTCACCTTGCGAACCTTCGCTCGGCTGCATCGACTGTGCGCCGTGCGACTTCTCGTTGCCTTCAGCGATGCGAGTCCAGGCAGCTTGAAACTGGTTCATGGTCCATGAAGCGACGAGGCCGCCGGCGAGTCCGGCTACCATGCCTTTCCAGATACTTGGGTCGTGATTACGCATTGATCCTACGTCCTTTCATCTTAATCTATCGAGGAGAACTTTCGAGCGACCGAGCTCCGAATGATTTGCAGAGACTGAATGCCATGCTGCGAGTACGGCGAGGCCGAGTCCTGCGATCAGTGAGCCGGTGATCAGTGGGTGCTTTGCCGCTTTTGTATAGACACTCGATTCAGCAACGTGTCCGGGATAACCGCCGCGCTCCTCTCCATCTTCGATGGGTGCATACAGACTGTCTTGTCGAGCGGCCAGCTTCGGCCGATCAGACTGTTGCGCGTCAAACATCATTGCTTCAATCACCTTGTCTGTCAGACGAGGTGCAACGTGGCCCGCTTCGGCCAGCACCTTGCCGCCGCCACCAACGTACAAGTCACGCTCAGGATGCTCGGCGCAGTGCAGGATTGCTTCGGCTACGAGGTCGGGTGCGTACACCGGCGGCGGGTTCTGCGGCTCGACCGGCATAAGGTTCTTCGCGTGACGAGTGTAAGGCGTATCAATCGTACTCGGTTTGATCAGTGTGACTGAGATCGGCGCGCCGTCTTCTTCGAGTTCGAGACGAAGTGCGTCGGTGTAACCTTTGACGGCGTGCTTCGTTGCGCAGTACGTGCCCTGGATCGGAATTGCGACGTCTGAAAGAACACTACCGACATTGATCAGCGCGCCGCCTCTTTTTTTCAGGTGCGCGCAGGCGATCACCGAGCCGTGCACCACACCCCAGTAATTCGTTTCGAATAGACGTCTCTGATCTTCAAGCGCCTGGTCCAAAATAGGGCCATATATTGAGACGCCGGCATTGTTGACCCACGTATCAAAGCCACCGAAGCGTTGAATAGCTTCATCGGCAATCTTCTGCACATCCTCGAATTGACCGACATCGCCAACAACGTGTATCGCTTCCCCGCCTTGGGCATTGATCTCTTCAGTGACCTGTCGCAGCGCTTCTTCATTTCGCGCATTAAGCACCACACGCGCCCCACGTTTCGCAGCAAGACATGCAGTAACAAGCCCGATGCCCGACGACGCGCCGGTGATGACGATCACCTGGTCTGAGAGTTTTTTGAGTTTGATGTTCATCCGGATCCTCTTGTATTCGAGCGTAGAGTTCGGATGTGTGCAACTTCGTTGCCACGCGATTTTTGTTGGGATTTGTGAGGATTAAATGACGGATCTGTATGTGTCTGATACGCGCGTAGCTTTTGACAGGATTACAGGATTTACAAGAAGGCAATTTTGTCCATCTTGTAAATCCTGTAATCCTGTCTAAGGTTCTATTTCTCTTCTAACACCGACAGAATATTCCCTGCCGGATCTTTGAACCACGCGATTGTTGGACCATGTGGGCCACGCGCGATTCCGCGGTCGTCAGTTTTGATGTCGGGCAAGTCATAATGTTCGAGCTTCACGCCCATTCCGGTGAGCTCGTCTACTGCTGCTTCGATGTCGTCCACTGAAAAATTCAGGACGGTGAAAGAGGCCGGGGTATGGTTTGGTTTGGGATACAGGAAAACGGTGTTGTTGCCGGTATGGAGCTCAAGCCCTTCCGGTGTTTCTTTAACGTCAAGTCCAAGCGTTTGACTGTAAAACTCCTTTGCCTTTTGCAAATCATTTACAGAAAAACTCGAGAAACATTCCGCTTCCTTGAACATGTCTGACGCTTTCTTTCTCCCTGGCGATGACGCCGCTTTTGCGCTCATACAAATTCCCCTTTCAACAAATATGCATCTATTAAACACACAACAACTTACAGGCGTGTCGCAGTTATACGACTTCGTTATTACTTTTTGGTGGCATGCCCCTTTAGCCATACCTTTTACGCGTTACGGTACATGTGGAGGAACTGTAAGGAGGTGTTCCCGACATGCTCAATAATTATACATACCAGGCGGCCCTCGCGGCGTCGGAAAGCATTCACTGGCGCGTTGAAGACATCATCGGAGGCGAGAAACGACTCAACTTCACGCAGCCTTTCATGCCCGAGTCGCTGGCGAATACGGAGCCGCTAACGTTTCTTTCTAAAGAAGAGAAACAAATTCTTAATCAGATCAGAGGTAATGCATATCTCTGCATCTTCGGACTCGTAGAAGAATTCATACTGCCATTCGTACTGGACCATGCTCGTCCACAATTGCGTGGCGACGATTATCGCGTGCGCGCGTTGCTACGATTCGCGAGTGAAGAAGCAAAACATATTCAGCTTTTCAAGCGTTTTCGAACGGAATTTGAAGACGGATTTGGCACGCTCTGCAACGTCATTGGGCCACCGGATGCGATCGCAGCCGCAATCCTGGGTCACGATCCGCTTGCCATTGCCATAACAACGCTACACATCGAGTGGATGGTCCAGAGTCATTATCTCGACAGCATCAAGGACGATCAGCAACTCGACGCGCAGTTTAGGAGCCTGCTCAAGCATCACTGGGTTGAAGAGGTGCAGCATGCAAAGCTTGACACGTTGATGGTTGAAGCACTCGCAGCAGATCGTAGTGAAGAGCAGATCATGAGCGCCGTCGAAGAGTATCTCGAGATTGGGGCGTTTCTCGACGGTGGACTGCAGCAGCAAGTCGAGTTTGATCTGAGCAGCTTCGAGCTGGCGAGTGGCCGGAGGTTAACTGATAGTGAAGCGAACGAGTTTCGGCGCGAGCAATTGCGCGCGAATCGTTGGACTTATCTCGGCTCGGGTATGACACATGAGAGAGTGCTCGACACGCTCGAGTCACTGTCGCCGAAGGCGCGGCAGCGAGTTGAAAGCGTCTCCCCGGCCTTTTGCTAGCCGGATGCAGCGGTGGCAAGCCCCTCTTCCTGACTTGTTCATTTTCCTGGCGCTCTTGAAGGCAAGGTGCTCATGGAAAAGAACAAGTCAGGAAGAGGGGCTTGCCCCCGCTGATCCTTGGCTAAATAACTTACGACGTCTTGGTGGCGCGAATGTGCAACGTCAAAACCACGTTATCGCGGATTAGATTGTCAGCGGCGCCGGCGTAGTTGATCCCGAAGTCTTTCCGGTTGATGGAAAAACTACTCTCAACACTCGCAGCCTCCGGTGTCACATTGATCGTGGCGGGGAAGGTGACGGCTTTCGTCACGCCGTGCAGCGTCAGGTTGCCGGTGACGGTGTGAGTTGCGCCGTTTTCACCGCCGGGTTTGATCGCGGTCGAGACGAACGTCGCTTCAGGAAACTTCGCCACGTCGAAGAAGTCGGCGGTCTTCAAATGCTTCGTTAGATCCGGCGTATCGGTCGTGATCGAGTCGGTCTTGATTGCTATATTCACTCGACTGGTTTCCGGATTACCCGTGTAGTCGACCTGTCCGGAGAAATCTCCAAACGAGCCATTGTGCTTGCCGGTAACTTTCGATCCGACAAACTCGATCTTCGAATTCTGCGTTGTAATCAGATACTTCTGGCCTTGCGCCGTCGCAGGAGAGGCCACTTGCGTCGCTTCACCCGTCCTTGCCTTCGTTGCGTCAGCCGCGGGATCGTTGCAAGCCGTGTAAAAGATCAACCCCGAGAGAATTGTAATCGCGATACTTCTTCGCATCCTGTATTTCCTCCTTAAATGGACAGTTTAATTGCGACAACCCTGCGATAATATTCGTGAAAGTCTGATGTTGGCCGACACCTGCGACACGCCGGCACGATATATCTGCCAGCCACGATCCTGCACATTCGATCGGCGCATCACGTAGCAACCGGCAAATACGCGCTCGCTGCCATTGCGCAGCGTGGACACAACTATTGCCGGAATCTCGGCATAAACACTGCCTGCCGCTCCTTCGACGCGAGTCGACGGCTCAACCAACAGGCGAACCTGATCCGTATCGGCAAAACCGCGCGCGAATTGTTCGTACGATGAAGGCGACGAATCCCAGAAACGAAAAGCGCGACGATAATCACGCGCGTTGATCGCGCTGTAATACGACGCGAGCGTTCCTACCGGATCGCTGCGATCCTCGCGTGGTGCGTCTTCAGGCTCTGGAATGTTTACAAAATTCAGAACGCTACGGCCGCGATCGGAAAAGATCGTGAGTCGATTCGCGGAAAGACGAAACCTGCTGGCGGCTCCGAGCGTCGAGAGAAATCTCTGCTCCTGCTCGTTTGCGTTCTGGTCCAGACATGCGCGTCTCGTGCTGACCAGCCGGCTGAACGAGATGTTGTCGCCCCGCACCTGATACGTGCCGCTGTAAGAGTTGCAGCCTGTCGATCCGCTGGCGCGATCGTCTTCTCCAAACCGCAAGGTCACCGTTGTTCCTGCCACCACGCCGGTCTCGGCTCCGGCTGGTCCGAGTGAGGCCAGTCGCCAGTCGATTCCGGTGAGTACACGCTGGTCCGTCGACATGCCTCTGCCCGTTTGTCCGTAGGCCCCGACAGACATGCTCACGAGGACGAGGAGAGCCACAACAAATCTTCGAGCGCGCATCTGCTTACCTCCAACCCGAAACCCCGAAGAATAGAACAAGTCAGATCATTACTGATCTTGCGTTACAATTACGTGCATGTTTTATGACGTTGCTGTTATCGGTGCGGGCGTCTTTGGCGCCTGGAGCGCTTATCAACTCAGACTTACGGGCGCATCGGTGCTGTTGCTCGACGCTTACGGACCAGGAAACAGTCGCGCGAGCTCTGGCGGCGAGTCGCGGATTATTCGTCTTGGCTATGGACCAGACGAGATCTACTCACGCTCGTCCCAGCGCGCGTTCCCTCTCTGGCAGCAACTCTCCGAAACGACTGAGCCACTGTTCCAGAAAACGGGCGTGCTCTGGCTCGCTCACGAGCATGACGCTTACTGCGAAGCTACGCTCGCGACCTTACAACGTCTCAATGCAAACTTTGAACGGCTGGACGAAGATGAACTAATCCGGCGATTTCCGCAACTCGAACTTGGGCCAACGAGGTGGGCGATACTCGAGCCGGACTCGGGCGTGCTGATGGCGCGACGTGCAGTGCAGGCGGTGGTGGCGCAGGCGAAGGTTAATGGTGTTAAGTACGTTCAGGCCGCGATCGCCCCGCCGCAATCGACGCAGGGGAAGCTGGATTCAATTCGAACGTTTTCAGGTGAGGAGATCGCAGCCGGCCAGTTTGTGTTTGCGTGTGGTCCATGGTTGCCGAAGCTCTTTCCTGAGTTGCTTGGTGAGTTGATTTATGTGACGAGACAGGAAGTAATCTTTCTCGGTGTACCGCCGGGAGACGACAGTTTCAATCGCGGCGTGATGCCGGTGTGGATCGATTTCCAAGATCTCGTTTACGGCTTACCGAATGTCGATGGTCGTGGATTCAAGATCGCGATCGATGCGCACGGGGCGGAGTTCGACCCCGATAGAGGAGAGCGAGTGGTTAGTGCTGATGGGTTGAAGGCGGTGCGGGAGTATCTCGCGAGACGAGTGCCGCGGCTGGCTGATGCGCCGGTGATGGAGACGCGTGTTTGTCAGTATGAGAACACGTCGAATGGCGATTTCCTTATCGATAGGCATCCCGCGTTTGAGAATGTTTGGATCGCCGGTGGTGGATCCGGGCATGGATTCAAGCATGGGCCAGTCGTGGGCGAATATGTGGCGCGGATGATTGCAGGTGATGGAGTAGAGGAAAAACGGTTTACGCTCGCGACCAAGGAGCCCGTTCAGGAACGAAAGGTATTTTAGACAGGATTTACAAGATTTTTCAGGATGACAGGATATCCTGTTAATCATGCAAATCCTGTAATCCTGTAAAATGCTCGCGTGAAAATCAGTGTCGCCATGTGTACTTACAACGGTGCGGAATTTCTTCCCGCGCAGTTGCAAAGCATCATCACGCAATCGCGACCACCCGACGAGATCGTCATTTGCGACGACCGTTCCACCGACGACACGCAAACGATTCTCAAGGAATTTGCAGCCGAAGCCCCCGTTCCCATCAATCTGCACTTCAACGATCACAACCTTGGCAGCATAAAGAACTTCGAACGCGCCATTAGCCTCTGCACCGGCGACGTCATCGCACTCAGCGATCAGGACGACGTGTGGCGCAATGACAAGCTGCAACTGTTCGAAAGCGCACTTAACAACACGCCATCCGCAGGCCTCGTGTTTTCCGACGCCACGATCGCTGATGAAAATCTAAAGCCACTCAACCGCCGAATGTGGGATGAAGTCGGCTTCGACGCACACAAACGCAAGCTCATCCACGCCGGTCGCGCTCTCGAAGTATTGATCACCGGCTGGACCGTCACTGGCGCCACGATGGCTTTCCGTTCATGCTTCGTGAAACTATCGCTACCGATTCCTGATAGAATAGCGATGATTCACGACGGCTGGATCGCGGTTACTATTGCGGCAGTCGCGGACGTTGTCGCACTTGACGAGCCGCTGATCCAATATCGACAGCACGCGCAGCAACAGATCGGCGCCCCGGCTCGCACAGAAACAGCAACCGAGCCGCACGGCGTTCAGGCAATCGAGACCGCTTTTCGTCGACGGAACAGCAGCGCTGATTTGCACAAGATCCTGGAGACACTCGAGACGCGGCTATTGGCCCAGGCAAGTGACCCAGCAAGTAACTTCGACACGCGCAAAGCACTCTCGTTTATCGGTGATTACGCGTTTCATCTGAACGTTCGCGCAAACTTGCCGCAACGGCGTCTGAACCGCGTGCCCAGCATCTTGCGAGAGCTTTTGAGCTTGCGTTATCACGAGTACGCGAACGGGTTTAAGAGTGCCGCAAAGGATCTGGTATCTTAGCCACAAGAAATTTTTAGCCACAAAAAAGGCACAAAACACAAAAGGAATTTCCAGCAGTCTGAAGTTAGTTGAATACTGATGGCGTGTGATCTCTCGATAATCATTGTTAACTGGAACGGTGGTCAACTTCTCACTCGCTGTATTGAAACCGTCGTTAGCTCCGCTCCCAAAGTCACTTACGAAATCGTAATAGTCGATAACGCCTCAGCGGACGACAGTCTGGCCCAATTGCGTGCGAGCGAGGTTGCCGGGTCAATGATCGATAGCGAGCAGATCCGGATCATCCTCAACTCAGAAAACCGCGGTTTCGGCGCCGCCAATAACCAGGCCTTCGCGGCCACCAATTCACCGTACGTTTTTCTGCTCAACCTCGACACCGAAGTTCCTCCCGGCACAATCGACACTCTCATACAAAAGCTCGAATCGGATCCGAAGATCGGCGCCTGCGGACCGAAGCTGCTGAATACTGACGGCACCACGCAGGTGAGCGTCTTCTTCAATCCACCGCGCGTCTGGCACACATTGCTCTCGCAGCTCTGGCTCTATCGTTTGCTGCCGCAGCGTCTCAGAGGTGAATTGTTACTGGGCTGGCACTGGAACCACGATCGCGAACGATCCGTGCCGATGCTTGGTGGCGCGGCGATTCTGGCGCGCCGCGAGATGATCGAGCAGGTGGGCGGCTTCAACGAGCGCTTTCACATGTACGCGGAAGACAACGAGTGGTGCTGGCGCATCACGAAGTCAAACTGGCGTTTGATGTTTGTGCCGGATGCCCTGCTGCTCCATCACGGCGCGCAAAGCTCCGGCAAACGCTGGTCACACGCGGATCAGATCCGAGTGCGGCTGGGAGCTGGATTCAACTTCGAGCAACAGGTCCTGCCGCGCTGGCGTCTGGCCGCAAACCAACTCGCAAACTACATGGTAGTTAACGTACAGATCACCGGCCGCAAGCTGCTGGGGATCCAGCATCCCGAGTTACAAGTGATTAAGGAGATGCATCGCGAGCACTTGAAGCGCGCGCTCAGCAATCATCATTAAGGCTTGGCGGTGGCGTTGTAGTCTTCCAGCAGCTTCTGCGCGCGAATACTCGGACTGATCAGCGCCAGCTTCTGCGACCAGTCGTAGCCGCTGAAAACTCCCACCACCTCAGCTTCTGCGTTGTAAACCGGACTTCCCGAAAAACCGTCGCGACTATCGATCTTTACTGACCAGTATTCCTGGTCGCCCAGCATGTAGTTGCCGTAAAAACTGCCGTGGCTGACGACTTTGTCGCCGTGCGGCCGCGCAATCAGAAACAGCTTGTCGTCTTTGTTCGGAGCGGTTTGGAACTTCGGGGCTTTGGCTGCTTTTGAGCTCCGGCACATTTCGAGCAGGGCCAGATCCGCTTCTTTGTCGACCTTGATGACTTTCGCCCGACAGCCGTCAACGAAGACTTTAACAGAGAGATCTTCAGTCGCCTTAAACCCCAGCATCACTTTCTTGGTAGTGCTGAGATTGCCGGAGATTACGTGATAGGCCGTCATCACCAGACCATTGCCTACCAGGAAGCCAGTTGCATACCCGTTGGGTCCGACATCGAACAGAACGGAAATCGCCTGTTCTAACGGGTTTTGCTCTTTCTTCGTGAACTCCAACTCCAGCGACAATGTATACCGCTCCTGTTGCTTAAGCAGCCTGTTTTGACCCTTATTACTGTCAGCCACACATACAGGTGCAAGCAGAAGAATGGCGGCCATACAGGTAAGGCTGCAAAGCTTACTCTTCATCGTTGACCTCCGTTCAGGTACTAAAAGTTTGACGACTTCGTCTGCGTGGGGGTAGACGAAGTAAACCATTTGTTATTGGACTTGAAAGAAATTGTCCGGGACTAAGACCGGAGCATTTTAGGGCTCAGTCTCAGAATAGGCAATGATTTTAGTGCGGCTATCTCGGAAATGTTCAGAAACGGTTCCGAGACGTTCAAAGTAAGAGTTCAGAGTTCAGCCTTTAAGCTGCAGTCTCGGGCTTAAGCCCGCAAGCTAAAGCTTGAACTCTGAACTTTCTGCTTGGGCTCGTTGATGCGTGTGTAATCAGGATGGAGATAGACCAGCCGCCCGCCAACGATCGTCGCCACCGCCGCGCCGTGCATCGCGCGATTGTGTAACGGCGTGTTGCGGCTTTTCGACTTCGAGCGACTCACATCGAATACCCATTCGAGATTTGGATCCAGCAGCGTGACATCTGCGTGCGCATTCTGTTTCAGCGAGCCGCGATCTGTGAGACTGAAGATGCGTGCGGGATTCGTCGAACACATCTGCACCACGCGTTCGAGATCGATCAACCCGGCGTGTACGAGATCGAACGCCAGCCCAAGCGCAGTCTCCAAACCCGTGATCCCAAATGGCGCCTGATCAAACTCGAGCGCCTTCTCATCGAGATGATGCGGCGCGTGATCGGTAGCGATCGCATCGATCGTCCCGTCTCTCATTGCTTCGAGAACGGCATCAACATGTTCCCTGCTCCGCAACGGCGGGCTCATCTTCGTGTTTGTATCGTACTCTGACACAGCTTCGTCCGTGAGCGTCCAGTGATGCGGCGTCACTTCGCAGGTAACATTCAAGCCGTCATGCTTTGCTCGTCGCACTGCTTCGAGCGCGCCGCGCGTCGAGACGTGTGCGATGTGAACTTTGGCTTTTGTCAGTTTGGCGAGGACGCAATCGCGAACAACATCGACGTCTTCAGCCGCTGCAGGCATGCCACGCAGTCCGAGAATCAGCGACCAGCGTCCTTCATGCATCACACCGCCCGCGCTGAGTGACTGATCCTGGCAGTGATCGACAACCGTGAGATCGAAGCCGCGCGCGTATTCCAGCGCTCGTCGCATGATCGAGGAGGTGGGCACCGAGCGGCCGTCATCAGACACAGCAACGATGCCGGCGTTTTTCATCTCGCCCATTTCGGCAAGCTCTTTTCCCTGGCTTCCTTTCGTAACCGCGCCGATCGGAAAAACGTTTGCGAGCTGTGCGGTGTGGCCCTGGTCGATGATGAAGCGTGTTACTGCCGGATTGTCGTTCACGGGATCTGTGTTGGGCATCGCACAGATGCTGGTCCAACCACCTGCGACTGCCGCCGACGCGCCGGTCGCGATCGTCTCCTTGTACTCCTGCCCCGGCTCACGCAGGTGCGTGTGCATGTCAATGAAACCGGGAGCGACGATCAAACCGGTGGCGTCGATCACGTGGGCCTGTTCGGGGACCGGCTCGCCACGTTCGAGCAGACCAACGATGCGGCCATCTTCAATCAGAAGGCTGCGTCCGCCAGTGTTGACTTGCTGCGCAGGATCGATCACATAACCATTTGCAATCAGCAGCTTCATATCTGTGTAATCTGTGGATAACTATCTATTCTTCGTGTTCGACGTGACTGCCACCAGCCAGCAGGTAAAGCACTGCCATCCGCACGGCGACGCCATTTGTAACCTGGTCGAGTATCAACGAGCGGCTGCCGTCTGCAATCTCCGACGAAATCTCGACGCCACGATTCATCGGACCCGGATGCATCACGATCGCGTCGGGCGCAGCGCGCTCGAGATGTCGCGGTTGCAACCCGTAGTGAGCTGCGTATTCGCGCATCGACGGAAAGAACGCAGCGTCCTGTCGCTCGCGCTGAATGCGCAGAATCATAACGACGTCCGCGCCCTCGATCGCATCTTCAAAGTGTTTCTCGATGCGCAGGCCGCTTTCGACAAGCCCGGCAAATTCGTCCGGCACGAGCGTCCCTGGACCACCGACACTCACCTGGGCGCCGAGTTTTGTGAGAAGGTAAATATTCGAGCGCGCCACGCGTGAGTGCAGGATGTCGCCGACAATCGCGACTTTCAGACCTTCGATCCGGTCCTTGTGCTCTCGAATCGTGAGCGCGTCGAGCAGCGCCTGTGTCGGATGCTCATGACTCCCGTCACCCGCGTTAATAATCGGCGCGTTAGTCATACGCGCGAGATGCTGTGGCGCGCCGGCCGACGAGTGACGAATGACGATGCAATCAGGCGCCATCGCTTCGAGGTTTCGCGCGGTGTCGAGCAGCGTCTCGCCTTTCGTGACGCTGGAAGTTGAAATACTAATATTAATAGCATCTGCCGACAGGCGCTTCGCGGCGATCTCGAAAGATGTTCTGGTGCGTGTTGACGATTCGAAGAAGAGGTTGATTACCGTGCGGCCTCGCAGCGCGGGCACCTTTTTGATCTCTCGTCTGGAAACTTCGCGAAAACTCTCGGCGGTATCGAGCAGGAGGGTAATCTCTGCGGCTTCAAGCTCGCGAATGCCAAGCAGGTGGCGGCGGTTAAAAGTTGCTTCCATGTTTATCTGGCACAAAAAAAGCGGCCCGAGGCCGCTTCGTTACGCCGTCTGTGACGGCCGCTCGACGATTACCACGCCTTCTTCCTCGTCAAACTCCTGAAGCATCACCTTTATGATCTCGCTCTTCTTTGTGGGGACGAGTTTGCCGATGTAATCCGCCTGGATCGGCAGCTCGCGATGTTCTTTGCCGCGATCGATCAGCACAGCGAGCTGCACCCGGCGCGGGCGACCGAAGTCAATCAGTTGATCGAGTGCGGCGCGAATCGTGCGACCGGTGTAAAGCACGTCATCGATCAGAACGATGTTGCGGTTTTCGATGTCGCCGGGAAGATCTGTGCGATTGACTACGGGTTTGGCGCCGACAGTCGAGAGATCATCGCGATAGAGTGTGATGTCGAGTACACCGACGGGCGGTCGATAGCCTTCGAGATCGGCAATCTTTTGCGCCATGCGTTCGGCGAGTGGGACGCCGCGACGTCTGATTCCGACAAGAAACAGGTCACCTGCGCCGTGATTCTCTTCGACGATTTCGGACGACAGGCGCGCCAATGCCCTATTGATGCGCGGGCCATCCATGATGCGGGCTTTCTCGACAAAATCCATGTGCGCGGATACTACCATAGCCACAAAACGGCACAAAAGGCGCAAAGTGTATTTTTGATTTGTTCTGTGCCTTTTTGCGGCTAATCTGTATTATGTAATCCCGTAGATGGTTTATCGCTCACTGTTGCGCCCGCTTCTGTTCCGTCTCCCTGCCGAGACCGCTCACGAATTGGCCTTACATTCTCTTTCGTTATTACCCGCGAGCTTAATCACGAAGCGCATCGACAATCCCGCACTGAGTATCAAACGATTCGGTCTGACATTTCCGAATCCGATTGGTCTCGCTGCGGGTTTTGATAAAAACGGCATTGCGTTACAACCACTCGCGGCGCTCGGTTTTGGTTTCATTGAAGCTGGCACTGTGACTTACCATCCACAGCCCGGTAATCCACGACCACGGCTGTTTCGACTCTCTACAGATCAGGCGTTGATTAATCGTGCGGGCTTCAACAACGAAGGCGCCGCCGCGTTCGCGCGCAGAGTCTCAAATCGTCGTCCTGACTGCGTGCTGGGCGTCAGCATCGGTAAAAGCAAGATCACGCCACTCGAAAATGCGACCGAAGATTATCTCGCCAGCTTTGAGCTCGTTTACAACATCGCCGATTACATCGCGATTAACGTCAGCTCGCCAAATACACCACAGTTACGTGAGCTGCAGCAGTCTCAACCACTCGAAACACTGCTTTCAGCGCTCCAAACGCGGCGCCGGGAATTGCAGAAAGACGTTCCGTTACTGGTAAAGCTCTCACCCGATCTCGAACCACGCGAACTGGAAACGATTGTCGAAGTTATCGAGCGCTTAAAGATCGACGGCATCATCGCGACTAATACGACCGTCAGTCGCGACAATTTGCGAACTGACGCGAAACGTGTGGCAGCGTGTGGTGAAGGTGGACTGAGTGGCAGACCGTTAAAGGACACGTCCACACGGATCATCGCAACGCTGTATGAGCTAACCGGCGGACGCATTCCACTGATCGGCGTCGGCGGCATCTTCAACGCGGAAGACGCGTGGGAAAAGATTGCTGCAGGCGCGAGCCTCGTGCAGTTATATACCGGCTTCATTTACCAGGGACCACGCATCGCACAACAAGTCAACGAAGGTCTCGCAAAGATCCTCGAACGCGAAGGTCTCGCAAATCTGGAAGCGGCCGTAGGCTGCCGCGCAACAGAAATAACAAAGCCATCCACAGGTTACACAGAACAAAAATAATCTGTGTAATCTGTGGATGGTTTCGGAGGAGAGATGCCAGCGAAAGATAAATTAATAATCGCACTCGACGTCGAAACACCCACCGCAGCTCTCGACCTCGTGAAACAACTCCATAGCGTCGCGGGTATGTTCAAGGTCGGTTCCCAACTCTTTACTGCCGCGGGCCCGCAAATCGTCCGCGACATCATCGCCCACGATGCGAAAGTATTTCTGGATCTAAAGTTTCATGACATCCCACACCAGGTCGCTGGCGCGGCACGTTCCGCGGCTGAGCTCGGCGTCTCATTATTTACTATTCACGCGAGCGGTGGCAGTGAGATGATGCAACGAGCAGTCAATTCTGTTAACGAGGTTGCAGCGAAAACAGGCGTCCGTTCAAAGTTACTCGCCATCAGCGTCCTCACCAGCATCGACGAGGGCGTACTCAAGCAAATCGGTGTAACCTCGACTGCGGCAGAATCGGTACTGCGACTGGTAAAATTAGCCGAAGCCTCGGGTGTTGACGGCGTCGTTGCTTCACCGCAGGAGATTGAATCCATCCGCAATACGGTTTCGAATCCGAAGTTTCTCGTCGTCACGCCCGGAATCCGTCCGGCAACCAATGAGCCCGGCGATCAGAAGCGCGTCGCCACGCCGGCGGCAGCAATTGCGGCAGGCGCGAGTTACCTCGTCGTCGGACGCCCAATCACAGGCGCACCGGATCCACTCGCCGCCGCGCACGGAATCATTGCGGATATGGAACTGATCAATAAAGGTGGCGTGTAAAACCCAGGCAGCGTGGTCACTATTTGCCCAACTATCGATTTAAAACTATTATGCCACGGTGAATCGCAGCTTGAAACCCCCGTTCATTTCAACTCTAACCATCCTCTTTCTCGCACTCGTCTTTCCAGTATTCGCTCAGGAAAACGGCGGGCACGTTCAGCTTTCTTTTTCGCCGGCCCCTTATCGTGTCGGCGAGCGACTGACTTACAACGTCTCGTTTTCAAACTTTCCCGATGCCGCGCACGTCGAGGTGGAGGTCATGTCGCGCGGCATGCACTTCGGCCGTGAAGCTGTGCAACTGCGCGCTCACGTCGAAACAAATGGCGTGATCAACGTTGCGCTTTACGCCATAAACAACGACTACACCACGTACATCGATCCCGCGACGGGATTGCCATTTCGCGCGGAAGAATCAGCGCGCGACGCGATCAGATCGGCCGATTCGGTGCAGGATTTCAGCCAGCCCGCTGGTAACGAAGCCATTCCGCCGAAGCAAAGAGGCTTCCCCGGGACTTACGATTTTCTCGCTGCTTTTTATCGTGCCCGCGCCCTTCCACTTCAGGACGGTGGGGTCTACGAGCTCACTGTGCGCGGTCAGGGGGTCGATTATCACGCTGAATTGAAAGTGGTTGGCAGGGATACGGTCAGGACGAATGTCGGCTCGTTTCCCACGATCGTCACGGAAGTGAAAGCCAACAATTCGCCGCTGCGGAACATAAAAATTTATTTCAGCGACGATGAACGACATGTACCCGTGCTCATAACGGCGCGCGTACGTTCAGGTGATCTGAAAGCCGAGCTCGCCGGTTCTGAGTTAGTCAAGCCGCCGGAAGAAGCACCAACGCCAACGCCGGCCGTCGTTGCAGCCCCTGCTCCGGTACCGGCAGCGCCACCCGCATTACCCGAGCATTTGCCATTCAAGATCGGTGAGCAGCTCAACTATCAGATGTTCATCGGTAGCAACAACACGCCACTCGGTCTCGCGACTTTTCAGGTGCGCGGGCGCCAGCGTTATTTCGATCGTGATGGTGTGTTTCTGAATGTCACTGCGCAGACGACCGGCGCGGCGGCGGCGCTCTTCGTTGCCAGAGATCAGATTGATTCGTACGTGGATCCGAAAGCGTTGTTGCCCTTTCGCACGGTGCTGAACTTACTGGAAGGCCGAAGGCGTTTGAACCAGACACTCACTTTTGATCAAAATGTGGGCTCGGCGGTTACCGACAACGGTTTGAAACTCGAGGTACCCGTTGGAACACACGACTACGTGTCGTTTTTTTATGTGCTGCGCACTTTCAATTTCACGGCGAAAAAGCGAAACGCGGTTTCGGTGTTGGTTGAGAACAAGCCGAAGACGTTGTTTGTCGAGTTGTTAAAGCGTGAGACGATTCAGTTAGGAGACCGGAATGTGCCGGCGCTCGCATTGTCGATCACGAGTGACGATCAACAGCCCGATAAATATCAATTACGAATGTGGATCAGCGACGATCGCCAACGCCTGCCACTGCGGGTAACATGCGTCACCAAACTCGGCCTCCTCCGCGCCGACCTCGCGATTCTTCCCACGACGCCACAGTAGCCACAAAAGAAGAAGTAGCCACAAAAAGCCACAAAGCACATAAAATGTTTCAGAGATTTGGAGCGCGCTCCTCTGTCTGATTTTTTCTTATGTGCCTTTGTGCTTTTTTGCGGCTGAAATTGAAATTGGTTTTCAACTCGAGTATACTTCGAAGCCGTTATGCTGAACTCATTCATCATCGTCATGCGCGAAGGCTTCGAGTCGTTCCTGCTCGTCGCTGTTATTCTCGCGTACCTCCGCAAATCAGGACAAAAGTGGCTGACATCATCCGTTTTCGTGGCTATTGCCCTGGCCCTTGCGGCCAGCGGAGGACTCGCTTACGTGCTCAACAGCGGCGTTGACGATGCCACCGTTCAAAACATGTTTGGCCCGTTCATTGGCGGCTACATCAGCCAGTTCTTTGGGAACGAGGCCTTGCGCGAAGCGATACTCGGCGCGATTGCGGTCGTGATGGTCGGCACACTCGTCATTCACATGTGGCGCCACGGTCCGAAAGTTCAGCAACGCATGCGCGAGAGATTGAGTGCAGTTTCGTCGAAGGGCTCGCGCGTCGCCGCAGTTGCGGGTGTGTTTCTGTTTACGTTCCTGATGATCACACGAGAGGGAATGGAAACCGCGCTGATGTTGATGCAGGTGAAGGATCCGAATCTGATCAGTGGTGCATTACTAGGATTACTCGCGGCGATCGCGTTCGCGTTTGGCTGGGCCAGGTTTGGACATCTGATTAACGTGAGGCGATTCTTTCAGGTTACCGGAATCTTCCTGCTGCTCTTCATGGTCCAGGTGAGCATTTATACTTTCCATGAGTTCAGCGAAGCGGGACTGCTGCCGAATAGCGAGTTCCTGCACGAAGCGACTGAGAAGTTTTCACCTGACGGGCTTTACGGCAAGTGGTTCTCACCGATCATGATCGGGATTTGTGCGTTGTGGCTGCTGGGTGCGTGGCTGATCGATCGAAGAAAAACTACCCAGACAACATCTTCGCCAACTCGCGTTTCAACAACTTCCCTGTCGGACCTTTCGGAATATCCTCAACAAAGTGCACCGTCTTCGGGCATTTGAAGTCCGCCAGCCGCGTTTTGCAGTAGTCGATAACTTCCTGTGCGGTCGCGTTTGCGCCCGGCTTTAACACGACCACAGCCGCGACCTCTTCACCATAAAGCTCATCTTTAACACCTACTGCCGCAGCCGCAGCAACGTCGGGATGCTGGTACAACACCTCGTCGATCTCACGCGGGTAGATGTTCTCACCGCCCCGAATGATCATGTCTGACTTGCGATCGACGATGTAATAGAAACCATCCGCGTCGCGATACCCGATATCGCCTGTGTGAAACCACCCATTACGAAACGCAGTCGCGTTTGCATTTTCGTTCTTGTAATAGCCTTTCAAAATATTCTCGCCACGCAAAACAATCTCGCCCAGCTCGCCGTCCGGCACTTCGCGATCGGCATCGTCGACCACGCGCATCTCATTACCGATCGGAACTCCACACGATCCGGGACGACGACGCTGATCGGGTGGATTGAAAGTTGAGCGACAGGTTGATTCAGACAGCCCGTAGCCTTCGATCACGAGACACTTAAACGTCTCTTCAAAGCGCCGCAACACTTCCGCAGGCACAGGCGCTGAGCCACACATCGCGAAGCGCAACTGATCGGTCTTCAGTCCTTCGGGAACTCCGTCCGGATACGTGCTCAACAACATCGAGAGCATCGTCGCGACCGATCCAAACGAAGTGATCTGGTAGTCGGAAATGATCTCCCAGAAACGCGAAGCGGAAAATTTCTGACTCACGACCGTCGAGCCACCCGCGTAAAGCGCCGACAACGTCGTCACCGAAACCGCGTTCATGTGAAACAGAGGCATCATCGTCAGCAGTCGATCTGTTTCGTTGAAGCCGAGCCAGCTACTGATCTGGCGCGCGTTGGCGATGACATTGCAGTGCGTGAGCAGGCAGCCTTTCGGTTTGCCCGTGGTGCCGGATGTGTAGATGATGATTGCTTCGTGATCCGCGTCGATTTCCGCGATGGGATCAGCGCCTGTGACTTCTTCGCGGATTGCGTCTGCTTCATTGTCGAAGGTGACGATTGCCTGCAAGGTCGGAACCTCGTCGCGAATCGTCTCGATCAGCGGCAGAAACTCGGAATTGACGAGCAGCGCGCGGGCTTCGGAGTTTGAGATCACGAAGGCGATCTCCTGCGACTTGAGCAGCGAGTTGATTGGTCCGGCGAGCGCGCCGATCTGCCAGCAAGCGAAATAGGCGATGACATATTCGACGCTGTTCGGCATCAACAGGCTAACGACGTCGCCCTTTCGCACGTCCTTCGCTGCGAGCATCCGCGCCGTGCGCCTGACAGCAGCTTCGAATTCTTTGTATGTGAATTGGCGTTTGTCAGCTTCCGAGAAGAGGAAGGGTTTATCGGGCGTGGCGTTTACGCGCTGTTTCAGTAGCTCGGGGATCGTTCCGGGTTCCGCAGTCATCAGGTCTTATTAAGCCACAGATGAACACGGATTTAATACTGAGACATGATATATTCCTGCACTCGTATGGATACTTATCGCAATTTTATTGGCGGCAAATGGGTTGAGTCGTCCTCCAGCCGCACCGCAGAAAATATTAACCCGGCAAATACTGACGACGTTCTCGGAACGATTCGGCAGGCGACCCGCGAGGAAGCACGCGCGGCTGTCGAAGCGGCAGCCAATGCGTTTCGCGGATGGCGAGCGACGCCCGCGCCTGCTCGCGGCAAGATCGTCGCGAAAGCTGCACGGTTGCTCGAAGAGAACAAGGAAGAGGTCGCGCAACTACTGACGCAGGAAGAAGGCAAGACGATCGCGGAGTCACGCGGCGAGTTACAGCGTTCTATAAACGTCGCTGAGTTTTGCGCCGGCGAATCGCGTCGCATGACCGGCGAGACGATCCCTTCAGAGCTGCCGCTGAACTTTGCCTACACGATCAAGCAACCGCTCGGTGTGGTTGCATGCGTGACGCCCTGGAACTTTCCCGTCGCGATTCCGGTGTGGAAGATCGCGCCCGCGCTCGTCGCCGGCAACACGGTCGTTTTTAAGCCGGCGTCGATCACGCCGGCGACCGCAGTTCGCATCACGGAGATCTTCGAAGCGGCCGGCATACCGCCAGGCGTTTTGAATCTCGTGCTCGGTTCCGGCTCTGAAGCAGGCGACGAGATCATCAATCACCCTGCCGTTAAAGCGATCTCGTTCACGGGTTCGAACGGTGTCGGAATTCGTTTGTACGAGCAGGCCTCTCGACGCGGCGCGAAGGTCCAATGTGAGATGGGTGGGAAGAACCCGGTCGTGGTGCTTGAAGACGCTGATATGGATCTGGCCGTCGAATCGACGGCGCAGGGCGCGTTTGGATCGTCTGGCCAGCGCTGCACGGCGACGAGTCGCGCAGTCGTAGTGGACCAGGTTGCTGACGAGTTTGTCGAACGCCTCACGCAGCGAGCGAAGTCGATGCGTATCGGTCCGGGATTGGATCCAGCAACTGAAATGGGACCGACTGTCGATGAGAACCAGTTCAACACCGTGCTGAGCTACATCAACATCGGTCGCGAAGACGGCGCCACACTTGTTTGCGGCGGCGAGCGCGCTACGGGGCAGGGGCTTGACAAAGGTTATTTCGTGCATCCCACGGTCTTCGATCGCGTCACGCCCGACATGCGGATCGCACGTGAAGAGATCTTTGGTCCAGTGTTGTCAGTGTTGCGTGTGAAGGATTTCGACCGGGCGATGGAGGTTGCGAACGATAGCGAATACGGTCTCTCATCATCAATCTTCTCGAACGACGCTGCGCGCATCTTCCGTTTTGTCGACGATATCGAAACAGGCATGACACACATCAACTCCCCCACGACCGGCGGCGAAGCGCACATCCCGTTTGGCGGCTCAAAAGGCACAGGCATCGGCGATCGCGAACAAGGCTCAACCGCGCTCGACTTCTACACCGAGTTGAAAGTGGTCTATGTCGACTACACGGGCCGCAAGCGCGAGGGCAATCTCTACTAACGGAGAATCATTGCTGAGATCAACTGCATTGGCAGTCCTGCTCGCGTGCGCTGAACACTAAATCCGTATCTTCAAAATCCGTGTAATCTGTGGCTAAAACGATGAAAACTCTAATCAAGAACGGCCGCATCGTGACGGCAATCGATGATTACAAAGCCGACATCCTGATCGAAGATGAACGCGTGTCCGTCATCGGCGCTACCCTCCAGATGGAGGCCGACCAGACAATCGACGCCGCCGGCAAACTCGTCATCCCCGGCGGAATCGATCCGCACACACACATGGAGCTACCGTTCGGCGGCACCGAATCCTCCGACGACTTTCGCACTGGCACGATCGCAGCCGCGCACGGCGGCACTACGAGCATCATCGACTTCGCGGTCCAGTACAAAGGCCAGTCGCTGATCGAAGGTATCGACAACTGGCACAAGAAAGCCGAGGGCAAAACCGCCATCGATTACGGCTTTCATCTCATCACCACCGAGCTCGAAGATAAGCAGATCGAAGAGCTCTACACCGCGATGGACGAAGGCGTGACGAGCTTCAAAATGTTCATGGCATATCCGGGCGTGTTCCTCGTCGACGATGCGACGATCTTTCGCGCGATGTCGGCGGCGGGCGAGCGTGGCGGCCTGATCTGTATGCACGCTGAGAACGGAATCGTCATCAACGAGATCATCAAGCGCGCCCTCGCTCAGGGCCGGACCGCGCCTAAATATCACGCCCTCACACGACCGACGATCGCCGAAGCGGAAGGCGTGCATCGCGCGATCGCGATCGCGGAGATGGCGGAGTCGCCCGTCTACATCGTTCATCTCTCGTGCGCCGACGCGTTGAACCAGGTCCGCCAGGCGCGCGATCGCGGCATTCCGGCCTTCGCCGAAACTTGCCCGCAGTATCTCTTTCTCTCGCTCGACAACTACGACGAGCCTGGATTCAACGGCGCAAAGTATGTGATGACGCCGCCACTGCGCGAGAAGTCAAACCAGGACGAGTTGTGGAAGGGGTTGAAGATGGACGATCTGCAAGTGATCTCAACCGACCACTGCCCGTTCTGCATGAAAGAGCAGAAGGAGCTCGGCCGCGACGACTTCACGAAGATTCCGAACGGCGCGCCCGGCGTCGAGAATCGCGTGCCGCTGATCTACAACGGCGGCGTGGTCGAGAATCGCATCAGCTTGAACCGTTTTGTCGAGCTTACGTCAACCGCAGCCGCGAAGATGTTTGGGCTGTTTCCGAAGAAAGGCACGATCGCGATCGGCTCCGATGCTGACATCGTGATCTTCGATCCCGACAAGGAACAGACACTGAGCGTGAAGACACAGCACATGAACTGCGATTACAACGCTTACGAAGGCAAGAAGATCAAAGGCGTCGTCGAGACTGTGCTCTCGCGCGGCAAGGTTGTGATCGATCAGGGAGAGTTCAAGGGCAAGCCCGGTAACGGACAGTTTTTGAAACGCGGTACGTGTGTGAATATTTAGCCGAAAGTAAATCCCTCGTAACGGAGACTAACGACAGTATGCTTGCAGCGATACTTCTCTTACTTGGACTACTATTCCAGGGACCAGGACAGGGACGGCAGGGACAATTTCCAGGCCAGCAACCAAGCCCGACTCCAACTCAAGCCAGACCACAAGCATCACCAACACCAACTCCGGAAGTTCCTCCAGTCGTAACCAGACACGAGATCCGCGTTGCCGGATCGACGATCAAATACACCGCCATCGCCGGGATGATGCCGATCAAAAACCGCGAAGGCGAAACCGAAGCGAACATATTCTTCACGAGTTATATCGTCGATCAGCCTGAAAACGCTCTGGCACGTCCACTTACCTTCTCGTTCAACGGTGGTCCTGGATCGGCTTCGGTGTGGCTACACATGGGCGCGATCGGTCCGAAGCGTGTGAAGATGAACGCTGACGGTGGCATGCCGTCGCCACCGTTCGAGATCGTCGACAACGAAGGCACGTGGCTCACGAAGTCTGATCTTGTTTTCATCGATCCGGTGGGTACCGGTTACAGCCGGCCCACACGCCCGGAGCTCGGACAAAAATTCTTCGGCTTGCAAGGAGACATCGAATCCGTTGGCGAGTTCATTCGCATGTATCTCACGCGCTACGAACGCTGGACGTCGCCGCTCTTCCTTGCCGGCGAGAGTTACGGCACCACGCGCGCGTCGGCGCTTTCGGGCTATTTGATCGATCGCGGCATCGCGTTCAACGGCATCATGCTGATCTCGACCATCATGAACTTCGAGACCACGGCCTTTGCCTCCGGAAACGATCTGCCGTACGCGCTCTTCCTGCCGTCTTACACCGCCACGGCCTGGTATCACAAGAAACTGCCCCCGGATCTTCAGTCGAAACCGGTCGCTCGCGTCGTCGCTGATGCGGAAAACTTTGCGGCAGGCGAATACATGCTCGCGCTCGAGAAAGGCTCCCGCCTGTCGTCGCAGGAACGTCAGGAAGCGATTACAAAGCTCGCTCGCTTCACGGGCCTCGATGCGAAGTTTCTCGACTACGCGAACCTGCGCGTCAACCTGAATCTCTTTCGCAAGGAATTATTGCGCAGTGAGCGACGATCGATCGGGCGTCTCGACAGTCGCTTCAAAGGCTACGATTCAAACCTCGCTACGGACAGCACCGAGTACGACGCAAGCGAAGCCGCGATTCGACCGCCATACACCTCCACCTTCAACAACTACGTGCGCTCGGAGCTGCGCTACAAAACCGATGTCGAATATTACATTCTTGGCGGCGGCATTGGACCATGGAACTGGGGCACCAATAACAATTACGTAGACACGAGCACCGCATTACGCACCGCACTCGCCAAAAACCCGTTCCTCAAGGTCTTCGTAGCGATGGGTTACTACGACATGGCGACGCCTTATTACGCCGTCGAGTACACCCTCGGCCACATCAGCATCGATTCCTCGCTCCTGAAGAATTTTTCAACCAGCTATTACGAGGCCGGGCATATGATGTACATCGACGAGAAGTCGCTAACAAAGCTTCATAACGACGTCACAAAGTTTATGGACGACTCAATGCGCAGATAACCATGACAACTACATCCCCCGCCGCTCAACACGATTTTGTGGAATTGGAAACCGACGTCTCACACAGTCCCCTCTGGAATCGCGATCTCGCACCAACCACAATCAAAGAACGAACCTGGTCCACCTGGAACATCGCCGCTCTCTGGATCGGCATGAGCGTCGTTATCACTACCTACACGCTCGCGGGTGGTTTTATCGAAGCGGGCATGAACTGGTGGCAGGCGATGATCACGATTCTGCTCGGCAACACGATCGTGCTCATCCCGATGATCCTCAACGCGCACGCGGGCACGAAATATGGCGTGTCGTTTCCAGTGCTCAGTCGTGCGGCGTTTGGCACTAAGGGAGCAAACGTGCCGGCGATGCTGCGCGCGATCGTGGCGTGTGGCTGGTTTGGTATTCAGACGTGGATCGGCGGCACCGCTCTCGACGCACTCTTCGGCGTGATGTTTCCGACGTGGACCACTTCTCTCTCGACGATGGTCCTTGGCGTCGCGTTTCACACGTGGATCGCGTTCTTCCTGTTCTGGGGAATTCAGGTTTTCATCATTTTGAAGGGAGTCGAAGGCATAAAGTATTTGGAGACGTGGTCCGCTCCACTCCTGCTCGGCGGCGGCCTCGTGTTGTTGATCTGGGCTGCGTGGCGCGCGGGCGGCCTGGGACGTGTGTTAACGGAATCGGCGGCACTGCAAAAACAACACGGCGAGTTCTGGCACATATTCCCCGGTGCGCTGACTGCTTCGGTCGGTTACTGGGCCACGTTGAGTCTCAACATCCCTGACTTTACACGTTACGCGCGCTCCCAAAAGTCGCAGATGCTGGGTCAGGCGCTCGGCCTTCCTCTGACGATGACCGCGTTTGCATTCATCGGTGTGGCGGTAACGAGCGCGACACTTTTGATCTATGGTGTGGCAATCCCGAATCCAGTGGAGTTGATGTCGCGTTTTGATAGTGTGCTGATCATTCTATTCGCCACCGCGGTGATCTTCGCAGCACAGCTCACCACCAACATGGCCGCAAACGTTGTCTCGCCGTCGAATGACTTCTCGAACTTAAATCCGCGGCTGATCTCTTACGTCACCGGAGGCCTGATCACCGCGGTGATCGGGGTTTTGATGATGCCGTGGAAGCTGATGGGATCGATGGGCGCGTACATCTTCACCTGGTTAATCGGCTATTCAGGACTGATGGGCGCCATCGCCGGAATCCTCATCTGTGATTACTGGGTGATCAGAAAGCAACGTCTTGATCTGGCCGGTCTCTTCGACCCGAGCGGGCCGTACTCCTACGGCAACGGCTTCAACTGGCGGGCAATCGTTGCGCTCGTTGTCGCCATCGTTCCAGTGGTGCCCGGCTTCCTGCGCGCAGCGACCACGCCCGGCGGACAAGTCACCGATCCAAACTTCTTCGACAGCCTGTACACTTATGCATGGTTCGTTACTTTTGCCCTTGGATTCGGCATATACTACGTTTTGACGAAGACCGCGAAGGGAGAGTCAGTTTAATGCCACGGACCGTTAAATGCGCACTAATACAATGCTCAAACGCCGCTGCCACCGATCTGCCGATCGAGGAGATTAAGCGGCTAAATATTGAGAAACACCTGAAGTATATCGACGAAGCCGCGAAGCAGGGTGTGCAGATACTCTGCATGCAGGAGATCTTTACGACGCCATATTTTTGCGCCGAGCAACAGACGCGCTGGTATGAGTCGGTCGAGCGTATTCCCGATGGTCCAACCGTACGGCTGATGCAGGAAGTTGCGAAGGAGCACGGCATGGTCATCATCGTGCCCATCTACGAAGAAGAGCTCACCGGCATTTACTACAACACCGCCGCCGTGATCGATGCTGACGGAAAGTATCTTGGCAAGTATCGCAAGAACCACATCCCACACGTGAATCCGGGCTTCTGGGAGAAGTTTTACTTCCGGCCCGGCAACCTCGGTTATCCGTGTTTCGACACGGCGTTCGCACGCATCGGCGTGTACATCTGTTACGACCGTCACTTCCCCGAAGGCGCGCGCGCACTCGGATTGAACGGCGCTGAGATCGTCTTTAATCCGTCAGCGACAGTGGCTGGATTGTCGGAGTATCTATGGCGACTCGAACAGCCGGCACACGCAGTTGCGAATGGTTATTTCATCGGCGCGATCAATCGTATCGGACGTGAGCAGCCGTGGGATATCGGCGAGTTTTACGGGCAGAGTTACTTCTGCGATCCACGCGGACAGTTTGTGGCCGAAGCGCCGCGCGATAAAGACGCGCTCGTCGTCGCAGATCTCGATCTCGACAAGATTCGCGAAGTGCGCAACACGTGGCAATTCTTCCGCGACCGCCGTCCCGATACATATGGGTCACTCGTAGCCGACTAAAACCGTCCACAGATTACACGGATATTTTGTCTGTGTAATCTGTGTAATCTGTGGACTAAGGAGTTTATTCATGGATCTATCCATCACCGTTAACGGCATGAAGTTTCCCAACCCGTTCGTCCTCGGTTCGGGACCGCCGGGAACAAACGCGCGCGTGCTCGCGAAGTCGTTCGACGCGGGCTGGGGCGGGGCAGTCGCGAAGACTGTCAGCCTCGAGTCGGCGAAGGTCGTGAATGTTGTGCCGCGTTACGGGAAACTCCGCTCCAGATCCACTGGCGAAGTGATCGGTTTCGAGAATATCGAGCTGATCTCCGATCGGCCAATCGATGTCTGGCTCGACGAGTTTCGACAGGTCAAGAAAGAGTATCCAAACAATATTCTGATCGCGTCGATCATGGAGGAGTACGACAAGAGCCGATGGCAGGAGCTGACGCGCATGGTCCAGGAGACCGGCGTTGACGGTTTTGAGCTCAACTTCTCGTGCCCGCACGGCATGACCGAGCGCAAGATGGGCTCGGAGATGGGTGAGCATGCGGATCTTACTGAAGAAGTGACGAGCTGGGTGACCGAAGTCGCCACCGTTCCGGTCTGGGCCAAGATGACGCCCAACATCACAAACATTCGTGAGCCCGCGCTTGCAGCGGTGCGTGGTGGCGCTAACGGTATCTCGGCGATCAATACGATCCTTTCCGTGATCGGTGTGGATCTCGACACGTTGCGGCCGATGCCGACAGTCGAAGGTCACTGTGTTCCGGGTGGCTACTCGGCGCAGGCTGTGCGGCCAATTGCTTTGCGAATGGTGAGTCAGCTCGCGCTCGCGATTCCGGAAGGAGTTTCGATCAGCGGTATCGGCGGAATTGAGACGGCGCACGATGCGCTCGAATTCATGCTGCTCGGATCGTCAACGGTGCAGATCTGCACGGGCGTGATGCTTCAAGGCGTGAAGATGATCGATGAGTTGAAAACGGGCGTGGAGAAGTTCATGGTCGATAAGGGCTTCAACTCGGTCGAGGAGATTGTCGGGAAGAGCCTGCCATACTTCTCGACGCACATGGATCTCGTTCAGCGCATGAAGGCCGCGAAACGATCCAAGGCCGGCGAAACGAGCCGCGATAACGAGTGGGCGCAGAAAGACATCACCGAGAAGACCGCTGAGCTCACTTCAAATTAGCCACAAAAACTAAACTCGGCGAGGACGGGTGCGTGATCGGAGGGTCTTTCCCATTTGCGAGGCTCGATGTCGGTCCATGTACGCACGCTTCTCGCAATTAAAGGCTCGGTGATCCACACGTGATCGATGCGCAGTCCGAGGTTGCGACGGAAGGCGCCCGCGCGGTAATCCCACCACGTGAAATGTCCACCATCCTCAGTGTGCAGTCGAAACGCGTCCGTGAAGCCCCAGTCTTTTATATGTTGTAACGCAGCGTGTTCGCCTTCGCTGAACATGATGCGTCCATTCCATAGTCGCACGTCGTGTACGTCGCGTTCGTCGGGTGCGACGTTGAAGTCACCACACAACAACACCGGCGTCTTCGGATCGTAGTGGCTCGCGAAGAAGTCGTGCAGCCGCTGCATCCACGCGAGCTTGAACGCATACTTCTCCGATCCAACCGCCTGCCCGTTCGGAATGTAAACGTTGACGATGTCGATACCGTTGACATTAGTCGTGATCAATCGCGACTGCGCCGTCTCATCGTCATCAGGATAGCCGCGATAGCGCGTGTCGCATGTCTCACGCGTGAGTATCGCGACGCCGTTGTACGATGCCTGCCCGAAGAGCTGGCACTGGTAACCGCGCTCCTGAAACAGCAGCCTGGGAAATTTGTCGTCCATGCACTTTGTTTCCTGCATGCAGATGACGTCGGGTTGCACGGAGTCGAGCCAGCGCATGACGTGCGGCAGGCGCGCGAGGATTGAGTTTACGTTCCAGGTTGCGACTAACATCTTAAATCGACATCGACATCAAGAGACCGCCGATGAGTGCGCCGCGACGGCTGATGTCGTCGGCTTCAATGTGTTCGTGTACAGCGTGTGCGCCATCCCCGCTGATGCCCAAACCATCGAGCACCGGAATACCCATCGCAGCCAAAAAATTTCCATCCGACGCACCGCCGACTTGCGCCTCACTGAGATCGAAATCGAGATCGGCAGCAATCGCGCACGCCTTTTCAAACAACTCAATGACTGCCGCAGTACGTTCCATCGGTGGCCGGTTGATGCTCCCGGAGACAAACACTTTCGTCCGTTCGTCAATCGGTTTGAGACTGGAAAGTATGCGCTCGATCTCCTGCGACTCTGCTTCAGTGGAAAAGCGCACGTCGATCTCGCCCTGCGCTTCGGCAGCGACGACATTCGATCGCGTGCCTCCACGCACGACGCCAACATTTAGCGTTATTCCCGATCCAGAGAGATTGATCGCGTGCAGTTGTTCCGTCTGGCGGGCGAGCTCAAGAATCGCACTCGCGCCTTTTTCCGGCTCGAGTCCGGCGTGCGCGGCTTTTCCTTCAACCTTGATCGCGAAGATGCCCGTGCCCTTCCGGCTCGTCTTCACTCGACCACCGGATGCGGGCGGCTCCATCACAAACGCACACCGCGCCGGCCGTGCTTTAGCGACGTTCTCGATCAACGGCCAGCCAGTTAAACTCCCGACCTCTTCATCGCACGTCAGAACGATCGTCACTCCATATGCCGGTGTCGCCTGCAACCCGACAAGCGTACGCAGCACTTCGATCGCGAGCGCGCAGTTGGCTTTCATGTCGAAGATTCCAGGCCCGTAAATCTTTCCTGCTTCGCGACGCCAGGGACGCTCACTCAATGAACCCCGCGAGTGAACCGTGTCTGTGTGTCCGACCATCAGGATCTGCTGCTGATTCGGTTTATTAAAAGCTTTGATGACGAGATGCTGACCGAAGTCAGGCACCTCTACACGCTCGATGGCATCGACACACGCAAGTCCGCTCGCCGCCTGGACCAGCAGATCGACAACCGCGCGGCTCCCTTCCACATCGCCCGAAGGCGACTCCACTTCAACCAGCGACTGGATGAACGCCTCGACCTCCGCCTGCCGCGCCTGCAACGCATTAAAAATCTGACGTGCAATCATTTAATCGTCTCTTTGCGAACTGTCAGCGCTTCGATACGGTTGAGGTTGACATTGAAGCCAAGGCCCGGCGCTTCCGGCACTTTGATCGTGCCCCGCTCGCTGACCGTCACAGGCGGCTCGATGATGTCTTCTTCCCAATACCGCGCGCTCGCCGAGACATCGCCAGGTAAAGTGAAGCCGGCGAGCGTCGACATCGCGATGTTGTGCGCGCGTCCGATTCCTGACTCGAGCATGCCGCCGCACCAGACCGGGATCTCGTTGTCACGAGCGACCTGCTCGACGCGCTTCGCTTCCGCGTGACCACCGACGCGCCCGAGCTTGACGTTGATTATCCGGCACGACTCAAGCTGGATCGCATGGCACGCATCTTCCGGCGAGCAGATCGACTCATCCAAACAAACGGGCGTTTGAATCTGACGTTGCAACACCGAGTGATCGAAGATGTCGTCGTGCGCGAGCGGTTGCTCGAGCATCATGAGATTGAACTGGTCCAACTGCTGAAAGAGCGGCACGTCGGCGAGCTTGTAAGCGGAGTTCGCATCGCCCATCAAACGAATGTCCGGGAACTCTTTACGCACACGTTCAACGATGCCCAGATCCCAGTTTGGTTTGATCTTGATCTTGATACGCTGGTAGCCCGCGTCAACTTCCTTCCGAACCTTTTCAAGCAGCGCGTCGGGTGTATCCTGAATGCCGATTGAAACGCCACACGCGATCTCGGAACGAGTGCCGCCGAGATGTTTCCACAAAGGCACGCCCGCGTTCTTCGCTTCAAGATCCCAGCACGCAGTTTCGAGTGTCGCCTTCGCCATGCGATGCCCGCGCACGGGCTTCATGAGGTTGAACACATGAGCCGCGCTCTCGACCTCTTTACGCAACACCATCGGAGCCAGAAACTCCGTCAACGTCGGCCACGCAGTTTCCGTCCATTCGTTGCTGTAGAACGGTCCTTCCCCAGCCGTACATTCACCCCACCCCTCGACGCCGTTAGCGTCAGTGACACGTGCGAGGATAATGCGCCGTTCAGTAGTTCGACCAAAACTTGTTTCGAAAAAATGGACGAGAGGCAGGCGAATCTCGCGCAGTTCAATCGACTGTATCAGCAAAGTAAGAAGCGATTCCTCCGTGACACGCATTATGCATTTCTGCCTACCGTGTTAACAACTGAATAAGCAATGTGTCCTGAAATTGTCTTTTATTTTGAAGTACACTGATGCATCAGGGAGTTCGAACGTGGGCAACAAACGAAAAATCGTCAGTTCATCACGACCGCCAAAGCGAGGCACCGCGGCGAGCAGTGCACCAAACATTATTAAGGGGAAGCTCGTGGAACAGGTTGTGGCGCTGCTCCACGAGGAGCCTGGCATAAAAATCGAGACGAACGTCAAACTACCTCCCAGCGACCGCGAGATCGACGTGCTGATTACAGGTCATGTGGCTGGTTATCCTGTCCGGATAGCAATTTCATGTAAAAACGAACGTCTACCGATCAAACCCAATTTAATTAATGAATTCATCGGAACGTTGGATGAAGTTGGAATACCTACGGAATATGGAATCTTCGTTTGCGTTAATGGTTACTCGTCTGGTGCTTTAACGCGCGCGCAGAAGGCGGGCATCAAGACTCTTGTATTAAGAGGACTTACTAAGAGCCGACTCACGTCAGAGATCTCTAAGGCTCTTCAGTTTAATATTTATTTACTTCTAATTATCACTAACATTACAGGCAGTGATAATGGCGGCATAGCAAGTTATCCGGGTTATGAGGGGCAGTTTCTGGTCTTTGGCAATGCGAAGCAGGAACCCTATGGGACTGTACTCGATTTTAATCGTCGATCGATGGCAAAAAGGGTATCCACCCTCGACTCTCGGTGATTATGAAATGAGTCTCGATATTCCCAAGGGATGGCAGCAGTTCGTAGCAGGCGCGCCGGTGGAAGGAATGACGGTGGGCTGTACGGTGAAAGTCATAGGTCTTGTAATAGAGTTGACGGGCAAAACAAAACAACATGATTTGATTGATCCGGTTGAGAACATTGTAAAAAAAACGCGTCTAGATGTGAGTTTCGATATGCCAAAGTTGGGGCGAAGCTTGCCATTACGAGTATTTGAGTCAGAACAGGTGCTAAAAAAATTCCTTAAGCGACGTTCCGCGGTACGCATAACCTCACGAATCCGTCTTCCGCGAATTCGCTGTGGAGACGTGTATTGGCCGTTAAGTGAGCGTGTCGGAAAGTTGCTGGTCTCAGCTGCAAATGATTCGGATGCAGATCGATTGGCGTTTGCCGGAGTAGAAGGAACTGACCTGAGCAGTATTTGGGAAAAACGTTGGGATGGACTTTTCAGGCTGGGTCCTCCGGTCCTCGCGACCGCTAGCGATGGAAATCTCGTGGATGTTCGGTTGTTAATGGAAACCGAACAATTCGATGCCGTTATAGCCCTACAATCCGAATTCGAGAAGCATCCAAGCGAGGAGTTTGCACACCTTCTTGCCTGGGCTTATTACCTGCAAGGTTTAGCACTATTTGAAAAGTCTGAATCTAGCAGCGACGACAAGATTAACCGTCTTTTAAGGCTGGCAGTTGAAAAATTTCAATCGGCTATTCGCCTCAAACCAAAATTTCCAGAAGCACACAAAACACTCGGCAAGTCTCTGAGGGATCTAGGAGAATTCGAGGAGGCAGTTTGCTCGTATGATCGGGCTGTGGCGCTTAATCCGACGGACTTTGAAGCATGGGCAGACAGGGCTGCCCCATTGATAAACCAAGCGAAGCTTGACCAAGCGATCGAGTCCTCCACCAACGCTGTGCAGCATGGTGTTGACGCACCTTCCCGTGCCTACGCCTTGGCAATGAGAGCCGCAGCATATCATTTTGCTAATCAACCGACGGAAGCTATCTCTGATCTTACCGACGCATGGAAGGCACACCCGCCAACAATTGTGGATAGTCTTCCGACGTATGCTTTATACGAGCAAATTTGTGGTACTGAACCTTCTGCCGAAGCTATTTTGCTATTGGCAGAGTTGCGTTGGACCGAAGCGGCACATCATTCGGCAAACAATGAAGTAGACGAAGCAAACAAGTGGAATGAGCTTGCGTATCAAACCCTGGAGCTGCTATCTCCCAAAGAGAGTGGTGATGTGGTCCTGAGTGGATCTCTTTCAAATCAATTGATTGACGAGGTCCTCATACGAACGGCCGCCCGCTTCGGAAGTAATCGGGCTCTCCAGAAAGCGATCGTGACCCGTATGCAGATGTGGATAACAAGTGCGCGAGGAGAAGAGTTAGCGGCTCTTAACTCAGCCTTATCAGAACAGTGAAAATTAATAAGATCGCAGAGAGATGCAGGCCACCAATGAGTGTGGCATAAGTATAGCCAAAACAGTCGAATCGAAATGCCCGTACAGCCGTGAAAAGCGGAACTCTGTTAAGGACTCTTTTTTCGAAGACGGCAAACAATAAATGAAGCTTGGGTGTTGTTCTTCGGTACGTCAGACACCAATAACTAGGCTTCCCAGTCGTCAATTGTCAACCCGGCGATGCGACTGAATTCCCGCGAATTGTGGGTTACCAATGTCAATCGATGCTGAAGCGCTATGGCAACAATTTGCAAATCGTGAGGTCCGATGACATTCCCGTTCGCTTCAAGATCAGCACGAAGCTGCGCACACCGTCTTGCACACTGATCATCGAAAGTAAGTGAAGTAAAAGGACTCAAGAATAGATCTAATTTTGAATGCTCGCTGGATGGATCGGAACTTCGCTGCGCGCCGTAACGAAGCTCATAAACAATAATCGAACAAAGAACGATATCTGACACTTTCACGGACTTCCAACGCGCGATTAACCGCTGGTCTCGCTGTCGCAGTAAAGTGATGCAAGCATTGGTGTCAGGGAGAAAGATCATTCAAAAGCAAGCCGATTCTCAAACTCACCTTGAGGCGCACGTTGCAAATCGGGCATCGAGCCGGCAACTCGTTCGAAGAAATCGATAGGCCATCCGTTGGCGTCTACGCTATCGAAAGAAGAAACGGCTCTCACTTGAACCGTGACTTCGACATCGGTGTCGGCGGCGCCAACCTTAACAGTAAGATTTAAGGTCCCATCTTTGGCGGTATGCCCACGTGTCTCGATTGTTTCGTTCCACATGAAGTCAGTTTAACTAAGCAAGTTTGCAATGACAATCGCTCGGTACTTCCGGATGACCGCCCAAGTCGACAGTTTACCCGGCGCTACCGCGCTCGGTTCTGTGCATGTTAACGGTTCGTGAATTTAACAGAATGGCATAGCCCGAAATGCCCCGTCGCCTTGACCCGCAAATTCAGAACTGATAAAAGGCTCACACATTTTCAACCTGCCGGCCTCACTGTTCCTCCGGTATCCTCTCATAATGTGTGGAGATAATTGATTTTTTGAGCTAAAGAGGAAGATTAGTATGCGCTTGATTAGCCCCCTTCACCCGACACGGCAATCCCGTGTGTTCGCAGCAACCGCAATCGTGTTACTCGCGATTTTTGCTTTCATGCTTTTCCTGAGTTTCTCATCCCGAGTTCAGGCTGTTTCTACAAACATCGTTATCAGCGAGTTTCGCGTACGCGGACCGAATGGCGGAAACGACGAATTCGTCGAATTGTACAATCTTTCCGGGGCTCCCGTCGCCATCGGCGGTTGGAATATCAGGGGTTCGAATAATGCGGCGGGAGTATCAATCAGGGCGACGATAACTGCCGGTACTACGCTTCAACCCGGGTGCCACTACCTTCTTACCAACGCCGCCGCAGGCGGTTACAGCGGCGCCGTTGCCGGGAATCAAACATATGCAACCGGCATTACCGATGATGGCGGCATCGCACTGACGCTACCGGACGGCACCATCGTCGACGCGGTCGGGATGAGCACCGGCTCGGCCTACAAAGAAGGTACGGTACTGCCCAGTCTCGGTGCTACCACTGCGAGCAATTTGAATCGCGGCTACGAGCGTAAACCTGGTGGCGCTGCCGGAAGCGGCACTGACACCGACAACAACGTAGCCGATTTCCAACTAATTACGCCGAGCGATCCGCAGAATACGTCTGGATGCGTGGGACCAACTCCGACGCCAACGGCGACACCCACTCCAACACCTACACCCACTCCAACTCCAACTCCGACACCAACAGCAGTTCCGGGATCAGTCGTGATCAGCCAGGTGTACGGCGGCGGCGGCAATGCCGGCGCGACGTTAAAGAACGACTTCGTCGAGATCATTAACCACACCGGCGCGTCCATCGATCTGAGTGGTTGGTCCGTCCAAATCGCTTCGGCAGGCCAGGCAAATTGGCAAAGGACGAACCTTACCAATTTTGTTCTGCAACCAGGACAGTACTATCTGGTACAGCAGTCTCAGGGCGCCGGAGGCACTGATAATCTGCCTACGCCTGACGCTACAGGCGGCGGCCTGGTGAGTTCGACATCGGGGAAGGTCGCATTAGTCAGCAACCAAACTACATTGACTGGCAACTGTCCGGTCGGCGGCGGGATTATCGACTTTGTCGGTTACGGCACGGAAACCTGCGCTGAGAGTTCACCGGCTCCGGTACTTACCAACACGACCGCTAATTTGCGGAAGAACAACGGCTGCTTCGATACCGACAACAATGCTATCGACTTTGCGACCGGAGCACCCAATCCGCGCAACAGTTCATCGCCAACAAACAACTGTACCGGCCTCTTCGCAATTGGGTCCGCTCAACCGAGCACTGTGCAAACTGGAAACAACACCACTCTAACCGTGACTGTTTCTCCGGCCCAAAATCCAACCAGTACGGGCATAAGTGTTACGGCTGACCTATCGTCAATTGGCGGATCGGCGACACAGGCCTTTTCTGGCGTGGGAAACACGTTTACCTTCGTCGCGACTATTCCTGTCTCCACTACCCCGGGACCAAAGTCTCTTCCGGTGTCGATTACGGATGCCCAGGCTCGTAGCACCAGCACGACGATCTTCCTAACCGTGCAGCAACCACACGTCACGATCAGTCAGCTTTACGGTGGCGGCGGAAACGCCGGCGCCACGTTTACGAACGACTTCGTTGAACTCTTCAACCCCACCTCCAACACAGTCGATTTAACAGGTTGGTCATTGCAGTACACGTCCGCAGCCGGCGACAGTTGGGATTTTACCTCGCAGCCGATCGGCGGCTTCATCGAGCCTGGTCAGTACTACTTGATCGCACTCGCTGGTGGCGCTACCGGAGCGCCGCTGCCGGCCGCAAACATCAACGGCGACATCAATATGAGCGCCACAACCGGCAAGGTCGCCCTCGTGAATGACTTTGATCCGCTCGAAGGTTCATGCCCGCTGGGTGACGTCAACATTGTAGATTTTGTCGGTTATGGCGCGGGTGCTACTTGCGCAGAAACGGCAAACGCACCGGCGCCCAACAATACCACGGCGATCTTCCGACAAAACGGGGGAGCCACCGATAACGACAACAATCAAACCGACTTCGTTGCGGCCACTCCAAATCCACGGCGCACTGCACCGATCGTAGAGATTGGTCCAGCCGTATTTCGTAGCGATCCGCGCAAGAACGGCATCAACGCGCCCCGCGATGCGAGTATCACAATCAACTTCACCGAACCAGTCGACGTAGTTGGCTCATTCTTCAATATCAACTGCGTCTCTACCGGGCTTCACAACGATGCCACGGTTGCCGGTGCTGACAAGGTGTGGGTCATCACGCCCAATGTGAACTTCCTGGCTGGCGAGCAGTGCACCTTCACGATCTTCAAAAACCAGATTCACGATCAGGACACGGATGACGTTGGTCCAAATGACGACACGCTTATCGCAGACTACGTGGCGACGTTTACGGTCGCGACCGGTACTGCGCCGCCGTATCCGCCGAGTGTTCACCTGACCTTCGGTAATCCGAACGGCGCCACGGCTGATATCAACCAGCCAAACAACTACCTGATGGAGAAGCCTGAATTCACGCTCTCCTACAACAGGGATAACGGTGGGCCAAACTGGGTAAGCTGGCACCTCTCAGATGAATGGGTGGGAACTCTTGCTCGCGTGGATACCTTCAGACCCGATCCTGCGGTCCTGCCGACGTGGTATCGCGTGCAAGCCACTGACTTCTCCAACAGCGGCTTCGATCGCGGTCACATGACGCCAAACGCGGATCGCGATAAGGAAACATCGATTCCGATCAACCAGGCGACGTTCCTGATGTCCAACATGGTCGCGCAAGCGCCCGATAACAATCAGGGACCATGGGCGGAGCTCGAAAACTTCCTGCGCACGCTCTTACCGGCGAACGAGGTCTATATAGTTGCCGGCCCACACGGAAGCGGTGGCACGGGCAGCAATGGTGGTGTTTCGACGACGATCGCGAACGGTCACGTGACCGTTCCATCGTCAACGTGGAAGGTCGTGGTCGTGATTCCGAAGGGCGACAACGATGTATCGCGCGTGACTGCCGCGACCAGAACGATCGCAGTGATCATGCCGAACGTTCAGGGCATTCGCAGCGACCCCTGGCAGAACTACCTGACCACCGTCGATGCAGTCGAAACGCTGACTGGTTACGACTTCTTCGCTAACGTTCCCGACGCGATCGAGAACGCGATTGAAGCAGGCACGAATGGCAGTAACCCGCCGGGAACCGAAGGGCAGGTTGTAACCACGGCTGAGGACACGTCGAAGTCGGTCACGCTTTCGGCAGTGAGTCCGATTCCGAGTGCCTCGTTCACGTTCACGATTGTCACTCCGCCGGCGCATGGTCAGTTGACCGGCACGGGAGCCAATCGCTCGTATCAACCCGATCCGGATTTCAACGGCAGCGACAGCTTCACGTTCAAGGCCAATGACGGAGCGCGCGACTCAAACACGTCAACCGTCAGCATCACGATCACCGAGGTGAACGATTCACCAGCGGCGACTGATGACACGGCCAGCACCGATGAAGACACGCCGCTCGAAATCACGGCGTCGAATTTAACGACGAACGACAGCGCCGGTCCGGCGAATGAAAACGTGCAGGTCCTGACTGTGACGAGTGTGTTGTCAACTGCGGACACACACGGAACTGTATCGTTGTCGAGTGGGACCATCACCTACTCGCCCGATCAGAACTACAGCGGACCCGCGAGTTTCACTTACCAGGTTTGCGATAATGGAACTACGAATGGTGCGCCTGATCCGAAGTGCACCACCGGGGCTGTGAACGTCACCGTAAATTCGGTGAACGATGCGCCAACGCTCAACGCGATCGCGAATCAAAACATCAACGTCGGTGACAACTTGAGCTTTACCGCAGTTGGCTCCGACATCGATCTTCCGCCGCAAACTCTCAGCTACAGTCTTCAGGGGACCGTGCCGAGCGGAGCGACGATCAATTCGGCCTCAGGTGTTTTCAGTTGGACACCGGCTGCCGTCCAGGGCGGACAGATCCACACGATCACGGTGAGAGTGACTGACAACGGCAGCCCGGCATTGTTTGCGGAGCGAACGTTTACTGTCGGCGTGGGCTATACGTGGACCGGCCTGCTGGCTCCGGTGCAAGCTGGAGGTACTTACAAGGTTGGACGCACGCTTCCGATCAAGTTTCAGCTAACTGGAGCAAGTGCCGGTGTGACTGACGCTGTCATTAAACTGCTCGTGTACAAAGTGAGCGATAACGTGGTCGGAGCTGCGATGGACGTGGAGTCGAGTTCAGCGGCAACCAGCGGCAACCTGTTCCGTTTCGTTAACGGCGAGTATGTCTTCAACTGGAGTACGGCCGGGCTAACAGCAGGAATGTATCAATTGCAGATCGATATGGGCGACGGTGTCGTGCGCGCCGTCAGCATCTCACTGCGCTAACGATAGTTTAGAAAAATGCCATCCACAGATTTCACAGATTGTTCTGTGTAATCTGTGGATGGCCTTTAGTTTTACCAACGAAATATCCCACCAGAAAGACCGACCCAACTCTGCCTATGTGACCGACTCTTCGTCACGTTGACTAGAATCCTGTCATTCAACAAACAAAGGCTTTTTTGGTTGTTGACCCACCTTCAGAAGCCTGCTAAAGCTTGAGTTGGCCCTTACCGGCCGTGATTAATCAGACCGGTACCTCTCGACATTTCGATCCCCGTCAACGGATGTTTTTTGGGAGGATACCCCTATGTTCGATCGTCCAAGTCGAATGCCGCTGCGACGAACTCGCCAGCAAAAAGCTAACCATCCAAATCTCGCTAGAGCGTGGCGCATCATCGCGACTGTGATACTGATCGCACTCGCGTCAGTCTACGTCGCGTTTGCAGCGCTCTCTCTTTCGACTTCAATTCCCTACACCCAGAACTTCACCAGCATGGGCATTCCCGTGTCGAACCCGGCGCCCTCAAACCTGCCGGTCGATTTTCGCCAGGATACGATCGCAGCGGTCAGGACACTTGGCTCCTTCTCATCAGGCAACACAACAACTGCTCGCGTCGGGGGCGCCAACGTCGCCATCAACGCAGCGAACGGCAGTTATAACTTCGGCGCCGGAACAACGACTTTAGGCGACGCCGATCGCGCTGTCGGATTCATCTCATCCGGCACAGCGACGATGAGCGGCAACCTCTACGCACAGTTTGTTAACAACACGGGCAGTGCGCTTTCAGGTCTGCAAATCTCTTACGACGTCGAGAAGTATCGCAACGGATCAAACCCCGCAGGCTTTCGTTACCAGCTCTTCTACTCGCTCGACGGCAATGCATGGACCAACGCTGGACCAAACTTTTTCACGGCCTTCCCGGCTGACGCGGACAACAATGGCTTCGCAACTGCACCCGGCGCGACTGCTTCTATCTCGAATCAGACGATCAACGTTTCGGTAGCGAATGGCGCGAACGTTTATCTCGCATGGAACTACTCGGTCGTTTCCGGAACGATAACAACCAACGCGCAGGCGCTCGCGATCGATAACATCTCGGCTTTAGGACTCGCAGACGCACCTCCAACCAATCCGACCGGAACAGGCGCGGCGAACCCGAATTCGGTTTTGCCCGGCGAGAAGTCAACATTGACGGTTAACGTAACTCCGGGAGCGAACCCGACGAGCACCGGCCTGGCAGTCGCAGCCGATCTCTCTTCGATCGGCGGCTCGGCGACTCAGCAGTTCTCTGACGCAGGCAATAACGTTTTCACATTTACCGCGACGGTCGCATCGCTGACGACACCGGGAGCGAAGTCACTTCCGTTCACCGTTACTGACGATCAAGCACGCTCGGCAAGCGGCTCGATCAGTTTGACGGTGCAACAACCGCCGCAGCCGGTGGACCACCTCGTCATCAGCCAGCTTTACGGCGGTGGCGGCAACTCCGGCGCAACGTTCACGAACGATTACATCGAGATTTACAACCCGACGGGGCTCTCGTTCAATCTCGCCGGCTGGTCGTTGCAGTATGCTTCTGCCGCGGGTACGAGTTGGACCAACAAGCAGCCACTCGGGGGCGCGATCGCTCCCGGTGAGTATTTTCTGGTCCAGCTCGCCTCAGGCGGCGCGAACGGCGCGTCGCTCCCGGTCATGGCAAACATCACCGGCGACATCAACATGAGTGCGACAACGGGCAAGGTCGCGCTCGTCAGCAATTCCATCTCGCTGAGCGGTAGTTGTCCGAACGGTACCGATCCCGACATCGTTGATTTTGTCGGCTACGGATCGAGTGCGAGCTGTTTCGAAGGTGGTGCGCGTGCGCCCGCGCCGAGCAACACAAGCGCGTTGTTCAGAAAACAGAACGGCGCTCAGGACACAAATCAAAACGGCGACGACTTTCAAACCGGCGCGCCAAACCCGCGTCGCACTGCGCCGATCGTGGAGCTTGGTCCATGGGTCGCAGGCACGGATCCGCTCTCTGACGGCTTCAACGTGCCTTACGACGCAACCATGACGGTCGATTTCAGTGAACCCGTCGACGTAACCGGAAGCTGGTTCGACATCACGTGCGCCAACAGCGGCCAGCACAACAGCGCGACTGTTGCTTCGTACAACAGCTCCAAAGGTTTCCACATCACCCCGAACACAAGCTTCCAGTTTGGCGAACAGTGTACGGTCACGGTCTTTCAGGCGAACGTACACGATCAGGATCTCGACGACAGCTCGCCAAACACTGACACGCTGTTCGCAGATCACACGTGGACGTTCACAGTCGTGGCTGCGGGCGCGCCCGCGCCGCAACCGCCGAGCGTCCATCTCGCGTTCGGCAATCCGTCGAATGCAGTTGCCGATCTACAGCAGGGCAACAATTACCTGATGGAGAAGCCGTCGTTCAGTCTTTCCTACAACAAAGATAAAGGCACGCCCAACTGGGTGAGCTGGCATCTCGAGAACGATTGGACCGGTAACCTGCCGCGTAACGATACGTTCCGTGCTGACCCGGCAGTTTCACCCGACTGGTATCGCGTGCAGTCGACCGATTACTTCGCGTCGGGCTTCGATCGAGGTCACCTGACACCGAATGCCGATCGCGACAATCCGGCGTCAATACCGCTCAACCAGGAAACGTTCCTGATGTCGAATATGGTCCCGCAGGCGCCGAACAACAACCAGGGACCGTGGGCGGATCTCGAAAACTTCCTGCGCACACTGCTGCCGGCGAACGAGGTCTACATCGTGGCTGGTCCGGCAGGCGTCGGTGGCTCCGGTGACAATGGACCAGCAAACACGATTGCGAATGGTCACGTGACCGTTCCGGCTTTCACGTGGAAAGTCGCGGTCATCCTCCCGCTCGGCGACAACGACGTCTCGCGCGTGAGTGCATCAACGCGGGTGATCGCGGTGATCATGCCAAACAACAACAGCATCAACAGTGATTGGCATTCTTACCTGACGACTGTCGACGCCGTTGAAGCCCTGACCGGCTACGACTTTTTCGCAAACGTGCCGGACATCGTTGAGAACTCGATCGAGGCTGGTGTCGACGGAAACAATCCGCCGGGAACGGATAACCAACTTGCGACTACCGCAGAAGATTCGCCCGGTGACATCACGTTGAATGCCGTCAGTGCGAATGCAAGCCCGATGTTCACTTACACGATCGTGACGGCGCCAAATCACGGCGTCCTTTCAGGCAGTGGACCAACGTTCACGTACACGCCCGCTCAGGACTACAACGGCCCGGACAGCTTCACGTTCAAGGTCAACGACGGCAGTCATGACTCGAACACATCGACAGTGAACATCACAGTCACTGAAGTCAATGATGCTCCAGTCGCGACTGACGATGCGGGGAGTACGAACGAGGATTCACACGTGGATCTCTCTGCCATCGACTTTGCTGCTAACGACAGCACCGGTACGGCGAACGAGAGTTTGCAGTTGTTGAATGTGACGAGTGTTTCCGCAACCGCGAACACACACGGCACCGTTTCGTTGTCGAATGGAATCGTGACTTACACGCCTGCTGCGAACTTCAACGGTGCGGCGAGTTTCGAGTACCAGGTTTGCGACAATGGCAACACGAACGGCTCGCCCGATCCGCAGTGCGCGACGGGTCTCGTGAACGTCACCGTCAATCCGGTGAACGACGCGCCGTCAGCAAACAGCCAGTCAGTGACGACGAACAGCAACACGCCTGTTTTGATCACGCTGACGGGCAACGATCTCGAAACCGCACCGGCGAATCTCGTGTTTGAAGTGACGGTTAGTCCGGCGCACGGCAGCCTGTCAGGCAGCGGCGCAAACCTGACTTACACACCGAACACAAACTACAGCGGTCCCGACAGCTTCCAGTTCACCGTGCGTGACGCGGGCGACGGCAGTGCGGCCTCGTTGACGAGCGCGGCTGCGACAGTCTCAATCACTGTGAACGACACAGTCGCACCAGTTCTAAACGCGCCTGCAAACGTGAGCGTTAACACAGGCGCAGGTGCGACGACGTGTGGCGCGGTGGTAACTGAAGCACAACTGGGAACGGCCACAGCAACCGACAATGCCGGCAGCGTGAGCATCGAGCGCAGCGGCGTACCGGCCGGCAATATCTTCCCCGTTGGAACTACAACCATCACCTACACCGCGACGGATAACGCCGGAAATTCATCAACTGCCACGCAGACCGTCACGATTATCGATAACACTGCCCCGACAATAACCGTGCCGCCACCAACCAGCGTCAACGCAGATGGCACGGGACACGCCACGATTCCCAACGTCGTTGTGGGAACGACAGCGAGTGACAACTGTGGACCAGTAACCGTCACACAGAGCCCGCTCGCCGGCACGGTCGTTGGCGCCGGCACGCACGTGATCACGATCACGGCGACCGATGCGGTCGGTAACACGAGCACGGCTACGACGACGTTCACTGTTAACGATCCTCAGTTGCTGTTCTCAGTCAGCGCCTCGCCCGACATTGTGAGTCGTAACAAGACCACCAAGGTCGAAGTCCTGTATACAAACACGACTGACCAACGGCTCACGGTCTCATTTATCGTGCGGTACGCAGGACCGTGCGACAGCGGCTTGATCGATCAAATTGGACCAAGCGGGATCAATGCCGGCCAGACAAAGAATGGCAACACGACCTTCCACGTATCGAAGACGGCGTGCACGGGCACGTATGTGTTGACGGCAGAGGCGTACATCGGCAACACGCTCGTGGGAACAACCACAACAGAGCTGACTGTAGCCGGAACTGACTAAGAAAAGTAGGCACTAAACTCAGAACCGGGAGCGGTAGCGATCGGAACCTGTGCGCAGGATCAACCATTCGGCTCGATTGGTCCTGCGCCCCCGATCGCTCCCCCTCCCGGTTTTGTCACAAAGAGTTTTAGCCACAAAAAGGCACAAAAATCACAAAAAGCCCACATTTCATTCGTCGCGAAGAGCCACGAGCGGATCCACTCTCGTCGCGCGCTGCGCGGGGATGTAGCAGGCGACGAGGGCAACGAACAGAGCTCCGAGGGAGACTGTTACAAAGGTCAGGAAGTCAGTTGGACCAATGCCAACTAGAAGCGAAGACATGACCTGAGCCAATGCGATGGCGGCTGCCAGGCCAATTGCGGTTCCAATTGCCGCGAGTTTCATTCCGTCGCGCACGATTAACAAAAGAACATTACGCCGCTGTGCACCGAGGGCCATGCGGATGCCAATCTCGCCCGTACGCTCGACAACGTGATATGACAACATACCGTAAATGCCGGTTGCCGCAATCAGCAACGCCAGCAAACTAACTGTTCCGGAAAACCACGCGCCGGTTCGCGCGGGTTCCAACATGCGTCTCACGTTCTCCGCCAACGGCTCTGCCGAGACAAAAGCGTCTTTATCCAGCGTACGCGCCACTTCTCTGACGGCGCCGATCGTCGCTGCTGGATTCTCATTCACTCGCAAAACAAAACTTAGACCATTTAACTCAGCCGGCGAGGCAGGCGTGTAGAATAAAGGACCATCAATTTTACCAACCTGCGTGCTGGTGATGTCGGCAACCACACCGATAATCTCATGCGATGTACCAACGGAATCTTTGAAGCGCTGGCCAATAGGATCGCTGGCCGGCCAGAAACGATTGGCCATCGCGTGGCTAATGATCGCAGGCGCTGCTCCGCCTCGAGCATCTTCTTCAGTAAACTGCCGGCCACGTCGAATCGGAACGCCGAGTGTTTGAAAATAATCGATAGAGATGATGTTGGCGCCGACGCTCATCGATGATCCACGACCCTCGATATCAATCGTCGTCTCACGAGTGCCCGAGAAAGGCGCCACTTCCACCAGACTTACCGATTTAATTACGGGCAAAGCTTTCAAGCGTTCGGAGAGTTGGGCATAAAGTGTCGCCGCACGTGCTTCATCATAACCTTGCGTAGTTAGATCCATCGCTAAGACAAGCAGGTTCTTCTGATCGAATCCAAGCTCCGTCGATTGCGCCTGTTGTAAGCCGCGCACCAGCAAACCCGCTCCAATCAGCAGCACGAGCGATACTGCGACCTGGCCGATCACCAGTAGATTGCGCAAGCGTGGCTGCGATACGCGTCCTCTGCTTCTCGTCGACTTCAAAGCGTCGGTTAAATTCGACTTCGTAGACTCGATTGCCGGGGCCAATCCGAATACGACTCCCGTAATCAGAGAAATCAAAAACATGTAAGCGAACACAGTTGCATTGGGCTTGAAGTTGATATCGAGACCGATCTCGGGGATCGCTGAAAACAAGATCGGCGGCAAAGAGACTGCAAGCAATAATCCGAGGACGCCACCCAAAACCGCGAGCAGCAGACTTTCCGTGAGCAGCAGCCTGATCAATCGCGATCGGCTGGCTCCGAGCGCGAGTCGCACGGCAATCTCTCTTCGTCGCGCCGCAGAACGTGCAAGCATGAGATTCGAAACGTTCGCGCAAGCTATCAGCAGGACCAGGCCTACTGCTGCCATCACGAGGATCGCGATGGGCGTTCCTTCACTGCGAACTTCAGGAGAGTTGAGATACGATCCGGGCATAACATTGACAGTCGTCCTGCGCCCGGGATAGTTGTGGTCCATCTGAGCTGCGACCAGTTGCAGCTCCGCCTGCACTTGCGGTAACGAGACGCCATCCTGCAAACGTCCAATCACGCTGAGCCAGCTACAGTCGCGCAATTCGAGAAATTTATTCTCGGGCATCAATGCGGGTTGCATTGTTACCGGGATCCAAACGTCGGGAACGGTCATCTCGGCGCCGAGAAAGTCTCGTGCTGCTACTCCCACTACAGTAAAGTGCTGGCGATTCAACGTGAGCGAGGTGCCGATTACGTTCCGATCAGATCCGAACCTTCGCTGCCAGAAACTGTGACTGAGAACCGCGATCGGACATTGCAGAGGCGTCTGACATTCTTTGTTGAAAAAAGTGCGACCGAGCGAGCTGCCACCTCCCAGAAGCGTGAAGTAATTGTCGGTAACCATAAGCCCGTTGATTCTTTCAACGTTGTTGCCGCCCAGGTAAAGTTTTATATACGCGGAGGCAGCCAGACCGGCATGACTTTCGATTCGGTCTCGATAGCTCAGGTATTCAGGATAAGAAAGCAGCGCGACGTTACCTTCTACCTGACGAGAAAATTCACCGTCTAAAATCTGATAGACATTTACGACGCGGTCCGGATCCTTCACCGGCAACGGACGGAAGGCAACGGAATACAGTAGCGTGAAAATGCTTGTGTTTATGCCGATGCCCAGAGCAAGCGTTAAGAGCGCGGCGATCGTGAAGTTGCGATGTTTCAGCAAGGCTCGTAATGAATATCGCAGGTCATGAAGAGTACTAATTAGCATTTTATACTCCGGGCACAGTTATACATTGGGATTTTCAGTCGGGTAGTATAGGGGTACGATGGATTGTCATTAATAGTTTTCACGGATTTCTTTTGGAGCGGACCTGGTGAAACGAATGATGGTCGACTCGCTCATTTCGAGACTGGGTCATCGATAACGTTGATGAGTTTAAGTCATGAAAGCTGTTGTTATTAATCGTTTCGGTGGCCCTGAGGTTTTGGAAATCGAGGACGTTCCGGCACCACAGCCGGGGCCGGGCGAAATCCTCGTTCACGTGCGAAGTACGGCGCTCAATCGCGCGGACCTTTTGCAGAGACAAGGTCGATATGCTGCGCCGCCGGGCGTTGCGCAGAACATTCCCGGGCTGGAATTTGCCGGCGAAGTTGCAGCGTTAGGCACGAACACGCAACGCTGGCATAAAGGCGATCGCGTGATGGGCATCATCGGTGGCGGAGCTCATGCTGAATTTGTGACGACGCACCAGGATGCAGTGTGCGACGTACCGCCGAATCTCGAATGGCCTGCGGCGGGCGCCGTTCCCGAGGTCTTCATAACCGCATATGACGCCCTTCAGCAAGCCGGATTCAAAGCTGGAGAAAACGTCCTGATCCATGCAGTTGGAAGCGGAGTCGGGCTCAGCGCAACGCAACTCGTCAGAGCTTTAGGTGGGCGCGCGTTCGGCACTTCGCGTACTCCGGACAAGCTTGAGCGCGCGAAACCATTTGGTTTGGAGTCAGGATATGCAGTTCCGGAGCCCGGCGCCTTAGCGGGACTTTCTGATTTTGCGAGGAGCGTGACCGGCGGCGGATTTGATGTCGTTCTCGATCTGAATGGTGGTCCATACTTCGCTGCCAGTCTCGAAGCAATGGCGCTGCGGGGCCGGATCATCCTCATCGGTGGAGTTGCAGGCGGTAAGACTGACGTCGACCTCTATCAGATACTCGGCAAACGTCTCCATATCATTGGCACGGTCCTGCGCGCGCGATCTCTGGAGGAAAAGATTGCAATCACCACCGCCTTCGAACGAGAAGTCGTGACGCTGCTGGCCCAGGGAACTATTCAACCGGTTATCGATTCCGTATTCCCTCTCGACCAGATCCAGGATGCCCATCGCCGCCTCGAATCAAACGAGACTTTCGGCAAGGTCGTACTCACGATGTGATGCGCGCGTAGAATAACGCCGAAGGCGTTCGCTAATTCGAGCCCAGGGTTCGAGCTTGCGAGAACCCTGGGGATGAATTCCCAATAGCGACAAACCCTGTAAGGGTTCGGCAATTGGCGAACCCTTACAGGGTTTCGTCGCTTTTGTGATTGTGATCCCAAGGTTGTCGCTACGCTCCAACCTTGGGCTGAAATTAGCGAACGCCTTCGGCGTAATTTTCTTAACCCTTCCACAACCCGCGCGCCACGAGCCGTACGTAGGTTTCGAGGCCATCGGGGCGGAAAGGGATCGTGCGTTCCTGTTCGGCGCTCATGTAGGCAGTCATGAGAAGCTCGGTTATTTCCAGGCCATCGTTAAAATTCTGATTGGATTGCTTTCCATCGAGAAAGCATTGAACGAAGTAGCGATCTTGGTCGCCCGTATCTTGCACGCGCAGCCGAAGAACACAGTGGTCCACATTCGCCTTGGTTCTGGCACGGCGAGCTACAGGGCGGCGGCGTACTCAACGACATGATGTGTCACAGCATCGAAGTCGGCCGTTTCATGCTGACCAAACCCGGCGCGCCGCGCGCAAGCATCCGGCCCGTGAAGGTGTCGGCGCAGATTGCGAGTTTGAAGTGGTCGCGACCCAATTATGTAGAGATTCTCAAGCAGCACATGGGTGTCGACTATAAAAAATAAGCCATCCGAAGATTTTGCGCGGGCCACACTCAACTACGTTGACGAAGATAACAAACCGCTGATCGTCGAAGTTACAACTTCATGGAGCTACGTCGGTGCAGGCCTGCGTTTGACTCTGGAAGTGCTTGACCCCGGAGTATTCACTGAGCATGAACTCACTCGACAGCGGTTTGAAGTTGTTCATGAGTCGTGAAGTAAAAGGCGCGTCGGGTGAGGATCTCGTTGAAAAACAGAACGCCGAACAGGGTCTAATGTCGGTCCTGGGAAACGAAGCCGCGGTATATGGCTACGAATAGCTCCATTCTATTCTTAATCGCCCTGCTGATATTCACTGTCGTCTCTTCTCAGCAAAGATCGCTGGGCGTGGACAGTGATGCAGCTTGGACAGAGTCTCCAAATACGATTATTGATGTTTGAGGTAAAGCCCCCGTTAGAACTTTAGCGTATCGAGGTAACGAAGACTCTGCGGGATTTGCTCAACGGAGGTGGGCCATGTCAGTGCTATGCAGGCGAGTACAAGGAGTACGATTTTAGGTTTCATCCATTAAGAACAGGGCGGCCACGGAGGGCCGCCCCTACAGTTGTCGTGATAACGTCAACCTATTACGGTCGAAGAATATCGAGCGTTGCACTCACGCTGCTGTTACCAAGTGTGGCAGTGATAGTAACAGGATTTCTGCCGCCACCCAGTTGACCCGTGCGAGTGCTGATAACAAAGGTTGCTGACTTACTCCCCTCCGGCACGATGACGCTCGGTGGAACTGTTGCCTTTTCCGTGTCACTGCTCCTGAGCGTTACCGAGACTCCGCCGGCAGGCGCCACACCATTCAACGTAACGGTTCCAGTCGCGCTCGCAGGAGCGGTCACTGTCGTCGGATTCACGGTCAGGTTCTCGATAGTCGAACCCTCGGGGATCGTTATCGTGGCAGTCGCGCTGTTCGACAACGCCGACTGATTGCCCGCCGCGTCAATTGCCGCCACTGCGTAGACGTGAGTTCCCAGCTGATTAGTATCATTGAACGTCGTTCCGTTGACGGTACTGATTGGTGTCGTTCCATTGTCGCGGAAGATCCTGTAACCAGTGACACCAACGTCATCGGTCGACGCAGTCCACGAGAGTGCGATCGTTCTGGTGACCAGATCAGCCGTTGCAGTAAGCGCGGTTGGTGACGCCGGCGGCGTGATATCGCCACCTACAACAGTAGCGCTGGCAATATTCGAAAGACCGGACTCGTTGCCCGCCGCGTCTATCGCAGTCACTCCGTAACTGTGAGTTCCCGATAGCCCGGCATCAGAGAATGTAGTGCCGTTCACTGTATTAATAAGACCGCCGTCGCGGAAGATCCGGTAACCTGTGACAGCAACGTTATCAATTGCAGCAGTCCACGAAAGATCGATCGCGTTGGTCGGGGTGTTGAAGGTTGCCGTAAGGTCCGTTGGCGCTGTTGGTGGCGTCGTGTCGCCCACGGGTGTGGGTCCAGCTTCGATGCTGTAACGCGCGAGCGTTAGATCGAAATTGCTGCGAAAAGATCGTCCCGCCACCACAACCTTTCCGTCGGACTGAATAGCTAGACCCAGGCCTTCGTCGGTGCCGCCGGCAATGTCATTGGTCTTTATACCATTGAGGCTGCCATCAGAGTTGTAAGACACGAGAGCAAAGTCCGGTGGCGTCGCGAACGTCTTGAATGCGGTGCCGGCTACGATGATCTTGCCGTCCGGTAAAACGGCCAGGGCGTTACCTTGTTCGGAGGCGCTGTCTGGAAAAGGAATGGCAGTTTGTCCACCGATGCCAAAACCTGAGTCGAGGCTGCCGTCCGAGTTATAACGGGCCAGAGCTACATCAGTCGCAACGGGACGAGTCGCGCTATCAGAAGCGGTTCCTGCCACAACGAACTTGCCGTCCGGTTGGATCACGATGCTATTCGCCTTTGCGCCGGCTCCAAAGAAATCCGTGATCTGCTTGCCGCCAGTGCCGAAACCAAAATCGTTGCTGCCGTCTGTGTTGAAGCGCGCGAGTGCGAATCCAATATCGCGATTGGCGCTGTCATACGAAGCGCTACCGACGACGATAATCTTACCGTCAGGTTGCAGAACCGCACCGTTGGCCTGGTCGAAGCTGCCGAAGAAATCGAAGACGACTTTGCCGCCCTTTCCAAAACTTCCGTCAAGTGTGCCGTTCGAGTTGTAGCGCGCCAGACCGAAATCAAGGCCGCTCCCGGGAATGTCCGGATTGAAATCAACTGTTCCAGCGACGACGATCTTGCCGTCCGGCTGGAGCATGACAGCGCTGGCTGCGGCAAAGTTGCCACCGAAGCTGGTCGTGAGCGCACCACCGTTGCCGAAACTTGGGTCGGGGCTGCCGTCATTGCGATAACGCGCTAATGCAAAGACGCGTGGCGTGCCGCCGCTGCCGCTGAGCTGTGCAAAGCCGGCAACTACGATCGCGCCATCCGGTTGAATAGCGATTGCGCTGATTGAATCAACGTTGCGAAAAAAATCGGTCGTGATCTTGCCGTTCTTACCGAAGCGTTTGTCGAGCGAGCCGTTCGCGTTGTAACGCGCGACGATAAAGTCCTCGACCGTCTTCGAATTGCTGAAGCTCGAACCGGCGGCCACGATCTGTCCGTTCGATTGAATGGCAACGGCGTTGGCCTGATCTATATTGCCGGCGAAATCGGTTCTAACAGTGCCGCCCGTCCCGAAGGTCGGGTCGAGATTGCCGGCCGTAGTTTGTGCCTGACTTACTACTGCGGCAGCCATAATCAAGCCGATTATCGCTACCAGAAACGTGTGCATTACCTTCATTGCTGTTTATCCCTCCCACTGGTTCAAACAGTGCGTCGCCTGCTGCGAGAAATACGTTTGAGTTGTTTGCAAAATAAATGTGAATCCGGATCGGCCGCACCGATCCGGATTCACGTAATTGGACCAACGAACTATGGTCTGAGAATGTTGAGTACGGCTGTCCTGCCAGTTCCGGCGAGAGTCGCTGTGATGGTGACAGGGTTCTGTCCTCCACCCAGTTGTCCCGTCAGAGTTGTGACCGTAAAGGTTGCCGTGCTCTGCCCAGCCGCCACAGTTACCGTAGCCGGAACCCGCGCTTTTCGTGTATCACTGCTGGTGAGTGTGATAGTCAGGCCGCCCGCTGGCGCTGGACCACTCAACGTAACCGTACCCGTTGAAGGCGCAGGGGCCGTCACCGTAGTCGGGTTCAACGTAAGTGATACAAGCGCGCCCGCGAGTTGAGTTGTAGCACTGGCGGAGTTGGAGCTCCCAGACTGGTTATTCGCTCCATCAAATGCCACCACCGTGTAACTATGTGTAGAGTTCACCGCCAGCCCCGTGTCAGAGAATGACGTGGTCGAAACGGTGGCGATCTCCGTCAATCCGCCGTCGCGGAAAACTTTGTAACCCGTCACCGCGAAGTTATCGGTCGAAGCTGTCCAATTCAGGTCGATGGTCGTTGAGCTTGAGCCCGTCGCCGTAAGACCTGTGGGAGCAGAAGGCGGAATAGTGTCGCTGCCCTGCGTCGAGGCGGTTACCGTGTTCGACGCTGTCGACTGATTATTCGCCCCGTCAATTGCCTTCACCGTATAGGTGTGCGTTGAGCTGATTCCAAGGCCGGTATCGGAGAAGTTGGTTACCGAAACCGTCGCGATTTGAACTGCCCCACCATCGCGGAAGACGTTGTAACCGACGACACCAACATTATCGGTCGAGGCGTCCCACGAGAGATTGATCGTGGTGGAGTTTGATCCCACCGCGGTTAGATCAGCTGGTGCACTCGGGGCTGTCGTATCCGCGGGCGTGTTCGCAGTCGCGGTGTTTGAGAAGCCCGAGAGATTGCCGGCCCCATCGATCGCCATCACTCGATAACTGTGTGACGAGAGTGGCGTAAGTCCGGTGTCAGAAAAAGTTGTTCCAACCACGGAGGCAATCGGCGACGGCAAAGTGTCGCGGAAGACCAGGTAGTTAGTAACACTGATGTTATCGGTCGAAGCCGACCATGAAAGATTAATCGTGGTCGGGTTCAGAGCACCCGCGACTAAACTCGTCGGAGCCGAGGGCGCCGTTACGTCGCACACCAGAGGCTGCGGCTTGAAAATGTTAGTCGGAGTGATTGGCTGCAACGGCGGATTGGCTGGCGGCCATGCCAGCACAGTGGCGTTGCCATTGAATTTGCCAATAGTGGCATCCACGTAAGAGAGAATTCGGTTCGAAGCGTTCGTCAGCGAGCTCGCCGTAAAGGTCGGATCGTTATATGGACCATTTGGAACGGGAGCCTGCGTGCGCGGATCGATGATTTCGAACGGGAATGGATCCAGTGGTTGTGGCGTAGTCTCACATGGACCATTGCAACCGCCGGGACCGAGTCGCCGATCGAGATTCCACGGAAGACCGGAGAAGCTGAATGGGGTATCAAGCGCGTCGAGGTCGATCTCTACGAACTCTGGTCCAACGATGCCGCCGAGACCGAGGCCCAACGGAAATAAGTACTCGCCGTTGGTTGCCGGATTGCCAAGGATATCGATGGACTTGAGTGTCCCGGTCGCGTCACCAAACTTGCGGCCCGTGCGCGCGATAATCTCGTGCGGAACAGGGCTAAGAACACCAAACTGCTCCTCGAAGGTGCCGCCGGCTGGACATGGGTTTGAAGCAGCGAATCTCGGATCGCCGCGCAGGTGAGCGCAGGGGTCAAGCCTCGGCCCAGTCGCAGGGTCGATGAAATCCACGTCGTGGCGGATTTTCCAGATGTTGCCGCCGACGCCGGCGACGAGACCATTCTGCCCGCAGGTGCCTGCACCCGCGGCATTGTCACAACCAACCACGGTAGCGAGTGGAAACTCATGCACGGCGTTGGCGGGATCGTAATGAAGCGACCAGATCATGACGTCTGTGTTCAGACTTGCGAAGCCGATGAAGAGGGTGCGCGCGCGTTGGTTTTGAAAACCCGGGGCGTCGATTCCTACCTCGTCGAGAGTCAGGTAGTCAGGCTGGCCGGCAACATTTCTGGTGGAGAGCGCACGATTCACCATTGTGGTGTGCGCGGAGAGGAACCTCACATCATTGATCGTCTCGAAGTTGCCTTCAGCTTCGACGCTGTCTCCGATCTGAACCGGCGCGAAGCGCCTTGAATCGGCGACGATTAAATCAGGCGTGCGATTGGTGGACGGACAGAGCAGATCATCGGTGCCGGTGCTGGTACTCGTTGTCGAGAGAGTCTCAGTAATGTTGGTGTCGGCGTCGAGATCGAGAGTATCGATGAATGAACGCGAGACCGTGCTGGGGATACAACTGGGGACGCCGGTCGAGAACGTGTTCGTATAGTTGTCAGGGTCAAGCGTGAAACGCGGATCGGGACTACAGTTAACTGATCCGGTTGCGCAGCCGAGTCCCTGTTGGACCGTGTGACGGTTTTCAGGATCGTTAAGGCGAACCATAACACCGGTGTTGGCGTCGTTCGCGATACCATTCAGGCGATAGTAACCATCGGTGTAATTGATGTACGTGACCTTACCTTTCACCGTCTCGATACCTTTTTGTATGAAGACGTCGCCGGCGATGACGTTTCCGGCGCTGGTGCGATTGGCGTGAATAGTGGCGATAGCGCCTGTCTTGTTGGAGCTACAAATATCTGCTTTAGCCAGGCCGCTCTCAGCTCGCTGCAAACATGCAGCAGGCGCCTGGGTGAACATCTGGCTCAACGTTAGACGGTTAGCCGGCAAATCCATCAGCAGGTTGCGGGGGATGATGATGTTCTGTCCGCCAACAACGATGATGCCGCCGGACCATGGATCCTGCAGGTTGTTAAGTGTGAGACGCTCGATCTCACCTGAGATTGGGGCTGCCGACGCGGTTTGCGCGTGTGCGGTACCGGCGGGCAAAAGCAAGAACGCAAACAACACCAGCAGGATGGCGCTGCTCGTCAATTGAATGTTTCGATAGATACTAGTGGGTTGATGGGAAGTCAGCGTTCGTGCTGTTCCATTGTAAACATTGGTGGGGCTCACCTTCATGGGGTTCTCCTTCAAATTTATTTCTACAGAGATGGACACACTTAGCCACGCTGGGAGGTGCCATCATTAACACGATGTGTGATCGACTTTGAAGCGAAGATCCGTGGGGGAGACAGACCTTCAGACAGAGCCGGAATAATGCGGCTACTCGACGAAGCGATAATTGAAGAAACGTAAGAATGCTTCTCGAGCGAGACGCCGAAGTGCAACGTTCATGCCCGAAAGTGGAATGAGGCTATTCGCCCCAAATTTTAAATTTTCGGTGTTGAGGAGGAGAAAAAGTGTTTCATCCGGAGTCACTGATCAGGAACCGGCTTGTTTCACTTTGAATCTGTTTCGGTCCGGTGAGTTCTTGATAACGATCGAATGTCTGCTTCCGTCGGATCCCGGTTCCCTTTTAACCTTGATACCGAATTTCCTAAGCTTTCGGTAAAAAGTGGGCCGGTGGACGCGAAGAATCTCTGCGCTTTTTTTCACGTTGCCACTGGTTCGCTCAAGCGTCTGGATGATTACATCGCGCTCGATCTCTTCCAACGACAACGATTGAGGAGCAAAAACCCGGTTCGGTGTTATGTGAAAATCCTGGAGCTCTTCCGGCAGGTTCGCAACCGTCAATTCCTCTCCCTGACAGAACAGCACCGCACGCTCAATCACGCTCTCCAGCTCACGTACGTTCCCGGGCCAGTCGTAATGAGTCAGCAACACAACAGTGTCTTCAGAGATGTTCCGGATGTTTTTGTCATACTGCTGGTTGAAGCGTTTCAGTAAGCGTCTGGCCAGGAGGATTATGTCGTCTCGACGTTGTCTCAAAGGCGGTACCGGGATCTTGATAGTGCTGATGCGAAAGTAGAGATCTTTTCTTAGGAACCCGTCTTTCAAAAGCAACGTGGTATCGCGGTTCGTGGCGGACACGAGACGAAAATTCACGTCGATTTCCTGTTCGTCGCCAAGCCTGCGAAGCTTACGTTCCTGCAACACTCGCAGCAGTTTCGTTTGCAGGTGAGTAGGCATTTCCGCAACTTCATCGAGCAGCAGTGTGCCTCCTTCAGCCACTTCGATCAGGCCGCGTTTATCGCGCTGCGCCCCCGTAAACGCGCCTTTCGTGTAACCGAACAACTCGGATTCAATGAGCTGGTGCGGAATCGCTGCGCAATTAATGCTGACGAATGGTCCGCAGGCGCGGTGGCTTTCGCTGTGGACCGCGCGCGCAATCAATTCTTTTCCGGTGCCGCTCTCGCCTTCGATCAGCACTGACGCGTCAGACGGTGCTGCCGTACGTATCGTCTCGTGGATTTTTCGAATCCGCGGATCGCGGCCAATGAGTCCGAACATTTCACTGTCGCCGACGAGCGAACGTTTAAGTGTTTGATTCTCGATCTTCAGCGCCCCGAACTGTAAAGCCCTTTCGACCAGGGCCAACAGCCGATCCGGTGGAAAAGGTTTTTCGAGATAGTAATAGGCGCCGCACTTGATGGCTTCGATCGTTACTTCAATCGAGCCGAATGCAGTCATCAAGATGACTTCCGTATCGGGAGTCAGCTCCTTGATGTGCGTGATCAGCTCGATCCCGGTGCCGTCGGCTAAGCGCAGGTCTACGAGGACCAAATCAAACGAACGGCTACTCAGAATCGACTTAGCCTGAACGAGACTATTTGTAGTAAGCGTCTCATAGCCGGCAGCGTTAAGGATGGTGGCCAGCGCGCCTGTGACGCTCCTGTCGTCATCAACGATGAGTATTGTGTGCGGCATCTTTAAGGATTCGGGGGGAACGGGATGCAAGGATTCTAGCAAGTTGGGCTAAGAGCGTACAGCGAGCAGAACTAAAGGTACTATCCACAGATTCTGTGTAATCTGTGGATGGATCTATTCGGTAGAGACTTGCGCTTCTTTATTGAGCGCGGCATGAAGTGTGTGCCATGGAAGTGTGGCGCATTTGACGCGAACGGGAAACTCGCGCACGCCCGCGAAGATCTTCAGATTACCGAGACGGTTCTCCTCTGTCTCCTCATTCAGCTCACCCGTAACCATCGAGTGAAACTCCTGGAACAGGTTCTCAGCTTCTTCTTTGCTCTTTCCTTTGACGGCCTGCGTCATCATGCTCGCGGCCGCTTTCGAAATCGCGCAGCCTGAGCCTTCAAACCCGACTTCCTTCACCGTACCGTCTTCAAGATTCAGGTAGATAGTCAGTTGATCGCCGCAGAGTGGATTGTAGCCTTCAGCGCTGTGATTAGCCGTTTCGAGCTTGCGAAAGTTTCGCGGCTTCTTGTTATGGTCGAGGATTATCTGCTGGTAGAGTTCGCTCAGTTCAGACATTAGCTAAATATCTCAATCACACGTTCGATCGTGCGTGCGAGCACATCGATTTCTTCCTTCGTGTTGTAAAAAGCAAACGACGCGCGCGCAGTGGCCGGCACTTTGAAGCGTTGCATCACGGGTTGTGCACAGTGATGTCCGGCGCGAACCGCAATGCCTTCCTGGTCCAGGATCGTGCCGATATCGTGCGGGTGAATGTCGTCGATCACAAACGACAACACACTCGCCTTGTTCTTTGCCGTGCCGATGATACGCACGCCTTCGATTGCCGAGACACGCTCGGTCGCGTAACGAAGCAGCTCCATTTCGTATGCAGCCGCAGCTTCACGGCCAATGCTGTTCAGGTAATCGATCGAGGCGCCGAGACCGATCTGCGAGGCGATGGCGGGCGTGCCTGCTTCGAAACGATTGGGCGGATCGGCGTACGTGGTCTTCTCGAAAGTGACGGTCTTAATCATGTCGCCGCCCCCCTGGAAGGGGTTCATGTTTTCGAGCAGCTCGAGCTTACCGTAAACGACGCCGCTGCCTGTCGGTGCAAACATCTTGTGACCGGAGAAGACGTAAAAATCGGCATCGAGATCCTGCATGTCGATCGGCATGTGCGGCGCGGCCTGAGCGCCGTCGATCAATACAGGCACGCCGTACTTGTGCGCGGTGGCGATCATCTGCTTGATCGGATTGATCGTGCCGAGCGCGTTGGAGACGTGCATCACCGCGACGAGTTTGGTGCGCTCATTCAGCAGGCCGTCGTACTCGTCGATCAGCAACTCGCCTGCGTCGTTCATCGGAATGACGCGAAGCTTCGCGCCTTTTTCTTCGCAGAGCATCTGCCAGGGGACGATGTTGGCGTGATGCTCCATCGCTGAGATGATGATTTCGTCGCCCGCGCCGATGAACTTGCGGCCGTAGCTGTGCATTACGAGGTTGATGCCCTCGGTGGCGCCACGCACGAAGATACACTCGCGCACGTCACGCGCGTTGATGAAGCGCTTAACCTTTTCGCGCGCGCCTTCGTAAGCGGTCGTTGCTTTTTGGCTCAGGTAATGAACGCCGCGATGGATGTTCGAGTGTTCCTGTTCGATATAAATGCTGCCGCGATCGATGACGACTTGAGGGACTTGTGATGAGGCGGAGTTGTCGAGATAGATAAGCGGCTTACCGTTGACTGTTTGTTGCAGGACGGGAAAATCAGCACGAATACGCTCGATGTCCCAACTATTAGTAACCGCGAGTTCTGATGTTATTGCGCTACTCAATTTAGACTCCGCCTATTCATCCACAGATTACGCCGATTCCACAGATTGATCTGTGTAATCTGTGGATAGGCTTGTGTGCAACTGGCGCAGCACAAACTCATCGAGCTGCGCACGGATCGAGTCGATCTTGATCTTCCCGATCACTTCTTCAGCAAAACCGTACGTCAACAAGCTGCGCCCGAGCTCGGGCCCGATGCCGCGCGTCTCCAGGTAAAACAGCTCTTCCGGATCGATCTGCCCGATCGCCGCGCCGTGCGCACACTTCACATCATCCGCGTAAATCTCCAACTGCGGCTTCGTATCCACCCGCGATTTGTTCGACAGCAGCAGGTTCTTATTCGTCTGTTGCGCATCGGTTTTCTGCGCGCCCTCGCGAACGAACACCTTGCCGTTGAAGACCGCGCGGGCGTCGCCGTCGAGAATTCCTTTATACAACTGATGACTGGTGCAATGCGGCTGGTTGTGATCGATCACTGAATGCGTGTCAGTATGCTGATCGGGGCCGGCCATGTAGAGACCATCAACCGCAGTTTCTGCTCCTTCGTGATCCATCACGACTGAAACATCGTGTCGCGATAACTGCGCACCGAGATTGATCGACGTCGTATCGTAACGGCTCGATCGACCCAGCTCAGCGGAAGTCGTCGAAACGTGATACGAGTTGTTGCTCTCGCGCTGGACGCGATAGTGTTCGAGTTGTGCGCCGTCTTTCAGAACGATCTCCGCAATCGCATTCGTGAAATACTTTCCGCCGTGGCTCGACACGAAACTCTCGATCAGCGTCGCGGAGCTGTTTTCTTCAGCGACAACGAGCAGTCGCGGAAAACTCGCACCGTTATCCACATCGGCGACGAACGTGATCTGCAATGGTCGTTCGAGTTTCACGTTCTTCGGAAGCCACAGAAAGACGCCCGATTGAAGGAAAGCCGTGTTCAGCGCGGCCAGCCCGTTGTTGTGATAGCCCGCGTTCCGCGCCAGGTACTTGCGCACGATCTTGTTGTAGCGCGCATCTTCAACCGCGCTGAACAGATCGATGGCGACCACCTCGCCCAGCCCGGTCTTCGTCGATAAGTCTTCACGCAGGAAACCATCAACAACGACGAGATGAGTCTCAGCCGTTTCCACATACCCGTCGACTTCGAGCGCGCCCGTGGACCCGCTCGTGACCGGCACAAACTCTTCTTTCGCAAGCGTGGCGAGATTGGTGTACTTCCAGTCTTCTTCTTTTACCGACGGAAAACCCAGCTGCTCGAACCGATCGATCGCGCTGTTACGCACGAGATCGAGCCACGCCACTGTGGGGCGCACAGAGCCAAACGCCGCTTGATAACTATTTTCTGATTTGACGAGTTCAGTAACCATTCCTAGTTCGCCGGCGCGCCCGCTCCTTTGTCTACAGTCCTGAGCCAGTCGTATCCCTTCGCTTCGAGCTCAAGCGCTAGCTCCTTGCCGCCTTCGCGCGCGATGAGACCATCGGCGAGCACGTGCACGAAATGTGGAACGATGTAGTTCAACAGTCGCTGGTAGTGCGTGACGACGATGATTGCATTTTCGGGCGTGAAGAGTTGATTCACTCCGCCTGCTACAACACGAAGCGCGTCGATGTCGAGACCTGAATCAGTCTCATCCAGCACGGCGAGCTTTGGCTCGAGCACGGCCATCTGCAAGATCTCATTGCGTTTCTTCTCACCGCCCGAGAAACCTTCGTTGACGGAGCGCATCATAAAGCTTGCGTCCATCTCTACGACTTTCGCGCGCTCTTTCAGAAGATCCTTGAACTCAAGTGGATCGAGCTCTTCTTCGCCGTGATGTTTCTTCTTCTCGTTATAGGCCAGACGCAGAAACTGCGCATTCGAAACGCCCGGCACCTCAATCGGATATTGAAACGCCATAAAGACGCCTTCGCGCGCACGCTCGTCCGGCGACATCTCAAGCAGGTTGCGGCCCTCATAAATAATCTCGCCGCCCGTCACTTCATATTGCGGATGTCCGGCGAGCACCTTCGCAAGCGTCGACTTCCCGGAACCATTCGGTCCCATGATCGCGTGAATCTCGCCTTTGTTGACCGTCAGGTTGATGCCCTTGAGGATTTCTCTGCCTTCAATCCCTGCACGTAAATTTTTAATCTCTAACATTCGTTACCCTACGCTGCCTTCCAATTTGAGCCCCAGTAATCTCGTTGCTTCAACCGCAAACTCCATCGGCAACTGCAAGAACACATCCTTACAAAAACCGTTGATGATCAGCGACACCGCGTCTTCCTGCGAAATGCCGCGCTGCTGCAAGTAGAACAACTGCTCTTCGCTGATCTTCGAAGTAGACGCTTCATGCTCGACACTCGAGCTGTTGTTCATCACTTCGATATACGGGAACGTGTTCGCGCCACATGTCGATCCGATCAGCATCGAGTCACACTGCGTATAGTTTCTTGCGCCCTCAGCCTTCGGCATCACCTTAACGAGACCGCGATAACTGTTGTTTGACTTCCCTGCCGCGATGCCCTTCGAGATGATCGTCGAGCGCGTGTTCTTGCCGAGGTGAATCATCTTCGTACCCGTATCGGCCTGTTGCGCGTGGTTCGTCAATGCAACCGAGTAAAACTCACCGATCGAGTTGTCGCCCTGAAGAATGCAAGACGGATACTTCCAGGTGATCGCCGATCCGGTTTCAACCTGCGTCCAGGAGATCTTCGAGTTCTTGCCGGCGCACTTGCCACGCTTCGTCACGAAGTTGTAAATGCCGCCGACTCCTTCTTGGTCGCCGGCGTACCAGTTTTGCACGGTCGAGTATTTGATCTGTGCGTCGTCGAGTGCGATGAGCTCGACCACCGCCGCGTGAAGCTGGTTCTTGTCAAACTTCGGCGCCGTGCAGCCTTCGAGATACGAAACGTGCGAACCCTCTTCCGCAACTATGAGGGTGCGCTCAAACTGTCCTGACTCGGCATTGTTGATGCGGAAGTAAGTCGAGAGCTCCATCGGACAGCGCACGCCTTTTGGAATGAAGCAGAAACTGCCATCCGAGAAGACCGCGCTGTTCAGCGCCGCGAAGAAGTTGTCGTTAGTCGGCACGACCGATCCGAGATACTTCTTTACGAGCTCCGGATAGTCTCTGATCGCTTCGGTAAACGAGCAGAAGATCACGCCGTGCTTTTTGAGTTTCTCTTTGTAAGTTGTCGCTACCGAGACTGAGTCAAAAACCGCATCGACTGCGACGCCTGCAAGCTGCTTTTGCTCCGTCAACGGAATACCGAGCTTCTCAAACGTGCGCAGCAGCTCCGGATCGACTTCATCCAGACTCTTCTTCGTCGCTTTCTGTTTCGGCGCGCTGTAATAGATGATGTCCTGGTAATCAAGCTTCGGATACTTGAGGTTGGGCCAGTGCTTTGGCTCCGTCATCGTCAGCCAGTGTCGATAAGCCTTCAGACGAAACTCCAGCATCCACTCCGGCTCGTTCTTCTTCTCGACGATCAGACGAATAGTGTCTTCGGTCAGGCCGCGCGGAATCATGTCCGACTCGATATCGGTTACGAAGCCGTATTTGTATTCTTGTTTGGCTAAAAGTTCTGCTGTACTCATCACTAAACTCGATTATCTTTCTGCCTGACTCCCTGAATCTGGTGCAGCGCCGCGTCGACGTTTGCTTCCGTTCCCAACAACTGCGACAGCGTGATCTCCCCGAGCGCATTATCGACAATCTGGTGCAGCTCGACGATCACCGGACGAATACCGCAGTCGCCCGTGTGTACGCACGCATCGAGGACGCCCGCGTAGCTCTTGCAATGCGACTCGGCGGGCTCGCCTTCGAGGACGCGTATCACCTGGTTCAAACGGATCTCGGAAGCGGATCGCTGTAGCGAGTAGCCGCCCTTGATGCCGCGCGTAGATTGCACGAGTCCGGCTTTGCTCAAAATCCACATGAGCTTGCCGGCGTTCGCTGTCGAAATTCCCTCAAGGCGTGCAAGCTGCGGGAGAGTCAACGACTCGCCCAACAACTCCGCGCGAGCTAACTGCAACAAGCAGCGCAGGCCATATTCTTCTTGAGCTGAAATCTTCATTGCACGTCTAAATTATTAACCTGACGCATCTTAGCTAAACCTTACTTTTTAGTCAAGATTAGCCACAGATTACACGGCTGAACACGGATTTTAAATCTGATCCGTGTTTATCCGTGTGATCCGCGGCTAAAGTCTGAAATCGAAGTCGATGTACCCGGCGAAACGGACTGGCCTGTTATTCACGAGTGAGGGTGGGAACGTCCATCCACGAGCGGCTTCTTCGGCGGCTTTTCGCAGCAACGTCGGGCCTTCTGAGTTAGTCACCCAGATCTTCCCGTTTTCATCGATGATGGCAAACACGCGGACGGTGCCGGTCACGTTGTGTGTCTTTGCCTGCGACGGGTAAACCGGAGTCACGCGCATTGTTTCGCGGCCGCTGAGCGATCCGGTGCTGACCAACTGTGGCTCAGGTCCGGACGTGGCCGGCGGTGGAACCGGGTTCTGCACCGGATCGGCAGATGTGGTCGTTTTCGGAGCGATCGTGAACGGGTTTGGAATCCTGTTGGTAACTGCGTCGAGTGCGGGCGAGCGACCGAGTGACGCCACCTGAACCTGCGACGACGCCATCTTTTCTCGCGCCGTCGAATACTCCGTCTGCCACTTCGCACGATCGTCTTCGTTTTTTGCGAGTGACAGTCGAATGCCGAGCACGTCTTCCTGCAAGGCGAGTGCGTCGTAAGAGCGGCCCTGTTCGGTCGAGATCTCCTTCGCCTGCGCGATCAGTCTTTCGAGCAGCGCGCGCACTCGATCGAGATCGACATTCGCTTCCGCAGGTAGATTGGTGTCACCGGGATTGATGCCGAAACTGCGATATCGAGTGAGATGCGCGCGAATGCCGTTGACTGTCTGACCGGCTGCCGCGAAATAAGTGCGGATAGATTCGTCTTTTTGCGCCGCGCGTGTTTGAAACGCCTCCTCCAGCAACGACTGCGAGCGCCCGTAGTTTCCGTCTTCCAGGTAAATTCCGAGCAACATCAATGTCGTGACGTTCTTGAGCGTCACGTCGTTTGCGGACGCGCGAACGTTTTCGAGCTCGGTCGCGGCGGCCTGTAGCTGGTGTACGGCAGCGAGCGCACGGGCACGCGCAATTCGCGTCAAAACCGGATTGGCTGACGCGTCTTCACTGGAGCCAGTCGCCTGGCCCAGCGCGAAAACGGCTGTAATTAGAATAAGGACTGTCGGGAAGAATGCATGAAAATACGATCTAAAATAGGAAAAAGACTTCAAATTGCTGGCTCCTGAAATACGAAAGCGAGCCTATGCCCGCTTGAGTTGGTATCAATTTGACCAAAGCATTATGGCCGCAACATGGCCAATGAGGCAAGAGGAGCCATCCACAGATTACACAGAACAAGAAAATATCTAAGTAATCTGTGGATAAGAAACTGTTAGCGGTAGGCGAGCCGGCTGCCGACGAAGTCAAAAATCCTGTCAGGCATCTTCATCTGCTCCCACGCTCCCATGCCGGCCGTTATCGCGAGAGGCCACAGGATGACCAAACTCACCGCGCCGACCGCAGCTTTATCAACCCACTTTCCGGCGCCGATTTCAACCGTAAGCGTGTCGGCATTGTGATGAAACAGGATGTTCAGAGACGTGGCCATACCGACCAGATCGCGCCAGCCGCCCCGCTTTTTGATCTGCACCAGTAGACTCTGATCGTCCGCACTCAGTTGTTGAGTATCAAATCCTTGAGAGTCGAGCCATCCTTTCACGTCCTGAATGAGCCGCACAGCGTCCTCCTCGGGACATGTGTAGCGACGGCTTGTGGATCCCGGAATTTTTTGGACATGGTCGCCATCGGCTGGAGAGGGAATGAAATCGCCGGCTTGCTGGTTGAGCGGCGCCCCACATTTTTGGCAGAAACGATACTCGGCTTGCACCGGGAAATGGCAACGCGAACATTGATTCGCTCCCGCTGCGACATTGCCCATGTCTGGCTTGTTCATTCCTGCCTGCGCTAGTCCGGCGCCGGCGGGTGTAGCCTTTTTCCGGAACTGCATGGCAGTCTTTTCGTCGAGGCTCTTAAGCGCTGTATCAACCTTGACCGCGACCTTGGCCAGCAAATCGTCGCGGCGCTTTAGACTCAACAACAGCTCGCGTACTTCAGTTGGTGAACGGCCTTCATCCATCGCCTCTTCAAGTTCCAGGAACAATAGATTCTGTTCCTGCGCACCCAGTGTCCCGTTAAAATCGATGCGTTCCTTGAGAGTGCCGAGATACGAAACCGGAACTGCCGGTGACGGAGGAAGCGGATCCGGTAACGGCTGACATGCCGGCGTGGCATTGAGAGCTTTTAACAGTGCGAATGCCGCGCCCTTATCGCGTGAACGATAATCGGTGACCTGGATTTCATGGAGTGGCGCAGATAAGAGGTTGAGATTGATACCTTCTGCAACTAAAACCGGAAGAATAGGCTTGCCGAGTCCACAAACATAGGACAACTCGCTCCTGCACGCCTCCGACTCCCACGACTCCCGTGAAAGAGCGAAGATGAAAATCTCACAATCCCGAATATTGGCGAGGATATTGTCCCACCAGCGCTGGCCACCGGTCAGCGTCTGGTCATGCCACGTAGTCAGACCAACGGCCTGCAGGTCCTCGACCAGTTGGCTAACCACCTCAAGATTGTTTCGACTATAACTTACGAAGACCTTTCTCATGGTCGGTTCCTCTTTTACTGAGCGCGAGGCAATCAGAGCGGCCTAAGTTCGGTACGGGAATCATCCCGGGTTTAGCGATGGGAGTATACACCAGCCCCGCGCGTAGTTTATCTTCAAAAAGTGGGTAGAATGTTCCTATGGACTCGTTACCAGGAAACGATTTGATTGGTGTGGGCGTCGAGGACTTGCTGCATCAGCGGCAGACAATTCCGGCACTATTAGTGGCGATTGGTGCACCAAAGCTTCGCAGTCTCGGTCTGGAAGTCCCAGAAAATCTGCCCTCAACTCCCGAGCATCGCCTGTACGACCTCCTTTCGGATTCTGATCCAGATTCAGCCCACTCTAAATACAACGCCCTGATTCGACGGCTCGTCAGTTTCGAGCGAGCAATGGCATGCGTGAAAAAGTAAGTGCAGGAGCAATCGAGCGCTTCATGAAAGCACTCGGTCGTACAGGTAGAACTAACGCTCGCATCTATTTCGTTGGCGGGGTAAGTGCTGTTCTACTCGGTTGGAGAGAGAGCACGATCGATATTGACTTAAAGTTGATTCCGGAAGCAAATGAGATTCTCAAAGCGCTACCCGATTTGAAGGAGCGCCTTCAAATCAATGTCGAACTTGCTTCACCCGACGATTTCATTCCACCACTACCAGGATGGGAGGAGCGCAGCGGTTTCATAGCCCGCGAGGGCGGAATCGATTTCTTCCACTATGATTTCTACGCTCAGGCACTAGCTAAGATCGAGCGCGGCCACAGCACTGATCTGCTCGACGTTCGCCAAATGATCAACCGTGGACTCGTCGACCCTTCTCGACTGCTGGAATATTTTTCACGTATCGAAGATCAGCTTTATAAGTATCCAGCGATTGATGCGAAGTCATTTCGACGCGCGGTGGAGGACTTTGTGAAGTCACTATCGTAGAAGTTGTTTAATGAAGTTGTCTGTCAGTCGGCGAGAATTGATTCAACAACTAGTGCCATTCGATCAGAAGATTTGCAATTGCCCGAAAGTTTCGAATGGAAACCTTTATGAGTTTCATAACTGAGGTTTTGAAGATTTTCGACGCTATGGGGCACCGGTCGTGCTGAGGCTTTTGATGATTTTGTCGCGGAAGGCGCGGGCGTCGGTTTTGATGGCGGTTTCGTTGAGAGTTAACAGTCGCTTGTTGCGCATTACGATGCGGCCGTTGATGACGACCGTTTCGACGTCGGCGGCTTTGGTGGCGTAGACCAGATCAGAGTAGACGTTATAAAGAGGAATCTGGTTCAGGGTGTCGCGATCGATGACGAGCAAATCTGCGCGCTTGCCGGTTTCGAGTGAGCCGATCTCTTTCTCGAGATGGAGCGCTTGCGCGCCGCGGATCGTTGCGAGTTCAAATGCTTCCCGCGCGGAGATTACTTTCGGATCGCCGCTGAACACTTTGTGCAGCTTCGCGACCGTGTCCATCTCTTCCCACATATTCAGATCGTTGTTCGACGCCGCTCCGTCCGTTCCTAAACCAACAAAAAGCTTCTCCGTCAACATGCGTGGAACAGGAGCGACGCCCGAGGCGAGCTTCATGTTTGACTGCGGATTGTGAACCACGCCCACCCCATGGCGTTTCAAAATCGCGATGTCAGTTCCCTGCGGCCAGACCATGTGGGCTGCGATCACGCGCTCATTCAGGAAACCGATGCGTTCGAGATAGGCGACCGGGCTCGCGCCTTTCGCTTTCACGCTGTCGTCAACTTCGCGCTTCGTCTCAGAAATGTGAGTCACGATCGGCGCGCCCGTGCGATCGGAAAAGGCGCGCGCAGCTTTGAGATGTTCTTCTGAGACTGTATACGGAGCGTGAGGCGCAATCGCCGCGACGATCAGATCGTGTCCCTTCCAGTGTGCTACAAACTTCTCAACGTAAGCCATGCCTTCAGCGTTCGTCTTGTTGTCAGCGACAGGAAAGTCGATGATGGTTTCGCCGAGCACACCACGAACACCCGCCTTCGCAGTCTCATCCGCGATCGCGTCTTCGAAGTAATACATGTCGCAGTAAGTCGTCGTCCCACCGCGAATCATTTCAGCCAGGCCGAGACGAGCGCCGACGCGCACAAATTCTTCCGTGACGTTCTTGGCTTCAGCCGGAAAGATGTACTTCGTCAACCACTCCTGCAAATCGAGATCATCCGCGAGACCGCGAAACAGGACCATCGGGATGTGCGTGTGACCATTGATCAGGCCGGGTGTGATCACTTTCCCGGTTGCATTGATCTTCTGACGTGACGTGTATCGAGATTCAATGTCGGCGCGTGGACCAATCGCGAGGATGCGCCCTCCTGACACGGCAATGCCGCCGTCTTCGATAACACGACGCGTCTGGTCCATCGTCACAATCGTGCCACCGAGTACGAGAAGCTCGGCAGGCTGCCGGCGAGTCTGGGCGGTGGCATTTGAAAGTGTAGTCATTAAGATCAGCGCAACACAGATTAAGGCGGATTTATTCACGGATCTCATTGCTTTTCTTTAAGAATTTGGCGTCAAAGGCGTGTGGTAATAGATCGACCATATGAAATTCCTCGCTCTTCCCGTCGAGGTTTGCGAACACGATGTTCGCACCGCGCGCAAACTCCCAGATGATCTGGCGGCACGTTCCGCACGGCGGCGTCAGGGCCTCAGTGTCCGCAACCACCGCAAGATCCGTGAACTGGCGTTCGCCTTCCGACAACGCCTTCCAGATCGCGACGCGCTCGGCACAAACCGTCAAACCATAACTCGCACTCTCGACGTTGCAGCCCGTGTAAACCTTGCCGTCCGCGGTCCGCACCGCCGCACCGACAAGAAAATTCGAAAAGGGCGCCACTGATTGCAAGCGGGCACGCTTCGCCGCTTCAATCAGCGACTCGATATCTTCGCTCAAAGTTGACCTCCAACAGTTGCTACGGCACTGGCCAGCCTCTCGCGAATTTTCAAGCTTAACAGATCGATACTAACGAGATTATGACCGCCTTCAGGAATGATTACGTCCGCATGACGCTTCGACGGCTCGACAAACTGCATGTGCATGGGCCGGACCGTCCCTATGTATTGTTCGATAACTGACTCTACGGTGCGCCCGCGCTCAGCAAGATCGCGACGCAAACGACGAATGAAACGAATGTCGTCGGGTGTGTCGACGAAAACCTTTATGTCCATCTGTTCGAGCAGACGTGGCTCCGCGAAGATCAGGATACCTTCAACGATCACAATCGGTTTGGGCTCGACTGTGCGCGTCTCATTCAGACGCGAGTTGGTTTTGAAGTCGTAAAGCGGCAGCTCGATTGACTCGCCCGACTTGAGCCGGCGCACGTGATTGACGAGTAACTCGTTGTCGAGCGCATCGGGATGATCGAAGTTGGCGACGCCGCGGTAATCGAGCGGCAGATCAGTGACGTTGCGGTAGTAAGAGTCTTGCTGGATGAAAACTACTTCGCTGGCGCTGACCGATTCGAGAATGCGATTGGCGACTGTCGTTTTGCCCGAGCCTGTGCCGCCTGAGATGCCGATGATCATGATCGAATAATACATCCACAGATTACACAGATTACGCAGAAGAATCTGTGTAATCTGTGGATGCGGCTTTGCTTTAGAATCCTTAGACCCTTCGATTAATGGCGCCAATCACTCGGCGCAGCAATTCGGCGAACGTTTCACGCACACGATCGCCAGTCGCCATCACTTCTTCGTGGTTGATCGGCTCGTCACCGATTCCCGCAGCCATATTCGTGATACAGGAGATGCCCAGCACTTCGAGGCCCATGTGACGCGCCACGATCGCCTCCGGCACGGTGCTCATCCCGACAGCATCAGCGCCGAGGTTGCGCAGCAAGTGGATTTCGGCCGGCGTCTCGTAACTGGGACCAGACAGCGCGCCGTAGATCCCGCGTCGCACTTCCACACCGATCGCCTTCGCTTCATCGATAACCAGTTCCTGCAGCTCACGCGAGTAGACCGAGGACATATCCGGAAAGCGTGGTCCAAATCGCTCATCGTTTGCGCCACGCAGCGGATTGACACCCATCAGATTGAGATGATCGCTAATCACCATCAACGCTCCCTGCGTTAGCTGAACGTTGATGCCGCCGGCGGCATTTGTAAGCACGAGTGTTTTGACACCGAGCAAACCGAAAGTGCGGACGGCGAATGTGACTTCTTCGAGTGAGTAACCTTCGTAGTAATGAACCCGCCCCTGCATCGCCAAAACAGGCACACTGTCGATCTTGCCGATCACGAGACGCCCGGCGTGGCCCTGCGCCGTCGACCGCACGTAACCCGGAATGTCCTCGTAAGGAATGCTGACAGCTTCTTCGAAATCGTCCGCGAACCCGCCCAGCCCACTACCGAGCACGAGGGCGATGCGCGGCTCAACACTGATTCGCGATCGAATAACCCTGGTGGCGTGTTCGGCGCGTTCGTAAAGACCAGTACTTGCCATTCGCTCAACCATTTACTTCTCTTTCTGATACGGAACACCAAGCGCGCGCGGTGGCCGGGACGATCCAATAAAGCCCGCCAGCACCACAATGGTCAAGACGTAAGGCACCATTTGAATAAACTGCACCGGAATATCTTCGCCCGACGGCAGCTTGATAACTCCCTGCATCTGGATCGTAACAGCTTCAGTAAACCCAAACAGAACACACGCGAGCAAGGTCGGCACCGGCTTCCACTTGCCGAAGATCAACGCCGCGAGCGCGATGAAGCCGCGGCCCGCAGTCATATTCCTGGTAAACAACGACGACTGACCAATCGAAAGATACGCGCCGCCGATTCCCGCGAGTACACCCGCAAGCAGCACGCCCGAATACCTGATCTTGCTCACACTCACGCCCGCAGCATCCGCAGCCTCGGGATTCTCGCCAACGGATCTGAGTCGCAAACCAAAAGGCGTATTGTAAAGAACGTACCAGATAACCGCGACCAGCAGGAGGATCACCATCGCAACGACCACCGGTGACTGAGGTAAGAGGTGGTCCTTGGGAATTTGCGGGGTCGAGCCGGACGACAGAAAGAACGCGCCACTCAAAAAACCGGGCATGCCGATCATCAGGATATTGATCGCCGCGCCACTCACAACCTGGTCTGCTTTGAACCTGATACAAGTCACGGCATAGATCACCGCGATGAGCAGGCCGGCCAACATTCCTGCGAGTAAACCGATCCACGGGCTCGCATTGCCCATTCCGAGACTAGTCTCAGCCGCATGAGTCACAGCGGCGGCAGTGAACGCGCCCGCGAGCATCTTTCCTTCGAGCGCGATATTGATCACGCCCGAGCGTTCCGAGAAGAGGCCACCGAGCGCCGCGAGCACGAGTGGAGTCGCGAGCCGAATCGTCGAGGCGATGAGCGAAATGGTGAAAATATCTCTCATGAGTTTACGCTCGCAAACGTTGCAAAGGAGCTCTTCTTCGCAACAGCCATTTGAAGAAGCCTTCGGCCGCAACGAACAGGATGATGATGCCCTGAAGCACTTGCACGATGTCCTTCGTGACGTGCTCCGAAAAACCGTCGACGTAGATACCGCCGTGTTGCAGTGCCGCAAACAACAAAGCCGCGAGAATCACACCAACCGGATGATTACGACCGAGCAGTGCGACGGCGATGCCGGTGAAGCCGTAGTTGTCAGAGAAGCCGTCGTAATATCGATAACGATAGCCGAGTACTTCATTAATGCCGACCATGCCCGCGAGTGCGCCTGACACGGCCATCGCCACCACGATCTGTTTGCGAATCGAGATGCCACCGTACTCAGCCGCAAACGGATTACTGCCGGTCGCGCGGATCTCGTAACCCCATTTCGTGCGCCACAAAAACAGGTAGACCAGCAGGCAGCAGAGTAGCGCGAGCAGAAATGCGACGTTCAAAGGAATGCGCTCAGGAAAGCCGGGCACAAACTTGCCCAGCCGCGCGATGTGAGCGCCTGCACCGATCGTCGTTGTCTGCATGATCGGATCGCCGGGCACTTTGTAGTGATACTGGGTGAAGTAGCTGACCAGCGCCACGGCGATGAAGTTCAACATGATCGTGTTGATAACTTCGTGCGAGCCGAACCTCGCTTTCAACACACCCGGAATCGCGCCCCAGAACGCGCCGCTGAGTATCGCGGCTGCGAAGCACAACGGGATCAGTAGCCAGGGTGTTAAGTTTGCGAAAGTGATCCCCGCCCAGGCAGTAGCGAAAGCGGCGATGTAGAGCTGACCTTCGGCGCCGATGTTAAAAAGGCCACAACGAAAGCCGACGAGCACGGCGAGCCCCGTGAAGATCAGCGGCGTGGCATGGAAGAGTGTGTAACCGATACCGTCGGGCCATGACAGGGCGCTGCCGAGCAGGAGGCCGTATGCTTCGAATGGATTGTCGCCGACGATCAGAATGAGAATGCCGCCGACGATGAAGGCAGCCACCACCGCGATCAGTGGAAACAGTAGCTCACGCGCGAGTTTCGTCATTGAATTTGATTAGTTCAGAGTTCAACCTTTAGGTTGTGCCTGGCAGCAGCAAGCTAAAGCTTGAACTCTAAACAAAACTAATGTCCGCGGGTCATTAACAAGCCGATTTCTTCCAGGGTCGCGACTTTCGGATCGACTTCGCCCGCGATCTTTCCTTCATGAATGACCAGTAAACGATCTGAGAGACTCGTTACTTCCTCGAGTTCAGCAGACACGAGCAGGATCGCGCACCCGTTGTCACGCAAACTCACAAGCTGACGATGTATGAACTCGATCGCGCCGATATCGACGCCGCGCGTCGGTTGCGACACAAGCAGCAACTTCGGCGCGACATGATACTCACGACCGATGATCAGTTTCTGCTGATTGCCACCGGAAAGCGCGCGCGCCGGCAGCGCTGCGTTTGGCGGACGAACGTCAAAGTCGTGGATGATCTCAGCGGCGCGTCGCTGCACGGCGTTCTCGTCAAGAAAAATACCGCCCGCGTAAGCTGCGAACGGCGGGCGATAGTGAACACCGAGTATCGAGTTTTCTGCGAGACTGAAATCGAGTAGCAGCCCGCGTCGATGACGATCTTCCGGGATGTGTGCGATGCCGAGCTCACGACGCACACGCGCGCCGAGAGCTTTTACATTTTTGCCTTCGAAGTTGATCGCGCCCGTGATGCGTGCGGGATCAACCAGTCCTGCCAGGGTTTCGATCAACTCCGTCTGGCCGTTGCCTTCCACACCAGCGATGCCGACGATCTCGCCGCGACGGACTTCAAATGAGACTCCGTTAACGCGCTTCGTTCCAGCTACATCGGAAACGGAAAGGTCTTTGACTTCGAGCTCCGTTTCTCCGATCTTCGGCTCAGGCTTTTCAACTCGCAGCAACACTTCGCGGCCGACCATCAAGCGCGCCAGCTCGGCGGCACTGGTGTCTTTCGTTTGCACTCGTCCAACTACTCGACCATCACGCATCACCGTGACTTCATCAGAGATTGCGAGCACTTCCGAAAGCTTGTGAGTGATGATGATGACCGTCTTGCCCTGCTCGCGCATGCGGCGCAGGATGACGAAAAACTCTTCCACTTCGAGCGGCGTTAACACTGCCGTCGGCTCATCGAGAATCAACAAGCGCGCGTGACGATAAAGTGCCTTTAACAACTCGACGCGCTGCTGCTGGCCCACTGATAAATGTTCGACCGGCTCGTTAGGATTGACGGCGAGCTTGAATTCTTCGGAGAGCTGTCTGATCTGCGCGGCGGCGCTTTTGAGATCGAGTGCGACAGGGCTGCCTGGCTCCGCGCCGAGCACGATGTTCTCGGCGACAGTCATCGTCTCGACGAGCATGAAGTGCTGGTGGACCATGCCGATGCCGAGCGCGATAGCATCGTGAGGCGATTTAATGTCTCGCACCTGGCCGTCGAGGAGGATCTCGCCGCTGTCCGCAGTGTAGAAGCCGTAAGCGATGCGCATCGCAGTCGACTTCCCCGCACCGTTCTCACCGACAATGGCGTGGATCGTGCCGGGTTTAACGACGATGTCGACGTGATCGTTGGCGAGTACGTCGCCGAATGTTTTGGTTATCTGTCGGAGTTCTAACATTCAGAAGTTTGAGCCACGGATGAACACAGGTGAACACAGATCAGAAAAATAAAAAATACCGTGTTCATCCATGTTCATCCGTGGCCCTATTTAGGTTCCCATTGCGTCGGTTACTTTAATCTCGCCGGCGATAATTTTCTTTTTTGCTTCTTCCGCTAACTGAATTGATTCGGGCGTGACGAGCTCTTTGTTGTTCTCGTCCATCGCGTAGCCGACGCCGTCCTTCTCCAAACCGAAGGTGTGCAGACCGGGCTTGAAGCGTTGATTCACGACGTCTGTGACAATGTCGTAGACCGCGTTGTCGACGCGCTTCACCATGCTGGTGAGAACAAAGCCCGGCTTCACCATGTTTTGATTTGAATCCACACCGATCACGAAATGCGTCGCGCGACCGTTCTGTTTGCCTTGTTGCTCAACCGCGTCGAAAGCGCCGAGCCCGGAGTTGCCGGCTGCGGTGAAGATCACATCAGCGCCATTGCCGATCTGCGCGAGCGAAAGCTCTTTGCCTTTGCCGGGATTATTCCAGGCACCGTCAGTAACGCCGACGTATTTCTCGATCACGCGGATGTCCGGGTTAACCGATTTCGCGCCTTCTTCGTAGCCCTTGGCGAAACGATGAATCAGGCCGATGTCCATGCCGCCGAGAAAACCGATCGTGCCGGTCTTCGAAGCCTTGGCGGCGAGTATGCCGACGAGATATGAGCCTTCCTGCTCTTTGAAGACCAGAGACGCGACGTTTGGTAACTCGCTGACACCGTCGATGATCGCAAACTGGATGTTTGGATAGTCTTTCGCAACTTGCTCCATGATCGGAGCCTGTGCGAAGCCCACGCCAATGATCAGATCGAAATTGCGTTCGGCGAAGGCGCGCATCGCGGGCTCGATTGCGTTTGGCGTACCCGGCTCGATGTCGCGCAGCACGATCGGAAGATCCTTGGCGGCGCGCTGCACGCCTTCCCACGCAGCCGCGTTGAACGATCGATCGTCTTTACCGCCGATATCAAAGACGATGCCGACTTTGATCTTCGATTTGTCTTCAGGGGCGGAGGCGCCACCACAGCCTGAAATAAATAGCGCTACTAAACAAAGGACGGCGGCGAGTAGATATTTCATTCGTTGATAATTTCCTTAACTAACTTCGGCGTCTCGTTCGGTGGTGCGTCTCCGATCTGGTACGACGCCTGAATACGACGCGCCGCCTCGGCAGCGGCTGCGGCGTCGGCGCAGTACACAATCCCGATCGCGTCACCCGCGCGGACCTCGTCTCCCAGTTTCAACTCGGAAGTAAAACCAACCGTGGGATCCACTGTGTCTTCGATGCGCACGCGCCCGCCGCCGATTGCTGCGATCGCGTGACCAATCTCCGTGGTATCGACTCTCGTAATGAAGCCAGAGCGCGGGGATTCTACCTTAACGTTTTCGCTTACCAAAGGCAGAAACTTGCCCGGCGCATCGCAAACACGCGGGTCACCGCCCTGCGCCTCGATGTTACTTCGCAAACACTCGAGCGCCTGGCCCGACGCGAGCACGTTATGCAAACGCGCATGCGCAGCTTCGATCGTCTGGTCGACATTCGCCAGCATCAGCATCTGCGCGCACAACTCCAGCGAGAGATCGAGCACCGGTCGCGCCGCTTCGTTTGCTTCGCCACGCAGAATGTTGATGCACTCTTCGATTTCGAGCGAGTTACCGACCGCGCCACCAAGCGGCTGGTTCATGTCAGTCAAGAGGGCGCGTGTCTTGATGCCGCACGAGTTGCCAGTGCTCACGAGTGCGTGAGCCAACTCCTCAGCCCGCGCTTCTTCGCGCATAAACGCGCCGTTGCCAACCTTGACGTCGATGATCATCGCATCCAGGCCCGCCGCGCCCTTTTTCGAGATGATCGACGCGACGATCAAGGGTATCGCTTCGACAGTCGCCGTCGCGTCACGTAACGCGTACATCTTTTTATCAGCGGGCGCGAGCTCGGCAGTCTGCCCGGCCATCGCATAACCGACTTTGTCGAGCACGGTTTTAAACTCAGTCGCACTGAGAGCAACGCGATATCCGGGAATTGATTCGAGTTTATCGAGCGTGCCGCCAGTGTGGCCCAGACCGCGACCGGAGATCATCGGCACACAAACACCACACGCCGCGACGAGCGGAGCGATGATGATGGAAGTCTTGTCGCCGACACCGCCGGTCGAATGTTTGTCGGCTTTTGGTTTGGGAATGTCTGAGAAGTCGAGAATGTTGCCGGAGTTGAGCATGGCTTCAGTCAGAGCCTGCTGCTCAGACCCGTCCATCCCGTTCAGGTAAATGGCCATGAGGAGCGCGCTGACCTGGTAATCGGCAATGCGGCCGCTGGTGACGCCGGCAATGAAGAAGTCAATCTCTTCACGCGATAAACTCAGCCCGTCTCTCTTTTTTCTTATGACGTCCTGTGGTCTCAAGCTGTTTCCTTAGTTGCTCTCCATAAGCACAGCGGCCTGAGCGGTCACAGCTAACCCCTGCCCCACCGCATCGACTCCTTCACCCGTCTTTGCCTTTACACTCACGCACGCGGCGTCGATTCCGAGCACACCCGCGATGTTTTGGCGCATGGTATCGACGTAGCTTCTGAGTTTTGGGCTTTCGAGCAAAATTGTCGAGTCAACATTCACAACGTGGAGACTGCGTTCACGCGCCAACCACATCACGCGCGACAGCAGATCGAGACTATGCGCGTTACTCCACTGTGGATCCTTGTCGGGGAAATGAACTCCGATGTCACCTTCACATAATGCACCAAGAATCGCATCCGCGATCGCATGCGACAGTGCATCCGCATCTGAGTGTCCCTCCGCCCCACGATCAGAAACAATTCTCACCCCGCCCAGGATCAGCTCGCGACCCTCAACCAGGCGGTGCGTATCAATCCCTATTCCGATCCGTAACATCTGCTTATAAAAATAGCGCTAGCTGGAATGAACAGGCCAGTTAATGAAGAACAAGTCAGGAAGAGGGGCTTGCCCCCGCTGTACAATACATCAGAAGCGGGGGCAAGCCCCTCTTCCTGACTTGTTCATTCCAAGTAGCTGACTTGTTGTTCAATTAACTGGACTTGTTCTTCAAAACTAACTTGTTCTCAATAACCGCAGAAGCTGTGGCTAAAATTGCTTCCGCAATCGCGAGATCTTCGACTGTCGTGATTTTAATATTCCGCGCGCTCCCCTCAACAACGCTTACCGCATATCCGAGTTGTTCCACAAGTGCGCTTTCGTCAGTTAACGACGGATCGTTTATATCAGCCTGCTGGTAAGCATCGCGCAGCAACTCGTAACGAAAGCACTGCGGCGTCAAAGCCCGGCGCAATCCAACGCGATCCAAAGTCCGCACAACTCGCCGCTCCGCAACCTGCTTGATCGTGTCAGTAACCGGAGCGACGAGGATCGCAGCACCATCAGCCTGCGCCGTCGCAACCACGGCATCGATCTCTTCAGCAGTGACAAACGGGCGCACCCCGTCGTGTACTGCAACGATCTCCGCTGTCGCGGCCCGGATCGCCATTAACCCACGCCTCACTGAATCAGCACGCGTCAGTCCACCGGGAACAACACGCGCAAGTTTCCGCAAGCCAAACTTCGCCGCCTGCGAAAGGAAGCCCGCAGACTCGGCTGCGGGCAGGACGAGGATCACCTCGTTAATACTTTCACACTGCTCAAACACCTTGAGCGTGTGAATGATTACCGGCGTTCCTGCGAGTTGCAGAAACTGCTTGGGCCGATCGCCCGCCATCCGGGTGCCGGCGCCGGCGGCGGCAATAATCGCGATGTTCATGAAGAGAGTTAGGAATTCCCGGGGCGGCGTGCTGGCGGATTAGCTCTCCGTGATCGGCTCGCTCTCCGAAATGCGCACCGGCGCCGGAGCATTACGCGATTCGCCGCGCAACTGGCGCCGTGAAGCACCGTTGGTCCGGTGAATTTCGCTGTGTCCGCCGTTTTCCGCTTCTTCCCAGAGACGGCCGAAGATCATCTTACCGGCAGTTGTTTGCAACACGCTGGTCACTGCGATGTCGGCATTCTTGCCGATCAACTTGCGCGCATTATCAACCACCACCATCGTGCCATCGTCGAGATAGGCCACGCCCTGATTGTATTCCTTGCCTTCCTTCAGGATGAAAACCCGCATCGCCTCGCCTGGGAGCACGACTGGCTTGAGCGCATTT